>Ga0256406_1000841_pt1 | contig 52614 bp, 45 predicted proteins | sample RumenRJG_03DNA_FD_185986 | JGI IMG/M metagenome (GOLD analysis project Ga0256406, IMG submission 185986) | Bovine rumen microbial communities from Lethbridge, Alberta, Canada - RJG_03 | ecosystem: Host-associated > Mammals > Digestive system > Stomach > Rumen | place: Canada: Alberta | collected...
GTATTATTGCTGAATACAATAATACCAAATACAAAGTTATATGTTCTGATAATTTACCAAATGTTTATAAAAATAAAACTGCGGATAAATTTTTTCAAGAACATTATCAAGAAGTTCAATCTTTTGCGCTCTCATTACTTGTCTATAATGCAAAAGAAAAAGAACCTTTGTTAGTTTCATCTTAACATAAAAGTGAGCCACATGCAAGTGGCCCACTATGACATAATTAAAAAATAATTTTAATATTTTTTTATGACATTTTTAAAAGTTATTGACACCCATGAAAAGCTTGTCTTGCTTAGGATACAGAATTTCTTATTCTAAATATCTAGCATTAAGTGCAGTTGCTAATGTTTTATAAGGATTATTTCCTCTTCTTAGATGTAATTTTTCAATTACATCATTGCATTTATCTTCTGTTAGATTTGAAATAATGTATAATTCGTATTTTGCTCTAGAAGAACCAACATATAATAGTTGTTCCATATTAGAATCCAACATATTTTCATCTACATCAATTAAAATTACAGCTTCTGCTTCAAGCCCTTTAAATTTTCTGCAAGTAGAAAATGAAATACACTTTCCATTATAAAAATATTTATCACCATAGCATTCATCTTTAATTATACTTTGCTCTTCAGTTCTACAGGTTAATATTTGAATATTTTTATATTGTAAATTCGTTATTTCATCAATTATATTGTTTATTTTTTCTATAGTTCTTATTTTATCAGATTCAAAATACATTCTAGGTGAATGCCCTAGTATGGCTCCATCAAACATTTTTGGAGATTTATCATTTCCTAATAGCCTTAATGATGTTCTAGCAATATTTATTGTATTTCTACAATTCTTATATAGAGTTAATTTGCAATCTGAATCTTGAATATAACTTGGAACTTTTGAAGATTGTATCATTTGATTTTTATCATAAAATAAATAAAATGTTCCATTTTTATTTTCATCATCAATTGTATTTAATTTTAATAATTCTATTATATTTGATTCTTCAATATTTTCTTTTCCAAAGTCTTGTCCCTCATCAATAATTACATGTTGAAATGGAAAGCTATTACTATAATACATGTTCTCCAAGCATTCTTTTAAAAGCAAATAATCAGGGATTGAAGTATTACATAAGTGACAAGCTAAACCGTCAATTGTGTAAAAATGAATTTTTTCATCATTATATGTATTTTTTAAATAGTTCTTTAAATTATTATTATAACATAGAAAGAGAACATCTTCTCCTGCCGAAGCATGTCTTTTAGCTTTTTCAATAGCCATAACAGTCTTCCCCGTTCCAGCCATTCCGTTTATAATCGCATTATTTTGTTCATCCAAATAATTTAGCAAAGCTATTTGTTCTTCTGTCATCTTTTTAAATACTAATCTATTATGATTTGCATTCATTTCTGACAAAGATATTAAATTAAAACTTGGAGCTAATATATTATTTAATAGTAATTTAGTGTCATTGTTATCTAAATTTGTATGGATTCCGTTTGGCAGTTCTATATTGAAGATTTTTTCTATATCTTCTTCTATATTATATAAAGAATCATTTGTTAATATTAAATTTTTATCAGCTTCAGGAGGTAGATTAATATTGTTTATTTTTTCTCTAAGTATTGATGGAAACCATACTGCATGAAGAATTTTACATTTACTCAAAATATAAGAAAGATTGTTATTTTGAATATATGACATTAGTTTCCATTTGTTACTACTTGCTTGGTTAAATGGGCCATCATGACTCATAATAATATTATTGCCATATTTCCATTGTCCATCTTCATATTTTACATCACCAGCCTTTGCTTCTATGCAAATAATTCCTTTACTTGGATTAAAAACTATAAAATCAGTTTCACTTTCATAGATAATTCCATCTTTTATGCTAACAATTGAAAAAGAATGGAATACATAATAACTATCAGGTAATTTCTTTAATGCCTCAAACATTATATCTTCATGACTCCCTGGAGTTATTTCCTTTGGTTTATCCGGATACATTATTGCCATTTTTATACCTCTATTAATTCTATAAATTTATTTAAATCAATGTGTTCACTTAAGCAGAAACACTTCCAGCCTGTCTTTTTAGCTATTTTATAATCTTCAATATCCTCACCTAAAAATAACATTACTTTTTTATTCTTCCATAGCTCTCGAACAAAAAATTCTTCATTAGTATCGATATTTACGACTTTTTCATTATAAATTGGATGCTCAATTGTTTTTTCCATTGTTTTTTCTTGAAGTTCTTGAATGATATGAAACTCATTTTCACTACAATCAGATGCTAAGTTGTTCCATATTTCGCTATTAGTATCTTCATCTTGATATCTTCCTTGATCTTCAAATCTTAATCTTGCAGGTTGAATTTCTTCAATGTTACTTTTGTCAACTTCATGATTTTCTATAATTTCTTCCATATCTAGTTTGTCCATATTAATATTCTTATAGAAATTTAATGCATATTTTCTCTTAAGTATGTCATGATGCATTTGATTGTAATAGTTACATAAACAACTATAACAAGTAGTATCAGCATCTTCCCCACCACATGTACAGTCTCTAACAACCTTATATCCATATTGAAGCATTTTTTTGAAAACTTCTTTCTTTTCCGATTGTCTTACATATCCAGCACCACCAGGAGTATTATCAAATAATATTAATCCAAAATTGTTATTGCCATTTTCTTCTCTATACCATTGCAAACAACCTGATAACTCATTTCTATTAATATTTAAAGCTCTACTTAAGCCTTCAAGCAATGAGTATAGAACTGTCCATGCAACATTAATATCTGATAAATCAATTGAATGAAATTTCAAGAATATAACATCTGTCTGAAATTCATGACCGAGACTATATCTATGTAATTTTCCATTACACTGATATCCACCTTGGTTTTTATGTTTCTCTTCTTTTGTTAGTGTAAAAGTATCTTCATCAACTTCACCATAACCACAATATTCACAAACATAGAAAGGTGATTTATTTAAAATAGCTAATTTGTCCATTTTACTATTTCCAACTGATATAATCTGATTGTTCAACTTATATTTTTTGAATTCTATATTATTTTCATCACCAATGTATGAAATTGCACCTTTATATGTTTTTTCTGGCTTATTTGTTCCTACATCTTTAGGTTCTTCAGTATCTAATACAAAGCCAAATTTAGGAATAATATATTTTTCTATTCTTCCATTATATACTTCTCCGCATTCTTTACATGTTCTATCTATTTCTGTTCCTGAAAATCTTCTATTTAATGTAGAACAGTTTGGACAAATGAAATATTCATATGTTGGCCACTCATATCCACTTAATTTTTTTATATATCTACTTGTATATAATTTACCATCTGCTACTACCTCAGAATCTGGAGCATAGTCTGAAATTGCAGATATTAAATCCCTCTGTAAATCAATATTTTTATTATACCTATTTTTTATTGATGGTTCTTGTAATTCTACAGTATCTACTGGGAAACCATATTTAGGAATAATATTATTCTTAGATAGAAAGTCTATCATTCTTTGGTCTCTTATTGTTTTAATTGATCTTGTTATCCAATCAACATTTGCCTTATTTGCTTCAATTCTTGAATCTCTTTCGTTTTCAAGATTTTTAATCAAGTCATTGTACTTATTTTGTGCAATATCAGCAATTCCATCTTTTCCATTACTATTAAATAATTTGTCAACCCATTTAAATTCTTTTAATCCAAACTTTCTTTGTAAACTTGCTGGAACTACTTTTTCCAAATATTTTTCAAAATCCATAGGCTTTGAATTTAAATATTCTTTTAATTTTTCAAATCCATGTTCATCTATAAAATCTCCAATATTTTGTTTAAATAATTCTGTATTTGTTTTCCAAAAGAAAGAAAATGCAGAAGCAAGTATATGTCTCAATACTATTTTCTCATTATTAATGTTTAATACAGGTGGAGTAATTTTTCCTTCAATCATTTCTGTTGGATGATTAAAATAATTAATATCATGTGAACTATTAGGACAATATGTTAATGAGAATGCAGCGGATTTCAAACTACGTCCAGCTCGTCCAGCCCTTTGAACATAATTTGCAGGTGAAGGTGGCATATCTCTCATAAATACTGTTTCAAGAGATCCAACGTCAACACCCATCTCAAATGTTGTTGAACAACTTAAAACATTAATTTTTTTGTCAATAAATTCTTGCTGATATTCATATGCTCTTTCACTAGATAATTGTGCAGTATGTTCCTTAACAACCATTGGTGCTATGTTAAGTTTAGTAAATAAATAATGGTAGTGATTATCTTTTAATTTTTCTTTGTAATCATATTCATGTAAGGTTCCATTACATAATGGATTTTCACAAATATTTCTTATGTTATATGGAGTTATTCCTTTACATTCATCACAAATATATAGTTTGTCAATTTTTTTTACTCTTATATTATCAATGTTCAATTGGTAATGACTATTATTATTTCCAAAATCAATTTCTTCTATATAATTTTTATCTTTTAACAGATTCCATATCGATCTTAAAAACTCTCTTTTAACATTTTCATCAGCATCTGGAAATAATTTATTTAAATATTTTAATCTTCTATTTGTTTTACCATCATTAGGATTCCAACCTTTTATATAATTGTCTCCTCCATTTAGATCATAGGATAATTGTCTCCCTGCAAATGTAAACCTCTCAATTTCTCTGTCTGTAAAAGGCTTTTTAGTATTTATTGCACTATCTTTCATAAAACCTAACATTAGGTTTCTTAATAATATTTGGGTTTCATCACTTGATAGTACAATTCCTTGATAATTTATTGATGATAAATCCTTAAAATCTGCTTCAAATTTTAAAAATCCATTTTTTAGCAAAGAATTTTTTGCTTTATAATTTGACATTTCCTTAAGAACATATATCCAAGCTTCCTTTTGTATATCTTCATCAGATTTATCTGGAAAGAGCTGATATTTTTTAAATTTGCTTGAAAGGTTCATAACAAAATTTTTTAAAGTCATGCCTTCAACAAATTCATCTGTTTTCTCAACAGATATCTCCTCCATAATTCTCTTTATTAAATTTTCTCTATAAGTGTCTTCCAAATATGAAGCAAAGAAAGCAGCCGATTGTCTATTATCTGAAAATGCTAAAAATTGTTTAGCTAATTTTGTTGTTACTTCTTTGATGTTTTCTTCTGTATTTCCAAAGAAAACATCATTATTTTTTTCAACAATAGTTTTTATTTTTTCATTAGGTAGCTCTCCATAAAGAGCAGTAGAAATAACAGATGTAGCAGCTTCATTACCCAAATAATAAGGTCTTAAAATAGATTTTTGACTATTTCTACTATGGCAACAAGGGCAAGCGTGGAGTATTTCACCTTTACTTTTAACTTTAATTAACTTATTAATGTATTCTTTTCCATGTCCACATTGAAGTCCATTAACTGAAGAAGCTTTTTTTATTGCTCCACATTTTGAGCAAATTTGATAAACATTTTCATTTTCATCATCTTCATCATCTTCATCAAATTCACCACTAAGTAAAAATACTTCAGGATTATAATCATCGTTAAATTTTGATTTTTGAACTAAATGCCCATCTTCATCAATTTGACCTGTAATAAATAAAGCATTACAATTATTGCAAAATGTTATTTCATACACTTTATAGCCAATATCACTTTTATCAAATATATTTTCTTTGTAGCAATCCATTTTATTAATAAATAACTTTTCTAAAGGCTTTAATGTTACAAATACGCCCTCAATACCTCTTAAAAACATATGATATCTTGCTTCAAATAATTTTGTTTCATTTTTTATTGCATTTGAAGCAACAGCAATAAAATCAGTAAAATCTTCTACACTAATATCTAATTCTTTAGAAACTTCGTTTATATTTTTTATTTTCTTAAATAAAACATCTCTAACTTTATAGTAGAACTCATCATGTAATACAAGATTATATATTTTTTCCTCATTGTCTTTTCCTTCTAAGTTAGGATAATATTTTTCTAATATATTTGTAATTTCTTGACTATCATTATTCCTTATTTTTACTGCTAAATTTTTGTATATACTGAAATCAACTTTCTCTAATTTGCCAATAGGATTTTCATGTTCAGTAGAAGATCTAATTATTGAGTCATTTTTAAATTTTGAATCACATAGTGATTCTGCAAATGAAATTATTTCATCATTAGATTTTTCATCACCTAAAGTTGCACTAGTTAATATAAAGTTGATATTATCTCTATTAAGCATTGCTTTAACTCTTTTTAAAAGAGTAGCAACTTCTATTCCATTTGCTCCATTATATGAATGTGCTTCATCTAATACAATATATTTCCATTTGTCTGCATATTCTCCACGTAAAATAATATTGTCTGTTGGTCTTAATAAAATATATTCAAGCATAGCATAGTTGGTAATAAGAATATTAGGAGGAGTTTTTCTCATTTGCTCTCTACTAATTATTTCATTTTTTCTCCAAGCTAAACGCTTATCTTCATTGGCTAATGACTCTATTTTATTATAAGCAGCTATTGCTTCCTGCTGTGTATGTTTTGTTTCACCAGTGAATTTGCCAAATGTAATAGCACCTTCTTCATCCATATCATAAAGTATTTCTCTAATTCTTCTTATTTGGTCATTAACTAATGCATTCATTGGATAAATAATTAGAGTTCTTACGCCCGGTCCTAATGTGCCATTTTCTTTTTCTTTAAGCAATTCATCAATTACCGGAATTAAGAAAGACTCTGTTTTTCCTGAACCAGTACCAGTAGTTACGACAATATTATCGCCTTTTTCTATTTTCTTTATCGCTTCTTCCTGGTGTAAATACAAATTTCTATCTTCTGGATGAAATTTTTGCAACTTTAATAATCCTTCAGATAGGATTCCTTCATCAACTAAACCTTTAATGCTTTTTCCTTTTTTAAAAGGATCAGACATACTTATATAAGGCCCATCGGCTATATTTTTAGGCTTTTCTAATAATTCTTTTAGTTGTTTGTTATATTTTTCATTATTTGTGCTGAATGTTGTTAATAGGTATCTCCTATAAAAATCTACTATATTTTTTGAACTTTCTGATGGTCTAAAAATCATTTATTTAATACCTTCTTTCGATACATATTTATAATCATCATATTCTAAAATAATAACATTTGATGTTGTTAATGAATCAAGTATTTCATTATCGTTTTCTATAAGTCTGATTTGGTCTTTTATATATGTTAATCCAACCCAGTCATCTAATGTCTCAGAATATTGCTTTATTTCAAAATAATAATTATTTGCAATAAAATGGTAATTAGTTATTCTGACTTTTCCCATGTTTCTTTTTTCTGAATGCCCATCAGAAAACTCTTTAATTTCATATAAATAACCCAGCATCTCTTTTCTGTTTTTTATTTTTGTAATATCAACAAAATAATCATAATTTCCTTTTAATGCATAGTTAAATCCACCTATCACAAAAGAGTCTATTATTAACTTTTTTGTATATGTTTTTTGAAGTGTTAGCGGTATAGTTGCATTCATTATTCCTCTTCTTCTAGATGGCATTGTTTGTTCTTTTATTCCAAAGCCAAATTTATCTTTTTCTTCCATGACTGGAGTAATAAAATAATTTTTGTTTCTTTCTAGTTCTGGTAAATAATTCACACCTTTTAATAATTTTCTATGCGATATTATTGGTTCGCTTTTACCTTCTTCGGTTATTGAGTAATATACAGAAATATTTTCAACTTCGCTCATTTCTGTAATATTAAAGCACATTTTACCTTCGTAAAATTCTATATCAAAATATGGATTAATAATAATAGTTTTTATAGCTTTATATAATTTAGTATCTTTTTCAGAATAATCTTCAAATCTTATATTTATATATACATATTTTTTATTAATCTCATAAATTTCGTTAATAATATTTTTTAAATTAAAGTTATAGTAACCATCTTGATTATATGTCCCCCAGGTAATGTTTTTGGTGTTTTTATCTATAAATAAGCCTAGTTTCTTTGTATTTGGAAAAATTATAATCATATATTGGTTTATATCTTTATACCAGGTATAATCTTTAATTCCATATTGTAATCTTTCTAGAGAAGGACCATATAATACCATATTAATTGGAAAAGTAATAAAAAACTTTTGTTCATTAATAAATAGTGTAATATTCATTTCTCTTATTTTTTCCGATAATTCTACACTATAGTTAGCCGTTGATATTTCTTTATTAATAAATGTTATCTTACAATTTTCATTATTTATTTTATAATTCAGAAATTCTGTATATAGTTTTAAGTTTGCATTTTTTTCAGTAATATATCTGTATTTATCAAATCTGTAATTAAATCGTCTTAATAATAAATATTGAGTTATTACTTTATTATTCTCTCCTGGCCTGTTAATCTCAATTTTATATAATCCTGTATTGTTCTCTATTAATTCATTAATGTCTGCAGAGACAATTTTCTTTTCAATATCACCAGGATAATCCATTACTTTTATTTTTTCATCTCTATCTACTGAAAAGTTTCTATTATTGATGGTTAGTGCTGTTCCCTTAATTTTATTTGATGGTACAATATAAAATATTGTTGGGTGTCTTCTAACTGCATTAATTCTCTCATTTCTTTCATTATAAACATTGAAGTTCTCTATTATATCATCAAATATCGGTTCTTCTGAATATTGACCAATGATAGAAAAAGGCTTTTCATCAATGTAGCAAATAGTATTCTCATCTACTTGTATAAGATACCTAATTATATTTTCATAATTTTCTATGCTATCTAAATTGTTTTCTTCCACAACTCTTACATTAATGTTTTTCCTTGTATATAAAGTAGTAAGTGGTTTTTCTAGTCTATTTGTTAATATATGATTATTATTAAAGAAAGCATAATCAGTCCTTTTAAATACGAAATTTTCTTTTGAATTTGTCTTAATCGTTAATTTAATTTCATCAAAAGGATTTAATATTTGAAGACTGTAGTCCTCTGAAATGTAACTTCCAAAATCTTTTGATACTTCTAAATTAACTTTACGTGTTATTCCATTTATTTCAATATTTGCACTTATTTCACCATTACACTCATTTTTTCTATATACTCTTTTGGGAATAAATAGTTCAAACCTTATCTCACCATTTTTATTAATATTCCTAATACAAGGCTTTTTACTATATTTCTTGCGTTCAGCTATTTCTCTTTTATCTTTTATTTTATTTCTATTGTTCTCTTGTGTTACCCATTTAATAAAACCTTGTGTAAATCTACTTCCATCATCTTCTGGAACAATGTCATCATAAAAGAAATTATCAAGTAACTGTAGAGAATGTATAAAAAGATTATATAATATTGAGCTACTGTTATTTGCAATTACTTCTCTTGTTGCTTTTAATAATTTATAAGATTTAGGAATGCTCCCTGATTTTGATTCTTGACTTAATGTATCGATACTAGAATCCAATGTAGTTTCTAGATATTCTGCTAAACTTTCTAATGAGCTCTCTACATCTTCTGTATTTGTTAAATCTCTAAATAAGATATTTTCATAATAATCATTTAAAAATTCAAAATAATCATTCATATAATTATTTGTTACAAAAGCATGTGCTTTAATATTTTCAACAAATTGTGAAGCTCTTTCATTTTCTTTTAATTCAAACAAACCGTATTTTCTTATTGTAGTCAAAAAGCATCTTCCAATAATTCCTTGTTTTTGACCGTTAAGTTCATCTAATTGTAATTTTTCTATTAATTTGCTCCAATAGTTTCCATCTTGGTAATCTGAAATAGCTATTTGAACAAGAGCTAATGATAATTTTAGATTAGGCTCATTTTCGTTTATAAAATATTGAGAATTAGATATAGTTTTTTGTGCATAATCTAATAGATCTAATATTTCTTCATTTGAAATAGGAACTTGTCCTAATAAAAGACATTCATTTTTCCTTATTCTTTCTTCGATTTCTTGGTTTGTTAATATATTACTCATTTGATTTTTCTCCATATTTAACAAAATAAGTATATTATTTATATTCGACAAATTTCGACATTATTCTATCACAATGAATTTTTTTTGTAAACCATCAAGTTGTTGCTTTTATTGGTGTTCAGACGTTAGAGTTTCTTATTTAATCAATAAAAAAGCACTTTTATAATAAATTGATTATTAGTAAAAAAATATTTTTTTATTAAATTAAGCTATTGATGCATTAAAAATTTTTATTGTTGCAGTTTTCTTCTTCTTTTCCTTATCCATAATTAACCTCCTAATTATATTATTTCAACATTATATCATGAGAATTTTGTAGAATGGACAAATTGACAAAAAAATTTCACTATACTATAAATTTTTATAGTATAGTGAAAAAAATGTTTATTCATCATCATCCCATTCTTCTTCTGGAATTAATAAATCATCTAATTCTTCAGGTTCTAAATCATCTTTCTCGAAAATTCCATTTCCTAAATACATATCTATATCATCTTTATTTGCATCTGAATAATCTGAAATCCTAAGGTTTTCGACTTTATGTCCCAAACATTTTTCTAATGTTTTTAGTTGCTCATCAGTATATAAATATTTTCCTTTTTTGCTTTTCATTTTTTTTACTTTAATATTTTTAACTTTGTGTCCTAAATACTTTTCTAAAATTCTAATATCTTCATCGCTATATAAATATTCATAATCATCATCTTTACTCATTGTAATCACTTCCTAAATCAATAATCTACCAAATAATCTACTTTTAACTTTTTATTGCAACAAGCAATTCATTTTCTGGTACTATATATTGTTTTCCTTGATATTCATATTTCGCATTTGTAAGATAAACATTGTAGCCTAGATTTTCTAACTTATTTCTTGCTAGTCTAATAAATTCAAATGTCTCTACCTCTGACAAATTATGAGTAACTCTAATCTCAAAGAATTTTATTTTTATTATGTTTTCATTCAAGTCCATTTTCTCTTGCAAAATAGAGTCTATTAGTTCTAGCATTGTTTACTTTCCTTTTTGTTACAAATTTCGACATTATTATATCACTACAGATTTTAATAAACAACCCCTCTAATTATTTATTTTATTGAGATACAGACTTTAAATAGTGAATTTAATAATATTTTTAAGAAATAATTTTTTCAAATAAAAAATCCCATTTTACTATAAAAAATATTAAGTAAAATGAGATTAGATTTTAATTAATGATTTTAGTCTTTTCCTTCAATTAATGTATTATCATCCATAATAACATCTTTGAATTTTCTTCCCTCAATATAACAATTTTCAAGTACATCATCAATATCATCATACCAACCTATATAGTGAAATTCATCATCTGACAAGTCATCTTTTGGTAACGATTTGTCAACTAAACATACACTGTAGTTTCCTAATTTTTTTCCTAGAATTTTACTAGCATGCTCCAGAAATTTGTCACTAGCCCTTTGTTCCATAGTCATTGTATATTTTTTTCCATTATATACAAAGTCAACTGCCCAACTCGTTTCATATTCTTGATTATGTAATCCAGAAAATTCTCTTTTAAATTCATCGATATTGTTATATTCGTTAATTCTCATTGTATTTTTAGCCCTTTCTTTATCTTTTTAATTAATTTAATATCTTCACTTGTTAATGGTTTTCCATCGTTAGCTCCATGCTTAAGATTATAATGTACATGTGGGATTAAGCCATTATGCTTATGCATTAAATCAATAGATTTAACTTGATTATGATTTTTATCATAAAAAGCAATATGTTTTAGTTGCCCATTTTGAATTATAGCATAGATCCTATTAGCCGAGTGTGAATATTCTGGTGCTTTAACAGCACCACTTGTTTGAACTAATACTTTCACATTGTCAATCATTCCTATAGACATATAATTTTTTCCACCATCAACGAATGTAAAATTACCAGCATTTACGTCAACAAAAGCTCCTCTGCTTCCCATTTAATTTCACCTTTTTCACTGATTTCAAAAATACCATTGTTATTCCATAGACTTATTTGTTCATTTTGATTTTTCTTAATAAATGCTTCTTCATACTTAAAATTTATAAATTTTCCAGACATTCCTTTTATCATATCACCATACACAATAATAATCTTTGGTTCAATTATTTTTTTCATTTCATTAAATCCATTTAGAAATGTATTTATATCCTTTTTACATCCTAATGTAGATATGACAACAATGCTTTCTTTCTCAACAGCACTGAAGCAATAACCATATGTTGATTCATCTCCCCATTGTATAGTAGGAAAAACTTTTAATCCAAGTGTCTGATATGTAACTCCTAGCCATCTATTCATATAAACATTGTGTTTTATATCATTAGAGTTCATTTTAGGATAAATACTGAAATCTGGTGTAGTAATAAATTTGAATTTTTGAAATGAGACAATATCCTTTAATGGATTATTCCATATTCTATTTAAAATATCATCATAGCAAAACATTGTTAACAAACTTTTATTTGTGCTTTTTAATTTTTTATTATTTCTATTCTGGTAGTTTACGATTTTAAGATTATTAATCTCATCAAAAGAAACACTTTCTTTCTTTATTATTGGAAAATCATTTTTATCTAAGTTATATTCTCCAAATATTGGTCTAATGACAAAATATTTTTCTTGTTCAGTCATTAATTTTTTTCCTTTCTGCCCTTGAATAAAACAGAAGAAATATGCTATAATTGAATTATAAAAGAAAACTTGGAAAATTCTTTAGTACGTTCAATATAGCATTGGGCGTATTTTTCTTCTTGTAAATTTATTATCATGCTCTATATCACCTCCCTTAAATCAATATATAACTCTATTTTAGTTCTTCTTGTTCCCAATTCATATCATCATTGTATCTATATCCAAATGAATTTATCCTATTAGCTAACATAGATGGAGTAACAGAAAATATTTCTTTTAATTCATATAAGATTTTTAAATATTGATTTTTATCATATATGCCAAAATAATTTTGAGGTATTCGATCTATATTAAATTTTGCTTTTATGACTTTATCTAAAGTTAATTTCGGAACAAGTATGCAAGATGAAAAGTAGTTTGGTTGCCATTCCTTATATGAAAATCTGTATATTTCATTTTTTTCATTGAAGTAAGAGTTAAAAATTTCTTTACTGTCTTTTTCTTCTTTTTCTATAGTAATATTATCTTCAATTCCAAAATCAAAAATAGAAATTTGATTTTCATCTATATGTTGTAGTTTATATTGCAAATAATAATGACCGAATTTCATGTCCTAATGTAAAATGAAACATACCATTATCTTTCTCATACAATTCAGAGTCTATTAATATAGTTTTGCTATTGAAGTTTTGAAAATAGCTTGTTCCATCTTCATTAAAAAGCTCTACTATTCCCTTATTAAAAATAAATAGTCCATATGTTAAACCATCAGTAGACAACTTTTTAGGTACAATTCTAATTTTCAATTTATTTAATATATTTTCTAATGGAGTTGGCATTGCATTTTCAAGACATTCAGGAGCGTAATTTTTTAGAAAAAAAGTAGCTTCTTTTTCAATATCTTCTTTGTGAAGAATATATAAATTATTTTTTCTGTCAATAGGGTAATTATTTATCATTTTTCTTATCAATTTCCTTTATAATATTTTTCCAGTCTTCTTCCGAAAGATTTTTATTTGTAGCTCTTCTCAACGCTACTGTTGCTAATGGTACCTTGTTCATATATTCATTCATATCATTTGATAAATGCCCCTTGTCAACTAATTCCTTATCTGCATATCCTATCATTTCTTCATATTCTTGATCAGTAAGTTTCAATACATCTTTTAGTTTCGACATAAGTTGCTTCTTTTCATCTTTGTTAGAATTTGGTGGTAATTTATTTCCATTTTCTAAATCTGATAAGTATGCAAAGGAAATGCCTAATTGATCAGCTTCAGCTCTTAATGTATAATTTAACTCTACTCTTTTATTATATATAAAATCTCCAAATTCACCCATAATTTATACCTCTTTCTCATTTATGAGAACATTTTATCACATGTGAGAACAAAAATCAAGTAAAAATTTAAAATTTTTCAAAAAATAAAAAAAGAGAGGGCTGAGATAAGATCTCAACCCTCTTAATATGAATTTAATGTTCCATAACCTACAATTTGAATATTATTTAAATCATATTCTTGTTCTTTTACTGCATCTCCTGAATTTCCTTCAATTGTGTGTACTTTATTGTTTTCTATGTCAACATTTTTAACTATTCCAGTATGATCTGATATTCCATCTTGTTCACCGGTATCTTTTTCTATCCAGTCAAAGAATATAATATCTCCTGGCTTTGGAATATATAGTGTGCCATCTGTTTCTCTATCTTGCCATTCTCCTTTTTCTTTAAATTTATTTATACCATCATCACAAACTGAATATTTGGGAATTGATAATTTTGCATTTGTTAGTGCTTGATCTTCTATATCACTTTGTGTGTCTTCATTTGAATTTCCTTCAAGTAACCCACATTGGTCAGCTACCCAACATACAAAACAAGCACACCATTCAACTCTTTCATTAAATCCATACCAAGACCAATAAGGCTCTCCTCCTTCAACTCCTAATTGAGATTCTGCACATGTTACCATATCACTTCCCCACATTGTTGCAGTATCTTTATCTCCATTCATATTGAATATTGCAATCACTCCACCAAATATACAAACAATAAGTATAATTGCTATTGAAACAACGCCTCCTGCAGCAATTGCAGAGATTAATGCTTTTGTTCCAGTTACTACAGCTTTTGCACTTGTAATAATTGCTTTTATAGTTGCTTTTGTTACTTTAACTGATGCTTTAACTGCTTTTTTAACAACAATAGGAGTTTCTTTTATTATTTTTGTAGTTTCTTCAGTTGTTTTCTTTGCCACTTTTGAACTTTGTTTTGCAGTTTTAATTTCTCTATTTGATGTTTCTTTTGCTACTTGCTTTATTCTTCTTGAATTATTAATAGAATCATTTTTTAATTTAATTGTTTTGCCTGGAGCTTCTTTCATAACTTTTTCAAGTTTAGTTTGCACTTTTTTATCTAAATTTTGTCGAATTTTGTCGTTTTTCTGTTGTCTATGTTTTTCCTTTTGCTCTTTTCTTTTTTCATTTAAGTCATAAAATGTTTTGTCTCTTATAATTTTTGATTTATCTTGAATTTTACTTATTGCATAATCATTTGCATTTTCATAAGATGAATCTGAATCATTTGTTTTATTATTTAAAGCATCAGCAAATTCAATATTTTTATCTTTTATGTATGAAAGATTTGACTTGAATTTTGCAGACTTGACATTTTTAGAATCAAATTCTTTAATATTTGTCTTTTGCTTAGTTTTAATATCTGGCATAGAACCACCTCCTATTCAATTAGTTTTCCAACTACCACTAATCTCCCATTTTTTTGACTATATTCACAGGTTGATAGTGTTATAAATTTATCTCCATAGCTCATACTTGCACCAGTATCATATAGCCTTTTATTTTTAAGTACTTTTATATATTTATTAAAGTCTTCCTCGTTCTTAAACTTTGTTGTGCCATATAAAATGTTTGATACTTCTGTATTAGGTTGCACTTTATAGGCTCCAACAATTTCATATTTGTTTTCTATTGTTTTATTTTCCTTTAAAGTGTAAAACTTAATATATTTATAATTCTTATATCCATTATAAGTTTTATAAATATCAAGTCCTGCAAACATTGAGCCACTACTCATATGATGACCATAGATAATAAGATTATCACTTGAATTAATGTTGCAATAACTTGCAAGATATGGTGTTCCACTTATTGAATATTTTTTATAAAAATTATTATGAAGATAAAAATCTCCATTTTGCATTACAGGATAATTTATTTTTGTATTATCAATTTTAATCCACCCCTCAGTGTCTCCATTTTTGATTTTAAGAGATTTTAAATCTAAGCTTGAATAACTTGCTGTCTTATTTCTTAAAGTCGAATTTTGTCGGTTTGAAGAACCAACATTTGTCTGATTATTTTCGACATTATTCGACAATTCCGAATCGTCTTCAAAAAAGCTATTGTCTAATTCGTTCTTATTAGTTCCGACTTGTTCTAAATTTTTAAATATTTCATTATCTTTATTTGTTTTCTTGTAATAACTTATTAAATAAAAAATGCTAGTGGCCATTACAGTCACTAGCACTATTAATAATATAATTTGAATTTTCTTTTTCATTATGTACCTCTTATATTATTTTCTTTACAATATCTTCTTCATCAAAATTCTCATTTGGCTTTGTACTCATTAGTTTATACAATTCAGTATTTTTAGGAAATCTATTTGCAAATGGTACTAAATTACTTCCTACTTTAATCAAGCCCTCGCCTACTCCAACATTAGTAATATAACTTAATTGTAAGTCTGACATATTAAGTAGTTTTGCAAGTTCAAGTCTATCAGTTGCTGCTTGATTTAAGATTATCAAGAATTCAGAGTTTGCAAGCATTTCTCTTGCAGTATTTGATTGAAGTAGATCTTCAACATTTTGAGTTATTCCAGTTGCAAAAGCACCATATTTTCTAACACGTTTCCAAAGTCTAAATAAGAAGTCTGCAGAATATTGATGTTGAAATAAAAGATATATTTCGTCTATAAAGATATATGTATGTTTATTTTTTGCTCTATTAGATGTGATTCTATTTAAAATTGAATCTAGTATTACTAGCATTCCAATACCCTGAAGCTCTTTTCCTAAATCTATTATGTTGTAACATAGTAAAGAATTTTTAGTATTTACATTTGTATTAAATGCAAATGTGTTAAGAGAACCATCAGTAAATAATTCAATTGCAAGAGCAATTTCTTTTGCTTCTTCTTCATTTTGCTTTAAAAGTTCTTCTCTAAAATCTTGAAGTGTTGGTGGTACACCTTTGTAATCTCCTTGCTGATATAGTTTATAAACTTTTTGAGTACATCTATCAATTATTGATTTCTCTTTTGGTCCAATATTATCGTCGCCTATAACTTGCTCACAAAGAGAAAGCATAAATTCTTGTTTTAATTTTATAGGATCAGAGCCTTCACCATAATCTTTATTTATGTCTAAAGCATTTATATGATTTTCTGATGTTGACGATAGTTTTATAACTTCTCCACCAAGTGCTTTTACAAGATTTGCATATTCATTTTCTGGATCAATAATTATGATATCTGAGTCTGGCTCTCTTAATTTTATATTTGTTATTTCTTCTTTAGCAGCAAAAGATTTGCCAGAGCCACTTACTCCAAGTGTAAATGAATTGCCATTAAGTAATTGCTTTCTATCTGCAATTATCATATTTTTAGAAATAACATTCTGTCCATAATAAATTCCATTAGTATGTCTAATTTCTTGTACTTTAAATGGATTTAATACTGATAAACTTTCAGTTGTTAAAGTTCTTAATGCTTTTATTTCATTTAAGTTTGACCTAATTGGAAGAGTTAGATTAAGTCCTGGAACTTGTTGAAAATCTAAAACTCCAATATCGCACATTCCTTTTCTTGCTATTTGTTTGATTGTTTCAGTATCATTTTCTAACTCTTCTTTATTATCATCTGTTATAGCAATAGTTAAAATTGCCAGAAACATTCTTTGGTCACGAGAAACTAAATCATCTAAAAATTCCTTTGCCTCCTCCCTCTGTTTTTTCAAATCATAAGGTGGCTCTGCATAGAAGTTATTATTTGCAGTTGCCTTTTTATAATATTGAGCTATATTTGTTTCTATTCCAAGTGCTCTATTTTCAGCTTCTTTTACTGCTTTATCCATTGGTACTGGAATAATATCTATTGAAAGCATCATATTTTTGTTTAGTTCTGTAAATTCAGTAGTCATACTGTCTTTAATAAAGTTTGCATAGTTCTTTAGAAATAGAACTCTTCCATATCTATTCCCTATTTTGAAATAATCCTTTTTAAATTCAAATGAGTCAGGACAAATTGAATCTTTAAAATTATGTCCTTTTTTCATTTCCTCTGTTAAATCAAAATTAAAAGAATCTTCAGCTCCTACTTGGTAGAAATCATGTAATATTCTTAATCTTTCAGTAGTATCTAATTCAACACATTTGGAGCCTAATTGATTAAATTTATTTATTAAATCTGCACCAACTCTATTGAAATACACTCTTGCTTCTTGAACAGAGTTTTTGAATGTTGTTATTGTAACAAGTCTTTCTTGAACAATATCATTTGAGTCTTTAGATTGAGAAATTAACATATCATTATACTCTTTTCTATACTTATCTAATTTATCATTTTTCATATCTAACAAGATTTTTTTCTTAAAGTCTTGCTTATTTATTTTCTTATTATTGATAGTGATTTTTACTATTGAGCCTGTATCAAAAGAATTTAGAACATCAGAATATTTTAGAAACATTTCTTCTTTGTCTTCTTTTGATGCCACTGCATAATTAATATCTTCAAACTTAAATGTTTTAGAATATTGATTTTTACCTGTTAAAAATACTCCATCATTCCATAATGCTTTTATTGGAATAATATCTTGAGTAGAGCGTGGTATATTAAATTTTTCGCTATCTTTATTAAATATTTTTTCAAAAAAATTTAGCATTCTTTCTCCTTTCCTTCTAATCTTATATTTTTTCTTTAGAATCTGAGTTCTTCTTATGCAATCTATATTTTGTTTTGCTGATTTTCTTTTTGTCTTTATGAACTCTTTTATTATTCAAAAAATCCCTCTTAAGATTTCTATCTATAAGAGGTTTGAATAATAAATAATAATAGTTATCTGTTGCAAATTCAAAATGACTAGGATATAAAATTTGATATTTTATTAAACACCATAAAAATTGCTCTGCTTTCATTCCATTAAATTTTACAAAGCCTAAAAGTGCAAATGGCACTGCTCCTAATATGCAAAGCCATGATAATGTTTCCATACCTAGATGTGGTTTAAGTAAAAAATAAAGTCCAACTGCAACAATGCAAGCAAATATTGAAAATATAAATTGCCTTAATGTTAAACCAAAGAATATATTTTCGTGGAATTCTCTAATTTCTTTATTGATTTTTACTTCCATTACCTAGCCTCCTCATTTTTTATCTTTTCTAATTTAGATTGGGCTCTTTCATACATATCTTCATCAATTACTTTAAAATCACTAACTGGATTTTCTCCAGTTTGAAGAGTTACAAGCCTATCTATTATTTTTGCTCTTAAATCTGTATCAGCTTTATCTAAAAATCTACCTATTGTAGTTAATTTTGGCTCCATCGTGTTTTCTCCAACTTTGTAAAATTTTAGATTCTCAGTTTCTCCAGCTAGTTCATTTGTTTTAACTATATAATCAGGAATGTCTTTTTCTCTAACTATAACTTCATACATTCCGTCATCAACATAATAAAGACTTTCCTTTGATTTAATGATTTTTCTAATGTCCATTTCTTCATAATATTTAATTACATTTTCCTCTTGTTCCATATTATTTAACCTCCATTTTAAAAATAAAAAAAGAACTCTAAGCTTTATTACCTAGAATTCTTATCATAGTTTAATCATAATTTTCCTCTTTAGTATTTAAATATCTAATTCATATCTTTATATGCACTTTTCCAGTCTTCTAATGTTATATTTTCAAAAGCCTTTTCTGCTGCTTTGATTTTAATTTTCTTTGCATATAATTTTCCATATTCATATCCTTGCTCTACTGTACATTTATCGTTGAATTTAGTAGCAAACTCTTTTTTGAAGTCTTCATATAAATCAGGAACAGCTGATCCCTCACCTTCAAACAAGAAAGGATTCATACTGCTACATAAATCTCCAATCTCTTTGCTTCCATTATTATATTCATTGTCAAATACATAGAAAATCATTTTAAATAAATCAAAACAATTCATAGTTATTTGTCTCCTTTCTTCCTAAATGGATTTTTATTTAACCCAGTGTTTTTATCCCATCTTCGTGGAACAATATTTTTACCACCATCATTTATTTTATTTTTATCATATCTAACCCAAAGCTGCTCACCTTTAGAATTAATTTTAACATTCCATTTAATGCCATACATATCAGTGCCTTTAAAATATTTGTCATTATTAGCTAAATTAACTAATATTTTTCTATTAGCTTCAGTATCTTTTAAATGTCCTTCTGAATTTCTGAAAATATGCTTTAATTGAGAATCATTAAGTGGCAGTTTAATGTCATTTTTGGTATTTTTATTTCTGGAACCTTTAGTTTTTCCAAATTCACCATAATTACCTGAACCCATTATATCACAACTTTCTTGTGAGTTAAAGAAAATTCACTCTCAAATTGTAATATTTTTATTCCTTGTTCTTTATACTTTAGAAAGACATCATCTGGCGCTTTTCCATAAACAACAATAATTGGTGGCTTTATATGCTTAATTACATATTCTAAACCTTGTTTCAAGTATTTTCTATCTTCATTTACTTTAATAAGTCCATGTGTCCCAATAGAAATTATGCTATTTTTCCTTATTCCTAATACACAATATGGAAATGTTCTTTCATCCCCAAATCTAACATTCGGAATTACTTCAATTTGGTTATCTTCAAGCCAACATCCTATTGCCCTATTTCTATAGATATTCCATTTTTGCATAACTAAAGGCATATCTCTATATAGAGAAAAGTCAGGGCTTATAACGCCTTTATATTTTTTCAAAATTGGTAAATACTTTTCAGGTTCTTTCCAAATTCTTTCAAAAGATATATCATCTTCATAAAACATAACCCATTGATTATAATCTTTTGATGATAAACATTTACTAAATGATATTAGCTTATTTGGAATGTGCAATGTACCATTTATAAAGGGTATTTCTTCCTCCCCATCATATTCTGCATTTTTTACTAAAAAAGCATTAAAAACATCTTTGCAACTTGCTCTGTTACAATTAACTGAAGACATTATAGCGTCCTCCTTTCATACTAAAATTTTTGTAATCCATATACTAGTATTGGTTATAATCAATTTTAGATGAATTATTGTATTTATTACAGGGCAACAGTTGCCCGCTTTGGACATGGTTTTCATCGCAAAATATTTTTTAAAATTATATAAGATATCTATTTATCAATGTTTTCTAACTGGACAAGTGATGCCCGAATTATTTTATAATTTTTCTAAATTATTTTCTTCTAGAAACTTATTAACTTCCTCAATTGGATAATTATACATAGTTTCAATTATTTGTCTATAAACTACATTTTTTTCACTTATTGAGTCTATATTATAATTTGACCTTCGAATTAAGGCATAACTTATATTAGAATTAAGTCTTAATCCTATACATATTGCTAATATTGTTTTTATGTTTGGTGCTTTAGTATTATTTTTTCTAATTCTCCTAATCGTTCTATCATCTAATCCGGATTTTTCTGCAATTTCTTCATTAGTCATTTCTCTATTTTCGATTATTTTATTTAAAGCCCCTGCAAAATCTCCTGGTAATTCTGATAGTTCAGCTGTAATTTCTTTTGTTGATCTTTCAAAATAGCTTGAATTATATTTTTTAGTAAGATCTTTGTTATCTCCAAAATTTACTTTGATTTGGAACTTTTCACTTGACATATTTTTTCTACAAAAAGCAAAATCTTTAATTTCAAATGAATTATTTTGTATATTATATTCATATATAAATGGTAAACAACAAGTATATATATTCTCTCTGGCATATTGCGTAAGATGTTTTCCAAAAATATTATCTATAATATATTTTTCATCATTAACGCAAAGATGTTTATCTACATATATATAATTTCCATTTTTTAAAACTTCTCTAAAAGTAGAATTAATAAAATATAAAAATGAAAAGTCATACCTACTAATGGAAAAGGAAATATTCTCATTCTGTTTTTGCTTGTAGAAATAAGATTCTACATATGTGTCATCAATAAATTCGTAAATTCCAGTTAATTCATTAATTCCTAATTCAGACAATCTAATTTTTGTAGCTGTTATGCTAACTGAATAATTTTTAGAAAGTTCCATAACAGATTCTGAGATTTTCTCATAATTTAATTCACTTGAAGAGTTTCTAAAAAATTTATAGTAATCTGTGAGAAATGTTTTCTCAGGCATTAGAACTCTAGCTGTTATTTGATTAGCTTGCCTTTCTATCCATTGCAAATCTTTGTTATTTCTTATATTTTTTATTTCTCCATCTGCACCACAAGCAATAGTACTCTGACCATTATTGCATATTTTTGAAAATAAAAAATATTTTCTATGGATAAACCAATGAATACATTCATGCATAATGGTAAAGTTTTCCGAATGCTCACTATCAGCAAAAAATAAATGTACATTTTTATCAATAAAAATTGTTCCTGCATTGATATTTTCTTCTATTTTATTGTTTTCATCATCATAATAATAAACTTTTGAATCACTAATACAAATAATTCCAAATATACTATTGTCTAGAGAAAGTTTTCTATACTCAACTCTTAAATTAAGCCTTTTTAAAATAGTATTTATGTCGATTGCTTGCTTAGTTTTATATTCAGGAAAATATTCTTCTAAAAAAATGTTAGCAATTTTTTCATAGGTATCTTTATTGATATGAGGTAAAAAAGAATTATCCATGTAATTATCTTCTTTTTTAAATGAATCATCATTATATTTTGCTTTAAATTTTATGCATTCAATTTTATTGTTAGAAAAACATCCATTAAATGATACAATATATCTAAATGGCTTTTGATTTACATTACTATATTCTTCATTATTTATGTAAGCATCAACCTTAATCTCGCAATAAAAATCTAAGTTTAAATTATCATATAAACTTAAATTCGTAATTTCAAAATCATCAAGCGTTTCTTCACTTTTTAAAGTTACTTTAATTGAATTATAAATTTCATCATAATAATTATCGTTTAGATATTTTTTTAATCTTTGGTCTAACATCATTGACTCCTATGTCAATGATTATACCACTTTCGACAAAATTCTACAATCCCATCATTTCCTTAACTACTCTATCGCTCATTCTTATTGTTCCTGTTAACACAAGCATATTGAATATTATTTCGCCCATGTACTTCCATACCATTGTTATTGCACTTGCATTTGTATCAACCTCTGGTGGACTTCCAGCATAAACGCTAAATATTACACAAGCAAGTACAATTATTGCTCCTTCAAGACAAACTCCAACATAAGATTTTATAAAGCTTCTTCCTGTATGCTCTGTTTGACTACTTGCAAATGTGGAAAGTGGCAATGGTGCGATAGCAGTATATAGATACATTTTGAAGAATCTTCCATATACTGTTAGTATCATTACAAAAGATAAAATAATTATTACTAAACAAATAATTAAAGCAACTGCTCCCATTGGAATTTTCTCAAAGAAATTTAATTTATCTATTGCTGAAATTATTTCTTGTGGCAAATTTAGAGTATTTGTTGCTCCAACTCCAGCTGTTGTCATTATCTTACTTATTACTCCTTGAATTATTGTAAATATGGCATTCATTAATTCCATTCCATAAGTAATTATTGCTTTTGCAAGTACAAATCTAATGAATAGTTTAAAGGCTGCTTCTGGTCTTTTTATCTCTGAAATATTTCCAAATTGTCTTGCAATTCCTATAACAAAAAATAGCACTAATAAGGCAAGACCAATTGCTTGCATAGTGCCATTAATATTTTGTATTACATTCCATATTGCACCACCTTTAAATTCTTGAGGACTCTGTGTTAAGAGTCCCCATATTTCAGATAGTTTTTCATTCCAAATATTAAGTGCATTTTGCAAAAGTTCAGCTATCCAATCCAATTTTTTCTCCTTTCTTCGTCATAATAGGCTTAAACGATTTATCCTGTAATAAGAGTAAGAATTTCTTTTGCAAAAGTTATTACTGCACCACCTGCAAGTGTCATTATTCCATTGGCTCTTTGTGTTGGATCATGAGATTTTAAGCTCATACCAACTTGTACTATTCCAAAGCCTAGAATTATCATTCCTACAGCTCTGATTAAACCAAATATAAAATTTGATAAGTTATTAACAACTTGAATTGGATCATCCGTTGCAAATATTGGAGTATTAACTCCAATTAAAAAAGCTCCTACAAATAAACTTGTAAGAGCAACATTCTTTAATATTTTATTAGTTTTCTTATTCATTATCATTTCCTTCTTTCTCTAAAATAATATTAATATCTTCATCATTTATGATGTCTTCTGTACTTAACAATTTCATAAGTTCTTTGCTTAATTGATTTTTCTTTGGTAACTCATGTTCGTATGCTTTTCCATTTCCGTCCTTTGTTAATTTAAAGTTTGGATGTTTTTCAATATTGTATTTTAAATCAAATACTGGTCTTTCTCCTCTTATAAATAATAAGCCATAATTATTATCTAACATTCTAACTTCATCAGGTGTTAGAAGTTCTCTTCCAGTATTTTGAGAGTTTCTTGAATAGTTTCCTCTCATTCCAAAACTTCTAGTATAAGTATTGGTATCAATTGTTTCTTTTCCTAGTATTTTAGAAACATATTCATCAGTTGAAAGTTCATTTCCGCCAAGAAATAAAAATTCATCGCAGTTTCCTATAATAGATTCCCATTGCTTTTGAAATAAAGCTTTTAATTGTGCTAGATTTTGTAAGATAATAGAAACACTTACATTTCTACTTCTCATTACTGAAAGAATCTTATCAAAATCATCTGGTAAAGAAACATTTGCAAACTCATCCATAACAAAGTGAACGTGTATTGGCAAACTTCCATGATATTTATTGTCTGCGACTTGAAATAACTGTTGAAATAATTGAGTATATAAAATACTTACTATAAAGTTAAAACTTGTATCATTATCAGGAATAATTGCAAATAAAGCAATTTTCTTTTCTCCTAATTTAGATAGTTCTAGGTCATCAGTATTAGTAAGTCTTGCTACAGTATCAATATTAAATTTTTCAAGTTTGGCAGCAAGTGTTACTTGAATTGACTCCAAAGTTTTAGCAGCACCACTATGATATGAATGATAATATTTAAGTGCTATATGGTTAGGATTTTTAGCTTCTAGTTCATTAAATAATTTATCTAATAAACTAGGTTCTTCTGTATCTTCATCAATAGCACCTGCAAGTATTAGTTCCATTACCATACTAAAATTTTGTTCTTCAGGTATTGCTTCATATTTTAACAAATAAATTATTGCTGAAAGTAGCATACTTGCTGCAGTATCCCAGAACGGATCATTTGTTTGGGCTCCCTTAATACCTGTTGCTTTAATAAGATTTGTTACAAGTCTTTGAACATCATTGTCATTTCTAATATAAACAAATGGATTATAACAATTACTCTTATCCATATCTATTAAATTCAAAACTTTAATTTCATAACCTTTGCTTTTTAAAAGATTACCAGTATCTCTTAAATTTTCGCCCTTTGGATCTAGTACAACAAATGAAGTATTGCATTGCATAATGTTCGGCTTACAATAAAATCTAGTTTTACCAGTACCAGATCCACCAACTACCATTACATTTAAGTTTCTTCTATGCTTTTTACCATCTAAGCCTAATTTAACATTTTGAGTTAAAATCTTATTTTCGCTTTGAGGTAATTGCATATACTTTTTATTGATTTGATGAACATTACCCCATTTTGCAGAGCCATGTTCTTCTTTACTTCTAAAATGTTTCTTTTGAGAATAGTATAGTGAAATGCAAATAGCATAAATTCCTAATAAAACAATTATTGTTTTTAAGCTATTATTAACTATTTCAATTTTAAAAGGATTTTCAAAAATACTGCTATAATTTTTTACTATATTAACTAGTTCGCCACTTGTATATGGTGCAATTAAAAGTGCAATCCAAATAATAGGAATTATACCAATAATGAAAGCATACTTTTCATAGTTATAATCTTGTCTAATTGTTATCACCTCCTTCCGCTTCATATTTGATTATTTGAATATTTATGTAAAAAAGTTTTAATGCCTCTATCTTTCATCTCCCGCTTCTAGCAATTTTTGTTTTTTCTTTTTATGTTTAGTAAAACCAAAAAGACCAACATCAGGAGCATCAATTGCTTTTAACATTACTTTGTTAACTGGTGTTGGATCTTTATCTTCTTCTATTAAATCTTTTCTCTTATCATTAAGAGATTCTATAATAATTAGTTGTTCCTCTGGTGTAACTCTTATTTTCTTATCTGGTTCACTCATAATCATTCACCTCTTTCTTTACTATATCTTTTCTTATAATTTGACTTTGATTTAGTATTTGATTTTGTTCTTGAATTTCTTTGTCGAAAATTGTCTTGTTTTGTCTTTTCTTTATTTTCTCTTAATTTGTTTAACTCTTCTTTTATAGATACTCTATCTTTATTCGAGTTTTCCATAGCGTTCATGCTCTTCAAAGAAGTCCTTGATTGACCTTCTGCCTGTTTCTCCGATTTGTATGCTTTGGTAGAACTGGGCAATTTCTCTTTCGCCATTTCTTGTACGCCTCCATTCTGTTCTTTTACTAATTTTGCTTTATCTTTAGATTGTTTAATATCTAGTGATTGACCATCTTTTTGTTCATTGTTTACTTCGTCTAATTGCTTAACAATATCTGCTTTAATTTCTGCTAAATCTGATTTGTTAAGATTAAAACGATTTACAACTCTGTTTATTAATGGTTTATCTGCTACTCTAGACATAATATCAATTTTTCCATCTTCTTGATTTATACTTTTGTTTCCCAATACAGAATAAAGTATTCCATATTTCTTTGCCTCTTTTGCAAATGTTTTAAATTCATTTACATTAATTTGATATACATCTAGTGGTTGTCCACTCTTTAGTAAAGCTGCCATTCTAGTTTTGCCTCTTGTTTTAGTATTTGACTTAAAGTAATTAACTAAAAAAGCAGCAATATTCTTACTTGCAGTGCCAGTAAGTTTTAATGCTACTTCACTTCCTTCAAGCATAATTTTTACAGCCATATCTGCTGTTTCTCCTGCCTCACTCATATTTTAAAAACTCCTTTCTTATTATCTTAATTTCTTTTTATTTTCTTCTTTCTTTTGTTCTTCTAACTTTTTTTGTTTTTCATTCTCTTGTTCTTTTTCTGCTTCATTGATTTTATAAAGCATATCTTTTGCATCATGAATAATCTGATTACACATTACCTCCTTTTCATTTAAAATTTTTCTATAATTTTGCAAGTCTTCTAGTTTTCTTCGCAGTACTTTAATCCTATCAGGATTTTTTGTTTTACCTATCATTACTCTAATAGATTCTTGCAAAGTATAGATTTCATTATATTGATTATTTATCTCTTGTTTAAAATTTAAGAGTTCTTTAGCTGAATGAATATGATTCAGACTAATGAACTCTTTTTGTTTTTGAATTCTATCCATATTTTTAATATCCTCTCTTATAAGATTAGACAAATATTGATTATTATGATATTTAGGATATACATTTAATAAATAACCATAATAAAGATATAGTCTATATAATTTACCACTATAAGGAATAATGTTTTTATTTTTCTTTCTTGTATAAACTTTTGGTACTTTATAGAATGTAGAATTGACTTCTGGAAATATATCTTTTGATAAATTAGTTATATCAGTAGTATTAAGTAATTTCTTTTTAATTTGATTTCTAATTCCTATTTCAGAATAATCTTCTCCAAATCTTCTATTTATTCTTATAGGTCTTTTCCTTGGTGCATGTAAAACACTTAAGCTTTTTCCTCTATGGTAGATTTCATATTTCATTTTTCTTAATATCGTTTCAAAATCTTCATAACTTGTTGCTTGAGATATTGCATAATCTACATCTTGTTTTACATTTCTTTCAAAGTCTGACACATAATCAATTCCTAGGCTCTTTTTATAAAAATTATCGTATTTTATATTTGTTCTTTTAGTAGGTTTTTCTTGCAAAACACTTAATCCATATCTCTCACAAATTTCGTCAGAAATATGTCTCATTCTTGCATATGAAGTATGTCCATCATAATATTTCTTTCCATCTTTAAATGATACAGAATTTATAACAAAATGATTATGAATATTCTCTGTATTAAGATGTGTTGTAACTATTACTTCAAATCTATCTTCCCAAAGTTCTTTTGCAAGTTCTACTCCAATTTTATGAGCAATTTCTGGTGTAACTTCACCTTCTTTAAATGACTGTACTGCGTGAAATGCTATAATGCCACCTAACTTATTAAAATGCTTTTTAGTAGTTAGCATTTCTTGATATGCAGTTCTTACATCACAATTAATAGAAGTTACATACTTGCCATTATCAGTTTTAGAATTTCTTGAAGCATAATTAATTACTTGACCTAGGTCTTTATACTTAATACCTTTCAATTCGTTTTCTTCTTTATGTGTTTTCATTTCATCTTCAGCATAATCAATTACATGATCTAATCTTTGTTCTACTTTCCATATAGAAGTTGTCGCCAATAATCATCACTTCCTTTCAAAAATATATTTGCAATTTTTTAAATGAATAATTCTTTTGGGTAATCCTTTTGGGTAGTCTTTTGGGTAGTTTCTTAGAAGATTTCTTGGACAGTTTCTTAGTCAGTTTCTTGGTCAGATATTTTTAAAGGGACATTTGTAGGGACATTTAAAGGGTCATTTTCCATTAAATGTTTTTTTATCTTTTACAAGTATTTTTCTTTTATATCTGCTATTAAATGTACCAAGGTATTTTCAATTTTATCTGCATCATAATACTTAAAATTAATTTTAGCTTTTACCATATCATCAAGTTTAAAAGATAACTCTCTTAAAGTTTTTACTGACTCATAAAATTCTTTTGGAGGAGTTTGTTTAAATTTATAACCACAACTTGCTTTTCTTACAAAGTTTGAAATTGAAGTTCTAGCATTTATTGCATTTGATTTAATTATTTCATATTCATCATCAGTTACTCTAATATTCATTCTTCTATCATGTTTTTCATTTGCGGATTTGTTTTTTCTTTTCTTTCTAATTTTCTTGTATGCGCTATTCAATTTTTACCTCCTTTCTATACACTGGGGATTGGGGCGAGTAGCCCCATAATTTGAATTTTGTTTGTGTAGCAAAATTCAGTGCTTGTTTAATCCAAAAAATAGTCTATTTTTGACACATTGATTTTAGCTATTTTGCTTCATTTTTGCTAATGTGTAAATTAAAAAATCATTATAATCTTTGCCATTAAATCCTTCATATTTTGGCAAGGCACCTTGTACAATATAAGGTGGTTTTATTACACTTTCTAAAGCATTCTTTGCTTCAATACCTGCTTTATCATTATCAAAACATACATAAATTTTTGTAATTGTCGGATTATTATTTAAGTAGGATTCTACTGCAATAGGAACCTTACTATTTCCAATTTCTTTTGCAGGTTGATACACTCCAGCAAGTGAAATTAAGGAAAAATTTTTATAATCTTTTCCTTCAAGTTTTATTAAAGTTGCAAATGATAATAGGTCAATTGCTGACTCAAACAAATAGATAGAACTTACTCGATTTTCACTCAATAATCTAAAAGAATATCTCTTATCACTACCAGAAACATCATGCATAAATCTTGATGAATTTGTTGCTCTAACTGAAGAAAATTTTGGCTCATTTTGTTCATCATATCCAACAAAAACTACGTTGTGATTCTTATCTTCATATATAGTTTTGCTATTGATACAATCCATTAAAATATCTTTATCAATGCCTCTACCAATTAAGTAATTTATTACTCTATCATTATTAGAAAATGGCTCTGGAAGTTTCATTTTTTCTGTTCTGTTTGCAGCATTTTCTATATAAAGATTATCTAAATTACTTGCCGAAGTTATTGTTACTTCTTCATCTTTTTTAGATTGATTTTTATCATTAGATGAAGCGGATTTATCTAAATATTCTGGTCTAACTCCGATACTATCTAGTACTAATCCGACAGCAGTTAAGAAACTTAAATTCTTTACTTTAATTAAGTAATCTAATGCATTTTTACCACCAATTTTCTTTCCAGTTTTTTCATCCTTTTTGGAATGCCAACACCAAAGTCCATTTGAAATTTTAAGACTTGAATGTTCATTAGTCGTATAATTTCCATTACAAATTTTCTTTAGATTTTCTGGTTCTTTTACTCTCATATAATCAAGTAAATCAACCTTTCTTGCTTGTTCAATTTCATCTTTAGTGAAGAAAACTTTTGACATATTTTTGTCTCCTTTCTACCTAACATCTTCTTTAGGATTTATTGATTTATTAATATTTTTATTTGGGCTTATTTGCTCAGAATATCTTAAATCTTTATTAGGATTTTTTTCATTTTCTTCTTGTATTACTTCATTTAAATGTTCTACTGGATAGAAAATTACTTCTCGTAAATTTCCATCAAAAGATAACCATTCATCATAACCTTGGTCTAGTAGATTAGGTTCTTTTATAAGATTTTTTAAATCTTCCTTTGAATAACCAAGGTCAAAATCATATACATCAATAATTTCTTGCTTAACAGTTAGTTCATAGGCATTTTGCATAATTTCTTCTGGTGTTTTATCTTTTAAGCTATCCTTGTATTTTTCAAATTCATTTAGTAATTTTTTTATTAGTTCTTCTTTTAGTAATTCTTTTTCCTTTTCTTCAGGTGTTAAATTTTCTAAATCATCATAATACTTCATAATCGTTTTTCCTCCTTATTTTTATTTTGATTATTAACTTGTTATCTTTTGTTTTAAAATTAAAATATGGCAAACCTCGTGAGAAATTTGCCGCAAAAAATAAGCAATCAGTATCTAACTAATTGCTTATTTAATCTCCAGAAATTGCTTTTGCTATTTCATTAATTGCTTCACTTATTGTGTCTCCTTGTATAAAACTTTTTCTAATTAATTCAATAAAATCTTCATCAATATCATTATAGTTCAAATCATCTAACCCATAGTCATCTTTTAACTTTTTTATTACATCCATAACATACAAATTACTATCTTTTTCTGTTATTGTTTTATCAGGATAAAAGATTAGATAATTTGAATTGTTATCCTTAATCTCCATTAATATACCTATGTGATTATAATATCTAGCAATAAAGAAGTCATTTAATTCTTTAAGTAACATTACCTTTGTAGAGTATATTTTATTGTTATTTTTTATTAAACAATTTACTTGGTCTGGATTTGATTCAATTCTATATATATCAAGCTCTTTGTTATTTCTAGTGTTTAGTATGTCTTCATTTCGAACCTCATCTAATTCGATTTGATTCAAAAATTGATCAAAATATTGATAATCAATTTCATCTATAATTTCAATATCAGCATCATTAATTATTTGGTTATTATATTCTATAAACGTTGGAGCATACACATATTTTAGTTTGTCTTCTTCGTTGCCTAAAAAGTAAAATACATATCCATATTCTTTGTCAATTGTAAAATATCCATAAAAAGGTTCATATACCTCATCTGCTTTTCTATTACTCATATCTTCATTAAGATTGTCTATATTTATAAAGTCTAAGTCAGTTGAATAATCTTTATCATTATAATAGTCAAATGTGTTTTTTAAAATCTCTTTTTTTGTATCATCAACGAATTTGTCTAATGAATAATCATTCATATAATCTTTAAATTTTGAGTTTTTAACTAACACAAATTTTCCTAATAAGTCTCTGAAAGAATATTCACAAAATTTTTTATACATTTTCTTCACCAAGTTTCTTTTTATATAAATTATAGTCTTCATCAAGGAAACAACAAAAGATTACATGTATATTTTCATTATTAATTTCTTTTATCGTTTCCACAGCAATATTACAAGCTTGTTCTCTTGGAAAATGATATATACCAGTTGAAATACAAGGAAATGCTATTGTTATGTTATTCATTTCATTATCTGTTCTGTACCTTTCAGCAAGTTTCATTGAATTAATATAACAATTCTTTAAAAGTTTTTCAGGTTCTTTTTCCCATCCACCATATATTGGCCCAACAGTATGAATTATTTGTTTGCATGGTAAGTTATATGATTCAGTTATTTTAGCTTCTCCAACTGCACATCCATTTAATGTTTTACATTCTTCTAAAGCATTGGACCTGCTGCTTTATGTATAGCACCATCTACTCCACCGCCTCCGAGCAAACTTTTGTTAGCAGCATTTACAATTATATCAACTTTTAATTTTGTAATATCACCCTTGATTACTTCAACATTCATAGACTTGTTACTCCTATAATTTCATTTATATATTAATAATCTGCATCGTAATTATAATGTTGACTTAAATATTTTAATGGATCATCTCCGTCTCTTAATACTTTTACAATAGTTCTTATATTTTTTAAATCAAATGGTGGAGTTTTCTTATCAAAATATTCAATTCTTACTATCATTCCAATTGCATTATCGTCACCTCTTGGGACAATAACTGTATCATATAATTTATATTCTTCATCATTTGGAAAGTAATAATAAGAATTATTATTTGGTGAATCATTATATGTTACAGATAATAAACAAACTTTATCTTTTACCATGTCTTTAATACTGGATTTGCCATTCCTTTCATTCTATATTTATCTGGAATTCTTTTATTTAAGTATTTAGAATCCTTTATCTCATCTCCAAAAAATTCATATCTATCAAAAGTTTCAGCTTTACTCCAATTTCCATTTATTTTGTAAATGCCTTTAACAACACCATCTAGAACCGCAGCAACTTGCTTTGCTTCTTTTCTTGTATTTTCGCCAACTTTCCACCATCTTCTTACTGCTTCATAAACTCCTCCATTAGAATCTATGCTATTCATATTTATTTTAATAATTAATACTTTATCTTCTTTATCAAATTCACCTATAACTTCTCTGCTATATATATCATCAACATTTTTTGCATTTATTGGTCCATAATCACTGCTTTCATATCCACCTTGAATATTGGATAACCCAGGATATGCATCTATCAATGCTGCTTCTACTATCTTAGCAGTTTCTTCATCCAAATGATGTCTATGGATTATGCTAATTACCTCAAGCCCTTGTGATTTAATTTCATTTATTATTCTTGATTTTTCTTTTTCATCATTTGGATTAGGATGATTTGTATGGTCAAAAACTCGGTTGCCACTACCCTTTCCAACATAAAATACTTGTCCATTTCTTGGATCAACAAGTTTATATACATAATATTGTAATTCCTTTATAGAATCGCTAGAAAAATGGATATTACTATTATTTTCTTCCATATTTACCTCCTAAATTATTTATATATTTTTTCAATATTAATTAATAAATTATATCATTGAAACTCTTTATATGCAAGGGGAGCAGCGAATATATTTTCTTAAGCCAATAAAACTTTGCGAAATGTAAAGCTCTATCAGATTAAAAATTTTTTATTTTGATTCTTTTTTTACATTATTATAGAGCTTATCAATAAAATCACTATCTTTTTCAGTTTGATTATCTTCTTTGATATTTTGTGTAGTTGATATTGCACCTATTTCCTTTAATAATTTATACATATCAATCATTCCTTGGTTGTAATACTTTAAACACCAATAATCTCTTTCATCAGACATTGCCATTTCGTATTTTATTATGAGCAAATTAAGTTCTTTGATTTTTTCTTCATCCTTTACAAAAAGTTTGAAAAAATTATCAATATCGTTTTCTTTAGCAACAATATTTTTGTCAATATCTTTGACTTCTTTGTCATTATCAAAGAAAGACTGCTCATAATCTTCACGCCTACTAGTAAACATTTGCTCAATTATTGGCTTATCAAAAAATTCATCCATTTAACTTTACCTCCTGAATTTAATTTTATATTATAAATTTTAATATACATTCTATAATGCGTTAAATGTACAAATTTTCCTGCTTACACATTTGACTCTTTCTAGCTTCTAGTCTCATCACCTTTTTGCTTGATTTCTTTACTATCTTTACTTTCTTCGTCGTCTCCGATAATTTCATTTTCATCATCTTTAATGTTTAGCTCAGCATTTACTTGATTAAGTCTATCTTGCTTTTCTTTTAATTCTTGCTCTTGAGGAAACTCTTTTGTAACTTCTACTTTAGCAGTCTCAAATTGCTTATTTAAGTTATCTAATTTATCTCTCTCAAGAGGAATTTGCTTATCAATATTTTCAAGTAGATTATTAATTCTAGTAATATTTCCGAAAGCATCTGTGCCAAGTTCTGTTCTATAAGTATATTTATTTCTTAATGTGATTCTCATTGATTTAACAAATGAATCATAAGAAAGTTCCATTTTGAAGCCTCTATATTCTCCGATATACTTATTTTCCATATCTCTTATATTCTGACATTCAGAAAGTAATACCTTAGCTGCTTTTTCTTTATCAGTGTATTCTACTCCATTAATAGTCATTGGTGAAAAAGCCTTCTCATCATTACTTGAAACTTTTGTCGAATTTTGTAACTTAATCGAATCTTCTTCCATAGCCGATATTTTTTCATTTTGTCTTGATATCTCTTCTGGAAAGAACTTTATAATTTTATCTTGTAAATCATATTTCTGACTCATAAAGTTTTGCTTAATAAGCTTCAATTTATTTACTTCAACATCAAGATTAGTTTTTTCTAATATCTTTGGATTACCTGTTGCTAAAGCCTTAATTTCACCATACGATAAAGCTCTTTCATCAATATCTTCCATTGAACGCATTGGAGTTTTAGAAGTCATTATCTGTGAGATGAATTTTTGCTTTTGCTCGACTAATTGATACAAGTAACTATCAAATGTACCTTCAGTTACATAAGTATAAACATGAACTAGTTTATTTTCATTACCTTGACGAATCATTCTACCTTCACGTTGTGTCAAATCCGATGGCCTCCAAGGAGTATCCAAATGATGTAATGCAATAATTTTATCTTGTACATTAGTACCTGCACCCATTTTAGAAGTTGATCCGATAAGAACTCTAACATCACCTTTTCTTACTTTAGCAAATAATTCTTTTTTCTTAACTTCAGTATCTGCTTCATGAATAAATTTTATTTCATTTTCTGGAATGCCTTTCATAATTAATTTTCTTTTTAAATCATTATATACGTCTTTAAATTGATACTCATTTGAAAGTAATTGTTCTTTATTTAGAATCTCCTTTGGAGTAGATAAATCACAGAATACAAGTTGTGTCGATTTTTGTTCTTTATTGTCGTTCCATATTTGATATATGTTATTAGCACAAGTATTTACTTTGCTATTTTCATCATCTGCTAGAAGCGGATTAATTAATCTTTGGTCTAATGCAAGTTTTCGTCCTTCATTTGTAATCTTAAGCATATTGTCCTTTTTAGGATCTACTGCTCCATTTCTAATTGCTTCTGCTCTATCTCCTAATGCTGATACCATTTCTTTTTGCATTTCAGATGGCTTAACTACCACATTATGATTTTCTGAATCTGGTCTTGGCAAATTTAATGTGTCTTGAGTTTGTATATCTGCAACTTCTTTAAATAAACTCATTAACTCTGGTAGATTATGAAATTTTGCAAATCTAGTTTTTGCTCTATAAGTTGTTCCTTCAGGTGCAAGTTCTACTGCAGTTACTGTCTCTCCAAATGTTGATGCCCAATTATCAAAATGTTCTAGGTTTTCTTTTTGAAGATTATGATATTGTAAATATCTTTGCATTGTGTATAGTTCGACCATTGAATTACTAACTGGAGTTCCTGTTGCAAATACAACACCTTTTCCATGTGTTATTTCATCAAGATATTGGCATTTCATAAATAAATCAGAAGATTTTTGTGCTTCAGTTTGTGCTATGCCACCAACATTTTGCATTTTAGTATAAAGGAATAAGTTCTTATAGTTATGTGCTTCATCTACAAATAGTTTATCAACTCCTAACTGTTCAAATGTAATTACATCATCTTTTTTATCTTGCTTATTTAATTTTTCAAGTCTATTTTCAAGAGACTTCTTTGTTTTCTCCATTTGTTTTACAGTATAATTACCACTATTTCTATTTTCTTTTTCTACCTTAATACCTTGAATTATATCATCTATTTGCCTTTCTAATAATTCTCTTTGTCTATCTATTGACATTGGTATTTTTTCAAATTGTGAATGTCCAATAATAATTGCATCAAAATCTCCAGTTGCAATTCTTGAGCAGAACTTTTTTCTATTTTTAGTTTCAAAATCTTTCTTCGTAGTAACTAAAATATTTGCTGATGGATATAGTCGTAAAAACTCACTAGCAAATTGTTCAACTATATGGTTTGGTACTGCAATTAAAGGCTTATTACATAGACCAAGTCTTTTTGATTCCATTGCAGCTGCAACCATTTCATATGTTTTGCCAGCCCCAACTTCATGTGCTAATAAGACATTATTTCCATAAAGGATATGAGCAACAGCATTTAATTGATGTTGTCTTAATTTGATTTCAGGATTCATTCCTACAAATCTTAAATTGCTTCCATCATAAGTTCTAGGAACAATTGAATTAAATTTATCATTATAAAGTCTAGTTAGTTTTTCTCTTCTTTCTGGATCTTTCCAAATCCAATCTTGAAATGCTTGCTTAATAATTTCTTGTTTAGCATTTGCAATTGCAGTTTCTTTCTTATTTAGAACTCTAATCTTATTTCCGTTTTCATCAATTTGATTATCATAGATTTTTACATCTTTAAGGTTTAGTGTTCTTTCAATAATGTTATAAGCATTTATTCTTCTAGTACCATAAGTAGAATTTGCTTTTACATTAGCACTATTGCAATTCTTATTAGAAATATACCATTCACTTGTGATGTCTGAATAATTTACTTTTATATTCCAACGATTATATCCTGGAGTATCTAATGTTTCAAAAATAAATTGCCTTATTATTTCTGGTGGTATCCAAGTTGAGCCAAGTTTTACACCTATTTCACTAGCTGACAAATCTTTTGGTACTACTTGCTTAAGAGATTCAACATTAATTTTAAATTTGTCATCATCTTTTGCAAATTCTTCTGCAATTTTTAGTTTTTCTCTAACATTTCCAGATAAATATTCATCTGCAGTAACCCACTCATTTGAATCAGAGTAACTAGGAACATTAAATATAACACCTTTTAAGTCTTCTATTATTTCTTCTTTTGGTTTATCGACAAGTTTCGACATATAATCTAAATCTACTTTTGCTTTCTCTTGGAGTGATACAATTAATGCTTCATTTGATGTATCAACTCTATCTATTGTTATATTTGGCTTAATAGTTCTTTTTGTAAATATATCAGCTTTTCCTAGAAATTTGCCTTCACTATCAATTTTTTCAAGAGAACAAAGTAAAAAATAACTACTGTCATCTTGAAATGCAGTAGCGTTTGCTCTTGAATTTATTATTCCATAATTTGTACTAAAATTATCATATAAGTTTGATAGCTCTTGTTGTTTTTGTTTAATTTCTTCATCAGAATGTTCTTCTAGTTGTAAATCAATAAGTTCTCTTAATTTATCTCTAATTTGAATCATTCCAATAATTCTATTTTTATTTGTTAAAGGAATGTCTTGCAAAGTCATAATAGAATTTTCTCTATAATAAATATCTCCATCTAAAGTTGTATATGAGAAGTTTCTAATATTAGGATCAGCTGGTATTGTTTTAATATCATCTAATGATTCTTCATTTGCAATTTGATTTTCTGGAATTTCTCCATGAATATTTGTGATTGCATATTTTAATTGTTCTTCAAGTGATGTATTTTCATCAGCTACACAAGTAGAATCATATCCATATTGAGTGCTAACCATTTGCATTTTACCAAGTATCATTTCTGGATTATCAACAAAATATTTATTCATTGAAATATTATTTTCATCAGTATCTAAATAAACCCAATCTGGCATAATATCACGAATAGAGTCTCTCTTTTGCAAGAATATAATATCTGATGTAACTTTTGTTCCTGCAGCATCTTTAAATGTGTTATCTGGAAGCCTAATTGCACCAAGTAAATCTGCTCTTTGTGAAATATATTTCCTTACTTCTGGATTCTCCTTATCAAGAGTTCCTTTGGAAGTAATAAAAGCAATTACTCCTCCCGGTCTTACTTTATCAAGTGTTTTTGCAAAGAAATAATCATGTATTAAAAAATTATTTTTATCATATCTTGGATCATTTACTTTAAATGTTCCAAATGGCACATTACCTATTGCTACATCATAAAATGAGTCTGGTAAGTTAGTTTTCTCATAGCCATTAATTTTAATATCAGCATTTTGATATAATTGTTTGGCAATTCTTCCTGAAATATCATCTAATTCAACTCCATAAAACTTTAAATTATTTAGTTCACTAGGTTTTAGACCAAAGAAGTTACCAATACCACAGCTAGGTTCTAAAACATTTGCTTTATCTAGTCCCATATTTTGTAATGCTTGATAGATTGATTTAATTACAATTGGTGGAGTATAGAAAGATGTTAGTGTACTTTCTCTTGCTTTTCTATATTCTTCATCAGTTAATGCTTCTTTTAATTCTTTATATTCATCAGGCCATTTGTTTTCATCAAAAGCATCTGCTAAACCTCCCCATCCGACATATTTCGACAAAATATTTTGTTCATCTTTTGTAGCAAGTCTATTTTCACTTTCTATTGTTTTTAATGTTTTAATTGCATTAATATTATTTCTAAATCGTTCTCTAGGAGTTCCTACACCTAGATTATCGTCTGTAATTTGAAAATCAATTTTTTCTTGCTTCTTTTCTATTGATGGCTTTACAGCTTCTTTAGTATCAGATTCGATTATATTTTCGATTTGAGGCATTTTTACATTGTTGGTTACTTCTTTATAATATCTATTAAAAAATTCAATAAAAACGTCTATAGAATGACAAAGTTTTTCATTATCATTTTCAGACTCTTTTACACTTTGCAAATATTTAATTTCAGCTAGTATTGAATCCTTATCTTTAATTTCATTAAGGATATCCTTTATTCTTTCTTCTTTAGACTTACTTATGCTTTGCTCATCATCTGAAATAAATTGAACTTCCTTTTGTTCTCCCCAATCATAAATATCATTGTCAACACAAAAATCATAGTAATTTTCAGCAAAGTCTTGTTTCATTAAATCTTCATGTTTTATATACCCTAAAGCTTCTTCAGGAGTAAAGTAAGTATCATTTTTTATCATTTGATTAACCATTGAAGCAACTTTATTCCAATTTAATAAAATAGAATTATCATTTTCTCTAATTTCAATACCTCTAGAATCAAAATTTACCCATCTATCTCCATTAGTGTATCCACCAATTCCATATTCTCTTTTAAGATATTCACTACCTTTTTCTCCATTGAATGGATTTGTTAAATGTTCATAAATTCTAAATTTGCTTTCTTCAATGTTGCCACCTTCTCTAACAATATTATCTATTTCTTCTTGTGATATAGATAATTGATTATTTGCATTAAAAATAGCAGGAGTATTTTCTACTTCTGCTATGGTTGTTGTTGCTTCAGGCTCTTCTACATTATTTAACTCTTCATCTTGAATAGGCTTTATTGTTTCAAGGTAATCAATGACTTCTTTTTGTTCATCTTCGGTTTTATTATTATCAAATAAATTAATTTGCTGATTTAATTGTATATTATCTCGTTGTAAACTATCTCCTCTGCTTGATTCTTGAAGTTGTTCATTTCCTGTACCCAAAGAATTTGGTTTTTGGCTTTCAATTCCTCGTTTACTTTGTTCTTCTCTGCTAGTTCCTTGACTATCTGTGAAACTCTCTTCTGAGCTGTTTCTTGTATCTCCTTCAAGTGTTGTGATAGGATTTGTTTCATCATTAGTTCTGTGTAAAGACCTTTCTTGTTCTCCTTGATAAACCTCAATCTGTCTCTGCCATACTTGGTCAAAATCACTTTTGGCTCCTTCTCTATTGTTAGATCCGGAATCATATAATCTCCCTCTTTGTGATAAGTTATCTCCATTTTCAATTACCTCCTTATTATTTTTTTCGATATTTTCTTTGATGTTATCTTTATTGTAATTTTGATTTTTATTTTTATCAAATGTGTAAATTTTATTTTTTGCAGAAATTTGCAAATTTATAATTGTACTTTCAATTTCTCTTAATCCAACTTCTGCGATTTCACTAGTTGCAGCTCCTATTCTAGAAATTGTTTCAATTGAATTAAAATTAGAAATGTCAGAAAAATTATTTCTATCATAATACTTTGATGGATCAATATCACATCTTTTAAGCATCATATATGTAACTGAGTTAGTTATTAAATTTTTAAAACTAACTTGAATATCGCTATCTGTTAAGTCTTCAAGAAAATTATCATATTTGATGTCTTGTATTTCTTTAAGATAGTCTTGTATATTGTCTTCAACTAGATTTGATGCAGTAGAAAATATTGCTTGTGCTAAATCATCTTTAATTTCAAGAGTTCCAAATTTGTTTTCCAAATCTTCAATAATTTCATTATCAAGTTTATGATTATTTTTCCAAATAAAGACATTTCTACCAAACTTATCATAAGTATCAGATATATCAAATACATGTCTTAAAGAATTACTTGTACCGTCATTTGTAATCAAAGCTATTCCTTTAGCACCTTTTTGAATCCAACGATGAAGTCTAGTATTCCAAGTATTAATATCAGCACATGCTGTAGCATCTGGTCTTTGAGCATAAATTAAGACTTGGTCTTGGAAAGAATACTTGTAATTATTTGATGCCGTATCAAGAAATTCTAGCCATTTTTCTGGAGTACTTGTAATTTCTTTAGAAGTTTCAAATGATAAATCTTTTATTTGTTGAAGTTTATTTGCCATCCTTATCAACCTCCTTTTCTTTAATATCAAAAATATATTTAAGTATCGTTTCATTTTTAACGCAGTTTTGAAGTTCAGATAAAACTTTAATATCATCTGCTCTAAATCCATTGATTTTAGCTAAATCTGAAATCTGATATCGTAAAATATCCTTATCTTTTGCTAGTTTATAATTTTCTAAAATTCTTTTAATAGAATTAAATCGTTGAGTCGATTTTTTACCAATCATATTGCCTCCTTTCTTGAAATTTGAGCAAAAGAAAAGAGCCTTAAAGGCTCTTATAAAAACAAGTTTTATTAGTAATTTTTAATATGCTCTAACAATAAAATAAACAATATCCCAATGCTTATTTTGATTTCCTTTTGTCTTTCCATCATATTCTATTTCGTCAAGTTTTAAAATTTGAAAATCTGATAATAGATTTTGAATTTCTTCTTTAGAATAAAATGACATGTTTTCATTATTGTACCATCCATCTTTTTTTCCAAAAAAGGTACCAATAAAATATCCGTTTATTTTTCTTTAATGATTTTTTAATTTTTATAATAATTTGAGGAATGCTATCTTTATCGCAGAAAGGCAATGAGTTATTCGCTATCACTAAATCAGCATCTTCTAATTTACATTTACAAAAATCTGAAATAATATATTTTAATTTTCCATGATATTTAATATTAGCATTTACTATATTATTATTTTCTTTTTTATCTATGGCTATTACATTCCAATTATGACCTAATAAAAATAATGTATCACTACCATCTCCTGCTCCTAAATCTATAGCAATTCCGGATTTATTATAAAAAAATTTATTAATAAAAGATTCAGTGTTTTTATGTGGCTTATTAATATCCATTATCATTAAGCTCCTTCCTTTTTCAATAAAAATTCATATATATCAATGCAAGTTTCAACATTAATTATTTTTTTAAAGATATCAAGCAACATGGGCACTTTGCTCATGTTGCTTGACTAATTATAACTATTAGTAATACTTAGACTTCCTTCCAGCATTGAGGATCTTTAGCGTAGAAATTGCCTTTGCTACAATTTGCAACCGATGGGCAACCTCTGCAATAGCAAAGTAATTCGCACTTAGAACAAGCCTCGAAACTATCATATTGGCGATACTTTTCCATCTCATTTCCAAAGAATATATCATAGAAACTTTGATCTGGAACATTACCAATTGGTGTCTCGCTTCTTCTACAAGCATATACCGTGCCATCTGTTAAAAGTGTCATATGGCAAATTCCACAATGACATCCATCAAGAATAAGGTTGTCCTTATTCTGTATATCTTCAATGTTAAAAAGTCCCTTTTCATATAAGAATAAAGTCCAAAGATGTTCTTTTAAAGAAAATAAAGTTGAACTATCCTTATATTTCTCATACTTACTCCACATTTTTTCAAGGAAATCCTTATACTCCAATGGTGATGGCATCATATCTTCATCACCTGGATTAGGACAATACCTTGCAAACGCAAAACGATCAACATTGTTTTCAACAACAACATCAACTAAATCAGGCAATTCTTCCATATTCATTTTTGAGACAGTTGCCATTATTGTCGCAATAATTCCAGCATTCTTTAAACATTTAATTTTGCTTAAAGTTGCTTTATAAGATCCTGGCATTCTGATGGCATCATGTGTTTTTTCAAGTCCATCTAATGACATCTGATAATGTGTACAACCAAGTTCTTTTAAACGGCTTGCAACTTCATCATTTAAATGAAATGGATTACCCAAAATGTGAAATTTAATACCATAAGATTTCACAAGCTCAAGGAACTCCCAAACATTTTCATACAGTAATGGATCACCACCTGTGATTGAAAGAACAGGGTATTTGTTTACCCGATTGCAAAAATCTACAAAGTTTTGAAGAATAACAGCCATTTCATTAATAGACAAATCTTTTTTTAAGTTGCAATCTTCTCCACCATAGATATAGCAATGTTTACATCTTTGATCACATTTCTCAGTAATGTGCCATTGTAAAGCAAAACCTTTCTTCATATGTATCACCTCATTATATTGAACAGCCACCTATTAGAAATAGGTGGCTGCCCTTCAAAATGAATCTCTATGTAGCGTTAATCGCCGTCACCATTTCCACATGGACCGTCGCAATTGCCACAAGGTGGACTACTACAACTACTGCACGTGCAAGGATTATTAGTGATGTTAGCACTATTTATCTTCTTGCCCTTAAATACCTGCTGAGCAGAAATATAAGTAGAATATGGTACTTTTTCTGTCCAAAAGTTTGATTTTGTTTTCATGTTTTTCACCTCCACAAAATCGTATGCTTGGTTAACAGTTGCTATTCAGTTGTAATTTTTAATTATCCTCCTTTCGGGAATCCATTGTCTGTCAAAATATTTGTCAGACAAAATTACAATGTAACAATTATATTATAGTACGTTTTTTTCTAAATGTCAATATTTTGTTAGTTTTTCAATATTTACGTTGTTTTTTTATTCTTGAATAATTTAAAAAATAACCAACCTATACCTAACAATGATAATATAATGATTCCAATTGCTAATTTAATGTGAGAATTGTCGCCTGTTTTTGGAATAACAATTTTTTCATTATAAACATAAACTTCAGCTGTTTCTCCATTCTTTACTTCAATTTCTTGAGGCTCTGGTTCAACATAACCATTAGATAGATCATCTCTAATTTCTGTTATTGTATATTTACCTTCAAGGATATCATCAGTTAAGATTAATCCATCTTTATCAGTTGTTACTGTTAAGTCAATTTCTTCTCCTGTATAAGATGTACCTTTAATATTGAATTTAAAACCTTCAACAATTCCATCTGAAGAAGCTTTTATTATCTTAATTTTGCCTTTGCCTTTATTGTTTTCAAATTTTAATGTTGAGATTTCATCTTCTTTAAGTTCAATAGTTTGAGGAGTATCATTTAAAACATAACCTTTATTGGTTATAGTTTCTTTAACAGTATATTTTTGATTAATAGGTAACTTTTTAGAAGTAGCTTTTCCTTCATCATCTGTAACTAGTGTATCAATTACTTTGCCTTTTTTGTCATAGATTTCAAAGGTTACACCTTTTAATGGATATGTAGTTTCTCCATCAGTTTTAATTATCTCTACCTGACCTTTCATCTTTTCATTTGTAATATCAATCTTTTCAACAATATTGTCTTTATAATTATCAATATATTTTGTTAGGTCAACAACAATATCATCAGTATTTAATTTATAGAATTCATTAGTTTTTGTTTCTTTTAATGTATAAGTATGGTCTATTCTTAAATCTTTGGTTGTTGCTTCGCCTTTCTTGTTAGTTTTAATATGATCAACTATATCTTTTGTAGTATTATCAATTACATCAAATTCAACGTTTTGTAATTTTACTTTTGTATCAGCATCTGATTTGATTACTTGAATTTTTGCTTTCTTTAACTCATTTTCAAATTTAATGTTTTTGATTTCTTCTTCAGTAAATGTTATTGTTTGCTTTTTGTCATTAAATTTATATTCTTTTAATGTAGAAGCTTCTTGTAAAGTTAATTTTCTAAAATCTCTAATTGGATATTTAGCAGAAGTTGCCTCACCATTTTTATCAGTTGTTATTGTTTCAAGAACTTTGCCGTTCTTATCTAATACATTAAATTTAACTCCTTCAAGTTTAACTTCGTTGTTATCTTTATCAACCTTGATTACTTTAACTTGACCTTTAATTAATTCATTTGGAATATCAAGTTTCAATTCAGTTCTATTTTGTTCAACATATTTTTCTGTTGTACTATCAGAATATGGTTTTAAAAATAAGTCATTAATAATTCCATCTTTAACTTCAACTAATTTGTTGTCAACATAGGCTTCATTAATTAATTTGTACCATTTGTTATGTTTAGTCTCTTTTAAATAATAGTATTGATTTGCTCTCAAATTCTTAATTACAAATTCACCATCAGAAGAAGTATGGAATGTATATGATTTAGCATTTTTTAAATCACTATTTGCAATATAAGTTATTACTCCATTGTCTTCAGTTCTTGATTCCCAGCCAACTTTTCCTTCGTGCCCAGGTTCTTTTGTATATAATTCAAATTCAACATTTCCTAGTCTAATTTCTTTGTTATCTTTATCATATTTGATAACTCTTAAATCTGCTAGTTTATGTTTGTTTGTTATTGTTCTTGAAGTAGTAGAGTTATTTGTTAATTCAATGCCTTCAACTTTTGTAGCATCAAAATAATAATCTTCATTTGTAGAAATTTCTGTTAAAGTATATTTCTTTTTAGTTGCTGTATTTCTTTCTCCTACATTATAGACAGGTAAGTTCTGAATACTTCCTTTTCCTTCACCATTAGTTGTAATTGTACCCCAATCTCTGCCTCTATCATCAGTTGCTTTGAATACTGCACCTAAAATTTTATCTCCAGTATCTGCATCAATTTTATTAAGTTCAAGACTTCCTACTTGAAGTTTGTCTGAAAATTTTAAATAGATATAATCTTTTTTATTAGTTACTCCCTTTAAAGTAAATTTTTGAGGCTGAGGATCTAAAACAAATCCATTTGGTGCTTTTGTTTCCTTTGCTGTATAATTTTTTCCAATTTCAATTTTATTCTCTAATGTTCCAAAACTTAAATGACCATTTTCATCAGTTGTTCCTTTAGCAATTGCATTGTTATTTTCATCAAAGATTGTAATTTCTGCACCCATTAATCTTACGTCTTTGCCATACTCATCAACTCCATATTTATCTATATTTATTTCTTGATATCTTTTATCTACAAATGATAAATGAATATCTTGTTTAGATGAAGTTGTTTTATTTATTGTAAATGTTTGAGGAGTGCTATCTAGAATATAACCATTTATTGTTTTGGTTTCTCTAGCAGTATAAGTTTCTCCAACTTTTACTCTATCTTCTAATGGACCAAAATTGATATTGCCACTCTCATCTGTTAATCCACTTGCTATTTTGCTATTGTTTTTATCGAATATTGAAATTTCAACACCTTTTAAATTTACTAGGTTACCATTTTCATCATAACCTTTTTTATTTATCGAGATATTTGGATATCTTGAGTTTTTAAAGTTTAAAACAATATTATCTGATGATCCAATAGTTGCTTTTACTTCAAATGATTGTTCTTGTGTATCTAATACATATCCCTTTGGTGTAGCAGTTTCTTTTGCAGTATATTTACCTGCTAGGAGATTTCCAAAATCAATATGTCCATTGTCATCAGTAACTCCTGATTTAACAAAGTTTCCATTTTGATAAATACTAATTGTAACGCCCTTTAATCTCTTAAGTTTCCCATTCTCATCATAGCCTTGTTTTATTATTTCTAGTTTTGGAGTTGAAACTGAAAAAGAAATATCATTACTTTTTCTATCTCCTACTTTAAGTACAGTAACTTTTTGTTGTCCAAAGATTCCACCAAGGACTGCAGATTCACCTGCATCAAAATGACCTACTACATTAATTCCTTTGATTTCTTTATAAGAGTTACCATCGATTTCACTAGCTGGAATCTTTAATTGAAATCCAGTTTTGTCAATATTAATTGCTTCATAATTTGATTGTACATTATATTTAGTCATTGTATCTGAAGCAGTCAATTTTATTTTATTAGTAATATAATAATCACCATCTTTTGTTATTGATGTAACACTTCCTAATTCAATGTAATTTGCATTTTTATTTCTTGCTTTATTTACTAAATCCATTATATATCCTCTAATACCATAAGGATCTGAACAATTACCATTTTCAACTTGTTCTGCCATAGCATTTGTTCTAACTTCTTCTCCTTTGGAATTTGTAGATATCATATTTTTATTTAGAATTTGAAGAGCAACATTAGTAATGTAATAATCTTTATTGTCATCTCCTGTAAAATGTCTATTTGGAAAACCATAGATTAAACAATTAGTTGTTGCTTCATCTAGATTGCCCCAAACATTGTATGCATAGTTTCCTGGTGTATCAAAACTATGGTCAACACAATAAACTGTATAAGTTGGTCCTCCACCATCTCTTTGATGCATAGTTTTTCTGGTACAAACATATTTTTTTCCGTTGACTTGTAAATAAGATGGAATAGTATTTGAATCAACTACATACCAAATACTCGTATCTTCACTTATTGCATCATAAGCCATTACAGGTAAAACTGAAGATACTACTAACATTAGTAGCAATATAATTGCTATAATTTTTAAAAATTTAACTTTCATTTTTTAGTTTCCTTTCTTTTTAATTTTTAAGCATAATAAAAGACTAGAAAATTAATTCTAGCCTTAAAAATTTATTTAATTATTGTCTTTTGTGTTTTTACATATCTACTTCATAATTATATTTTCTTGTATTTTCATAGCCTTCATATAGAGCAACATAACCATAATATTTATCACCAAGATTAGTGTGCTTTTTATAAATTGCAACAGCACCTTTCTTTATTTTTTTATCATTCAAGCTTTGCATATGTCCTGAACTGGACTTAAATTTATTAATTAAGCCTTCTGGAGTTTCATTGTCATTTAGAGAATAAACTGATATTCCATTTTCATCAATTACTGCATCCCTATTTGCATTATCTTTTGCTCTTCTTAATGCTTCTTGATATGCTGTATTATCCCAAGTAATTGCGTCAGATCCATTTGCTTTACGTATTTTATTTACTTGAGCAAATGCTCTTGATTCCCAACTTTGCATATGTTCTGGTGCAGTAGAAGTTGGTTGAGTTTGCTGTTTTGTTTCACTTTTCGTTGTTGTTTTAGTTTCAGTCTTTGTAGTGGTTTTTGTTTCTTGCTTTTGCGTTTGTTGATTATTGTTATTTGAACTTGATGAACTACTAGGTTGGACCTTTGTTTGTGTATTCTTATCTTCTGAGTTTGTTTTATTTGGCTCTACATTTGAACTAGTAGTTGTTTGTTTGTTTTCTTGTTTAGTTTCACCATTACCTTGATTATTATCTTGATTTGCAATTATTTCATCTGTTTGCGAAGATTCTTGAACTTCATTATTTACAACGTTTTCTTCTCTAATTGCATTTTCTTCAATTTCATTTGTGATAACATTTTCTATAACAAGGTTTTCTTCAAAATTATCTTCTCCTAGCATATTTTTCTCAGCAACATTAGTTTGTTTGCTATTTGTTTTTAAATAAATTAATGCTCCAATAATTACTAAAACTATTACTCCTGAAGAAATTATAATTATTAACTTTTTCTTTTTCATATCTTTGTACCTCCAGTTTTATTAAACCTTTGATGCTAAAAAAATTCAAATGTGCTAATTATTATAATTTATATATTTATTATTATATATATTCTTTTCAGTAAAGTAAATAGTTAAGTATTAAGGGGTAGATTGTAAGGAGGGGAAAATAAATTGTGAGTACATTTTATCTAGATAAATTCTGTTGTTTCTTTTTCTCTCTTTGTAAATGTTCTTGTACGCACATATACAAAAAGTCTTCTTGCTTTTGTAGTGTATCATATTTCCTTGGTATTATTGATAAAAATCTTTCTTCATTGATTTTCATTTTTGGTATTTGATTTGGCTTTTCTTTCGCTATTATTGTATCAATAGTATCAGATGTTAATTTACCTTCTTGACTTCTTCTTTTTAAGTCAATTGCTTGAGCTAAACTAGGAGTAGCTTCATTTAATTCCATAGCATCCAATAATTGATATTGTTCTTCATCTGTTAAATAAGAGATTTCAACTGCTGGTCTAAATGCAATTTTTTCTTCATCAACCATATCTAGAATTTCTGGTATTAAGTACGTTAAACGAATATACCTAGAGACTTGGACTCCGCTATCTCCATTATCACTACCTACTAATTCATTGCTTCTTAACTTCGTTTCCAGTGGTAACGAAGTTGAATTTTCTTTTGAATTAAATTTTTTTCCTTGATGTTTCATTGCTTCTAGCTTCATTTTATATGCAAATGCTCTTTCACTTGGTAGTACTTTTTCTCTTTGCATATTACTATCAACCATCATAATTGTTGCAGTGTCATCATCAACATTCTCAATTATTGCATTTATTTCTTGTTTCCCTGCAAGTTTACTTGCTTCTTTTCTTCTATGGCCAGAGATCATTTCATAATGTCTGTCTCCAATTTCTCTTACGATAACTGGATTAAACACTCCATGTTCTTTAATGCTTTCTGCTAATTTATTTAGTTCTTCATCTCTTTTAACCTTAAATGGATGCTCTGGAAAATCTTCAATTTGATAAATTGGAATTTTCACTATTTTATTTTTATTATCATCACTAACTTTAAATAAATCATCTACACTCGGAATTTCTAGATCTAATCTCTTTTCGCTCATTATCTAAAACCTCCTTTGTGAAATTTTTATATGCTATAGCAGGTTTGCTATTCTTATCGTATGTAAAAACACTTTCTCCTTTCGTGCTTCCTTCAGCCGCTTTAACTCCTCTTGGAATTGTTGTTTTGAATATTTTTAATTTAGAACCATAAGTATTTCTTAAAGTTTCTTCAGTTACTTTTGATAGGTTTGTTCTTTCATCAACTAAAGTTAAAAGAACGCCATCAATTTTTAAATGTGGATTTATTCTAACTTTCATCTTATTTATTGTTTCAACTAATTGAGTCATTCCTTTTAAAGGTAAATATTGTGCTTGAACTGGAATAATAACAGAATCAGCAGCAGTTAATGCATTTATTGTTAGCATTCCTAGACTTGGTCTACAATCAATTAAAACATAATCATAATTGTTTTTAATACTTTTTAGATAAGTGTCTAATACATATTCTCTTTCTAAAACGCTTATTAAACCAACTTCAATAGATTCAAGTTCAATATTCGAAGGTAGTAAATCAACATTTTCTTTATGATGAAGAATACCTTTTTGTGGATCTAATTTATCATTTTTCATTATACCTAACATTTGATTTGCAAGTGTCGTTTGCAATTCATCTGCTTTAGTCCATCCTAGAGATGTAGTTAAATCTCCCTGTGGATCACAATCAATTAGGAGAACTTTTTTACCTTCGTTTGCTAATCCTATACCTAAATTTACAGTTGTTGTTGTTTTGCCAACACCACCTTTTTGGTTAGCAATAGTTATAACTTTACATTTTCTCATCACTTCTCCTTTCTATGCAATTACCTTTGAACTAAATAATCCTTGATTAACGGCAAAAGAAAAAAGCAATTTCAAAGAATCTTCTTTAAGCTCTTTGAATTTGCTTTTATTTCCATTTAATTTTATTAAAATTGCTCTGCTGTTTATTTTATTAACATATCTGTCAATTACAAAATTATATGCATCAATGTTTTGCTTTTTTAATTCAATAAAATAATCTTGAATTATTTTGTTCCATTTTTGAAGCCTTATTATTGAAGTATTATCTAATACTTTTGCAACTTGGTCTTCTAATGTGTTACCTTCTTCTTGTAAACTTCTATACCATGAATTTGAGGTAACTTTTATATTATCATAGTAGCTATCTTTCATAGTATCAATTACTTTATCAAGATTTCTGCAATTATATAATATGAATTCCATCTCTCGATATTCATCTTGTGCTATCTCTTCCATTTATCCTCCTTTAAGTTTTTTGTTAGAGGATGACAGAAATCTTTACACCAAAAAAAGATCTTATATAAATTATAGTTTTTATAACTTATATAAAACCTTTTTAACCGAGTAATATTTTGATTTCACGCAACTCTCTATTCTGATTTATGAGTTAATCTTTGAATTATCGCCCCTCTTCTTCTCTTAAATGCTTGTTATTACTGACTTTTTAAAATTATATTTTATTAAATTAATTACAAAATAAAATTTTTTAATAAGATATTGCACGGTTTTTTTTAACTTGTTGCAAAATTTGCAATAGCTGAATTTTTAAAACATACAAAAAAAGATAGATTTCTTTACAATCTATCTCTTTATTTTTTTCTTCCATGCATATGTGATAACATTTGGATAATTCTTATTATATTCATTAAATATTATTTTCTTTGACATGGCAACTAACTCCTTTGCTATTTTTACATTTCTCTTTTAATTGAGATTTTATTGCTATTTAAAGTATCATTTAAGGTATCATTTAAAGTATCATTATTCTTTTCTTAGTACCTACTCTGTTATTAGCAAGATTATCCTATTTTATTATTTCCCAATAACCAAGTTTTCTGCCACCAGCCCTTTTAATTATCTTTTTATCTTTAAGAATATTTAAATTGTATTTTACTCCTTCACTTGTAATTCCAATTTTTTCTGCTATTTCATTTCTTGTAATTTTATTATTTTGCATCATTAAGTTTAAGATTTCAATTTGTACATCACTTAAATTTTCATCTTTTATATAATTCTTTTGGGTAGTCTTTTGGGTAGTCTTTTGGGTAGTTTCTGTATCAATTGTATTTAACAATTTCAAATATCTTTCAGAAGCTTTGCATAATATCATTGTTCCACCTTTATCCATATAAAGTTCTGGTAATGGACATTCATATTGTTTGCAAGATTCTTTTATTTCTGTGAATCCACGTCCCCAACTTTCTGTAAATCCTGCTTTAAAAAATACTTGAGCAATTTTAGGATTATATGGTGTAGAAAAATGTTTAGCATACAAATCATCTTTTAGATTGTCTGGTAATTCTCCACTATTGAAAATGTAAAATTTATCATCATAAATACTAATTTGAATAGGATTTCCAGAACTATATAACTTGTGTTGAAGACTGTTATAAAGCAATTCTCTAAAAGCTGACCTTGAAAACATATATTCATCTATTCTTCTTTGATTTTCATAAGTTATTAAGCCTTTCATATATTTTGTATACACTACTTCATCAACTTTAATTGCTTGCATAATCAAAGAGCCTTTAATTTCATCTTGATAAATTAAATCTGCATCGTTTTTCTTAAAATATCCAATTTTTGTGTATGCTCCAGTGACCCAATTTTCTGGGTGTGAGTGGAATAAAAGTATTGCTGCAATCGTTAGATAATTTCCATCAAATAATTGCAAATTCTTTAGTAAGGTTTCATTATCAACTGAAACTTCTTCTGGTGTTAGCCTCTTATTTTTTACAGCTAAATCTTTAAATACTTTTATTGACTCTTCGTCTAAATCATCAACAGTTACATTTGGAATAGGCATTGAATCCCAAGTCTTTCCTACCCTACTTAATGTAATTCTTTGAATTTCTGCTGTTGTAGCAGTATGATTACTTCTACCACTTCTCAAATAATATTTCCCATTGTAGCTTATTAAAACAGGATATTTTTCAACATCTATTTCAATATAACTTTTACCATCTTCATTTTTTAAATTAACCTTTGGTATTATACCCAAAGAATCTTTTATTTTTCCAGGCAATTTATCAAATAATGAGTTTGCTGAATTTCCTAATCCAACAACATTACCATTGTCATCTAATCCAATATAAAGAATTCCACCTGTGGTATTTGCCATTCCACAAATCCATTCTAACCATTCATCTTTCCATATTTTTTTATATTCAATTTCTTGATTTTCAGCCATAACCTCCAACAGCCTCCTTATCTTTTAATTAAATATTATTATACCATTAAATAATTAATATTGCTATACTAGTTCAAATTTTTTTAAGATAACGGCTAATATTTTGATTTCACGCAACTATATAACGCATTAATATATAACATTTAATTATATATACACCTAAAAATAAAAAATGTTCCCATTCCCCTACTTCACGACAAAGCAACTCATATTTATTTTGTGCA
>Ga0256406_1000842_pt1 | contig 52603 bp, 46 predicted proteins | sample RumenRJG_03DNA_FD_185986 | JGI IMG/M metagenome (GOLD analysis project Ga0256406, IMG submission 185986) | Bovine rumen microbial communities from Lethbridge, Alberta, Canada - RJG_03 | ecosystem: Host-associated > Mammals > Digestive system > Stomach > Rumen | place: Canada: Alberta | collected...
TTCCAAGCTGGATATGTGGGTTCGATTCCCATCACCTGCTTATGCGCGAGTGGCTCAGGGGTGGAGTACAACCTTGCCAAGGTTGGGGTCGCGGGTTCGAATCCCGTCTCGCGCTCTCAGCGTTAAAGAGCGGCCGCACAGGATACAGGTCCTGTGCGGCCGCTCTTTTTCTGCCCGGACACCGTTCTGCCCGGAAAGGCGGCAGAAAGCAGATCCGCCTCCTGCCTTTCCTCATATCACAAAATAATCCGCTCCTGCCTCACTCCAGGAAACGAGGTCTTCCAGCGTATACCGGTCCACCACGCCGGAGATCGCCGCGTCCAGCTCCTCCCAGAGCCGCAGCGTCACGCAGGACGCCGCCCGCGGACACTGGTTGACGTCGTCGACCAGACACTCCACCGGATGGAGATTGCCTTCCGTCACCCGCAGGATGTCGCCCGCCGTATATTCCGACGGCTTCTTTGCCAGAAGATATCCGCCCTGCGGTCCCCGGATGCTTCTGAGGTAACCGGCGTGTACGAGCGCAGATACAATTTGCTCCAGATACTTGACCGAGATGTCCTGGCGTCTGGAAATATCCCGTATGCTGACGGGTTCCCCCGTGTTGTGCTGCGCGATATCGACCATGAGCCGCAGCGCGTACCTGCCTTTTGTCGAAATCTTCATGTTTCTCTCCTGTCCGTCTGTTCTCCGTTCACCGAACGGTCTGTTTTCGTCACAGCAGCCGGAGATCGTCTCGTATCCCCGGCTGCCGCGTCATTTTCTTCATCTCATCAGAGGATCGATTATTCGTCCAGCGTGCTGAACGCCTCGTCAAGATCTTCGATAATATCATCAATATTCTCGGTTCCGATCGAGAGCCGGATCGTATTCGGCAGAATTCCGACCGACTTAAGCTCCTCCTCCGAGAGCTCCGCATGGGTTGTCGTCGCCGGATGAATCACCAGGCTCTTGACATCCGCCACATTTGCGAGGAGCGAGAAGATCTCCAGGTTGTCGATAAACCGGAATGCCTCCTCCTGGCCTCCCTTGATATTGAATGTGAAGATAGACGCGCCGCCGTTCGGGAAATATTTCTCATACAGCGCGTGATCCGGATGATCCGGGAGCGACGGATGATTGACGCTCTCTACATGCGGGTTGTTCACAAGATACTCGACGACTTTCTTCGTGTTCTCAACATGGCGGTCCAGACGCAGCGGAAGCGTCTCCAGTCCCTGCAGAAGAATGAATGCGTTGAACGGAGAAATCGTTGCGCCCGTGTCGCGGAGCAGAATCGCGCGGATGTAAGTCACGAAGGCAGCCTTTCCCGCCGCCTGAACGAAGGAAACACCGTGATAGCTCGGGTTCGGCTCCGTGAACTGCGGATAATTTTTGCTCGCGGACCAGTCAAAGTTGCCGGAATCCACGATTACGCCGCCGAGAGTCGTACCGTGGCCCCCGATGAACTTCGTCGCGGAATGAACCACGATGTCCGCTCCGTGCTCGATCGGACGGATCAGATACGGAGTACCGAATGTATTGTCGATGATCAGAGGAAGACCGTGCTTGTGCGCGATCGCCGCGATCGCATCGATATCCGGAATATCACTGTTCGGGTTTCCGAGCGTCTCGATGTAGACAGCGCGGGTATTCTCTTTGATCGCGCCCTCCACCTCATCGAGATTGTGCGCATCTACGAAGGTCGATTCGATGCCGTAGTCCGTCAGCGTGTGCTCGAGCAGGTTGTAGCTTCCACCGTAAATCGTCTTCTGGGCGACGACATGACCGCCCGCGCGGACAGCCGCGAGGATCGAATAGGTGACCGCAGCCGCGCCGGACGCGAGCGCGAGTCCCGCGACGCCGCCCTCCAGCGCCGCGACACGATCCTCAAAGACCGCCTGGGTCGAGTTTGTCAGTCTTCCGTAGATATTTCCCGCGTCACGCAGGCCGAAGCGGTCGGCTGCATGCTGGCTGTTGTGAAATACATAGGAGGTTGTCTGGTAAATCGGTACCGCGCGGGAATCCGTCGCCGGATCCGCCTCTTCCTGTCCTACGTGAAGCGCGAGTGTCTCAAATTTCAGATTTCTGTCTTTCAGTGCTTTCTTTCCCATAGTTTATTTTCTCCAATCTGATATTCTTATATTTCATCATGCGTGCGGGCGATGCACTGGAAAGACATCCCCGGGTCAGTGATCAGTTCTCAAAAAGAGCGGTTGAATAGTAGCGGTCTCCGGAATCCGGAAGCAGGACGACGAAGGTCTTGCCCTTATTTTCCGGACGCTTTGCGATCTCAGTCGCCGCGTAGAGCGCTGCGCCTGCGGAGATTCCGACCAGAATTCCCTCTGTGTGCGCGAGCTTCTTCGAAGCCGCGAAGCACGTCTCATTGTCGACGGTGAAGATTTCATCGTAGATCTTCGTGTCCAGTACCTTCGGAACGAAACCTGCGCCGATTCCCTGAATCTTGTGCGGTCCGCCGTGTCCCTCGGACAGAACCGGGGAGGTCTTCGGCTCGATCGCGACGATCTTGATGTCCGGATTCTGCTCTTTCAGATATTTTCCGGTTCCGGTGATCGTTCCGCCGGTTCCGATACCCGCGAGGAAGAAATCAACATTGCCGTCCGTATCTCTCCAGATCTCCGGTCCGGTCGTCTCATAATGTGCCTTCGGGTTTGATTCATTCTCGAACTGTCCGGTCAGGAACGCTCCCGGCGTACTCTCAACGATCTCCTTCGCCTTCGCGATCGCTCCGGTCATACCCTTGCTTCCGTCGGTCAGAACGACCTTGGCGCCGTATGCTTTCAGGATATTTCTGCGCTCGACGCTCATCGTCTCGGGCATCGTGAGAATGACTTTATATCCCTTCGACGCCGCTACCGACGCAAGACCGATTCCGGTGTTTCCGGAGGTCGGCTCGACGATCGTCGCACCCGCTTTGATCTTCCCTTCCTTCTCCGCATCCTCGATCATCTTCAGCGCTATCCGGTCCTTGACGCTTCCCGCCGGATTGAAATACTCCAGCTTCAGAAGGATGTGCGCATCGACTCCTTCTGCCTTCTCATAATTTTTAGCCTCAAGAAGCGGTGTGTTTCCGATCAGCTCCGTTGCACTCGTATAAATCTTAGCCATTTTGAAACCTCCTTAAATATTCTTATATTGCTTTGCGTTTGTATTTCATATATTTCATACTTGATAACTGGGATTATAGGGAATAAAAAACCTGTTGTCAATACCTTTTTGAAATTTTTTTATTCCGAAGCTCTCTCCTCCGGATTCCCGGAACTTTCCTCCGGCTTCTCGCCGGTGAGACGAAGAATTGCCTCGGCTTCCTCCTCCGGAATATCCATGAACTCAGCGACCTCGTCGAGATAGACCCGGCGGCCGAGATCGTCCTTCAGAACCTCGGTATAATCACTGAATTCCTGAACCCGGTCGACCATCCTCTGATCGCGCGCCTTTACCTCGCGGCTTTCTCCCAGAAACGCGAGCAGACCGTCCCGGACCTCGGAGAGAAATATCCTCCGGAAATTCTCCGCAAGATCCTCCGCGGAAAAATCGATCCGCTCCATCGCAAGCATTCCCTGAAGATTTCCTTCCGACACAAGATCCTGCAGAAGCACGCCCGGCCCGTAAAGATCGCACGAAAGATCCGCGATATCCGGAAGCATACATTCAAGCAGATCTTTTTTCGCCTGCTCATCTCCGGCTGACGCAGCATCGAGCAATTCCAGAAATTCCGGAGACGCAGCTTTCGGAGCGCGCATCGCGAGAAGTTCTCCGCGGTAACGGCGGATATAATCGTCCTCCTCCTGCGACCACGTCTTCTTCCCGGAAACCGGCGCGGCCTTTTCTCCGTCTCCGGATTCAAAGTCGCTGGCGGCGCCGCCCACGGTCACTTTCTTCGACCGCAGGAACTCCACTACCATCTGCATCTGCTGATCTGAAAAATCGCAATCAGAAAACGCGTCTCTTACGACGCGTTCCTGAATATACATCTTCTGTTCCTTTGCCTGTTTCAGAATCCCGGCAAGTTTTTCCCGGAACTCCTCCGGCGTAAGCTGTTTTCCCATAAATATACTCCTAACCGATCCCTGATCAATCCATACTCTGAATTGCTTTGTCTGCGTCAGCCGACTTTTCCGTGACATCCGCATAATCCACGATCCGGCCGGAAAGCCGCTCGGTCTCAACATACTGCTTCAGAACCACGTCCGAAACCTGCTCTTTGAGTTCATCCACCGTCATATTGTTCTGATCCGCCATCGTCTTCAGCGTGTCCTGATACTCCGGATCATCCGCGCTGATCTTTTCCGCCTTCTCCAGCGCCTCAATCATCATTCCCTCTTTCGCGAGCTCCTTCGCGTAACTCTCGAGATTGGCATTGTAGGCATCCTTCGTGAGCCCCTGGTTGGAAAGGTACTCGTCAAACGAGATCCCCTCCGAGCTGAGCTGCTGATTCAGCGCAGCCTCAATCGCGCTTTTGAACGTGTCAATATCCTTCTGCCGGATGTATTTCGTCCTGGAATTGCTGCGGACCTCGGACCAGGCGTTTCCCATAAGTTCTTTTTCGGAATACGTCGCATACTGCTTCTCCAGTGTGCTGCGCGCCTCCGCTTCCGCCTGCTTTGAATCATCGGTCTTCGCACGGCTGATTTTATTGACCGTCACGTGAAAGATGACATCCTTCCCTGCAAAATCCGACTGCGAATAATCGTCAGGAAACTTCAGATGCAGATCCTTCGTCTCGCCCTTCTTCATGCCGATGATGCCGTCCTCGAACCCCGGAATGAATGTGTCTGATCCGAGCACAAGATCATAGGAAGTCGATGTACCTCCTTCGAAGGACTTTCCGTTCATCTCGCCCTCGTAGGCGATGTTCACGGTATCCCCGTCCTCTGCGGCAGCCCCCGGCGCCGTCACTTCCTCAACATCCGCGCTGGATGTCATGTACTGCTTTACCATGTCGTCCGTGACAGTATAATTGTGTTTCGTCAGCTTCAGTCCCTTGTAGTTACCGAGTTCAAAACACTCCTCAAGCGAAAGATCCTGATCGGTGACCGGCACATCCTCCCCGCTTGAGGAGGATGTGGATTCGCCCGCCGTGCTCTCCGCTGACGACGGCACGGACGACGAGCCGGAGACCTCCCCGCCTCCGTCTGTCTTTTTCCCACATCCTGTCAGTGTCAGGAAAGATGCAAGTGCAATCGCAGCACCGGTCGCGACGATATGAACAATGTTCGCCTTCTTCATAGAATCATTACCCCTTACATTGTTGGCTTCCCTTCGCACGGACTCCCTCATTTCCCTGCGAAACGCCTGTCATTAAACTTCATGATCGATATTTTCTATTGCTTTGTCACTGCCGTCCGGCTGGTTCGATCCGTTTCCGCCCGACTGGCCCGCGCCGCTTCCATCCGACGAATCCGTACCGGCGGATTCCGGATTTTCCGCAGCCTGCTTTGCTTCCTTCGCGGCGAGACCGGCATACGCATCGATTCCCTTGTCGATGAGTGTCTCGAATTCCGTCATCGTATTCAGCTCGTGAATGCCCTGCCGGACATAATTCGTCCCGGTCTCGAGCCAGGTCATCTGTCCGGAGTTGTCTGAGCAGTAATATACAAACCCTTCTCCGGAAAGCAGGCTGAATTTTTCGTTGTCACTGCTGTACGGCGCCCAGGAGCCGATGTCGCCGCCCTCCGGCAGCACCAGGATATCCGTATTTTGAAGGACCGCACCGACTTCGCTCTGCCACTTCTGCGCGTCTTCCTTTACAATCGAATACTCGCTTCCGTAACTGATGTTTCCGTAGGTTCCACTCGCAAAGATCCAGCCCTCGTCTTTCAGCGCCCGGATAACCTTCTGGAGCGCGGCTGACTGATTCGCATCGGACGGGTCGTAGCCCATCACGCCTTTCTCACCCGTGACAGCGATCACGCCCCGCGCATTCTTATAGGAAAAATCCGGATGATCGGTGAGGAATGCGTCAACGCACGTCATTACATCGTACGCACCGGACTTTTCCGCTCCGTTCCCATCACGAATATCATTTACGACGGTGCCGGATGAATCGACACCGATTCCCGCCGCCTTCTGTCCGATCGTGGATTGATCCGGCTCTTCGGCTGTGCCGCCCGCATTTGCCGCTTCCGTTCCGGTTTCTTCCGGGACAGCCGAGGATGAGCTGACGGTTCCGACCGATTCGCTTCCTCCGGATTGCTCAAAATCTCCCTCGTAGGAAACTCCGCGCACCGAAATCACGAGCGGCTTTTTTCCTTCCGGCAGGCTGAGCGATTCCGCCCGGTAGCCGCCATTCTGCGTCAGATGTGTCAGGCTGTAGAAATCGACGAGAACGTAGTCGTCCTTGTAGAGTTCCGCCAGAATCTGATTGAATTCGGAAACCGTGATTCCTTCCGCCGTATTCTCTGTCCCGTCCGAACCGGCCGCGGCGCCGTCCACGATGAGCTGCGGAAATGAAAGATGCAGCACCTCATCCGCACCGGCCGACGCGCTTCCCGTCACGGCGGATGTACCTGTACCGCGCCCTGCAAGACCGTTTTTCAATCCGAAATGACGCACGGCTGCCACGACCGCGACGGCGGCGGCAGCGATGACGGCCGTAAGCACGATTCTTCTCTGGAGCTGACGGCGGCGTTTCTTTCGGGAATTCCTTTTTCTTCTGATACGATCGTTCTCTTCTGCCACAGATTTTCTCCCAAATGTAAATACATCAACATCATAGCGCATGAACGCCCGAAAAGCAATTCATTTGACATTGCCAAGATACGTGTCAGATGGTAAAATGTGAGTTGCGGACTGTGGCCGGAGCGCAGACAGCCCGGAATCAATCGAATTTAATGAATCAGGAGGTATCAAACACATGCCGTGGTGGGGAATACTGCTCATTATCGCCGGTGTGATCGCAGCTGTTTTCATCATTTTGTCTGTGATCGGGAAAAAGGCCGAGAAAAAGCAGGCGGAACAGAAGGAGCAGATTAACGCGAGTAAACAGGCCGTCAATATACTGGTGATCGACAAGAAAAAGATGCGAATGGCGGAAGCCGGATTTCCGCAGTACGTGCTGGATCAGACTCCGAAGATGGCGAAACGCGTCAAGATGCCGGTCGTCAAAGCAAAAGTCGGTCCCCGCATCATGACTTTTCTCTGTGACCGGGATGTGTATGATGTCATCCCGGTGAAAAAAGAGGTACGTGCGGAGATCAGCGGTCTCTACATCGTATCGGTCAAAGGCCTCCGGGGACCGCTCGTCAGTGAGAAGGCCGAGAAAAAGCGGAAGAAGAAGAACGGAAAATTCCAGACCCTCCTGCGCAAAGGCCGCGGAGAGATCTGATCCGTCATTCTCTCCGGAACATTTCATAAAGCCGGCAGGAGCCGGATTTCTGAACTGCTCAGAAATCCGGCTCCTGTTCTTTTCTCATCTCTTCTATTTATTCTCTTCTTTTCAGCACTCCTGCGCTTCCGCCCGGAGCTCCCTGGGACTGATTTGTATATTGACCTCGCAGTCCTCCATATCATTGCCGCCGATGCAAAGAGAGTACCGCACAAACAGTGTGATATCGTTCTCAGACTCCTGCATCGAAAGCTGAGTCGTCGTGACTGCCGTCGCAAGCGTACCGAAGGGCGTGCTGTAATTCGACACCGTCCGCTTATCTTTCACGAAGAGAAGGTTGACGCTGACCGCTCCCTCTTTCCTGACATCGACTTGACCGTCGCCAAACCGGATCCGGTTTCTCGTCGTGCTCTTCGCGTCATCCCCGCTCTCATTATAAAAAAGATAGTGGATCCCGTCCTTTGAATAATATTCTCCCGGCGTCACAAGCTCGACCGGAGGTTCCCCGGCTGTCTGTATTCCCTTCACCGTTACGAGAACATCCTTCGTCATATCATCCTCTCAATCTGTGTCAATACGACTCGATCGGCACCTGCGTCGTCGTGATCTCATACGGCAGAATAGAATTCGCGAAGGCGTTGAACCGCTCCACGGTATCGCTCGCGAAGAAACGGTATCGCTCTCCCACCTCGACCTGCCCGTCGTTCAGAATCCCATTCTCATCCAGCATACGGCCGAGCGCCCGGGCCGTCTCGTAAGCCGGATTGATCAGCGTCACGTCCGCCCCCGCCACCTCCTGAAGAAGGGAGCGAAGGAGCGGATAATGCGTGCATCCCATAATCAGCGTATCGATCTGCTGTTTCAGGATGCCGTCGAGGTAGCGCTCCGCGACGATTTTCGTGACCGGATCCTTCGTCCACCCCTCCTCGACGAGCGGGACGAACAGCGGACAGGCCTTCGCAAATACGGAGATATCCTGATCCGCTTCTTTGATCAGTCTCTGATAGAGACCGCTCCGTATCGTACTCTCTGTGGCGATCACGCCGATGCGCCGGTTCTTCGTCGCTTCTACCGCCATATCCGTTCCGGGGCGGACCACTCCGATGATCGGAATGTCGATCTCCGGCTTGATCGTATCGAGTGCCAGCGCACTGGCCGTATTACAGGCGACTACGATTGTCTTGACCTTCTGTGTCCGCAAAAAACGGACGATCTGCCTGGAATAGCGGATGACCGTCGCTTTCGATTTGCTTCCGTATGGAACGCGCGCCGTATCTCCGAAATAGACGAGCCGCTCCTCCGGCAGGTTTCTCATTATTTCACGGACCACCGTGAGTCCGCCGAGACCGGAATCAAATACACCGATCGGTGCATATCTGTCTGGATTCATCTTTCTGTCCTTCTGTCCGAAGCCATATCAGTCTGCCGGTTTCTCGTAATCTTCGCCGAGCATCTCGTCCATCGTGTGCCACCCGAGCACCGCGCATTTTACGCGGGCAGGCATATGCGAGATATCCTCAAGAACAGAAGCTTCTTCGAGCTCCTCCTTCTCCTCATCCGTGATATGACCCTTGATCATGCGGAGAAAGATGTCCGAGAGGCGCTTCGCATCATCCACGCTTCTCCCGATGATCAGATCGAGCATCATATCCGCTGACGCCTGGGAAATCGCGCAGCCGTCTCCGACAAACGCGCCGTCGACGACGGTTCCGTCCTCGACCTTCAGCTTCAGAATAATATCATCGCCGCAGCTGGGATTGACACCCTCGAGTTCCATATTCGCATCCGGCAGATCATGCTTATGCGCCGGGTGCAGATTGTGATCCGTGAGGATCTCATTATAAAAAGTGTTGTGTGCCATAACAGCCTCCAGAATGTATTGCCGTTACCATTATATTACACAATTCCCATTTTTTCACGCACAGTTGAAAGACTCTTTACGAGACGGCCGATTTCTTCCCCTGTATTGTAAAATCCGACACTCGCCCGGGTCGTGGAAAGCGTATGCATAAACTTCATCAGCGGCTGCGCGCAATGATGTCCGGCGCGGACATCGACGCCGTCCTCGTCGAGAATCGCCGCGATATCGTGGGGATGAACGCCGTCCACCGTGAAGGTGTAAATTCCGTGATGGTTCGCCGGATCCTTCGATCCGAGAATATGAACATACGGAAGTGCCGAGAGTTCCTCCATCATGCGGCGGCTGAGATACTCCTCGCGCTCCATGATCGTCTCAAATCCGATCTCATTGTAGAAGCGGATCGCCGCGCCCAGTCCCACGGCGCCGGCGGCGTTGACCGTTCCCGCCTCAAATTTGTGCGGAAGTTCCGCATACGTCGCGCTGTCGCGTTTCACGTACTCGATCATCTCGCCTCCGTACAGGAACGGCGGCATCTCCTCCAGCAGTTTTCTCTTTCCGTAGAGGACGCCGATTCCCATCGGCCCGCCCATCTTGTGGCCGGAAAAGGCCAGAAAATCAACGTCCAGATCCTGTACGTCGACCGGAATATGCGGCACGCTCTGAGCCCCGTCGCAGACGAAAACAGCTCCGGCCTCGTGGGCAATCTTCGCGAATTCCTTCACGTCATTTTTCACTCCGAGCACATTGGAGATCTGCGTCATCGCCACGATGCGCGTGCGGTCCGTGATCTGTTCCCTGAACTTTTCCGTGGAGATATGACCGTTTTCATCGCACTCGACGTATTTGAGTGCGGCACCCGCCGCCTTCGCCGCCTGCATCCAGGGAAGCAGATTGCTGTGATGCTCCATGATCGTGATCAGGACCTCGTCGCCCTCCCGCAGGAACGTTCTTGCATAGCTGTAACCGACAAGATTCAGACTCTCGGTCGCATTGCGGGTGAATATGATTTCCGCCGTATCCTCCGCGTTGATAAATTTCCGGACCAGCTCCCGCGCGTTCTCATACTGCTCCGTCGCGCGCATACTGAGATCATACAGTCCCCTCAGCGGATTTGCGTTCTCTTCCTCGTAGAAATCACGCATCGCGTCGAGCACGTATGAAGGTTTCTGCATCGTGGCCGAATTGTCGAGATACGCGATTTCCGGATGATTGTTTACCAGCGGAAACTGCCGCCGGATCTCATCATCCATTGCCTTCCTGTCTGCCATCTTTTCTGTCCTTTCTCATTGATCAAATCCGCACCCGGCTCTGCCGCGCCCGGCAGGAGGAGAAACGATTTACTCCTCCCCGCTTTCCGAAAGCGCCGCTCTCGTCTTTTCATCCGGTATTTTGCGGATGACCGCATCGAGCCGCGCCTTCGCCATCATCTCGTAGATCTCGCTGCGGTTCATGCCGCGGGATTCCATATAAAACATCAGGCTCTCATCGAGACGGCCGATCGTCGCCCCGTGATTTCCCACGACGTCTTCTTCCGCGCAGAGGATGAGCGGAATCGTCTGGTTCACGACGTCCTCATCCATCAGCAGCACATCTTCCATCTCATCGCCGGTCGATCCGGAACACCCCGCCTGAAAATCGATCGTGCCGCGGAACAGCTTGAACGCGCGGTCCCGAAGGACCCCCGCCGCGCTGATGTTGCAGGCCGTCTTTTTTCCGGTCTGATAAGAGTCGTAGTTCATATCCAGACGGCCGTCTCCGGACACGGCATAGCCGATGTCGACGCCCAGGGTACTTCTGTCGCCCGAAAGCGCGACACGGCACCCGTCGTACGTATTCTTTCCGGAGAGGATCACGCGGATCAACTCGATCCGCGCGCTCTCATCACAGTTTCCGCCGATGTCATTGAGAAATGTGACGTTGCTCCCGAGCCGCTGAATCTGGACGAGATGGAGAACCGCATTCTTCTTCGCCGCAATTTTCGTCTGAACGGCCGCAAGAACCTTCGCATCCCCGGCGGAACGGTAGTCCATCACGACGGTCATCTCGGAATCCTCTTCCAAAACGAGGTTGTAGGCGTTGATTTTTCCGGTGCCTTCGCCGGAAATACCGGCCTTCGGATCGTACTCAAAACCCTGATCCGCATAATCCAGGTAAATCCGGACTGCGTCGCCCGTCACCTTTCTGCCCTTTTTGGCCGTATAAATATGAACCGGAACGCCGGCCCGCTCCGCGAGGCGGTCCAGATCTGCTCCTGCGCCCGTCTTTGCCGCGTTTGCCGGAGCATCCCCGTACGCCTTCGTCTCTTCGAGAATTTCCTGCGGGACCTCGGTCCGCGCCGGGATCTCCGCATCCGCGTTCACGCCGGAAAGATGCGCCTCGTTCATGTGAAGCCAGTTGTAGGTAAAGGCCGGCAGCGCGTTGATCGTCATATCCATAGTTTCCATTGCATTGCCCTCCTTAACCGATCGCGCCCTTCATCTCGAGCCGGATCAGATTGTTCATCTCCACCGCGTACTCGAGCGGAAGCTCTTTTGATACATTGTCCGCGAATCCGGATACGATCAGCGCGCGCGCCTCGTCCTCGGAAATGCCGCGGCTCATCAGATAGAAGACCGCCTCATCCGAGATGCGGCCGATTTTTGCCTCGTGCCCGATATCCGCCTTCTGGGTGCGGATATCCATCGCCGGGATCGTGTCGGATCTCGAATCAGAATCGAGCATCAGCGACTGGCAGGAGACGGACGACTTCGAGTCCTCCGCATTTTTCTGCACGACGACGGAACTCCGGAAGGTACTGATACCGCCGCTCTTCGAGATCGAACGCGTGTTGACGACAGACGATGTGCGCGGAGCCGCGTGGACGACCTTGCAGCCGGTGTCCAGATTCTGGCCCTTTCCCGCAAATGTGACGCTCGTAAATTCGGAGCGTGCACCCTCACCCGCAAGCACGCTCATCGGATAGAGGTAGGAGACGTGGGAGCCAAAGGAGCCGGAGACCCACTCGACCTTTCCGCCTTTCTCGACCTTCGCCCGCTTCGTGTTCAGGTTATACATATTTTTCGACCAGTTCTCGATCGTCGAATAGCGGAGCGTCGCGTCCTCGCCGACGAAAAGCTCGACACAGCCCGCGTGCAGATTCGCGATGTTGTATTTCGGTGCGGAACATCCCTCGATGAAATGCAGATACGCTCCCTTGTCCACGATGATCAGCGTATGCTCGAACTGGCCCGCGCCCGGAGCATTCAGACGGAAATACGACTGAAGCGGGATCTCGACCGAGACCCCCGGCGGAACGTAGACGAACGAACCGCCGGACCAGACCGCTCCGTGAAGAGCCGCGAACTTGTGATCCGTCGGCGGAACCAACTTCATGAAATGATCCCGGATCATATCGGCGTACTCTCCGTGGAGCGCGCTCTCCAGATCCGTGTAGATGACGCCCTGCGCCGCGACCTCGTCCTTGACATTGTGGTAGACGAGCTCGGAATCGTACTGGGCTCCTACGCCGGCGAGGGATTTCCGCTCCGCCTGCGGGATGCCGAGACGCTCAAAGGTCTCCTTGATATCCTGCGGAACCTCATCCCACTCCGCGTGCATCTTTGTGTTCGGACGGACGTAAGTGACGATGTTGTTCATATTCAGTCCGTCAATCGGCGGTCCCCAGTTCGGGATCTGCTTCTTATTATAAATATCGAGTGATTTCAGACGGAAGTCCCGCATCCACTCCGGATCGTTTTTCTCCTCGGAAATCTGACGGACGATCGCCGGCGTCAGACCCTCATCGACCTTATATACATCCTTCTCTTCATAGCGGAAGTCGTACATCGAGCGGTCAATGTCTTCAATATATGTCTTCTCTTTGCTCATAATCCATCATTCCTCTTCCACTGCCGGATCCGATCAAAAAAGGCGCAGTACCGCGCTTCTCTCCGGTTCCCGGGTTTCTCACGCCTGCTCGTACTTCGCGAATCCGTCGCGGTTAATCTCATCGACCAGCGACGCGTCTCCCGACGCGACAATCTTTCCGTCGACAAGGATGTGCGTGTGATCGACGTGCAGAGAGGAAAGAATTCCCGTGCTGTGCGTGATGATAATCAGCGCGGAATCTTTATCCTTCTGATACTCCTCGACGCCGCGGGATACGGTGCGCACCGCGTCCACATCCAGACCGGAATCGGTCTCGTCGAGGATCGCCAGCGTCGGCTTCAGCATCAGAAGCTGAAGAATCTCCGCTTTTTTCTTCTCTCCGCCGGAAAATCCGACGTTCAGATCACGGTCCGCGTAAGACGGATCCATCTGAAGAACCGCGAGGGCCGCTTTCATCTCCTTGCGGAAATCCCAGAGACGGATGCGTTTCCCCGTGCGCTGCTCAAGCGCGCTGCGGATGAAATTGGAGAGGGAGATGCCGGGCACCTCCAGCGGGTTCTGGAATGACATGAACAGACCGTCCTTCGCGCGCTCGTTGACGGGCTCGTCCATAATGTTCTTTCCATTAAATGTGACGGTTCCTTCTGTAACCTGATACTGAGGGTTCCCCATCAGCGTATTTCCGAGCGTGGACTTCCCGGCGCCGTTCGGTCCCATCAGAACATGGGTCTCGCCCTTGTTCACCGCCAGGCTCAGTCCCTTCAGGATTTCATTCTCCTCGACCTTGACATGCAGATTGTCTACACGCAGCAGTTCTTCAGCCATATACTTATCCTCTCTCTCCCGCGAAGCGCCCGTGAAAAGGCACCCGACCGGGCATTCATTAATTCCTAGTAAATTACTACACTTTCACAGTGGTCCCATTATATAACAGCTTTTTCCGGATTGCAAGAGAAAAAGCTCCTGTGCACTGCATCAGGAGCTGATCTGTTCCTCACCGCAAAGGACGGCGGCCGGAATCTGGTCCGGATCATCAAGGATTCTGTCCGCGTGATATTCCTCAAGTTCTGTGCGCGGCCGGAATCCCCAGGTGACGCCGACCGTAAACAGTCCGGCGGCATGCCCGGTTTTCATGTCGGTTTTCGTGTCTCCGAAGTACATACAATCCTCCGGATTCACATCCATTTTTTTCATGACGCGGAAGGCGCCGGCGGGATCCGGCTTTCTCGGGATATCCGGCTCCTGTCCCTGAATCACATCAAAGGTGTCCGTTCCGAAAATCGTCTCAACCACTTCGATGGCCTGCAGATACGGCTTGTTCGTCAGCACGGCAGTAAAGATGCCGTTTTTTTTCAGAATCCGCAGCGTCTCCGCCATATGCGGATACGGCTCCACCATATACAGTGGATCCTCCGCGAAGTACCTGCGGCAGATCGGGATTCCCTCCTGAAGATGTTCCGCCTCCGGATCGCCCGCGTCGCGCAATGCGCGCTCAAGAGCCTTATCCAGCCCGTCGCCCGCGTAAAAATTAAAATTGACAACCGGCATTTCCTTCAGTCCGAAATCCGAAAGCGTGCGGTTCACCGCCTTCGCGATCGATTCCTGTGTCTTCATCAGCGTGCCGTCCAGATCAAAAATGCATGCCCTGCATCTGCTCATTTTATGTTCACTCCCTGTGTCAAACCATACTGTCACACCGAACATTATAGTATCGCTGCGGCGCATAATTCTGCACAAAAATGATGCATCGCCAGGCCTTTTCCCCGTCACGCTTTGAAAAAGCGGTTCCAGAACCAAAGGTTCCTACTCATGCCGCAGCGCTTCGATCGGATTCATGTGAAATGCAGGAAATGGCAGGCAAAAAGATCCCGGAAACTGATTATTCCTCAGTTTCCGGGATCTTTCATCCTTCAATCATTCACTTCTTCAGGAATTCATATCTCCAGGCATTTATTTCGTGCCCGGCAGTTTAAATGAACTCTTCAGCGATACGATCCGTCCGAAGACCGGCGCTCCTTCTTTCGAGAGCTTCGGATCCGCCGAGAAAAATCCGGTGCGGACAAACTGAAAGCTCTCGCCCGGCGCGGCATCAGACAGTGCCGGCTCCATGACGGCATGCTCCCGGATCTCCAGCGAATCCGGGTTGATGTTCATCGTTCCGTCCTCGTTGTAGACGCCCTTCGCCTCATCGATCAGATTCTCGTACAGGCGGACCGGTGCACTCTTCGCGGTCTTCGCAGCGACCCAGTGAATCGTGCCCTTGACCTTGCGCCCGTCCGGACTCTCGCCGCCGCGGCTCGCAGGATCATACGTGCAGTGGACCACAGTGATATTACCCTCCGCATCCTTTTCGCAGGAGGTGCACTTCACAAAATACGCGTTCATGAGACGGACCTCATTGCCCGGGAACATACGGAAATACTTGCGCGGCGGATTTTCCATAAAATCCTCGCGCTCGATATAGAGCTCTTTTCCGAATGGAACCGTCCTGGATCCGAGTTCCGGATTGTCCTTGTTGTTCGGAACTTCCAGATATTCGATCGAATCCTCCGGGTAATTGTCGATGACGAGCCGGATCGGATCGAGTACCGCCATCAGGCGCGGTACCTTTAACTTCAGGTCGTCGCGGATACAGTACTCGAGCATCGCGTAGTCAACAGAACTGTTCGCCTTCGACACGCCGACGAGCTCGACAAATTTTCTGATCGACTCCGGCGTGTAGCCGCGGCGGCGCAGAGCCGCGATCGTAACAAGACGCGGATCATCCCACCCGTCGACCGTTCCGTCCTCGACAAGCCGCTTGATGTAGCGTTTTCCCGTCACGACATTCGTCAGATACAGCTTCGCGAACTCGATCTGGCGCGGCCTTGATTTGAAATCCATGAACTTCGAGGTCTCCCGCACGACCCAGTCGTACAGTGGTCTGTGATCTTCGAACTCCAGCGTGCAGATCGAATGGGTGACGCCCTCGATCGCGTCCTCGATCGGGTGCGCGAAATCATACATCGGGTAGATGCACCACGCGTCTCCGGTCCTCTGATGTGTCATATGCGCGATGCGGTAGATGACCGGATCGCGCATATTGATGTTCGGAGAGGCCATATCGATCTTCGCGCGGAGCACGCGGGAGCCGTCCTCAAACTCCCCGTTTTTCATACGCTCGAACAGATCAAGGCTCTCCTCAATCGGACGGTTCCGGTAAGGGCTCTCCTTTCCCGGCTCCGTCAGCGTTCCTCTGTATTCCCGGATCTCATCGGCTGAAAGGTCGCAGACGAAGGCTTTTCCGGCTTTGATCAGGCCAACCGCCGCCTCATACATCGTCCCGAAATAATCGGATGCGAAATAAAGATGATCCTTCCAGTCCGCTCCGAGCCAGGCGATGTCCTCCTTGATCGACTCGACGAACTCGCTCTTCTCCTTCGTCGGATTCGTGTCGTCAAACCGGAGATTGAACTGGCCATGATACTCCTCCGCCAGGGAAGAATTCAGAATGATCGACTTCGCGTGACCGATGTGCAGGTAACCGTTCGGCTCCGGCGGAAAACGCGTGCAGACTGAAGAATAAACCCCCTCCTTCAGATCCTCATCAATGTACTGTTCAATAAAATTGCGGGAAACCGCCTCATTCTCATTATCCATTATTTTTTGATCCCAACTTTCCAGAAAATTGCCGCGCAGTTAGATCCATCGATTGCGCGCGGCGGCTCACCTCGTAAATATCGTCCTTATCATAAAGGAACGGCGCTTTACTTGTCAATATGCCGCTGATTCCCCCGCTCCGGGACACGAAAACGGAATCGTTCCCCGCTCTCCAGACTCGTGAAGAGCAGCCAGATCTCCGCTTTCTCCGGATCGATCGAATCCGGCAGGAACGCGGTCCTGTGAAATCCGCTGAACAGCAGATTCGTCAGGTCGGAAAAGGTCCTCTGGATGTCGTACCGCTCATCCCGGCTGACATCCAGGATGCTGACGATTCCGCCTCCGCAGACCGCGATCTGAATGACGTACCGGTCATTATGCAGGTCCGTCGTGATGAAAGCCCAGCCGCGCACATCCAGAATACCGCGGGCCAGATCGAAGCGGTCGAAATGAAACGCGACATCCGTCCGGTCTGTGAAGCCTTCCGATTCTCCGCCCGGCTCCTGCGTGAGCCGCGCCGCCTCCTCCGTCACCGGATGATCGCGCATCTCAATTCGCTCCTCTGCCTCCTGAAAGAAAACCGTCCCGTCCGCATCCGTAAGCAGGACACCGAATCTGCTCCGCTTTCTCGTCAGAAAACGCTGGGGGAGAAAGGCCGCAAAATGGATCCCTTCCCCGCTGTAAGCAGAAAGCGGGACGGTGTCCGCCAGAAAGTACCGGCCTGCGCCGGCGCGGACGTAAACGGATATATGCAGCTGCCGTTTCATAGGACGGGGCGCGTGCATACGGACACTTCCTGTGATGCGGATCTCTTCCCCGCATCGGATCCGTTCGATCGAAAGACCGAGATCCTTCTTCTTGCCGGGCAGTTGTTTCAGAAACCGTGGCCCCCTCTTTTCCATACGATCCGTGCAGATCGAACAGTCGTCCTTCTCTCTTGTAAGATTGACGCTGTAAAACGGATCTTCTCCGCGCCTCATGCCGTTCTTCCGGAACATCCGCTGCTGCTCCGTGTTCAGCCTTCCGAGCTTTACGAAATCCGCCGCATCATTTCCCCTGCTCTTCGATTCATCATGAATAAGCGATACGTCGGAGCGGAGCACGTTGAAATACCCCTGCTTCCACAGGCGGATGCAGAAATCGACATCGTTGTAGGTCACCGCGAGTGATTCGTCAAACCCTCCGACGCGGTCGTAGAGTTCCTTCCTTACCATAAGACACGCCGCCGTGACTGCCAGGACATCGGACGGCACGCGGTTTCTTCCGAACGCCAGCGGCCGGTCGTCCCTCTCCCCGTACAGTGAATGGCGCGGCCCATCCGGAAGATTCACGACCCCGCAGTGCTGAATCGTCCCGTCGGGGTAGAGCAGCTTCACTCCCACCGCTCCGGTGTGTTTCCGCCTTGCAGAAGCAATCATTCTCTCCAGCCAGTCTTCCTGGGTCACGACGACATCATCATTCAGGAGCACGAGATACTCACCTGATGACGCCTCCGCACCGATGTTGCACATTTTCGAAAAATTAAACGGCATAGGATCGTACAGATAGCGGATCACTGTATCCTCCGTCTGCGCGATCATCATCCGGATCCGGTTCTGCACAAAGTCAGAGCTGCCGTTGTCCACAACGATGATTTCATACTCCGGATATGAGGTCTTCGACCGGATCGCCCCGATACAACGCGAAAGATAGTCAAAGTGATCCTTCGACGGGATCACGATGCTGACTTTCGGAAGTGGCTTTTCCGACCGGTCCGGACGAAAAAGATCCCCCGTCTCCCGGATTCTGTACCAGCGGTCATAGCGCTCCCGGCCGGTGATATGACAGATGACCGACGGTATGTGAACGATCCGGTCCCGGCGGGAATGGGCCGCGCAGCGTATATTCAGGCGATGCAGAAAATCACCGAAATCCGCACAGGTAACCTCTGCCATATCGCCGAGGCCCCGGAGAAAAACCTCCCTCCGGTATACGACCGCCGCTCCGAGATAATTGAAGGACCGGAGCAGATCCGGCGACCAGTCCGGCTTAAAATAAGGGTGGCTGCGAAGGCTCCCGTCATCCGAAAGAAGATCCTCGTCCCCGTAAATCAGATCCGCATCCGGACAGCTTCGAAGCGCCCGGGCGATCTGCATAAGCGCCGGATCCGCGAGAATGCAGTCCGGATCCCGGAGCATGACATAGGCGTGCACGGAGGCGGATGCACGGCGCAGAAGGGCAGGCACAAGGTCAGAAGTCCGGCCGGTATCCACGGAAAAAACTCCCCGCCCGACCGGAATCATCAGAAGATCCGGCTTTTCAAACTGCCTGCCGCCTCCCGCCTTCTCGTGCTCCCCGATCCAGAGCGCATAATCCGGATCCCCGGTCTGAAATTGTCTGAAATGAAAGAGCCGGTTCATACACTGGTCCCCGTTCTAAAAACAAACGCTTCAATCAAAGTCCCGCCGATAACTGAAATCTGCCGTCTCCCGCGAATAATTCGGGCTGTAAAAAGGATCCGGCTTTTCAAGAATGCCCGCCCAGCGTTTTATGAACGCCGCACGCTCTCCGGAATAATCGCCCTCCTCCGGACGCTTCCTGGTGATCCTCACGTTCGGATCAAATACAAGAAACTTTCCGCTTTCCCCGATCTTCAGTGAAAGGTCAAGATCCCAGTACGCACGGCGCAATTCTTCGCTCACACCCCCGGCGCGGATCAGTTCGCTCTTTTTTACCATCATGCACACGCCGGAGAGTGCACTTTTCCGCTGCTGCAGGACAGCGCGGCAGTTCGGCCCCAGGGTCTGGGCCGGCTGCCCTTCAAGAATCCTGCCCGCAGCGCCTCCGGTCCCGAGTACAATCCCCGCCTGATCGATCCGATAATCGCGAAAAAAGCTCTTGCCGCCGGCGGCGCCGACCTCCTCTCTCTGACAATGGCCGAGAAGCAGTTCGATCCAGTTCTCTGTCAGGATTTCCGCGCTGCCGTCGAGAAAAATAATATAATCCGCCAGCTCCTCCAGAGATTCCGGAAGTTCTCTCCTGATCCGGAAATCCGGATACGAGGAATGCGCACGCACCCGTTTCTCCGTCCTCCGCGCCTCTTCTTCTCCGTACGGATCCCTCCGGATCACGATATCCACCGCCGGAGTCCCGGCCGTCGCATATATTTCACGATAATAATAGACGGTTCCTGGCACATCTGTGATCGCTGTGCCCTCTCTCCCGGTCCTTTTCAGATGCGCGAGCACCGCATTTTTCCCCGCGGTCACGGCATAGGGCTTGCTCTCCGGATTCGCCGCGGTGGAACCCTGATGGCATCTCCAGTGATACAGGACCTTCGGGATATGCACGATCCTGCGGGCCTTCTCCGCACACCGCAGAAACAGATCAAAATCCTGCGCCCCGTTGTATTCATCCCGGAATCCTCCGACCTCACGCAGAAGGGAAGCGCGGATGACACACAGATGGCAGATGTAATTATTTGCCCGAAAATACTCCCAGTCAAAATCCGGTTTAAAGGCCGGCTCAAACCGGTCACGCACATCCTCCGAAAACTTATCCTCATCCGAGTAGATCAGATCCGCCTCCGGATTGTTCCGGACCGCTTCCGCCGCCTCATACAGTGCATCCGGTGAAAGGACATCGTCATGATCCAGCAGCGCGATAAAATCGCCGGAGGCCATTTTCAGCGCCTCGTTCGTGTTGCCGGATATGCCGAAGTTTTTTTCATTGATCCGGAAACGGATCCGTGAATCCCGGCGGTGATACTTTTTCAAAATCCGCAAAACACCGCGGTCGCCCTCACTCCCGTCCGCGATACAGAGTTCCCAGTCCGGATACGTCTGACTCCGCACCGATTCGATCATTTCCACCAGAAACCGCTTCGGCGTACGGTACGTCGGAACGATGACGCTGATCTTCGGCATATCCGGAAACCGCAGCGCCATCTTCCGGTCCGGTTTCCCGGCACTTTTGCGGATTCTGCGCACAAACTCCGTGTAGGCCGGATCAAAGGGTGTAAACCTGCGCTTCATCGCTCCGTCGAAGTCCTCCCGGCTCCAGTGCTCCTTCATATAGCGTGTATCCGCTTTCAGATACGGATCATCCGCCCGCTTCATCGCCCTTTTATCGGGAAAATGGCGCAGAGACTCCCGCTCCCGGACCCTCGCGTCCTCGATGTCGATCCGGCAGGCGATCCTGCTTTTGCCTGAACAAAGGTTCAGCGTGTAATCCTCCCCCTCCAGGTACTGCCAGGTGACAGAAAAGCCGCAGAGAAAATCCGGCTTCTCCGGCAGAAACAGGCAACTGACGTCCGCCCGGAGTGAACGGCTGCAGGTGCTTTGCACCACCCTCCCGCTGCCGTCCTCCACGAAAATATCCGGAAAAACCACGATGCGGTGATCCGCCCCGTCCCGGGTACCGTCTCCGCCCGCCTTCGGCTCCGCGAAGGCCCACCCCCTCGCCTCGACACAGTTCTCAAAAGGAAACCGGACGAGATCCAGATACCAGCTGATATTCATTTCCTGATTGTTATCCGGTGTGAACGCCATTGCTCAATCTCCCGCAGCGCAGGGATCTCACCTGCTCTCCTTCCGTTTTGCCAGCTCATTCTGTGACGCTTCATACAGATCCAGCAGCTCGTCATAACCCCTTCTCAAACGCTCCACCTCCGAACGGAGGATCCGGATGTCTTCGCCCGCCTGTCCCGTCTTTCCCGCATCGCCGCCCTTTTTCAGGCAGTCCCTCACGAAGAAATTTCCCGGGGAGATGGAATCATACATTTTCACGATCGGAACGTGTCCGCCCACCGTGACACTCTGGAAGAACCGTTCCATCTGCGCAAACCGCTCCGCATCCTCCCGTGTGATCCCGAAGCGCTCCAGCAGCCCGCTCTCGGAAAAGACAGACCGGGCACCTCCCGCCGCAAGGTAATAGTGGATCACCCGGTATTTCAGAAACCGGACCGGAACCGGAAAATCGACCGTCCACTCATAATCAATGAGTGTATAGGAACTCTCTCCGGTGCGAATCACGTTCTGCATGATCAGATCGAGATCCGTGACCGGAAGCGACCGCTCCTCCGGCGCAAAATCACCGTCTGTCCCGAAGAGGGCCGCGAACTCTTCCGTCATCCGGAACGGGACGAGTTCCCTCCCGTCCACAAGAAGCCTCAGGAACTCACCGGTTTTTTTCAGCGCCGCCTCTTCGCCGGAGCGGCAAAGCTCCTCATCGACGATGCGGTCGTAGGGTGTGCCGGTCACGTACTCGAGATTCAGAATTCCATCCCGGACAAAACACCGGTTCGGAGTGACTCCCGTCCCGCGATAAAGCTCCCCGAGCTTCGCTCCGTGATCGGGAATCCTGCCGATATGATCCCCGGCGCGGCCGGTATCCGGAACTTTCAGAACCAGACGTTCCGGTCTCTCATTCCCCGGAAACGGAACCGCCTCCACATTTTTCACAATTTTCGTATCGACGCAGAACTGCGGCGCGCGCTCATTTGAGAATTTTTCATAGAGGACGGATCCCGGATCAGCGCCTGCGATGATCAAAAAGCCGTTTGCCATTCTGGAAAAGAGATGTTCCTCTGTGATCGCATCGAACACCCGCGTCTCATCGAACAGATACAGACGCACGCTGTCAAAGTTCTGATTGTTGCTGCACAGCTCACCCTTCGCCGGCAGATACGCATCGCTGTAGACCGCGAGGGGAAGACGTTCATCCGGATACGGATAATAGAAAACAGCATCCGGAAAACCGGCTCTGGAAAGAATCCGCTCCCATTCCGACCGGGAAAACGCGATCGCTCCGTCCACACTCCGCCTCTCAAGACTGTCGAAATAATGGCCGGTTATATCCTGATTTCCCGCAAAATACTTCAGGCCGAGCCGGTTCGGCGTCGCAATCACGATCCGGCCGCCCTCCGCCAGGTGGTCTGCAGCCATCGTCAGAAGCCGCAGACACGCTTCCTCCCCGCTCCCGGAAGAATCCGGAACCGGCTGCGTATCATTCCCGTCTCCGGATGCGTCCGGGTCCGGCTGCGTATCATTCCCGTCTCCGGATGCGTCCGGGTCCGGCTGCGCATTTCCCGTGATCAGCCGGGCGTACTCACAGACCCCGAACAGCGTGATCAGATCAAACTTCTGATCCAGATGCGGCAGTACCTCATCCGGCAGTCCGGCACAGATGGAAACATTTGAAAAATCGCGGTTCCGGAAGGCATTCACGCGCGCATCTTCCGCGCCGAACACGATACTCGTCACAAAAGACGTATGCGCGGCGAAATAGCCGGTCACGCTCCCGCATCCGCCGCCGATCTCCAGAACACGCTCCCTGCCCGTGAGATTCAGAAACTTCGCCGTATTCGTCCGGATATCCGACAGATTGAACAGATACTCCGCCGTGCCGCGCTGCGCGATCAGCGGACTCAGATCTTCTCCCTCAGGTACGGTCTTCAGATCCTCCAGCATCTGATCTGCCGTCTCCTTCTTCAGACCGTATCCGGTTCCGGAGCGGAAGAACGTGTGAATCTCCCTGTCCATTTTTCTGCCCCTTCCTATATTCGAATCTCAGACTGTCATCCTGCCGAGTTTCTCCGGCAGCGACGCATAGTCCGTGTCATTTTGATCCAGCAGCGTCCACTTTCCGTCTCTGATCCGGATCACCGTGACCGATGCGTTATCCAGACCGCCGATCGTCTCCTCCGGAAATTTCTGCTGTAAATAATATGCGGCGGAGGAATGTGCCGTCACAAGTATCGCTCCGCCGTCTCCATTTTCGCAGGACTCTTCCAGAATCCGGTCCATGCCCTCTGAAAAGCGCCTGCAGAACTGGTATTTCGTCTCTCCGCCGGTCACGGATTTTGCTCCTTTATCATCTGCGCTTCCGAGATAGCGGTCGATGTCCAGCGGTCCGAACCGTTCCTCTGCTTCTGAAAAGGTGAGATTCTCCGCCTCTCCGAAATCGACGTCGTTCAGATCCGTACATACCTCCGCCTTTTTGACCGATCCTGCCCGGTTTTCATCCAGAATCATCTTCGCGGTCGTCTTCGCCCGGCCCAGTCCGCTCGAATACGCATGATCGAATTTCACCGAAGCGAGCGCTTTCCCCAGCTCCGTCACCGTCTCTTTCCCTTCTTCCGAAAGCGGTGCGTCGGAGCCGCCTCCCTGCAGGATATTTCCGGCGTTCGCCTCAGTCTGGCCGTGACGCACAAGAAAGATCACCGCACTCTCACCCGTCACGCTCTTCTTTCCGCAGGCGGCCGAAACTGAACCGAAGACGACAGCTAAGGCAAGTGCTGCGGAAAGCGCAGCCACATGAAGCGGCGAACGGCGTCTCCCGTTCCGCTTTCCTCTCATTGATCCCGATCCTCCGACTCGATCTCATCGATGATGTCGAAATGTTCATTGTCCCGCTTCAGATGGCAGTCGCCGTACATCAGCGTCAGATTCGGGTTGTAGTACGGGTCCCCCGCTTCGAGCTCCTTTTTCCACTTTCCGCGGAAGATGCGGATCTCCCGCTTGAACCGCTCGTGCTTCTCCTCCGTCTCCTCATAGCCGCGGCTCTTCGACTCGAAATGGTGGAGCTGAACCGACGGATCGAGCACGACGCGCAGTCCCCTGGCGCGGACCTTCATGCAGAGATCCACATCGTTCAGCGCCACGGTCAGATCTTCATCGAAGCCGCCGACACTGCGGAAGACCTCCGCGTCGATCATCAGACACGCGCCCGTCACCGCGCTCACATCCTGAATCGCCTGAAGCCGTCCGAATTCACCCGCCTCATCTCCGTTCTCACCGGTCAGCACGTGCCCCGCAAAGCCGCCGACTCCGATGACAACGCCGCAGTGCTGCACCGTATCATCATCATACAGAAGCTTCGCGCCGACGATGCCGGTATTCTCCCTCTGGCAGAAACCGATCATCCGTTCAAGCCAGTCCGGAGTGATCAGCTCCGTGTCATTATTCAGGAACAGAAGGTACTGTCCCGTTGCGAACTGCGCGCCGAAGTTATTGACCTTTGAGTAGTTAAAGGCACCCTCAAATTTCACCACCTTCAGATTGTCATGCTCCGCCTCGAGCTCTTTATAATAGTCGAACGTCTCCTGCTCCGTGCTGTTATTCTCGACGAGAATCACCTCGAAGTTTTGATACGTCGTCTTCCCGTAGATCGAATCCACACACGTCTTCAGCGTATCCTTCTGATCCTTGGTGCAGATCACGATCGAAACCTTCGGTGTACCCTGCACCTTCAGATGCGCGCGGTAGAGGATGAAAATATCCGTGTACTCCAGCTCCGCCTCCTCGCCGATCCGCTCAAAATGCGCCTGCAGCGCGTCCCTCGCGTTGTCGATCGCGTAGCGCTTGCTGTCCTGATTTCCTGCCGTCGAATCCCCGTACGCTCTCCAGTGATAGAGAATCCTCGGAATATGGCGGATGTGGTCCGAAAGCTCCGTGCAGCGCAGGATCAGATCCCAGTCCTGTGCACCGTCATATTCCTTGCGGAATCCGCCCGTCTTCTCAAGAATCGTTCTTCTCACGACGAAAATATGGCAGATGTAATTGATGCTCGCAAGGAAGTCCGGGTTGAAATCCGGCTTGAAGCGCGGAGAGTAAAAATGCTCTCCCTTCTCATCCGTGAGGTCCTCATCGGTATACAGAATATCCGTCTCCGGATCCTCATCGATCACCCGGGCGATCTCAAACAGCGCATCCTTCTCGAGCAGATCATCATGATCGGTCAGCATGATAAAATCGCCGGTCGCCATCGCCAGAGCCGCATTCGTATTTCCGGCGATCCCGAGATTTTCCTCGAGCCGGCTGTAGACGATGCGCGGATCCTTTCCATAATGCGTTTTGATGAATTCTCCGACTCCGTCGTCTGTGCTGCCGTCCGCAAGACACAGTTCCCAGTCCGCGTAGGACTGCCCCGTGATCGAATCCATCAATGCCGCAAGAAACTCAAGCCGCGTATTATACAGCGGAATGACGATCGAAATCTTCGGGCCGTGCGCAAATCTGACGCTTCTCTGACGCTCCAGCTCTTCTTCCGTCACGCGGTTCGCCCGGAACCAGAGTTCGTACACCTCATCCATCGTCCGTTCCGGATTTCCGAGTTTCCGGAGGGCCGCTGCAAATCCTTCTTTTTTCAGGTTCGCCGAAAATTCCTCCCAGGTCGATCGCTTCGCCATTCTCTTCAGAAACTGAGCCGCGGGGCTCCCGCCCGGATTTTTCGACAGGTTGATCCGCTCCTCACACTTCTGATGGCCGGCCGCAAAATGAACCGTGACTCTCGGATCCTGTACATCTTCCTTTTTCATGCGCAGAGTAAATCCGGTCTTCATCTTATCGCCGATCCCCAGGGCATTTTCCACATCGAGGCGGCGCTTCCACTCGATCTTCACAGGAATATTCTTACCGTCTCGGCCCGTCACCGTGACCGTCACGGCGGACAGGCGGCAGTAGGCCCAGCCTGTCACGCTGTACTCCTCCGAAGATTCCATCCAGCCGTCCACCGAGCTTCCCAGGCGGAAATACCGGTGGGCGAGATGCGGCACCGTTCGGGTGATGAACACTTCATCGCCGGATTCTTCCGTGTGCGCGATGATCTTCAGCTCTTTTTCCGTGCGGAAAAAGGCACGGTCCAGCTCAATAAAAATCCGTATCCCGGCATCACACTGAACCGGGATTTTATTCTCCCGAAGTGATTTTTCAGCATCCTTCCTCGGGACATGCTCAACCCTGCACGGGATTCTGCTTCCTCTTCCGTCCTCCGCCGTAAACTCAACCTGCCGGCCGTCCGACCCGCAGGCCCAGCCTCCGATGAAATAGGTAAAAGACCGGCCCTCGCCGCTGATCACTTTCTCATCATCGATGTGGTAATACAGATTTTTCATAACTTAATTCACCTTTTTGACGGTTGTAACCGAATTCATATCATAATAACCGACGGTATTTTTGCTCGAAACAACCGTCACGCTGATCAGATCGTAGCATCTGTGATAGGCGGCCAGTTCCCCCTTCACGTATCCGGTGCAGCTCATCGAGAGCAGATACTCGCCGCCCTGCAGATCCATGTCCTGCGTAAACTGTGCGACGTAAACCTCGCCCTTCTTCGCAAGCGGCACATTCACATCCTCGAGCATCGTATTCGTCCCCGTCACGTCGACGCCCCGCACCGTGCGGAATGTGAACGTAAAAATCGGATTCTCGACGTCTTCATTGAAAAGAACTTTCGAGCGGAGTGTAAAACGCGTTCCCTTCTCGATCGTATTCGTGAGCCGCCCGTCCTCGTCGATCACCGCGAAATCCAGAAGCACCGCATCCCGGTTCCCGTACTCCTGCAGATTCGGGTTGATCGTAAAATGGCTCTTCCAGAACGACGGATCCTGATCCTTGTAATGAATCGAAGTGATCCGGCCGTCCTGATCCGCCGCCGCTCCGCCGTCTCCCGCCTCCGCATTCTGAGTCCGGCTGTAGACGAGCTCCTGCACGTCGGCGCCGCGGCTGGCGGCGAACTCGACGGCCTCGCGGTCCGCGTCCGATCCGGCCATCATCTTCTTATACAGATTGATGATCTCCTTCGGCTTCCCCTCCGCGAGCTTCTGCCCCTTGTTCAGGAGAATGACGCGGTCGCAGTATTTCGACACGCTGGAGAGATCGTGGCTGACGAAAAGAATCGTCTTCCCGTTCTTCTTGAACTCATCGAACTTCTGATAACACTTCGACTGAAAGAATACGTCGCCGACCGAGAGTGCCTCGTCCACGACGAGGATCTCCGGATCAATGTTGATCGCGACCGCAAAGGCAAGACGCACGAACATACCGCTCGAATACGTCTTGACCGGCTGATTGACAAAATCGCCGATGTCCGCAAACTCGAGGATCGTCGGAAGCTTCTCCGTCATCTCCTCCCGCGTGTAACCCATCATTGTGCCGTTCAGATATACATTTTCGATTCCCGTATACTCGCCGTTAAATCCCGCGCCGAGCTCCAGCAGAGCAGAGATGCGTCCCTCGAGCTCGATCGATCCGCCCGTCGGATTCAGAACGCCGGTAATAATTTTCAGAATGGTGGACTTTCCGGCCCCGTTCGTCCCGATGATGCCGACCGTCTCGCCCTTTTTCACATCGAAGCTCACGCCCTTCAGCGCGTAATGCTCACGGTACCGCTTCTTCTTTCCGAAGCCGAACGCGTCCAGCATCCGGTCCCTGTTGCTGTTGTACAGCTTGTACATTTTCGTCAGATTTTTCACACTGATCGCCAATTCATCGTTCATGAAAGCACCTCCATCAAAGCACGTCAGCAAAGTGCACTTTCAGACGCCGGAACACGACGGATCCGATGATGAACAGCACAACAACAAGAGCCCAGAAATAAACCGTCAGCGTCCCGTGCTCCCAGAACCACAGATTGTTGATCAGCGCGTCCCGGTATCCCATCACGACGTAATACATCGGATTCAGCTCCAGGATAAACGTCACCGGACGCGACAGATTCATCGCGTCGATGTTCCACATGATCGGGGTAAACCATACGCCGATCTGCATGATGATGTTGATGATCTGCGACAGATCCCGGAAGAACACGACGATCGCCGCCGAGAAATAAACCTGCGCGGTGACGAGCATGATCATAGCAAAGGAATAATACAGCATCTGCAGCATATACGGCGTCGGATAGAATCCGTTCAGCGCGTACACCACCACCGTGAACCCGATGAAGAACAGATGCACGAACAGTGCGGACACAACCTTGACCACCGGCAGGATGTCGATGGTGAACACAACCTTCTTGACCAGGTAGCTATACTCCAGCATCGCGTTTGTGCCCGAACTGTATGCCTCCGAGAAATAAAACCACGGAATGAGACCCGCGATCAGCCAGAGCACGTACGGTACACTGATTCCCGCTTTCGTGACCTGTGTGCCCGCGCGCAGCGCCTTTTCAAAGACAAACCAGTAGACGAAAATCGTGATGACCGGCTGTACAAAGGCCCAGAAAATTCCAAGATAAGAACCCGCGAACCTCGTCCGGAAATCATTTTTCGCCAGTTGGAATACCAGCTTTTTATTGCGCCAGACATCCCTCGGAATCTCGACGATCCCGTCCCACTTCCAGAAAAGAATCAGCAGCACGATGTCCATAAAGACGATCATGATGATCTTTTTTACAAGATCTCCCTTCGCATGAATCGAATTCACGTATGCGACATTTGCGGCCGCATCCGGGTTTTTCATCTGAATACGGCTGTCCCCTGATTTCGTCGTGACCATCCATCCGCCTCCGGATTTCTGGATCGTCACATCCTTCTGAGCGTCCGCAGCGATATCGTCAAGCGAGAACTCCTGAAGCACCCGATCGCCGCAGCGAAGCACGATATTCGAGAATTCGATATCATCTTCCGTCTCGGCCGGGTCAAACCGGATCGCCGTCGCATTCGCCGGAATGGCAAAGCCCATCGTCTGCGTCTTTCCTACATTACCATAAGAGGCCGGCACCGACTGCGTCTCGGAATAACTCTTCCATCCCTCGTCTTTCTGCCCCTCCGTCAGGTAGTAGACACGGCCGACGAATGCAGCATCCGATTTCGCGTCCATATAAAATCCGAGAGACTCCGTGTCATGCGACGGATGCATCTGAATAAAGTAGACATTCAGCACCAGTGCCGCTGCCAGGATCAGAAACCTGGCGATCGCTTTGGTTTTATTCATAATTATTTCGTCATGCCTCTGTCTTTAAGAAACTGCTGATAGCTGCTGTTGACCTGATCTTTGTCGGAAAGAATAAGATCCTCCGGACCCATTCCCCCGGGCATCGGCCACTCGACACCGATATCCGGATCATTCCACATAAGTCCGCCCTCATCGTTCGGATGATAAAAATCCGTCACTTTGTAGCAGAACTCCGCGTGATCCGAGAGAACAATAAATCCGTGGGCAAAATTTTTCGGGATAAAGAACTGTTTCTTATTCTCCGCGGTCAGCGTGATGCCGAACCATTTTCCGAAGGTTTCGCTGCCCGGCCGTAAATCGACCGCGACATCAAACACCTCTCCGCTGATGACACGCACCAGCTTGTCCTGCGGATAATTGATCTGAAAATGGAGGCCGCGGAGCACGCCTTTTTTGGACGCGGACTGATTGTCCTGAACGAACTGGCAGTCGATCCCCGCCGCCGCGAAATCATTGTAATTGTACGTCTCCATAAAATAGCCGCGGCTGTCGCCGAACACGGTCGGCTCAATCACATAAAGACCCTTGATACCGTTGCAGTCTTTCGTCACTTTGATCTTTCCCATGACTCCTCCTTTTCGAAGCTCTCTCACTTTCGAAACTTTCTGCCAAAACCAACTTTCAAAACTCACGTCCCGTTATTATATGCTATTCGTGATTGGTTCGCAACATTGTGCAGGGGGAAAATCGCAGGTTCCGCGGCGCCGGATTCCTGCGGGGTTCCCATCACAGCCTCCCCGGCTTTTTCCCGAAGACCGAGCAGAATACATCCGCAGCCCATCCTTCCCGGGAGCGGATCTCGCGGTATCTCGGATTTCCGTACATCCCGAGCATCCGGAACGTCTTCTTTTCTTCCACCGCCTTCAGATAATCCTGTATAAAATCCTTCTGATCCTGTGCCTCCCGCGCGGCCGCATCCTGTGATTTGCGGTCGAACAGCTCCGGGGCGATCCGGTGCAGCTCCAGAAGGACGTTCCGCGACTGACGGGCATCCAGCGTCCGGACCTCCGGGGCGAGTTTCTGCTTCCAGGAAACCTTCGGGGCGAGCCCCAGCGCGTTATGTCCATGAATACGGTACTGAAAGAGCGGGTGATTGTAGAAATAAAGCCCGCCCTCATGAGCGGCGATCAGATTTGCGAACCAGTCATGGGGAATACGCCCGCGGTACTCTTTCACAAACTCATCGACGACGGAGCGGCGCATAATCTCCGCGCAGCCCTGGCAAAAGTTGTGCAGCAGGAGATCGGTAAGCGGGACCTGAACCAGCGCGTCCTCTTTCACTTCGCGGTGATAGAGGTTGTTGTTGCACCATCCCTCCCTCTTTTCCTGAAAAAACGGTTTTCCCTCTCCGTCGATCAAATCAAACGAGGAAGCCGCTGCCAGAATTTCCGCGTGTTCCTCCATGATCCCGGCAAGAGTCTCGATCTTCTCCTCCATCCAGATATCGTCCTGATCACAGAAAAGGACGAGATCGCCGGCCGTCAGACGCGCCGCTGCCCGGAAGTTTTTCATATATCCGAGATTCGTCCGGTTCCTGTAAATATGAATCGGAAACCCCGGATGCTCCTCCCGGTATTCTTTCAGGATACGGATCGTACCGTCCGTCGAGCAGTCGTCCACGACGATCAGCTCGTCGGCAGGCCTTGTCTGAGCCCGGATCGAATCCAGCTGCTCCCTGATGTATTTCTCACCGTTGTACGATGCCATCGCGACCGAAATCTTCATAAGAACCTCCCGCACAAATCTGTCGATAAAAATCGGGCCGCGGCGCGGACTTTACGCCCGGCGCCGCAGCCCGGCCTGCCTTTCGCTTTATGCTTTGATCTCGCCGATCTCAACGAGAAATCTGTGGAGCGCATCCTTCCAGTCCGGAAGCGGCGTGAACCCGTTTTTCACGAGCTTGCTCCTGTCGAGACGGCTGTTGAACGGCCGCGCGGCCTTCGAGAGGCCGTACTCCTCTGTCGTCACCGGGATGACCTTCGTGTTCATCCCCGCCTGGCGGTAAATCTCGCAGGTGAAATCGTACCAGGAAATATATCCGCCCTCGTTCGTCACATGGTAATACCCGTACTTGTCGGTCTCGATCATATCGACGAGCAGACGCGCAAGATCATACGTATACGTCGGTGTGCCGACCTGATCGTCCACAACGCGCACCGTATCGTGGGTCTTTCCCACATTCAGCATCGTTTTTATGAAGTTCTTTCCGTTCAGGCCGAATACCCACGCGATCCGGCAGATGAAATATTTGTCGATCGTGCCGGAAACCGCCAGCTCGCCCTCGAGCTTCGTCTGTCCGTAAACATTCAGCGGTTTGTAGTCGCGGCTGTCCGGATCCCACGGCTCCGTTCCCTGGCCGTCGAACACGTAGTCCGTGCTGATATAGACCATCTTCGCGTCCAGTTTTTTCGCCGCTTCGGCGAGATGCTTCGTGCCGTCCGCATTGATCGCGTGAACCTTTGCGCGGTTCTCCTCATCCTCCGCCGCGTCCACCGCGGTCCAGGCCGCACAGTGCACGATCACGTCCGGACGGATTTCATCCAGCGTGTCCGCCACCGCATCCGCGTCCGTGATGTCAAGCTGCACGTACGGCATCTTCGTCACCGCCGTGCCGTCCTGCACCCCGCCGTACTCCGGCGCGATGTCAGAACCGACCCCTTCGTACCCGCGCTTCGCGAGCTGATTCATCACATCATGTCCCAGCTGTCCGCCAACTCCTGTCACAAATACCTTCATAGGTAAGTCCTTTCTCCTGTCTTCCTCAAAAATCCGATTCCGGATCACACCTCTTCGCGATGGCCGTACATCTTCTCATAGTAATTCTGGTACTCTCCGCTGATGATCGGCTGCCACCAGTCCTCATTATCAAGATACCATTTGATCGTCTTTTTGATGCCGTCCGCGAACTTCGTCTCCGGAAGCCATCCGAGTTCATTGTGGATCTTCGTCGGATCAATCGCGTACCGTCTGTCGTGTCCCTTGCGGTCCGTCACGTGGGTGATCAGGCTCTCCGGTTTTCCGAGTTCCTTACAGATCATCTTCACGATGTCGATGTTCTTCATCTCATTGTGTCCGCCGACGTTATAGACCTCCCCGTCGCGTCCCTTGTGGACAATGAGGTCGATCGCGCGGCAGTGATCCTCGACGTACAGCCAGTCGCGGACGTTCAGACCGTCGCCGTAGACCGGAAGCGGCTCGTCATGCAGCGCGTTGATGATCATCAGCGGGATCAGCTTCTCCGGGAAATGGTACGGTCCGTAGTTGTTGGAGCAGCGGCTGATCGTCACCGGCAGTCCGTACGTTCTGTGATACGCGAGAACGAGCAGATCTGCGGACGCTTTCGAGCTGCTGTAGGGGCTGCTCGTATGAATCGGTGTCTCCTCGGTGAAGAACAGATCCGGCCGGTCCAGCGGAAGGTCGCCGTAGACCTCATCGGTCGACACCTGATGGTACCGTTTGATTCCGTACTTGCGGCAGGCATCCATCATCGTCGCCGTTCCGATGATATTCGTCTGAAGGAAGACGCCCGGGTTCTCGATGGAGCGGTCCACATGGGACTCCGCCGCAAAGTTCACGACGTAATCCGGCTTCTCTTCCTCGAAAATCTTATAGATCGCGTCGCGGTCGCAGATATCCGCCCTGATGAAGCGGAAATTCGGATTGTCCATCACAGGCTTGAGCGTCGAGAGATTGCCCGCGTACGTGAGCTTGTCGACGCAGATGATCCGTGCGTCCGGATGCTCCTTCAGCATATGGAATACGAAATTCGATCCGATGAAGCCGGCGCCGCCGGTCACAATATAATTCATGAAAAATCCTCCTTAAACTTGTATCATTCAAAGCTTCTCCGCCGGTCAGGCGTGAAGAACAGCAGCGTGTTTTCCGTTCCGGTCAGGCGTGAAGAATATCGACGTACTTTCCGTTCAGGACATCAAGCAGGTACTGGCCGTACTGATTCTTTTTCAGTTCCTCGTACTCCTTCATGACGTCCTCCTTCGTGATCCAGCCGTTCAGATACGCGATTTCCTCGAGGCAGGCGATCTTTCTGTGCTGATGCGTCTCCATCGTCTTGACGAAGTTCGTCGCGTCCGCCAGGCTCTCGTGGGTTCCGGTGTCCAGCCAGGTGAATCCCTGACCGAGCAGCTCGACGTTCAGAGCGCCGTTCTCAAGATAGATGCGGTTCAGATCGGTGATCTCGAGCTCGCCTCTGGCCGACGGCTTCAGGTTCTTCGCGTACTCAACGACGCGGTTGTCGTAGAAGTAAAGGCCCGTCAGGCAGTAGTTGCTCTTCGGATGCTTCGGCTTCTCCTCGATGGAGATCGCGCGCCCGTTCTCATCGAACTCGATGATGCCGAACCGCTCCGGATCATCGACATAATATCCGAATACCGTCGCTCCCTGCCCGTTCTCCGCACGCGCCGCCGCCTCCTTGAGGCGCTGCGTCAGGCCATGGCCGGCGAAAATATTATCGCCCAGAACCATCGCGGCGCAGTCATCTCCGATGAACTCCTCTCCCAGAATAAACGCCTGCGCGAGACCGTCCGGCGACGGCTGGACTTTATAGGAAAGCTCGATTCCGAACTGATGCCCGTCCCCAAGAAGTTCCTCGAACCGCGGCGTATCCTGCGGCGTTGAGATGATCAGAATCTCGCGGATGCCCGCGTTCATCATCACGGACAGCGGATAATAGATCATCGGCTTGTCATAGATCGGCAGCAGCTGCTTCGACGTGACCTTGGTCAGCGGATAGAGTCTTGTGCCGGAACCTCCGGCGAGTACGATTCCCTTCATCATTCTTCTCCTCAACTGTTTTCTTTTTCTGCTCTGCTTTTTTCTTCTTTTTCCCAGTAGGACCGGTTCTGACTGATCGACCGGACAAGCTGCCCCGGCAGATTCCGATAATGCTTCCCGAGCCAGTATCCGGCGTATTTGCAGGCACTCTGCCAGAACAGCGGAACTACGAGATATCCTTTATTCTGTTTCCGGAGATTTGCGGCGCTCTCCTTCACGAGACGGATGCCTTCTCCCTCAGACGGAAACGCTTGAAAAACTTCCGGATGCTGTGCCTGTGAGACGCCGATGTTAAAATTCCGGTGAAACTGCTGCGATGCGCTGTAATTATGTGAATGCTGCACCCTCGCGTCCGCCGCGTACGCGACGCCGTACCCCTCCTGAATCAGGCGGCTCGCGAAAATCATGTCCTCGTTGAAAATCGCCGGTCTCGGAAAACCTCCGAGCTCCATGTAAACCGCCCGGTCATACATCGCGCACACATCCGAACAGAAATACGTCTTGATGCCGAGTGTTTCCAGATCCTTCTTCGTCTTCACGCGGCTCTCTTCCGGATAATTAAACGAACGCGACATCTGATCAAGCACCCCTGCGCCGCGTTTGGGGACCTGCCGCGCGTACGCGGCGGCGACGCGCACACCCCGGTCTGCAGGCGGCGCGTTCTTCCCGCCGGCGTGAACATTCTTCTCCCCGGATCGCGTCTCCTGAAACTGCGCGGCAAGATTTCCGACCATGTGCGTATCCGCCGGAAGTGCGTCCTGCGTCATAAACAGCAGCAGATCCGCTTCCGACCGCTTTGCCATCGCATGCCGTGTACCGCCGTGATCAAACGCGTCCTCCGGAATCTGCGTCACAATCACCTCCGGGTATTCCTCCTCGATCGCAGGATCCCAGTACTGTTCATCCGTATTCACGATATAAATCTTCCGCACGGGATAATCCTGCTTCCGTATTCTCCCGAGCAGCCGGAAAAGATCTTTATTCGGTTTGTACGTCGGGATCAGAAGATCGACCGTTCTGTCACTCATATCCAGCCCGCTCCGTTTAATACGCGTTCTTGTTCACGAATCCCTTGAAAACCGTCAGAAACAGAATCTTGAAGTCAAACCCGAGCGTCCAGTTTTCAATATAATAGAGATCATACTCGATCCGCTTGCGGATCGACGTGTCGCCACGGTAGCCGTTGACCTGCGCCCATCCCGTCATGCCGGGGCGCACCTGATGCTTGACCATATACCGCGGAATCTCCTCACGGAATTTCTCCACAAAATACAGCTGCTCCGGTCTCGGACCCACGAGACTCATATCCCCCTTCAGCACATTGAAGAGCTGCGGAAGCTCATCGAGGCTCGTCTTACGGATAAATTTTCCGAATTTCGTGACGCGTGGATCATTCTCAACGGTCCACCCCGCCTTCTTTCCTGAGCCGCTATCGACCCTCATGGACCGGAATTTATACATCAGAAATTCACGGTTATGCAGCCCGACCCGCTTCTGCCTGAAAATCAGCGGTCCCGGACTCGTCACCCTGATCCCGATCACGACGAACAGCATCGCCGGTGAAAAAACCGCGATCGCCAGAATCGACCCTATGATATCGATGATCCTCTTGATCAGCGCGTTGAAGGTATTCATCAGAGGCACATAGCGGATGTTGATGACCGGCAGTCCCATGATGTCCTCTGTGTATGGCTTCGTCGGGATAATATTATAGTAATCCGGAATGAACTGGGTGTGAATGCCTGATTTTTCGCACTCCTTCACGAGATCCTCCAGTTTGAAATACTCCCGCAGCCGGAGCGTGATTCCGATCTCATCGATCTTGTTTGAATTCAGGATTTCCTGGAGCTTGTCGCAGGTACCGAGTACTTTCACGCCCCGGAACGCCGTCCCGTCCGGCTCGAAATCATCCAGAATGCCGACGACCTTGCAGCCCCACTCGGGGTTGCTGTTGACCCGGTCGATGTACTGCTCCGTCGCGTTGCTGTATCCGATGAGCAGGATTTTCTTCACGGCTTCATCGTTGCGCTTGCGTCTTCGCAGATAGATGTGGACTACATCCCGCGCGATCACGTCGAGGAGTACATTGAAAATATAAAACGCAAACAGCATATTCCGCGCGAAATGCTGCTGCTTTGCAAGATAAAGTCCGAGTACGACGAGCAGAATTCCGATCGTATTGGACCGGACGATGTTGAACAGCTCCACCTTCCTGCTCTGAATGTCCGAAACATTGTACAGCTTGCAGATATAATTGACCAGCAGAAAAAGCGGTACGATCAGAAAAAGCACCTGAATGTAGTACCGCATCGTCAGCACACGGACATACTGCCCGAACATATTGGTATTAAAGCGAAGCTGCCAGGCAAGCAAATAGGAGATGACAATCAGGACAGCATCTACGAGAACCTGCATACGGATTCTCGTTATCTGGCTTTGTTTATTCAAAACATCTTCCTCTTAAAGAGTGAATTGTCTGTCGTTTAATATTTTTCTTATCGTAGCATGATTGCTTCAGGCTGTCAAAATCTGCCACGCCGCTCACCGGCCGAGATGCGACCGCACGTACAAGAACGCGGCGGCGATCAGCTCGTACTCGATCTCGATATAGCGGGGGACATCGCGCCAGCGAAACGGTACGCGCCTGCAGCTCTCCCGCGTCCGCATTCCCTCGGAAAATCCCTCGCGATAGTCCCTGCCGTATCCCTTGCACGCGAAAAACACCCATTTCACCAATGTCCCGAGCGCAAAGGCCGGAAGATTCACCAGACGCTGCAGGGGCGGCATATTTTTATAATAGAGATAGATACTGTTCCGGGCGGAAAGTTTCACCTTGAACGGGTTGTACTTTGATCCGCTCGTTCCGCTGCCGACGTGATACACCACCGCCTTCGGCCAGTAAATATTCCGGTAACCGCGGATTCGCGCGCGGTACCCCACATCGATATCCTCGAGATACGCGAAATGCATCTCATCGAACAGGCCGATCTCATCGAAAACATCCCGGCGGTAAATCGCCGCTCCGGCGCAGGCGGAAAACACCTCCGTCGGCCGGCTGTAGGAATCCCTGTCTTCTCCTGTGCCGCGGTTGTACGCCCACCCGAGGATTGTATACAGATCTCCCGCCGAGTCCAGTTTGTCCGGTCTGTACATCTGAACCATCTTCGACGCCACGGAAAAGACATTCGGCGCGGCGCTGATCGCCCGTACCATCTCCCCGACGAAATGACGGCCGCAACGCACATCATTGTTCAGAAGAAGCACATACTTCGTGTCCGACGCGCGGATTCCGGCGTTCACCGCCGCGGAAAATCCGGTATTCTTACCCATGAAGATCACCCGGACCCGGTCCGACTCATGGGCGCGCAGCCAGTCGGTGCTGCCGTCCGTCGAACCATTGTCCACAAACAGAATCCGAAAATTCCGGTACGTCTGCTCTTCCAAGGAATCCAAACATGTATCGAGAAATTTCAACCCGTTGAAATTCGGAATGATGACCGTCGTCGTCACTTTCAAAGCTTTCTCCTTCATTTTTCCCGCGACCGGAGCAGATTCTGCACCTTCCCCCGGATCCGCTGAAGTGCATTGTCCACGGATTTGTCCGGCTTTCCCAGTTTCTCCGCGATCTGCCGGTAATCCATCCCTGCAAGATACAGATCCAGCACCACCCGCTCATAGGAACTGAGTACGGACCGGATCTCGCGAAGCAGCGTGCTCTCCGATTCCCGTCCGAGCAGAATCGCCTCCGGGCTGTCGGCCGTCCCCAGCTTCCGGTCATCCTGACGTTCCTCCAGCTCCTCGATCGAAACCGACTCATTGAGCGGCTGATTCTTTTTCCGTACCGAACTCTGCACCGCCGAGTACATCTGGCGGCTGACGCAGACCGACGCGTAGGTGCGGAAGGACGCGCCGTTTCCGTGATCCGGGCGGTACGTCCGCATCGCGTTGAACAGACCGATCATCCCTTCCTGCAGAAGATCCTCGCGGTCCCCTCCGGTCAGGTAGAGCGCCCGTGCACGGATCCGGACGAGCTGCTTATACTTCTCCACAAGGATCTCCGCCGCGCTGCTGTCTCCGGACTGATACCGCTCTACAAGCTCTTCATCTGTCAAATTCTGTCACCGTCTCAGATCCCTCTCTGGCGCGCAATCTCGAAGGCAAGTACGCCCGTCGCCACGGACGCGTTCAGAGAATCGATGTCGCCGCGCATCGGTATCTTCGCCGTAAAATCACATTTCTCGCGGATGAGCCGGCTCACGCCGCTGCCCTCATTTCCGATGACGAGTCCGACCGATCCCTTCATCTCGAGATCATACATATCCGTCCCGTTCATATCCGCGCAGACGAACCACATACCGTCCTTCTTCAGATCATCAATCGTCGCGGCCAGGTTCGTCACCTTCGCCACCGGGGTGTAATTCAGAGCACCCGCAGAAGCACGGACGACCGCCGCGGTCAGTCCCGCCGCGCGGTGTTTCCCGATGATCACGCCGTGAGCGCCGGCAAGATTTGCCGTCCGGATGATCGCCCCGAGATTGTGCGGGTCCTCGATCCCGTCCAGAAGAATCAGGAACGGATCCTCGCCCCTGTCCTTCGCTTTCTGAAGAATGTCGCCGACCGTTGCATAGCTGTAGGACGCCACCACCGCGATCACACCCTGATGATGGCCCGTCTTGGACATCGCGTTCAGACGCTCCTTCGGGACGAAACTTACATTTGTCCCCTGCTTCTTCGCCATGCGGCGGATCGTCGCGATCGGACCGTCGTCCAGTCCTTCCTGCACGTAAAGACGGTCCACCGTCCGGCCGGAGCGGAATGCCTCGGTGACCGGATTGCGGCCCTCGATGCGGTTCTCATCCTCCGGAAGTTCTTCTGCGATCTCCGCCGCATCCGGCCGCGCGCCGCTGTCTTTTCCGCGTCTTCCGGATGTTCTTCCCTGCCTTCTCCCGGACCGGTTTCCCCTGCGGCCATCCTGACGGCGGGATTCTTTTTCCTGTTCCCCGTCTTCCGGCGCAAACGTCTCGCCATCCCTCAGGGTCTTCCCGTACTTCCGGTCGCGGTCTTCCAGATAGTCATCGATATTTGTGAACGGACGGTCCGGTCTCGGCCGCGGATACGTCCGCTTCGGTTTTCTGTTATAAGAAGCCTTCGGCTTCCGGTTTTCACTGTTTGTCTTTTCGTTTCTCTGTTCCATTGCTCTTTCGTACGTCTCCCTTTTCCTCACGAATCCGTCCTCGCCGCACCCAGCTTCACCAGCGCGACAAGCCGGTCCGTCTCCCCCTTCAGGTAGAGATAACCCATCACCGCCTCAAATCCGGTGGCTCTCCGGTAATCCGCGGTCGTCGCATTTTTCGCCTTCGTATGAGAGGTCGCATTCCGGCCTCTCCGATAGATCGTTTTCTCCGTCTCCGTAAGATCCGGTTTCAGCGCCGTGATCATCTCCGACTGTTTCTTCGCACAGGCGTATTTCACCGCCTTCTTGTTCAGCTTGTTCACAGGCGCATTTCCCCGCCGCACGACGACGGTCCGGATCACAAGCTCATACGCCGCGTCGCCGATATAGGCAAGCGTCAGCGGCGAGAACTGTGCCGGATCCGTATCCGGCAGCGAAAATGCCTCACCCGTCAGCTCTCTCAGGCTCTTTTCCACTTCACACCCTCTCTTGTGTCCTCGAGAATGATGCCCTTCGCGAGCAGTTCGTCACGGATCGCGTCCGCCCGCGCGAAATTCTTCGCCTTACGGGCCGCCTGACGTTCCGCGATCTTTGCCTCGATCTCTTCGTCCAGCGTCTCTTCCCTGCGCTCCACGCGAAGTCCGAGAATGTCGCAGAGCAGCAGAAGCTCCTGCTTCACCATCTCGGCAAACAGCCTCGAGGACCCCTCCGTGACTTCCACATTTGCGAAACGGACCAGCTCAAACACCGCTGCCAGTGCATCCGCGGTATTCAGATCATCGTCCATCGCCTCTTCAAATTTCAGACGGTACTGTTTCATATCCTCGAGTTTCTTCTTCTCGTCTTCTGTCAGATCCGCTTCCGTCGCCGCCGCGATCAGATCGTTCAGGCGGCCGGCGGCCGTGACGATGCGCTCGAGGGAATTTTTCGCGGACTCCATGATCTCCCGGCTGAAATTCAGCGGGCTTCTGTAATGTGCCGAAAGCATGAACATCCGCAGCACCATCAGGTCGTACTGCTCCCCGATCTCGCGGACCGTAAAGAAATTCCCGAGGGATTTGCTCATCTTCCGGTTGTCAATGTTCAGAAACGCGTTGTGCAGCCAGTAATGCGCGAACGGAACGCCGTTGCAGCACTCGCTCTGGGCGATCTCATTCTCGTGGTGCGGGAAAACGAGATCCTCACCGCCTGCGTGGATGTCGATCGTATCCCCGAGATAATGTTTCGCCATGACGGAGCACTCGATGTGCCAGCCCGGACGTCCGGAACTCCAGGGGGCATCCCAGCAGGGTTCTCCCTCTTTCTTCGGTTTCCAGAGAACAAAATCGAGCGGATCCTCCTTCTGTTCCTCGCCGGTGACCTTCAGATCACGGAATCCGGAGCGGAGATCATCGAGGTTTTTGTGCGAAAGTTTTCCGTACTCCGGAAAACTGCGGGTGCGGAAATACACCGTGCCGTTCACCTCGTAGGCATGACCCTGCTCGATCAGCCGCGTGATCATCTCGATCATGCCCGGAATCTCGTTCGTCGCGAGGGGATGCGTCGTCGCCGGCCGCACGTTCATGGCCTCCATATCCTTCTTGCACTCCGCGATGTATCGGGTGGAGATCTCTTCAGCGGTGACCCCCTCCTCGATCGCCTTGTTGATAATCTTGTCGTCCACGTCGGTAAAATTCGACACGTAATTCACCTCGTAGCCCTTATATTCAAAGTACCGCCGCGCCGTGTCGAACACGATCATCGGCCGCGCGTTTCCGATATGGATCAGATTGTAGACGGTCGGCCCGCACACGTACATCGAGATCTTTCCCGGCGTGATCGGAACAAACTCTTCCTTCCGTTTTGTCATTGTATTATAAAGTTTCATGACTCTGTCATCTCCTTCTTAATCTGCAAAACCGCAGGAACCGCCGCAGCAGCCTCCGCAGCCCCCTTCACATCCCATCGAACCCGGAACCGCCGTCTCGAAATCCTCAAGTGCCGAACTGATCGAGCAGACCGCCTGCGCGGCGATTCCCTTCCCTTCTCCGGTAAAGCCGAGTCCTTCCTCAGTCGTCGCCTTCACATTGACCTGATCCTTCTCGAGCATAAGCGCGTCCGCCACCCTGTCCCGCATCGTCTCAATATACGGTCGGAGCTTCGGCTGCTGCGCGATGATCGTCACGTCGATGTTGTCGATCACATAGAGCTTCGAGAGCAGCATATCCCGGACCTCCTTCAGAAGCTCCAGACTGGAAATCCCCTCGTAAGCCGGATCATCATCCGGGAAATGCAGCCCGATATCTCCCAGGGCAGCCGCTCCGAGCAGCGCGTCCATGATCGCGTGCAGAGCCACATCCGCATCCGAGTGGCCCAGCAGGCCTTTCTCATACGGGATCTTGACCCCGCAGAGGATCAGCGATCTTCCCTCAGTGAGCCGGTGTACATCATAACCGGTACCAACTCTCATAGACCTGTTTCCTTTCTTCAGTTAAATCCGTAAAATTTCTGCGCGAGCTCATATCCCTTTTCGGACAGCTTCCGGCCCGATTCGCCCGGCAGATTCATCCAAACCCCGAGCAGTCCGAAGCGGATCCAGAGATACGCGCCCCGGTCAGCATTTTTCAGGCGATCCCACAACGCTTTTTTCTTCTCAAGCGCATCCGATTCCTCCGAACGGATCAGAAGGATCGAGGTGATCGTCATGATGATCGAGAGCGAGTGCATGAGGAACCTCCACTGATTTCCCTTCGTCCTGCTCCCGGTCGTGTGCATGAAATCGATCATGCGGTTGTTGACGCGGATCTGCTGGTCCATGCGCGTCAGCATCACCGACTCATTGACCGACTGATCCTCTCTTCCTATATAATACCGGTAGAGATTTACATCGACGTAGTAAAGCGTTTTCACAGCCGCGAAGGGCTCGTATGCATAGATATTGTCCACGTAAAATGTGTGCTCCGGCAGCGTCAGCCCGATCTCCCGCAGCAAGGCGGTCCGATAAATGACCGAATGCATCAGGACGTAGCGGCTGAGCGGGAGCGGCTTCATCTCGCGCCACGTAAACGGCCGCTCCTGCGGAAAGAACGCCCCGTACCGCATGACGCGCTTCCGTTTTACTCCCTGCTTTTCGTAGACGTAGTTCGAGAGAACGACGTCCACAACCGTCGCGCCGTGAACGATCCTGCTCAATTCGCTGAGGATCTTTCTGTATGCGTCCTCATCCACCCAGTCGTCGCTGTCGACAACCTTGAAAAAGATCCCCGTCGCATTCCGCATCCCGGTGTTCACCGCGCCGCCGTGACCCTTGTTCTCCTGATGAATCGCGCGGACGATATTCGGATATTTCTTCTCGTACCGGTCTGCGATCTCCGCCGTGCGGTCCTTCGACGAACCGTCGTCGACGATCAGGATTTCCACATCGTCGCCGCCCGGAAGCAGAGACTCGATACATCGTTCCATATAGGCTTCCGAGTTATAACAGGGCACCGTAACGGTGAGTATTTTCATGACTTTTTCCCTCTAACTAAATCTGATCTTAAAGACTGCATGAACGATTCCGCCCGCAGTAAGGCAGACAGAAAAATCGCATATTATCATGTCAATCATGCCACAGCAGACGCCAAAAATCAAGCCGGGCAGCTATTGCGGCCTTTTTTTTCCTGTGCTATACTCACGACATGAATTTTAATTGCACACAAGGAGATAATATGCCTGACGGAATTATTTTTGACATAGACGGAACGATGTGGGATTCCCGCGCGGCCGTCGCGGATGCGTGGAACCGCATCCTCGCCGAACACGGCCGGCCGGCGCGCCTCACACCGGAGATTTTGAAACAGGAATTCGGAAAAACCCTGGAGGATATCGGGCGGGATCTGATGCCGGATCTTTCGGATGCGGAGCGTTTCCCGATCACGGAACAGTTCTGGCGCGTCGAGCCGGAAGCCGTCCGGAGCAGGACACCGCACATCTATGAGGGACTCGGGGAGACGCTCAAGGCACTCTCCGGACGGACGAAACTGTTCATCGTCAGCAACGCGATGCCCGGGTACATCGAAAGTTTCCTCGACGTCACAGGATTTGACCGCTTTTTCACAGACTATCTCTGCAACGGCGACACCGGAAAGCCGAAGGGCGACAACATCGCGATGATCGTAAAAAAGCATCACCTGTTCAACCCGCTGTACGTCGGCGACACGCAGGGAGACTGCGACGCATGCGCCAGGGCGGTCGTCCGCTTCGCATACGCCTCCTACGGATTCGGCACCGTAACCCACTGTGACTACCGCCTCGAAAAGGTGAGTGATCTCCTGCGGTATTTTCTGTAAGATGACGATCCGGCCGATAAACGATATAGGAAGTTTTGGAATCCGTTTATTTAACTATTCAGAAGGGATGAATTGCTATGACCTACCATTATAATACGCGCGGAACCTGTTCTATGATGATCGACTTTGACCTCGACGAGAACGGAGTGATCGGAGACGTGACCTTCACCGGCGGCTGCAACGGCAACCTGAAGGGAATCAGCAAACTCGTCAAGGGCCGCAGGGCCGACGAAATCATCGGGCTTCTCAAGGGAACGACCTGCGGCTTCAAACGCACCTCCTGCCCGGATCAGCTGGCAAAAGCGCTGGAAAATGCACTCGAATCACAGAAGGGCTGAGTCTTCGGACTCGGCCGGCTGCCGGCATCACATTTTTTTCACAATTTATTAGCACTCACCTGTTGACAGTGCTAACAGTCCGTGCTATAACATAGTTGTCGGGAGGAACAGAGAAGAGAAAAAGTTCCGAAGACATTAAAAAAGCTTATTCCAAATATTTGATAGATAGAAGCAAGGAGGTATGACTTATGTTGTTACCAGATATCTTTTCCGATCATTTCTTTGATGACTTTATGAACGACCCGTGGGCGGAGAAATATTTCCGTGCCCCCGCAGCACGTGCATCCGCGATGCGGACAGATGTAAAGGATACCGGCGATGCGTATCAGCTTGAGATTGAACTTCCGGGTTACAAGAAAGAAGACCTTCAGGCCGAACTGAAGGACGGATACCTGACCATCAGCGCTTCAAAGAAGACCGATCATGATGACAAGGACCAGAAGGGAAACTTCATCCGCAGAGAACGCTACCAAGGCTCCTGCAGCAGAAGCTTCTTCGTCGGCAAGGATCTGACGCAGGAAGATATTCACGCGAAGTTCGAGAACGGCGTTCTGACGCTTACCATACCGAAGGAAGCACCGAAAAAAGTCGAAGAGAAGAAATTTATCTCCATCGACGGCTGATGTTTCTGCAACCTACCCTCTTTGACCGGAGCTGTCTTCTGAAGGCAGCTCCGTTATTCAGATCGCAGATTGGCACTCTTTAACGTAGAGTGCTGACAATAAATATTCGGGGAAGGAGGAATTGATTATGTTATTCCCGAGCATTTTTACAAATGGATTTTTTGATGATGATGACGATGAATGGAACCGCAGATTTTTCAGTGAGCCGATGGTACGCGCTTCGGTTATGAAGACAGATGTAAAAGAAAATGACAAGGATTATGAACTGTCAATCGAACTCCCCGGCTTCACGAAAGATGACGTAAAAGCGGAACTTGCGGACGGTTTCCTGACTGTAACCGCCGCAAAGAAAGAAGACAACGACAAGAAAGATGAAAACGGCAAATACATCCGCCGCGAGCGTTATCAGGGAACATGCAGCAGAAGCTTCTATGTCGGCAAAGAGATCACACAGGACGATGTCCACGCGAAATTTGAGGACGGCGTTCTGAAGATCACGGTTCCGAAGAAAGAGGAAAAAGAAGTAGAAGAAAACCGGCGCATCTCCATCGAAGGCTGATCTTCTACCTTGTGATCCGTGAGACGGCGGGCAGTACGTGCCCGCCGATCACGCCGATCAAAAGTCCCGTCAGGACGCCGGCGATCAACAGTGCCGGCAGATAATACATAAGTTTTATATTTTCCACCGCTATAGACGCGACGATAATCTGACCGATATTGTGCGACACGCCCCCCGCGATGCTGATTCCCATGATCGAGAAGCGGCTGCATTTTGACAGTCCCAGCATCACGGCAAAACTTAACAGGCCGCCGGCCAGACTGTAAATGATCGACGCTGCGTTTCCGAACAGAAAGCCCGCGAGAAGGATCCGTGCGACCGAAATCGCCAGAACTTCTCCCGGGCGCAGCAGAAACAGCCCGATCAAGACAACAAGATTCGCCAGCCCCAGCTTGATACCCGGGATGCCGAAATTCAGCGGGATCATCGCCTCCACGTAAGATAAAATCAACGCCAGCGCGGTCAGAATCGCGACATACGCGGCCTTCGCCGCCGGCGTCATCTTCGGACGCGGATCCGGCTTTTTCTTTTCTTCCGAATGATTTGAATGATTTATTTCTCCCATCGATTTTTTTCTTCCATATTATTACGCAAAATGATTACCCGCCGGGACTTTCCCTGCTCTTTGCCGGGCGGCCTTCGCGCTGCAGCTGAATCATTTTGCTTGCAATTTCCGCCGCGGCAGACTCACTGCGCGACGGCGTCCACTCCATCCGAAGAGCTGCTCTTCTCCTCTTCTTCTCCGGAAATTACCTCCACGACGAGTTTGTGGGGAAGGCAGACGATCGTCTCATTTTCCTGATCAATCTTTCCCTGCTGCATACAGTAATGATCCGGGCAGTCTGCCTCCTTCATAAAAGCCTGTCCGCCGCGGATCTCGACCACATTTTTTCCGTACTTCGTCTCGACCGGTATCGTCTGTGCCTCGCTGAGACTGTACGTCCCCTGCACGGCACCGTCGACGCGGATGACGATCCGGCTCCCGGTTTCCCGCCCCGTGAAATGAAACACAAGATAGAATACCAGAGCGGCCGCCACGATGCACGCCGCAAGAAGAATGTCCCTTCTGTTCAGTTTTCTTCTGTCCTCATCCGCCATACGCGCATCTTCCTTTCTGTCCGGCCTGCACCCGACATTCACACCCCGCCCTTCCTGTCCGGCGTGCACACCCATTATATAGGAGTAAAAACAAAAAGTACACGCAGCACCGGACATTTTTCCGGTTGGACACATCCGTGCTTCTGTCCCAAAAATAAACAGAAATCAATTTGTGTCCAAATAAACGTTCCTTTTTCCGCTCGACACAATTTATTTAATTATATATAATTTCGTACAAGTTCGGGGACACTTTTGCAAATGTGTATCCCGCAAGTACAATCTGACAGCTACGCTGAAAACGGCGTGAAGCAGCAAACAGGCAACACCATTTACAGGGAGCATGAAAGGAGCGCATATCCGATGGCAACAGTTGGATCAAAAGTAAAAACTGCCGCGATCAGCGCGGCGATCAACCAGGCGTTAAAATATCTTGAGAAGGATCCGGAGCAGAACGTACCGAAACTGATGGATCTCGTGGACAAGCTCGTACCGGATGACTGGTACGCACCGCAGAGAGCGGCGATCCGCGATGCGATCGACCGCAAGACAAATTACTACGACATGATCATGAAGATCTACCAGCTGGATCCGGGCGTCCGTGAGTCCTTCTTCCGCAACTTCATCACAAACGCAAGCCTGAAGGGTTCCGCGCGTCAGTTCGAGATTGCGGATAAATACAACTGCAACGTGCCGTGGGCGATCCTGATGGATCCGACCTCCGCATGTAACCTGAAATGTACCGGATGCTGGGCTGCCGAGTACGGCCATCAGCTGAACCTCACCTATGAGGATCTGGACCGCATCGTCAACGAGGCAAACGACCTCGGATGCTATATGTTCATCTTCACCGGCGGAGAGCCGCTTGTCCGCAAAAAAGACATCATCAAACTCTGCGAGGCTCATCCGGACAGTGAGTTCCTTTCCTTCACGAACGGAACCCTCATCGATGAAGAATTCTGCCAGGATATGCTCCGTGTCCGCAACTTCGTACCGGCGATCTCCCTTGAGGGATTCGAGGAAGCGAACGACGGACGCCGCGGCAACGGCGTTTACAACAAGGTCATGAATGCGATGAACCTCCTGAAGGAACACAAACTCGCGTTCGGAATCTCCGTATGCTACACCAGCAAGAACGTCGACGACGTATCCAGCGACAAATTCATCGACGGCATCGTGGACAAGGGCGCTCTGTTCGTATGGTTCTTCCACTTCATGCCGGTGGGAATGAACGCGACGCCGGAGCTGATGGTCAGCCCGGAGCAGCGTGTCCAGATGTACCACGCAGTCCGTCACTTCCGCGCGACGAAGCCGATCTTCGCGATGGACTTCCAGAACGACGGCCAGTACGTCGGCGGATGCATCGCGGGCGGACGCAAATACCTGCACATCAACGCAGGCGGCGCTGTGGAGCCGTGCGTATTCATCCACTACTCGAACGTCAACATCCACGACGTATCCCTGCTTGACGCGCTGAGAAGCCCGATCTTCCAGGCTTACCACGACAATCAGCCGTTCAACGACAATATGTACCGTCCGTGCCCGATGCTCGAGAACCCGACCGCTCTTCCGAAGCTTGTCAAAGAGACCGGCGCGGTCAACACCGACTACATGGATCCGGAATCCGCAGACCACCTCTGCGCGAAGACCGAGCAGTACGCAAAGAACTGGGCTCCGGTAGCAGAGAAACTCTGGGCAGAAGACGTCGCGAGAAAAGAAGCGAAAAAAGCTGCAGAAGCTGCAAAATAAAAACAGTTCGGAACACGATCCGACTTGAAGAAAGGAGAGGCACAGATGCCTCTCCTTCTTTTACCCTCTAACCATTTCTTCAGACCGTTGTCCGTGCGGATCCTATCCCTCACTGATGAGAATGCGGCACCTCGATCTTAATTCAACGATTGACAAAATGACACTTCAAACCATCTTCTGACCGATTCATACGATCCGATTAAATAAAACTCTCCTTTGTAGGATCCTGTGTCTTCTGAACCGGGATACCTGCCGTAAAAATGATTGGAGCATCCGTAGTCGTGATGTTATGCTGTCCTGAACCTTTTTGATTGTAATCGAATAAACGCTGTGCGTTAGTAAGGGGGGCAGTGAAGAAGGAACAATTTTTGGTAACTCGTTGATCTAATCAATTTTACATAGGAACCATATTGATTTATTTTTCATTTAGAAAGGGTGCGCTAAAAAATGAAGAATTACGCGAAAAAGTATCTTTCTCTTTTCGTCGCTGTTCTGATGGCGGTAACGATGCTCATCCCGACTGCGGTGTTCGCTGAAGATAATAAGGTCTTCAAAGATGACGCTGTATCGGTTACAGTTACTCCTGACAGCGTAACGGCGGGAAGCAAATCGGTTGTCAAAGTAACAACCGTAATCAAGGATGCGGAGCACTTTGATAATAAAGCTCAGGATGCCTATACGGTTACTGCTCCTGAAGGTTTTACCGCGAAGGATGCGGTGAGCTATGACTTGGAGAGCCACACCTATACTTCCAGCTATGAGCTTGCAGAGAATGCAACCGCTGGTGTTAAACCTTTTACGGTTGCTATTAAGTCCAACGTTTCAAATGGTGATAACTCCTCCTTTGAGACAGTCACAAAGACTGTAAATGTTACGGTTGTATCCAGTGATGCTTCCAAGACCGGCGGACACTTCAAAGCGGATTCTGCTGTTTACACGACAAAAGGCACGAATGCTACAAATCCGGCTGTAGTATCTTCCACAAACGATCCGATTGATAGTCTGAATGGCTACGCTGTAAGCAGCGCAGATAAAGACATCGCGAGCGCGAACATCGATGATAAGGGTCAGCTTACCATCACCGGAGGCGAGAAGACCGGTGTCACAACAATCACTCTGAAAGAGCTTGCACAGAACGGAAAAACTTCTACCTGCAAAGTTTACAACCAGGCAAATGACAACAAGTTCGTTGTAAGCAGCATCAGCCTTAATCCGGCTTCCTATGCGCTTGAGACAAGCGGTGATAAGCAGACGGCGGATCTTGGCGTCGTTGTAACAGCTGTAGACGGAAGCACAATTCCGGCAGATATTGCAAAGGATCTTGTAACGGTAACATCCGGAGACGAGAAGGTATTCACTGTCGCTGGAACCAAGATCACTGCTGTATCGGCAGGTACTTCCAAAGTCACTGTTAAATACAACAAGAATGATGCGAGCTATGCTACTGCAACAGTTACTGTAACTGCTTCGAAGACAAATACTCCTGTAACTGCGATTGAAATTCGCGATGAAAAGAATAACGATGCGGGTGAAGAGGTAACTGCAAAGAAGATCGGTGAGCAGATCAAGGTAATTGCTGCCGTAAAACCGTATTCCGCTACAAATAAAGCAGTTAACTGGACATCTTCAAATGACGCGATCGCTTCTGTGGCTGCAGCGGAAGACAGCAACACGGACGATGATCTGTATCCGGCAACCATCACAGTAAACGGATATGGTAGCGCTACGATTACAGCGACTGCAACGGATGGAAGCAAAGTAAACGATACGATCAAAGTTACCCTGAAAGGCATCGAGCTGGTCAAGGATTCCATCAACGCGAACGTTGGAGATGAATTCCCAATTCCGTACACTGCTTATGGTGTGGATGACTTGGTGTGGAACAGCAATAACAGCGCAGTAGCTTCAGTAAATGAGTGGACTGGCAAGGTAACTGTAAATGGTTATGGCGTTGCGGTGATCACCGGAAGCTATGATAATAATAATAAGAAAGTAGAGTTCACCGTTTATTCTAAGCTGAACAACGGTACCGCGGTTTACCGTGTCTACAACCCGAACAGCGGTGAGCACTTCTACACCACGGACAAGGCTGAGAAAGACGGTCTTGTAAAGCTTGGCTGGAACGATGAGGGCATCGGCTGGTACGGCGCTACAGAGAAAGACGGCGTAGCTGTCTATCGTCTGTACAACGCAAACGCAGGTGAGCATCACTACACCACAAGCGCTTCCGAGAAGGCAATGCTGGTCGCTGCAGGATGGAAGGATGAGGGTATCTCCTTCTACGCAGCAAAGGACAAGACAAGCTATCCGGTATACAGAAACTACAACCCGAATGCATTTGCAAACAACCACAACTACAGCACGAACGTCGCTGAGTACAGAACTCTTCTTGACGCCGGCTGGAAGGATGAGGGTGTTGCATTCTATGCAGTAAACCCGGGAACGAACGGCTGATTTCGATCGGCTGTTTTGGAGGAGGTCGGCTGAGCCGGCCTTCTCTTTTGCTCCGGGAATTGTAGACATAACACCTCTCGCAATCTATGATTAAAAATAAGCGCCGGTTTCAGGGTTCCCCTTGAAACCGGCGCTTAATGGCATCAGCGATTACAACGTAAAAAACAGAAAAGCCTGAAGAGGAAGATCGGTTCATTTGATTCTAAAACGGTTTCTTCAATCTCGGGAAATTTATTTCTGAGGTCCGATCCATTCTCAAAAATTGTACTCAAAACGCACTCAGCATCCTGTTCCGGAAACCACCTGCCACCTGCCGGACAGCAACTTCAAAGTGATGATGAACAAAATTAACACCTCCAATAATCTGTTTTATTCTGTGCGGCGGAAGTTGTAACAGGAACATCAGATATGTTTTCTTAAAGTATCATATGACCGGCTGTTCTGCCTTTTTACGAGATCAGTTTTTTATGATCTTTGTTTTCACGGCCGTACCGGTCGAGTCGTTCTGCGATTTTTTCCTGCTTCTTTGGATAGAGGTGGGAATACGTATTCAGTGTTGTCTCGACTTTCTCATGGCCGAGCCGGTCGGCGATTTCTTTTGCCGAAAAGCCGAGTTCAATCAGCATACTCGCGTGGCTGTGACGTAGATCGTGGATGCGGATTTTCTTTACGCCGCTCGTTTCCGTTCCGGATTTCATAACTTTTTCCAGAATCGACTTCGAAACAGTAATCAGCGGATCCTCCGGATCATTTTTATTTTTATCTTTCAGAAACGCACGGATATCCCCTGACAAGAATGCAGGTATCGCGATTGTCCGGATGCTTTTGGGCGTCTTCGGCGGTGTAATGACATCTCGCCCCCTTATTCGCTGATACGATTTCGTGACCGATATTTCATTTCGATCGAGATCCACATCCCCCACAGTCAGCGCGAGTAGTTCGCCGATCCGCATACCGGTCCAGAACAGGATCTGAAATGCAATCCGGGAATCTCTGTGAATCGAAATACGTTCCTCAAACTTGTTAAATTCTTCCAGTGTCCAGAAATTCATCTCCCCGGCCTTTCCTTTTCCCATACTCCCGGCGATCCTGCAGGGATTGCTCTGCAGCCCGTAGTAGCGTACGGCGTAATTGAAAATCGCGTTGAGTTGATTGTTGATCGTCTTCAGATACGTATCCGTATACCCTTTTGAAATCAGTTCGGTCTGCCATTTCCGTATGTGAACCGGCATGATTTCACTGATTCTCATTGCACCGAAATATGGCAGGAGCTTATTCTTTACGATGTACTGCTTATTCATGATTGTGTGCTCGCGCAGTCTTGCGGCCATATCCTCAAAATAAAGCGCTGTAAAATCAGAAAACTGCATATCGAAATTCCGATCCTGTTTCAGGAGAAAATTTCGAAGCCAATCCTCTGCATCCCGTTTCGTCTGAAACCCCCGTTTCGTACTTTTGTGAACGATCCCCTGCCAATCTCTGTACCGGTATTGAATCAGCCATTTTCCGGTTCCTTTATCCTTTTCCGCCTTCATTTGAACCGCTCCTTTCTCCTTGATGTTCCTGCTTCGTGTATTATCATAGACCCCAAAAGCGAAAAAATGAAAAGCGCACTCATTCCGTACTCAGAATCGAGAGAAAGGGGAAACGCAGATTGCAGAAAATGATAAAATTGCCACAGATTTTCCGGATTAAAAAAAGGACCGGCAGTCACCAATCCTTCATTCAAGAAAAATGGAGGCCGATAAAAATCGACCTCCCATTTTGCTGATTAATCAGCCGTTTGTTCCCGGGTTTACTGCATAGAATGCAACACCCTCATCCTTCCAGCCGGCGTCAAGAAGAGTTCTGTACTCAGCGACGTTCGTGCTGTAATTGTGGTTGTTTGCAAATGCATTCGGGTTGTAGTTTCTGTATACCGGATAGCTTGTCTTGCCCTTTGCTGCGTAGAAGGAGATACCCTCATCCTTCCATCCTGCAGCGACCAGCGTTGCTTTCTCGGAAGCGCTTGTGGTGTAGTGATGCTCACCTGCGTTTGCGTTGTACAGACGATAGACAGCTACGCCGTCTTTCTCTGTAGCGCCGTACCAGCCGATGCCCTCAT
>Ga0256406_1000843_pt1 | contig 52539 bp, 76 predicted proteins | sample RumenRJG_03DNA_FD_185986 | JGI IMG/M metagenome (GOLD analysis project Ga0256406, IMG submission 185986) | Bovine rumen microbial communities from Lethbridge, Alberta, Canada - RJG_03 | ecosystem: Host-associated > Mammals > Digestive system > Stomach > Rumen | place: Canada: Alberta | collected...
ATATATAAAGCGAGTTATTGCGTAAATCGTAAGTATAAAGACAATTATCAAGGTTACGATATGGTAAAAAGACTTACTCCACAACAACTTGCTAATCAAGCATTAAAAGACGCCAAAAGGGGAGCAGCCTATGCACAATTTTTGGTTAAACCTGAAAACGCAATTTTATTAGTTTGTCGCAAAGAGGGTTTAACACGTAGGCAATTAGCGGAACTAATAGGCGTCAGGGTATCAAGACTTGAAAACTGTTTGAGCAGAGATACTGTTTCAAAAGGTATAAAAGCATTATTGCAAGAAAGATTTAACTACGTATAAAGGGACAAAAAATGGAAATTGATTTTGAAACTGACCCGATAACCGAGCAAGAAGTTATATCATTATTAGGAAAGAATTACAAAGTACAAGGCGATGAATTAGTTTGGGCTTGCCCTGCTTGTAGAGGCATGGGAGGCGATAGAGCCGCAGACAACCTTAAATTTAATCGCTCAAAACACATTTTAAAGTGCTTTGCTTGTGATTATGGTCAAGAAATAACGAGCATAATTGCTCGCAGGCGATTTGAGGCACAACAGGGAAATGGCGAGGATTTCTCTGCTCAAACATCGCCTATATATACGCCACCGCCACCAAGCATGCCAAGACAGGAAAAACCGAAAGAAAAAGAGATACCTCAAGACAAATTAGACGAGTATTACTGGGACTGCGGTGTAATGTTATTCAGACACAAAGATATTCTGCGTAAAATGTTTGAAAAGCATAGTATCATGCCTAAAACCGCTCTTGAGTGTAATATAGGTTATGACGAGAAAAAAGACATGCTTGTTTTTCCAAGCAGAGCGATAGGCAAAGACCCCACGCAAAGTATGTTTCCTTATTGTGAGGCAAACGGAGCAGAATATAGAGAATATACAGGCGAAAAGAGAATAAGACGCATAAGTGGTTATGATAGTCGTATTTGCCTTGTTACCGGAAACAATTTTGCTATGCGTGGAATTATTTGTGAGGGTTATAAAGACGCTTATAATCTTTATCAACTTATGAAAATTACCCAGCCTGAAATAATCAGTCATACTGCTATTTTTACAGTACAAAACGGCACAAATAGTATAAATACCGACTGTTGCTTACAAAAAGTAAATTGGCGTAGATTTGAAAGCATAGGACTTTGTATGGATAACGATAAGGCAGGGGACGAGGCAACCGAATTGGCATTAGGTTTGTTTGACTGTATGGAAGATTTGCGACCGCAGTTAATAGCAGGGTATAATGACATTCAGAAACGATTTGAAAAAGAGTTTGCCCCTCAAGTTGATATTGAAAAGGCATTACAAGCGTCTTGGATAGACGAAATGGCAGCAAGCGAATTATGCTGCGAAATGCAAGTACCGTTTTAAGAAAAGGATTTAACAAATGAAAAAATCAGACACACGAAAAGTTAAATTATGTCCTAATTGCGGAAGTATTTTAATGTGGTCATTCGCTATTAGAGGTTGCGAATATGTATGCGTTCCTTGTGGCGAGGGTTTTCCCTTATTTAATGATTTTGAGGACAAAATTATTTCACAAGACGAATACAACGCATTGAGAGAAAAATATAAAGACGATTTAGGTAAAATAGGTTTGCAAACCGCAAAAGCAGGAGGTGGCAAGTGTAATACTTGCGGAACTGCCTTTAATTGCGAAAATTGCAAAAGACTTGAAAAACATAAATTACAATATTTTGGAAAGGGTACGGTTAGAAATGTTGACGGTCGTATTGATTAAGGTTTTAGAAACAATTTTTGATTTAATAGCAGTATTTTGTATAGTTACGCTTTTTTCAGACTATTTACGCTGGAAACGCAAAAGAGAAATTATTATGGTAGATATGGCTGCTTTGTTTGATATTGTGCCTATTCTTAAAAGGGGTGTAATGTGGGTGCAAAATAATCCAAACAATAACTTAAATGATTACTTACAAGCCCATTTATCAGAGTGTTTACCGTTTCCGACCGATTTATTAAAGGCTATAAAATATCAAAACGCAGGATATACCCTTGTGTTTTATACAGAAATGCCAAATTGCACTCGTCCACAACTTGCAAAACTTTTGAATAATTGGCACTTAAGAGGCGATTTATGTCTTAATTTTAATGATGATTTTGGCGACCCAGCACAATTCAGAGAACTTTGTATTTATGAATTACAAAAACATAGTAAAAAAGGGTCAAGAGTTAAAGGTATTATTGACACTTATCGCAGAGTGAATACAAATGCTGATAAATATTATGCACAAAAGGGAATTAAAATATGTTAATATGTGATAATTGCGGCAAGCCTGCCGAGCAAAACCATAGCAAAACTGAAATATCAAGTATGCGTGATAATAAAGGTTTTGAGATTAAAATTGACTTATGCGAAGAATGTTTTGACAGTTTTAATGAGGAATTATTAGCCCTTGTCAATGCTTATCAACGCCATTCTAACGTACTTAAACATAAGGAGCAAACATAATGCAAGAACAGACACCTATAAAACTAACACCGGAGCAAGAAAAAGCCTACAAGGCAAGAATGAAATATATTGAAAAGCACTCGGTTAAAAATCCAAATAACCCAAAGTATGAAATGGTTATTTTGGAAAAAGACGGCTCGCTAACATTGACAGGCGGCAGCGAAAAGACAGGTATTGCAATCATAAATCGTGATACCATAAAACATCAAGACATGCCGTATTGGCGAGTTATTAAGGCTAATTTTGATTTTTATAAAAAGAAAAACCGAAAATATTACAATTTAATCGTGGAATTTTTGCAAGAACGCAAAAAGTGGGACGATATTCAAATGTGCTTTAAATGTCTTAACCATTTTGGCGAAGTGCTGGAAAAGCAGGATATTGATAGGTTGTTGTTCAAACTAAACCGCAAAAATCTTGATACTTACAATACACTTATGCAAAATGTTGAACAAATCTTAAAATCAGCAGAGTTGTTTGGTTTTGCTATTGTCAAGAATGAGGACGGCAGCGAAACATCAGCAGAGCAACGGTTGAAAATTATTGCTGACAAGGTTAGAGAGGCGAGGGCTTTGATTACACAACAATATGAGGTAAATAAAAATGAGCAAAGCGACCGAAATCTTTAAACTACAAAGAGCCGTTTTTGGCGATGATTTATGTTTAATTTATAACGAAAATCGTACTGTCATGGGTCAATATCCTACAACAAAAGACGACCTGAAAATTTTGCAGGGCGAATATAAAACATACTTTTGGGGCAAGCACAACGACAACACAGGCAAGACGGAATTTGTTAGGCATTGTACGCAAGATGAAATAAATAAAATTGAGTGGTAATATGGGACGACCAATTCAAAATATTTATAAGTGTAACAATTACACTAAAAACTATAACTTAAATAAAACTTGCAAAAATTGCAAAAGATGTGTAATATATTATGGCGAGTATTGTTATGACTATGAAGAAACCTTACTGCAAAAAGAGAAACGAAATATTGCCGATAGGTAAAAATATGCCGGAAGATTATTGCGTTGACTGCGAATATTTTGACGCTGGCGACTGTTTTGCTGCTGATTTACCTACAAAATATGTGGGCGATATTATTCATATTGTTAAACCGACCGCCAAAATTTTGAAATTTGAAAAAAAGAGAGAAAAAGGATAGTTGAAACATTTACCTTATTGGATTATTATATTTAGTTAAAACTCCCCAGCGAAATTAAAAAGTTTGGGGACTTTTTATATCTTTAGGTATATTTTATCATTAAACTATATAACCCCTCTTAAAACGCCTCCTAATAGCCTTAAAATGAAAGTGCCACCAAAGGCAGCACTCCGAGCGTTTTTTCAAAATGAAAAAGATTTAACGACTTAATTATACATCAAGCATGCAAAATAAGTCAATTATAATAAGTCAGAAACCGTCTGTAATATAGATTTTATGTACTTATCGCCATTAAAACCTTTTCGTCTTATACCTTTAAATTGAGTTAGATAATCAGCCATAGCCTTTAAGTTAATAAAATCTCTTAAGGGCTTATTGCCTCTTGCATTGTTTTTACGCTTACTTGCTAAAACAAGGTTTGATAGGTCGGTTGTGCCTCCTTGTTCTCTGCAAAGTAAATGTTCAAGACTGCAATTATCTTTAGTGAGCCTGTCGCCATAAAAACCCTTTTTAACTTGTGGTAATTTGCCCTTTTTATATAAGGTTTTAAGTACGGAATTGTAGCCACCAAAAGTAGGTTGTGGCTTAATAGGCTCTGTTCTCATAGGCGTTTCCTCTCTTATGTAATCAAAATATCTTTAAATAACCTGTCTATATCAGGCATAGGTTTAACGGTTTTTGTAGCCCAGCCAATATTCAAATATACAGCACTACCCATTGCGTTTGCCATAAAGTTGTTTACTCCGGTTGTTTTCAACATTTCCTTGAATAGTCGGTTGTTTTCAGAAAAACTGACATCTATCGTTTCGATATATTCTTGTGGAATGTCATCGCAAACATAAACCGAAACATCGGTATTTCCGTTATATCTGCCAGCCTTTTTAAGTGTTTCAAGAAATCGGCATTCTCTCTCGGTCGCTTTTTCATTCAGATAAAGTAAGCCTCTCTCGATTAAGTCTTGCTCGGTTAAGTTTGATATAAGTAGTTTGTGAGTGGCACAACCTATGTCATGAATGTGGCTGGCTCTGACATCAACAAAAGTATTGTTTATAAAAGTAATATTGTCGGTAAAGGTATAACGAGGTGCAAATATTACGCCTGCATGTGTTGCAAAAACCTCATTGTCCTCAAGAATAAACTTGTTACCGTCCCCTATTTGTTGCAAACGGCTTTTATAAGTTAAAGGTTTAATCACATTTAACACTTGCCAAAGCCTCCATAAATAAAGTATCAATTTTGTTGCGAATATATCCGTCAAAAATGAATACAAGCCATTTTGGCAGGCGTTCTCTCACATAATCATACGCTTTCTCTTTCATTCCAATAATGCTTGTTTTCTTGCCTCTGATTAGTTTAATCAGGAGTGTTTTAACTTGTGCTTTTAATTTTGCTGATAAAATCATTTCTTTGCCCTCTCTTGCTTTCGCACTTGTATTTTTAACTCGCCTCCGCATTTTTGGCAAGTTGTACCAAAACTATTAAACTTTTCGCCCTCTTTTTGTGGTTTCTGAATTTCGCCACATTTTTTACAAACAAAATCAAACATGTTCTACAAAACTCTCTCTTTCATTAAACAAGCAGAAAAATCCTTTTGAATTTTTGCCCCATTGAGTAGTACACTTGGTTTCAATAGCCCAAATGGTAACTATATCACCCTTTTTATACTGTCCGACAATTTTTGCGTCCATTCCTGCATGCTCTCTAATATTTAAAACAGAGGCGATAACTCTAACCTTTGCAGGCAGGTTATCGCCGACATTTTGTAGTTGAAGTTCAGCAGGTACAAAAAGTAAAGGAATAATATTATCAGGATTATTTCTATATAAAGCCAATTTATCAGAGCGAATAAAATCAGAACAAAGGTGTCCGTTGCCGTCTGCGACTTCAATATGTCCGTAAGGGTGGGTAGGTTGTTTGTTCCAAATTACAAGCGAACCAGCAGGCAAATTTGTAGTATCTTTGGACTGTTTGAGAAAACGCCATAAATTAGACATTTTAACTTTTGAAATCCATGTCCAAGCATTGCCACGATATCGTTTTGCAACTTGTTCCCCCATGACCATAGAGAGAGCGTCCCCAACGGCTAATGCACATTTACCTTGCGATTTTGTGCCTCCCATTTTGCTTGCCACCTTGTAAGCAGCCTCCCCGAATGCTTTGCCAAATTCTTTCATTATTTGCTCCCTATATTATTGTCAAAGTCTTTTTTGTATTTTCTAAAGTCTTTGAAATCTTTTTTATCAAAACTATCCATATATTTTGCAGCAATATCAAGAGCCTTGTTAGCCGCTTTTATTGCTTTTGACGAATTTTTGCACGACTTATTGACTGTCGTTTCCGACTGTCTTTCAATGGCAGTATTTTGTGTTTCTGCAAATTGTGCAAGCATATCGCACAATGACTTAATCGCTGCTGCTATCGTCCCCAACATCGTCATCGCCTCCTATATGGCTATGTCTATTAAGTAATTTTTCCACATTATCTAAAAACCATTCTGCAAGCAAATCAAACAAACGAGAACCAAGATAACCGGAAGTAATGCCGACTGCGATTAAAAATTCGCTGCTATCCGTTTTTTGCAGAACAATAAAACATACAATTATTGCAACTAAAACAGAGGTAACGACCATACTTGTATAGGATTTAAGGTTATATTTGCTGCTATGCGTATTAAGATATTTGGCAGTTCCACCGAGCAAACCTAAAAAGCCGAATATTAAAAAGTGTATTAAGTCCTCTATTTTAAAGTTCATAGTAATTGTCCCCCTCTTTACTTTTGCATTTTGTGTAAATATGGCGAACAACCATGCAATTTACAAAAATGTAAGGAATTAAAATTACAAAGAAAAATACCAAGTGAGCCATAGTACGCCATTGATTTGAGTGATATAAATAGATATTCATAAGATAGCAAATAGCCAACCAAAAAGGCGTCCATTTATATACTTCAAGTGTTTTTCTATGTATTTTCATATATTACGCTCCTATTCTTCTTGCCCCTTGGCAATTTTATACTCGGTGTATAGTTTTTCTTGAACTTTACCAAGATAACCAACAAGAGCCTTAAAAGCCTCTTTATCCATGCTAACTATTTTTTCAGGATTTTCAGTAGCGTCCCAAATAGCAATAGGATAGATAAGTTCAGGGAACATTTCGCCTTTTTGTAAAAAGTCAATATATACACCGTCCTCGCCTTGAGCGTTTTTAACCCAAAGAGGCTTGTATTTATTACCATTTTCAGGGTAGATAACAGGTTTATCGAGAGCGGCTTTATAATTCAAATATGCATCAGAATTGTAATTTTCCCCCGATATTTCTTGTCCGATTAAGAATATATTATATTCATCATCGGTCAAAAATGCCTCGTCATAACTATATTTAATGTTTTTTATTTCTTCATTTTGAGGGTCAACGACTTCCTCACTTTTAAAATCTTTTCTAATATACCAACCATTAAGTGCTTTTTCCACTCTTTCAGGTTTATCGTTAATCTTTTCTGCTCTTTTGAATGTTATCGCCATTTTGTTCCCCTTTTTCTTTAATCTTATCACTATTTTGCTTTTTCTGCAAATTTAACGATTTGGAATGTTTGCTAATTACCGATTTACAGGCTTTTATACTGATTTTCTTTGCAATATATTTTTCTCTAATTAGCCATGTATCTGAATGTTTGAAATAACCCATATACGAAAGGACTTGGCATGCGTCATACCAAGTCAATTTCTCTTTTTTCTCTAATTTTGAGGCTTTTCGTGTCGCTTTATACATAATAGGTTTTCTCAATATTGTTTTATCTCGATAGAACTTAAAGCCTATAAAATCAAGGGGTCTGCCCTTGCGTTTGCCGTTTTTATCTATATAATCAAATCTGAATATTTGCCAATTATCTTTTATATCCAAATCTAATGTTTTTAAAAACTCTCTAATTTTCTCAAGGCAACACTTTAACTCTTTTTTATTCTTGCCAAACATAATCATATCGTCCATATATCGAACATAACAACGAATGTGCAAGTCCTCTTTTATAAAGTGGTCAAGGTCTTGTAAATACCAATTTGCAAACCATTGAGAAGTATAATATCCTATTGGTAAACCTATATCAACATCTTGTCCCTCAAAAGATACAATGTTAGACTGCAAAATTATGTTTAAGAGCCACAACATACGCTCGTCTTTGATTTTATTAGCAAATTTTTGTTTCAGAATATTTATGTTTATACTTTGGAAAAAATGATGAATGTCTAATTTTAAGACATATTTTATATTTGATTTGTTCCATTTGCATTTTTTAGGAGGGTTTGAAATGTTGTTTTTTCTGATATATTTTTCTATATATTTTTGTCCCAGCGTAGCCCCTCTGTCCGGTATAGAGCCACAAGAATATTCGTACATGCCCTTGTAAAATATTGGTTGCATAACTTGAATAACTGCATGATGAATAACTTGCTCATAACAAAAGTCAGGGCGTATAATAAGTCTTTTCTTTTGTGTTATTCCGTCATTTATAACTTCTGCTCTATGTTTACGAGGTTTCCAAGTTTGCTCAAGTAATTGTTTTGTAATCTTTTTAATATGTTTATCGGGGTTAAGAAATACATCATATACATCGTCCCTATCCCTTTTCCGCAGTGAGGAGCGATTTATGGCTTTTGCAAGATTTCCGTATTCAATGACTTTTTCAAATTGATGTTTATAAGTCCTCACATTTGCCCTCTGTTTTTCTTGTAGCCTCGCAGACTTTCGTTGCCTACTAATCCACGCCTTTGTCAGCCTAATTTTTACCAAGTGGTAAGGAATATGGAATACATTTGAAAGTTATATATAACGAAACGATATATATACGATTTTATATGTTCATAAGGATATTTCTACAAGATAGGGACGACCCGATGTTCCAATTCGCATTCGAGGGGGCATTGTTCAAATTCGTAGCGAAAGCCCCGACTATCAAGCCATTGTTGCAATTACTGCCGACATGAGCCGCTGCCGTACTCCAAATCCCTGAAATCTTATAAAGTTGTCAAGATACGAACAAAAATATAGTATCACATGTCCGTATCTTTTGCAACTTTTATATCCGAAACGCTTATGTGGTGCGGTTTTCGTTTCAGGGGGACAAGTCCCCCTGCTCCCCCTATTGTAAAGGTGGTTTACAAGAAAGGGACGACCCGACGTCCCAAAGCGCATACGAGGGGGCAGAGTGCAAAGCCGTAGCGAAAGCCCCGACTAGCCAGCCATCGTTGCAATAACTGCCGACAAGAGCCGCCGCCGTTATGCCGTTATTAAACCACATACCGTCTGTGTAGTATGTTGAAGATGAGCCGTTTGCTTGCGTAGGGAAAAATCCGTAAGGAGCGACAAGCGACCCTGCTGAAATGTAACCCCCACTTGTACCTGACGGTGTTAAACCAAGAGAAATATAGCCACTACCTGACATATTATATTCGTCAACGGTTGAACCGTCAGCAGTTCCTCTTGTTAATTTAATCATTTGAACGCCATTGACCATAATCCAGCCAACAATTCTTTTCCACAAATTGCCATAAAAGTTTTCGATACCGAATACTTTGACCGTTTCAGAGGCAGTTGTGCCATAGAATAATCCATTAGCATTTCTTGCTCCTGATGACTTTAAGTGGCTTGCTTGCGAGCCGCCTGTATAGTATCCGTTTCCGAATATTGTTTGAGTGTCGGTTGATTTTCCGATTAAAACAAGTAAATCTCTAACAAGCAGATAATCTGCAAGCGTTCCGTTAGTCCAGTAAGTGCCGTTTGCACTCGCCCAAAGAATTTCGTTTGTCATTGTGCTGTTATTATAAGGGGCACGACCTGACAAAGAGCGTAATTGGTTAGATACATTACTTGCGTCATAAGCAGACATAAACATTTCCGGAATTAAGTCGCCGTCTTTGTTAATGTGCGTATAACATTTCCAAGCGTCATTAATTTGCCTGTTAGCAAACCAATAATAGTCTTTGTAGCCGTCAGTTTCATAATAACGCCAAACTTGAGGAAATCCGACCATAACATTACCAGCATAAGATGTATTTGTTATGTCTGACGCAGTTCCGTCTTTCTTTTGAGCGTAATTATCGGGGTTTAATTCATAATCAACAGTTCCGTCATATTTAAGCATTACCGGACGAGGCATAAAGAACGCATTTTTCCAGTCGCCGTATATAAAGCGAGAAAGAGTATAATTCATATATGCAGACTTAAAGTTTTCGTTATGACCTACATAATGTACTCTTGTGGCTGGGTTGCTATCAGCCGTATCAATATAATAACCATAAATTGTCGTTCCAAAAAGGTTTCTTGGGTCAAGATTTACAACCCCATTTACTGATACAGGGAAAGCCCTATAATAATATTCAACAGTTGTGCTTGGAACATTATCAACCAAAGCAGTATTGTTATAGGCGTCTTTTGTTGTATTTTCTGCAACTACAACACCGTCCTCTGTGCTTTGTGGATATGCTCCTGCTTTTCTGACAATAATCGTTTTAGCCCAAGTACACAAAATATGGTTATCAATTATTGTGTCCACTGGGTCTTGCCAGTTTAATGAATAATTAGAGCCGTCAGAACTTCTTTCAACTCTTAAATTGTAACAAGCAGATGTAGGAATACCCTCGTTGCCACTTCCGGTAGTGCCACCACCACCGCCGCTACTTGAGCCTCCTCCTGCCGTTTGACTAATTCTGCCATAATCTATCACGCTAAAGTCCTCCCCTGTATAATTTAAAGTAAATCGGGCTATTGTGCAATATCTTTCAAATTGATTTGCAATAGCCAGCATTGAACTGTCCAAAGCAGGGTCAGCCGCAGCCGCACTTGCCAAATCATCATATTGCGTATCGCCTGTAACATACAAATAGTTTGTTGTGTATGGAGTTGTGCCAGCAGTAGGCAAACCAACGAGCCATACGTTCATAAATTTTCCGCTTTCAAGAGCCGTCAATGTGTAATCGTTGTTATGCATTGGAGCATTTGTAGCAACATTTACAGGCACAATTTCAGCCTGACCGCCCTCACAAGCGAGGACATTTTCTGCGGCTGCTCTTGCTTGCATATATATTGACCCTGTGCTTGTTGTAGCAAGGGTTTGAGAAAAGTTTGCCAAACCTATTTTTGCTTGGTTTATAACTGGGTATCTTTGTTGCGGCGTATCTGTAACAACATTTGAAATCTGACCACCGCTTAATACGACCATTCCTGTCGTAGCGTTCAAATATTCAATAACGCTTTCAGATGTGCCACCAAGCCCCCAAGTTTGAATTGCAAATTTATTACCGTCAGCCAAAATAACAATTTCGCAAATATGATGAACAAAATCACTTTGTACTGTCGGATAACCTGTTGACCATTCTAACGCCTGTGTCTGCGTATTATAATATAAATAATGTTTTCCAACATCGGTAGGCATATCATCTGCAATAAAATTTGATAAAGTAGGCACTAAAACGCCTCCGAGATAAAATACGCCTCCTATACCCATGACTGTACCAGCCGACCAGTCAATAGTTATCGTAGGAGCAGTCGCCCAACCTGTATCAGTATTAAAAGCCCCAGCCGTTACCGATAATCTGCCGTTACTATCAAGTGTAATAAGGTTGTTTTCATCTGTACTTACAATTCCTTTGATAAGGTTTTGTAATGTAATTCTTGCACCGTCCCCTTGAGCAATATTGTTAATACCTAACAAATATTGACTTAACTGCATTTCCGTCAATTCGTGGAAAGAGTTGATAGGAGTTGTCTGCGTAATGTTTCCTATTGGTGTGTTCATTGACATTGTAAAGTCCTCCCCTTATGTTGTATAATACATCTTTTTAGTATAATCTGCAAGTAATTTTGCTGGTAAAGTCCTCGCCTTGTACTTCTTCTATGTTACTGATAACCATACTTAAAATTTCAGTAACCCCAGCCATAAACAAATCGCCTGTATAGTAAATTTCAGCACCGTCAACATCATAAAATCCATGACCCCTCAAATTTGATGTATTTGTATCAATAGGTGTTTGGAAAAGAATTTTTGAAACGGTTGCCGTATTTGGGACTAATTCATAAGTGTTTACATTAAAACCCTCGCCCGATATATCAACCGAGCGTATTGTAGCCGTCATGCCCTCTGATACTGGAAAAGGCAGCGATGACTTAAATCCGATTATTTGTGAGCGGTCAGCATTATATAAAAGTTCTTCAATAGAACCGGAACAACCCTCATTTAATCGTGTATAATCTGCGACAAGCACCCTATCAAGTATTTCCAAGTCTAAAACTTCTCTTGCAATATTAAAAGTTGCTGTTGTGTTCTTTTCGTTCTCTATCTCTAATTCATACGCAATTCTGCGTTTAACATTATCAGCATTTTTAATATATTGTAATTCTCTCTTTTCAGGTTTATAATACTGGTCGTCTTTACCCTCCTCCGGCTGCCAATGGCATGCTCCGTCATACCAATAACCTGTTATTTCGTCCTCTGACCAAGTTTCTTCATTGATAAAAGAGCAACGCAAAGCCATAAGACGATTTAAGCGACCTCTTTTGCGAACAATACTCAAATCCCAACTATTTTCAGCATTGATTAAGGTTTTAATAGGTCGTCCGTCCTCATTAGTATCAACTCTTAAAACCGCCTTGCCCCATTTGTTAGGTATGAAATACAGTTGATTATTGCTTGCAATTTCATTGATAACGGTTTCATATTTAATCTCGCCTGTAACTATCCCATCGCATTTACACCCATGAGCCTCACACCATTCTCTTGCTTTTTTAAATGAAACAAGGTCAATTTGGTCAGGCAACATAGGGTCAGGGTTGCTTGCTTGGTCAGTAAGCAGATAATATATAATGTCAACAGGATTTCTGCTTTGTTCAAGTCCTCCTGTCTTTAAATTTGTAATGTATGGAAAAACAATAGCCCCCAACTCGTCCACTTCTCCGTCTAACTGTGTTGTAGCATTAAAAGTACACGCAATTTGAGAAACATAAGGCAAGATACTACTATCGACAACCGGAATACCTGATTTAAGCCTCCAAACGATTTCAGAAATATAAATAGAGCCAACCCAGTAATCATCTTTTGTAAATACAATAGGCATTACTTTTACTTGATATTGTCCTGCCGTTGCAAATTGAATACCTACGCACTCGTAGAAATTATCATCAGCATTATTTATATCGTCAGGAGTTTTAAAAGTAAAGTTATTGCCATTTCTTGTAATACGACTGCTCAAATTGCCTATATTTCCGTCAATATCTCTTGTATAAATCCTTGCAATATTACTTTCGTTCATTCCATGCCATTGTGTTTCGTCTTTGCGTTTCCATTGAACTTCCGCACTAATTGAAACACGAACACGCTTACCCGAACTTGAATTTATAGAGTATAAACCTTGAGGGAAATTAAAATGTATATCGCAATATTGTGTTTCAGTAGGCGACTGGGATATAATTTCGTTTCTATCGCCATTATAACTGTTTACACCTTGATTTACATTTGCCTCAAAGGTATCTTCGCCAATAGTAACCGTTTCATCAATTAAATAACAATTCAAATTACCCTCTGCTGAATTGCCTCTTGTGTTACCGTTTGGAGTTGTGGTTGTATAACGATATTCAGATATGTTATAAGAACCTAAACTAATTGTAACTGTTTTTGTGGCATTATAACTACCTGTCGCACTATCATAAACTAAATCGTTTCTTGTAATTGTTACAGAGGTTGAAAGTGTTACATCTAAATCGCTTGACACAAAAGTTGCTGTTAAATCCATTTGTTTGTTTGTCCAAGAATTATACGCAACTCCTGTAAAATTATAATTTTGAGTTATAGTTAAAGATGTACCGGAACATTGGTCATTATAATAGGCTATTGCAGACTGAAAAACCGCTTGCGACTGGTCAAAAGATAATTCTTTATTAAAACTTTCAGTAACAGCGTTGTCCCAGCCTATAAATGAGTTAATCCCGTTAGCCTGCTGCAAACTGTAAGAGGACGGACGATAATTTGACAAAAGAATATCGCCAAGCCTAAAATCAGAGTATCGAGCGTTTGAATATCCTGCGACACTATAAACCCTATATCTATTGCCACCGTAGCCACTTTTAACAAGAGGTATGCAAAATTGAGAATAATTAAAAACTTGTAAAGAACGCCCAAAAGCAATAGGCACAACTTCCTCTTGTAATTCGTTTTTAGCCCCTGATAATGAGGGCGAATTATTTGATTGATATGTAGGTTTATCCGTTCCGTTTGAACTGCCTTTTGGTTTTGCCCCAAATTTTCCGGCAATAGCAGAAACACCCATAATCAAGCCACCGATAGCCAATGCAGCAGCAACCCCAACGATAACCCCTGCGACTGCCGTTGATACAGATAAAGCGGCTGCAACTGCTCCAACTATACTTGTAATCAACGCAGTAATGGCTTGGGGTTTCTCTCTAATTTCAATAAAAGCATTTCTTGGAATTATTGTATATGGTTTTATTCTTTTACCGTTTACCAAAAGGGTTTTATAATAGCCGTCATCGCCAACAGGCTCATTTTTGAATACCATAAAAGCAGGCAACCAAGCCCAGTATTTTAATTCGCTAAAATACTGTCCTAATTGTCTATGGCAAACCGTTGCCGGAGCAAAAATTTTAATTTTTAACTTATTTTTCCATTCTATAAATGACATAATTTTTCCCCACATCTGCAATATCGCTTACTTGTACGCCTGTTTTTGGTAAGTGTATAAAACTTTCATTATTTATCATAACTCCTGCATGCTGATTTGCAAAGAGCGAAAAGACTATAATGTCGCCCTCTTGTGCCTCGCCAGCAGGAATTTTTTTGTGTTTAATATTTGATGTTAATTCATACTTAAATTCTGCCTGTATTTCGTCCGCAGGATATTCAGGCAAATCAATATTATATAAATCTTTATAAATATCTCTTACAAAATCCCAACAAACATATTCGCCCTCTTTGTAGCGTTTTGTTGTCATATATTTAATTAAACTTTGCTCGTCCATTTTACCCTCCTTAACGATGATTTAAGTTGACGAAAAGGGACGGGTTTTTGCCCCTAAAACGCCCTGCATTTATCGTGTAACAATTTTTCATAACAAGAGAGGCTGTTACAGTTTCCATAGTTTCAGTTTGGTCGGTGTCCCAAATATACTCGCCCAAATTTACCCAACTACTTGAACCGTCATAATCAGCAAGAATGAGCCAGCACTGTATGATAATATCTTCAAAACTATTGTCAGCCGCCCTTAAAATATTTGAACTAATCAAATTGACATTCGTAACGCCAAACCCTGAATTATCAGTTTCACTTTGGGACGGTAAATTAAACGAAAAAGGGCATGGTTGATAGATAATTTTATTTCCGTTTTCGTCCGTTCTTGTATGTTCAACAACATCATTACAAATACTATAACGCCCATTTGCAAAACTACTATGCTTAATATCAGCCGCCAAGCAAAGAACTTTATCGAGAGTTTTTGTAGCACTTATCATTGGTAAAATAGGCATTAGTACATCACCTCATCATTCTCGTAAACTAAAGCACCATTACCCTCTGTAACAATTCTTTCAGGTGTATTTTCAGTAATAAATCTCTTAATTGGAATTGCATTAGAGAACGCATAAATCTTAAGTTGAACATATACCGCCTTAACGCTATTACCAGCAGGCTCAACAGTAGGCTGTTCAAGTATGTAGCAACGCATAAATCCGTTAAGTTTAACATCATAAATCCAACAAGGCAAAGCCCTGTTGTTTGTGGCTCTTGCATACCAAAACCACCATGTTTCTTCCGTATCAACATAGATTTTTGCTGAAATTATACGACCTCCGGCAGAAAATCTTGAATGAGTTATAGGAATACCAGCGTCAGGGTCAACACTTACAACCGTTTCTTGTCTTGTAACTTGATAACCGTCATGTAAAAGTCGCCAAGGCATGATATATAAACCGTCTGTCGTTGATTTAACAAACAATTTTTCTTGAGTATCAAAAATTACATTATTGTCTTTTCCCATTTTAACCTATCTGCCTCCCCTGCTTTTGCAAGCGACTTTGTGCCGCCACCATACCTTTGTTTGAACGGCTGCTTGCAAGCATTGAATTTAACTCTGCAATTTTAATTTCCGTACTATTATCAGGGCGTCTTTTAACTTCTACGGCGGCATTTGTATAATTATTGATAGTAACTTGTGGAGCAACCGCACCAATACCTACATCGCCATTCGCCATGCGTTTTGCAGGAGCGATAACTTCTGTGCCAGCCTCACCAGCCAACCCAACATTACCGCCCTGCATAGGGAACATTGTAGGCGAGGACACAATGCCACCTTTCGCATGGGGTACAACATTTGTGGATTTTGAAAGCGAACTTACACCTGACAATTTATTGCCAAGCCCTGACATCGCTCCTCCTATCATTTGACCACCACCAGCCATAGCAGCCCCAGCGGCTATTCCTGCTCCTGTCATTACTGTTCCAGCGGCTATTCCTGCTCCTGTAAGAGTTGCCGCAAGAGGGGCAAGAAAACCCCCTACAAACGGAATTTTTGCAACACTTTCAGCAGCCGTAGCAACTGCAAGAGCCGCCATAGCCGTTGCAGCCGTACTCGCTGACGCTGCCAAACTTGCCATAGCACCAGCCATTGTCGTTAAAGCAGGAGCAGCGGTTGTAAAGGCAGAACTTGCTATCGTCATAACGGCAGCCATAGCACCCAACCCAGCCGCCGCAATAGGGGCAGCCGTAGCCATGCTTGCGATACTTCCTGCTGCCGAAACGGCTGGACTTGCAACATTAGCAACACCCATACCAGCGTCAATAGCAGATGACGCCATTCCCCCAAGTCCTGTAATTGTACTTGATATTGCTGGATTTGTGGCGTTCAACAAAGCGTCTGAAAGCCCTGTTGCCTGCCCTGTTAAAGTGGATAATATGCTACCTGTGTCTGCGTCCCCTGTAATTGAGGCTGCTGCTCCTGTTAGAGAGCCACTTGACTGTCCCCAACCAAACTTTTGCTTAACATTTGCCCATGCTTTTTGAATACCACCGAAAGCACCATTTAATGCTCCTGTGCCTGTATATGTAGGGTTATCTTTTGTCCCCTCAAGAGGCGTGCCAGCAAATCCCGACCCAGCACCTAACAAAGCAGATACAAAGCGATTTCCACTTCCATTTTTAGCCCAACCAGCCTGCCAGCCAGCAAGAACACTATTGCCAATTTCTTTAATCCAACTCGTAGCAACCGATTTAATTGCAGATAAAGCAGCATTTTTAAATCTGTCCCAAACTGAAAGATTACTGTCAAAATCCAAAAGGCTATCAATTAGGGTATCTGACAATTTACTTGCCTCACGATTTGTAATTTGCAAAATATCCTCTCTCTTTTTTAATACCTCTTGGTATTTAATTTCAGTATTGAGATTTTTCATTGTTTGTTTTGCGTTCTCAATTTCTGCGGCAGTATAAGCCGTAGAGTTTGCCAAGCGGTATTGATATGTCTTTGTGGCTGCCTCTGCCTTTTTCTTGGTTAAATCCCAGCCTGTAACCTCCGTCTGCGTTAATAAGGCAACCTGACGATTTACTTCTTCAATTTGTGCCTTTTCTCTTATATATGCGGCACTTACTTGTTTATATCTATCGCTTGCGGTATCGCCAGCCAAAGCCATAAGTCTGATTTCTTCTTCATGGGCATTCATGCTTTTTTGTAAAGCCTCATAAGCGTCATCAACCTTTGTAGTTCTCGATGATGATTTTCCTTTTCCCTTACCTTTTCCTTTGCTATCGCCCCCTGCGTGTAAGCCTGCAACAGAACCTTTACCTTTGCTATCGCCCCCTGCGTGTAAACCTGCAACAGAACTTGAGGTGTACATAAGTTGCCTTGCTAATTTTGCCTCCTCTTGACCGAGAGTAGCTACGGTATCTTTATAACGTGTCATAGCTTTTTGCTGACGGTCAAACTCCATATTTTTAATCCAATATGCAGTTTGTTTTAAACCCTCGTTTAAATAAGCTCTTTGACCTTTACCAATTCCCCAAGCAGAATTTGCAAAGCCTTTTATGCTTTTTGTCGCATTATCAAGATTTACTGCCAATTCTTTTGCACCAATTTTACTTGCTACAAAAGCAGCCTTTTCAGTTACTTCTCCCAACGCTTTAGCTGCCAATGAAACAGCTCTTGTTACAGCTTGCTCAAGCGTAATAACGACATGCAATATACCAGTACCGATAGCTTGCAAGCCGAGCAAAATAGTACCGCAAGTTTGTTTAACTCTTGTACCAAAAATAAGCCATTTATTGCTCAATTCTTTCGTGTAAAGTTGCTGTGCTTTCATCATTTCAGACTGTATCGCCATTTTAGCGATATTTTTAGCCTGTTCATCTGTAACATTCTTAATGGAAATACCATGTTCTTGAATATATTGCAAAACTTCTGGATATTGAGAACGCAACATCTCAAGATTTCTATTATAAGCCTCTTGTTGTGCTGATGAACGGTTTTGAATTTCCGCTAATTGAGTAAATTCAGAGATAAGCCCTGTTACATTATTTGTAACATCACGCTGCTGGACGGCAGCCTCCTCAAAAGACTTATTTGCCTGACTTACTGAATTTGCACAATATAAAGCAGCCGCACCGACCGCAAGCAAGGTTGCCCCGACAGGATTTGCGACCAAAGCCCAAAGTGCTTTACCAGCAGCAATAGCATTGGCTTTCATAGCAGTTAAAGCCGTATTTACAACACCAAATTTTGTTACAAAAATAACAGAGGCAGTCGCAGCAGTGAGCATGGCTGCTTGCATAGCAGTAACCGCAGCGGCACTTTCCCCAAGCCCTCCTGTAACTCTATTAGCAAGTCCTAATACATTTGTCCAAATCTTAATAAAAGGCACAAAAGCATTATTCATTGCTTGTCCGACATTGGCTTGCAATAAGAATGTTTGTGTCTGCATACGATTTAAGTGTGCATTATACTGGTCAACGGCAATTCCAATTTGTTTACCCAAACTATCTTTAACCATAGCAGCGAAATTAGGCAAGAAATCTTTTGACATTACTTCGCCTTTTTTCATTAAGTCCATAAGTTCCCCAGCAGTTACACCCATACTTTGAGCAGCCAATTCAAACGCACCTGGCAATGCGTTACCCAACTGTCTCTTAAGTTCTTCCGCTTGAACTGTGCCTTTGTTTGCCATTTGCTCTAGGGCGACAAATACATTTTCCATTTGAGCAGAGGACAGATGTAATGATACCATAGCCGTTGACAAATCTTCAAATATTTGCCTTGACTGGGCTATTGTACCTCCTGACCGAGTAAATGAAGTCATAAATTTTGCATAAGGCTCATAAGTTGACTGTAAATTCAAACCAAGTCTGCCTGCCATGTCTGCGGTAAATGCCATTTCGTCAGCACCTTGCCTCAAACCTCTCGCACCAGCAGCCATAGTGTTTTTTATACCGTCCATGGCAACCCCAGTCTTTGACATGTCGCCTATCATATTGCCAAGAGAGGCTATAACTCTCTGAATACCGTCAGCAGCCAAATTACCAAACAGGGAAGAAAGAGCCATGCTTTCATTACCTGTATCCTCCATTTGTCCTGTCAGATGTTTAAATTTATCATCTACGGCAGTAACTTCACTTTGTAGTCTTTTATATTTTTCACCCATTCTGCTAAGGGTAACATCATTTAAGTTTCCTACAGCAATAGCCTCTTTAAGACGGTTGCCATACTGTTGCAACTCCTCATTCATGCGACTATATGAGCCACTTGCAGACATTTTCATTTTATTATTTACATCTTGGACGGCTGCGGATAACCTTTGATATTCTGATATAGCAGCATTAAGGTTTGTCCCTTTTTCGCCTGTTGTATAAAGATTTTTTAAAGCCAATTCAGCAGCAGCCAATTCAGCCTTTAGTTGATTATAAGGGGCTTGGGCTTTTTCAGCCGCAGTAGCCATTTTTTGAGCAGCCGCAGCGTTTCTCATGTGTTGCATTTCTAACTTTGCAGCCTGCAAAGCAGTTCTGTTCATTTCCGTAGCCAATTTTTGCTCGCCCATAGCAGCGGCGTTGTTTGCCTTATTTACATCTTGAACTGCTTTAGAGTAATTAGAAATTGCCCCCGACAATGAGTTAAACTCTCTTGTTAGAGCGGATATTTCTTTGTTTCCCCAGCCTGTATTTTCCAGCAAGTCAGTAACCTCTTGCGTCTTATCTGCAAGAGTTGTCAATATCTTAACGGCCCTTTCGCCTCCTATGGTTTGAATATCTATGCGTAAAGCGTCATCAGACATTAAGACATTACCTCCTTAAATCGCTTTTTTAAATCTTCTTGGGTTTCTTTCATAGCAGCACGCACATATCCAACAGGCTTTGTAGCCTTGATATGCACTTCGTCTGCGTAAACATCTTCGCCATTTACCCCTTTAAAATGTAATTTTTCAGCGTTTTTAGGGCGGATAGTTATATCGCCAAAACCATATTCAAGTCTTTTAGCGGCTGGGTGGTCAACAAAAACAGCATGCTCATTTTTGTCATGGTAAACAACATTATCGTCTTGAAAACTATTGCGAAATTCATAGGGGTACTTTGGGTCGTTATTAAACTTTTGTCGTGCTTGAGAGCGTATATTTCTAACAAGAATATCCCCAGCCTCGTCTTGAATTTGCTTAACTCGGTCGGAAATTCCCCTTATCTTAAGTATTAAATTTTCGTTAGAAACATTTGCCACCGTTGTACTCCTGCATAAGTTGTAATACCAAATATCGTGTTGCGTATATGTAGCCACTTGTTAAGGTTTCATCGTCTGCCGAGATTTTTCTAAAGCCGGAAATGTGCATGTAAGCGTCATCTAACAGTTGATAAAACTCCTCGTCTAAATTGGCGAGGAGTTGACCTTTTTTACCGATAGCGATAGGATTTTTCTTATCGCCTACGAACATTGGCGTTTTTGCCTCGACCTCGCTTAATTGTTTGTGTCGGGTGTAGCCTTTTGCGTGGAGTTCCCAGCCGATTTTGACTTTTTTACTAAAGCCTCTTTGGCTTTTTCATTTTCCGTATATTTTTTATGCCATTGCACCAATACGTCAGTAATATCAATAGGTACGCCATACTCAAGTAACTCTGCAAGAGTGTTGCATTGAATTTGTGTACCGTCCTCTAATTCAACATCAACAGGTTTATCAAAACCAAGACAAGTATTAGAGAATGTCATTAAATTATCTTTATTTGTATTACCCTCGGCACTACGAAAATAATCCATACTGCGAGGCAACCTGAATGTTGCCCCAACAGTAGAATTATCCTCAAATTTGATTTTTGCCTTGTATGTAACTTGATTATATGCTTTTATTGCCATAATTTCCTCGCTCCTTTATTATTGCAATAGCGTACTAACAATTAAGCAGCAATTCTATTTTCTTTAACGAACTGCGGCTCAAATTCGCCTGTTGTTACTGACAAAGATACATCAGCAGTTTTTGCAGAGTTTGTACCACCGCTAAAGCCACCTGATGAAATTTGTGCTGGAGTGTAAAGTGTCAAATCTTTTACATCACTTCCAGCGATACCCTCTGTCAATACAATAGCAACATTTACATCTGCTCCTACGGCACTTCTTTCATAAGAACCGTCTGCCTGTTGCGAAATCAAAGTAATTAAATTACCCATAACAATATCAGTGGCAGTTTCTTCACCTGTTGATGTTTCTATAACAAGTGTGCCTGAAAGTTCAACTTTCAAACGACCTGCTCTATAAGTCGTAGTTTTATCGCAAATTGCAGTAACGTCAACTTGTTCTTTGTCGAAAGTTCCGTCAATATTTTGAAAACCGCAGAATTTTGTCATTGTTAATGGTTTAACCTTGTCGCCATTGCCAAGAGTAATGGCAGTATGAGCCAAGAAGATGTCGCCAACAATTAATCCATTTGGAAGTGCACTGTCAGAAGCAGCACGTGCGGTAACAAGATAGTGTGTACCAGCAACTAATGCTCCTGTATCAACTTCGCTGCCGATTTCAAAAAAGTAAATTCCGGTGTCCTCGTTAATAACTCGTTTTACAGTCATAAGTTCCCCCTTTTATTGTTTTTTAAGATATTACACTTTTCTTTATCATCATCATAAACCAATATTTTATTTTTTGCAACAATTATAAGTGTTCATATTTAAAGATGAACTCTGTAAAACCCTGCCCTGTTTCATTTGTAAAAGTTGCTGCATTTTTTGTACGTTGTCTAACGGCATTTGTAATACGATATTCTGACAAATTTTGCAAAGATTTAATCATGCTATTTAATTCCTGCAAAATTTCATCTATTGCCATATCATTTGTCGCATATACACTAAACTGAATATCTGAAACACCAGCAGTATTATAGCCCTCGTCATTTTGGCAAAGAGTTTGAGCATTTATATCGTTGCCACTGTCAAGAACATGTAAAACGCAATAAGGAGTTTTTTGGTTTGCAGGAGCAACGCCAAAAAATATGTTACCTTTTAAGAGGCTACCAGCACCCTCATTAAGCCCTGTTGATTTTTCTTTTAAGGTTTGCCATAAGTCTATATTAAAAGTCCTCATATTAAGCCCCCTCGCTCGGCTTTTTGAATATTACATTGCCGTCCTCGTCCGTAGGGAATTGAACATTCTCGTTAATAAATTCTATACGATATTCGTTATGGTCAACTTTACCGCACCTTTTAATCATGCCTATATTTTGATTTATAGGAATGATAGAAAAGAACGAAAACGCCTTGCCGTCAACATTTCTCAAAACCATTTTATCGTCAAATTTAACTGACGTAGGAGCAAATAATATTCCCGACATTCTCAAGGTTTCTTTATCGTAAATATCAAGTAATTTTGAATAATATTGCCCCATAGGATACTGAATTAAGCCCCTAAACTTCTTTTTAAAAATATAGTCGGCATGCCTATTCTCGTAATCATCAACGGCTGGCTTTTTCCATACGCTTAATATCTTATAATTGTCCTTTAATAACATCAGGATATTCCCCATTTCCGATTTTGACTAATTCTTGACCGTCCTCCAAATCAGGGTTAGCGATAAACTCTGCCATAAGCCTAATAACAGGACGATATTTTTCAGGCACTACCATTCTTTCAATAACGGCAGGCTCTTTGCGTGGCGTGTGGAACGGACTTGTTTCAAGTTCAAAAACGCCATTGTTTTTATCTTTTACTATTGAAAGCCCTTTATAAGTGTCAGAGTTCCAAGCAACAACATCGCCTATTGTCGCTTGAAAGCCTTTAAGATTTCCGATTTTATTTGCCCCAGCAAGCCCGAAATGACCCATAACAGCATTTTGACCCTTATTGCAGTCAGGGCAGCGATTATAAGGAGTTCTAAAATAAGCGTTGTTAATTTCAACCGACACATCTTCTATTGCCTTTACAAGTTGTTCCGGTGTATATTTTTTTTTCTCTCTGATAGCCGTATCTTCTGCCACAAATTTTGGCTCTGCCCCGATTTCAGCCTCAAATTTTTTGCCTCTTTTTTTAGTTTGTTTTTCCTCTGACATAATCAGCCTCCCTATGTTGAAATATGTTGAAAATATTTTACTGCGTCCTCAAGATGTGTAGGGTATGAACCTAATCCATAATAATTATGAGGTTCAAAGTTAGTATAAGTATAATTACCCAAACGCTCTTGTCGTTTTTCCTTATCCTCTCTCAAGAACAAATCAAAAGCAAGCATGGCAAATACATTATCCAAAAATTGAGGAGGAAAATCAACAAAAAGCAGTCCAATAGTTTCCGCTTTTCCGCTAACTCGCATATTAAGCCCCCTGTTGTCAATTTTGATAGTATCATCGCTCACTTCTAAAACTTGTGTTAGATATTCGTTTGTACAAGTCTTAACGATAATATAATCGTCTGCTTGAACATCTATATCATCATTTATGTTTGTAATGCTAATTTCTTCTTTTGTATTCTCGCCATAAACCAAAGTAACATCTTCGTAAATATGTGAATAAAGGCATTTTGCAAAAGGATTATGAATTGCATTACAAACCGACATAATGAACGGAAATAAACTGTATAATATTGCTTTGTCAATATTTTCATCAATTTGTTGCCATTGTTCATCAACAAACTCCCAACTTGTACCGTCAGTTGTTAATAACGCTGTTGTCCCCTCAATATCAGTAATAGACTCTTGAGTAGTTTCGCCGCTTTCCTCGTCAGTAATTTCATTATAGAGGCTCTCGACAACCAAATCATATTTATTAGACAATAATTTTATTTTTGCTAAAGCGTTCATTATTTATTCCTTTTTCTTAAAAAGCCCTGCCTCATTTGCAGGCAAGGCTTTTTAATTGTGTAGTGTACTTTTAATGTAAAGGTTATTTCTTTTCTTGAATAAGTTTAATAATATCAGCCTTATTAAAAGCCTCATATTCCTCGTCAGTATATTCCAAGCCGACCTCTTTTGCTTTTTCTACCAATTCAGCCTTATTCATTTTATCTAAAGGTTTTTCGTCAGGTTTCTTTTCTTCTGAATTGCCTTTAACAATTTCACATATACCTTTAATATGTTTGTAGAATAAAGGGTCAATGTTAATTATTTCGCCCTTTTTCCCAAATTTTTGTCCCTCTGTTTCAGAGAGATAATAATTATCTCGTTTTAGTTTAACTTGCATTGTAAAGTCCCTCGCTTTGTTGTTAAAATTGTATCACAAAAAGTCAAACAGGGCATAGGGGTTTAGCCTATGCCTTTGAGTTTGACGGTAAAGTTAATAAATCAACTGTTCTTGTCAAGCCAGTCGGTAGCGTAATGCTTGCGATATAAGGCTTTGTTAAAACGATTTCAAGATAAGCAGTTTTAGTTCCGGCTTTAGTTCTTGCCTTAATGTATTGCTTGTTCAATGCAACAGGGTTTGAACCGTCAGAACTTTCAGAAACATTTACAGTAGTTCCGCTAACAATAGCGTCTGCCTCTGCTTTTGTACCAGCGTAGTTTTCAGCACCGCTTGCTCCGTTTGCCAATACGGAAAACAAAGTTTGGTAGCCAACAGTAGCGATATTAGTTGCAGCAGCAGCCTTTTCAAGTTTGTCAATAAGTGTGTAGCACATAATATTTGCTCCTTTATTTCCTTTTAAGTAGTAACCGTTTTTATTTGAGGATTTTGGGGCTATTAAAAGCCCCTATCCCCCCAAATCAATTTTTCTTATGCAGCAGTACCGATTAAGAGTTTAACGTATTTGAACTGTGTCAAAACTGCGTCATATCTTTCAGTAAGCAACATATCTCTGTTCTTTAAGTGGTCATGTATCATAAAACGACCAACAGGGCGTTTATAACCAGCCACCGCAGACGGAGGTAAAATTGCTGCTTTTACATTCGCTGCAACTGCTGCCGCAAGAGTAAAGCCGTCATCAAAAATTACAGGAACATTTAACAACGGTACAACTGCGTCAACGTGGAAAGGTTGTGTACCTAACCCTTTTTGAACAAAGCCAAGTTCAAACTTGTAGCGGTGATTATCGTCTTGTTCAGTAATAACATTAGCCCAAGTTGTTCTATCAATAAACAATACACCTTTACATCTGTTTGAAATACACAAGTTCATAATATCAGCCATTGTTACAGTTCCGCTTGTAGCAACGTGAACTTCGCCAACTTTACCATAAGTATTACCTCTTTCATAGTTGATAATACCTTTGATTTTTTCAGCAGAATTTCCAACCCAAAGGTCTTTTGCTACGCCTCTACGGCAACCTCTAACAAGTTTACCATTGACATAATTTTCAATTCTGAAAGCAGTATCTTCAATTTCATCATAAGTAATTCTTGCTGGAGCGTCATAATCTTTTAAGTTTAAGTTCGCAGAAACAAAGCAACCGTCATCAATAGAGTAGCCAATTCTTTCTAATGTTTCCTTAACTGCGGCAACATTTTCGTCCGGCTCAACTGTGTCAACGATAACTTTTTTAGTTCTGCTCATAGCAGGCTCAAAGTTGATAGCGTTAAATAAACCCTCGTCATATTCAACAAAGTCCTCTCTAACATTAGGGTCAACTTCCGGTATAATCAAAGCACCACCTCTGCTATCGTCAAAACCAGCAAAGCCAGCGATAGTAGCGTCAAGTTTGATTTCTTTTCCGTTGATAGCGTCCCTTACTTGTTTGTTCAATTCAACAAGGTAATCTCTGTATTGCTGGAGGGTAACTTTTTCAGCACCGTCCCTAATACAAGAATTTAAGCGTTGTAATTGTACTTTTTCAATTTCAGTAGCGTCATCAACTTTAGATTTAGCATTATTAGCGTTTTGCAATTCAACTAATTCTTGCTTAACTTTGTCAATAGACTGTGAAATTGTTTCTTCAAGTTCAGTTTTTAAACCGTCCTTGATTTCAACACCTTTTGCCTCAAGTTTAGTTTCAACGGCAGAAACAAGACTTTTCTGCATATCTTCTAACTTGATTTCCTCCGTTTTTACAGGAGGTTGATTAGACGGTGTTCCCTCTAATTGTACTTTAAATTTGTCAGCATGTTTTCTCATTACTGTTCCCCCTTTATTGCTTTAATAACATTTTCTAATGCTGTATGCACATCTGCGTTAGAAATTTCAGTTTTGATAACTGTTTCCTCCGTCTTATCCCCCTGTGCTTGAGGTTTTTTTGTATTTGCAAACTCTAAAAGAGTTGCATTTTCATTGGCTGGAATATCAGTTAAAGACACTTCGTACCAATCAAATTCTGTTACATGAAATACATCATCAATCCACTCACCGTCAAGCGACCAGCCGCCTATTGAAAGTCCAACATAAATACCTTGTTCATAAACAGCAAGTAGTCTTTCGTTGCCTGATTTTGGTATTTCTAAAACAACTAATACTTTCTCGCTAATTTCTTCGCAAGAAACAACCTTACCAACAGGTAAGCCATGTTTTTCATAAACGGCAACATTTTTGCCTGCGGCTTTATTTGCAGCCCAAGCGTCCAATAACGCTTTATTTTCCACAATAAACCCAGCAGAGTTTTTATCAGGAGTGCTTGCAATAGCCATAATGTATGTATATTTTTCCTCATCACGTTCAAAGTCAAATTCAAGTTTAACCTCGTTTTCATTGACCTTTTGCAGTTTTAGAAAAATACGTTTTCCGTCTATCTTTCCTGTCATTAGTTTTCCCTCTTTGATTTAATAATATACGATTATTATTTTTTTTGCAACAATTTGTATTTTTATTCGTTATTTTCGCTTGTAAATTCCGTTGTATTATTGCCATTCATGCCGCTTTGAGTAACTTTAACACTTTGAACAGTTAATTCATCATCCCTATAATCGCCAAGAGGAGCGTAGTTATACATTCCCCTGCGTTCTTTTACTGTAAATATACCCAAAGTAGGCAAATCTTTCATCATAGACAAAAATCTTGGTCGCAATGCAGGGATATTCTGCTCAAGATAAAACACCTCAAGGTCGTCAAACCCAACATTTTTATATTTATAAACATCAAATAAATGGTTAAAAATACCTTGAAATAAAGGGCAAATAGTCATATCAAACAACATGAGCATGCCTTTTTCATAGTCTTTACTTTGAACAGTTTTACCCAACACCCAATTTACACCAAGTCTGCGATATATTGCATCCTCTGCGGCTTTTAACACCTCCGAAAACTCCATATCTTTATTGTTTTGTGAGAATTGTTTTACATCTTTTTCAGCAGAACCGTCAATAATTATGGCACTTCCGGCATTTCCAGCCCCAGCATGCTTAACCCTTATTTCTTGCCTTAATTGTTCCCTATGTTTTGGATTTAATAAAGATTTAATCAGAAATATAAGTGAGGGTCTTGCCCCATTTTGCAATAAACTTTTATTATGATAGCAACCAAACCAATACATCAGGGTTTCAATGCCTGTGCCAAGCAAAATAGACGCTGGCAAATATGAACATTGAGGGTCGGCATTCCAATAAGGTGCTAAAATATAATTTCTATCATCTTCTTTTTGATAATAAGTTCCATTAAAAATATAATTTCCGTCAAAAGAACCTGAATTATTGACCAAATAAGAGCCAATACGATTATTTGCGACATCTGCCGTTGCAGATACTAACTCTGCGTCCAAAATTTTAATAGAAACAGGCTTTGTACCCTTAAAAATAAAGGCGTAATATACAATGCCATGCAAAATATAGTCTTTTGAGGATTTTTCAAGAAATTTTTTACGATTTACTCCGGCAGACGGATTTTTAAATAGTTGATTTAACTCTTTTAAGCGTGTGTCATTTGTGCGTTCTGCCACTTGATTTTTGGTTTTATCCCAAAAAACAGGCTCTATCATCTGAATATTGTTAGCAATGAGGTCAACACTTGTACCTACACAAGAAATCTGCCTGTATGCAGCGTCCCATTCAGACGGTTGTAATACAGGTTTACGCATATTTGTTGAAAAATCGTGATACGGAGTTCCGACAACCTTGCCGTCTTGAATAAGGACATCGCCTCCCTCACAAAAGCCGTCATCTTCTTTTATCTTTTTAATGTAGCCCATGCGGCTCATTATTTTATCGGTTAAGGACATCTAAAATTCCCCCTTTTATTTTAGATGATAGCCTAAATTTTAAAAATTTTCAACAATTAGTATGCCCTGTTATCAGGGAGCGACCCTGACTATCGTTGCGTAGGGCTTACGCAGACTTAACAAGCCTCATTTTCCCCGAACTTATTAAAGGTGCGACCTTTGTATCGTGCAAAGTTCTTGCTTTTTCCGGACAAAGTTTTTGATGTCAACATCAACGCAAGAGAATTTGAGCCGAATGTGTTAAGCGAGTATGAGGACAAACGCTTTGAGGATAGCCTGACTTTCATTTATAAATGACTTTCAGTAGCCATAGCCTTGTTTGCCACTAATACAAATCATTATATCCAATTTGGCATGCTTTGTCAATTAAATCGGCTGGAGGCTTGCCATATTTTGCAACCAAACCTCTTATAACCTGCCTCAAAACAGGGGTATTATAGCCTTTTTGTGTTGTTTTACAGTATCGGTAATAAATGCAATTTTGGCATGTGTGTTGCAAATAACACTCAACCGATAGCAAAGTCCACCCTTTGCCAATGTTTACTTTTCGCCATTCCCAAGTTTTATTGCCTCTGTTCTTATTTTTTTTATTTTTTCTACCCATTCTAACTAACTCTAACGGCTAAAGAGCCAAATTTACCTTTTAATAACAAACATGCCAAATTATCAGGAGCGTCATCGTGTTTTACACCTTTTTTATAGCCCCAAACTTCTTTTAAGTATTCTTCGTCAGTTTCTTCAACAAATTGTACTGCTGGCAGCAATTCTTGTCCCTCCTCACGCCAATAAGGACGAATAGTGCTGACAATTTTTGTATGCTTATTCATACTTTCGTGGTAACTATCAACCACAAAGCCTAATTCTCTAAACTTGTCGCCCATAAGCCCCTTATCAGTATTAGTTTCCATAAATATTTTTGAAACACCGCACTCAAACAAAACTTCTGCAACTTCCATATAATTTTTATCCAAAGCCGTTTTATACATACGACCATATACAATGACCTCGTTTGTTTCCCAATTACAAGCCCCTATACCAACGGCAGTACGGTCATCGCCCGAATATGCAGCGTCAATGGCTGCAAAAACTTCCCAAGCATTCTGATAAAAGGTTTTTGAATAGTTGCCGACATTCTTAATTTTAGGAAATGGTTTTTCAGCGTCAGAAACAAGAGATAGCATATAGTTTGCTTGGAATAATGCGTCATCATTCAATACACGCTTTTTCCACTCAATATCCTCTTTAGTCATCAAACCTGTTTGGTAGCAATTATATACAAATAAACCACGCAACATATTTAACTGTCGGATTTCTTTTTTAATCGCTTTAACTTCTTTTGGCGACAAATTTCTTAAGTCTATTTCTTCAAGTTCTTTTTGCCTGTCGGATTTCTCTTTTAAACCTCGCTCCATAAGAGCAAAGGCGTCCTCCTCATGCCAAGGCGTACCAATATTAAGTATGCGAGTATCTGAAAAACCTTTATTATTTGATAGAATGTTCATCAATTCCTGATACTTTGCAATAGTGCTGCGTCTTTCAGCCTCACTCTCTCTATCGTCAGTCGTAACAATATCGTCTGTTATAATCAAGGCAGCGTGTTTACCTGTTAGTGGTGAGCCAAGCCCTAAACCTCTTAATTGAAATTCCCCTGAAAGACTTGTGTTTAAGTTAGTATCAATGCTTAATGCAGTATCAGTAGTTTTTTTAAAGCCGCCTTTTTTGACAATATCAGGGTGTAAAATGTTGATAAATGTCTGAAACAAAGGCGTGTCAAGAATTTTGCTGACACCATTTACAAGTTCTTTTACAGCGTCCTCCGATTTACGTAATAAAATTATGGTTAAAAGAGGATTTAATATAAGCAGAATGGCTATGCAAAGCCTCAAACAAGTTGACTTAAAACTATCCCTGTGTGCTTGGTGGACGGTAACACGAAATCCTTGAGGATTTAACACCCATGTTTTAATCCATTCGCTATGAATAGGCTCTAACAGGTCATAACCTGTCCCCAGCATACGACCAACCATGTGTGCCTCGTTTGTAAGCAGATGAACAACCTCCTCTTTTGTCCAGCGTTTCTCTTGTTCCTCTTTTCGCTTGCGGTCGTACTCAATTTTTGCTTGGCGAACAATGTCTAAAGCGGTCGGTTGTTCCCCCTCTTGAACAGGTGTAGGTATTGGCTCTTGCAAAAACGCCGGAAAATGCTCTCTTGGCTCGTTGCGTACAATATCCATTCCGTTATGAGTAAGCCAAAATTCCCCACCTTTTACCTTGCTATCTTTACCTTGACGATGTAAAATATAAATGCCACGCTGCTTAAATATAGGCGTACCCAACAAAACAGTCCTTGCAAGGTTTTCAGGAAAGACTTTTATAGAACTAACAAAATCAAAATATTCAGGGTCAATAGCCGAACAATAGCCTCTGTTGCTATTAAGAAACAACATAAACTTGATATAATTATTGTATTCAGTATTATTTATCGGAGTTCTCGGCATTTTCTACCTCAATATAGTCAACATCAATAACACCCTCTTTTTGTTCTTCAATAAGGCGTTGTTTTTCTCTCGCCATGAGTTCTTTAACCTCATTATAAGAGGCGTTAAGGTTGACATTTACTTGTGTAATCGTTGTTTCCGTCTTATCAGCCCATTTGCCTTTTGAACGGTTTTTAAGAGTAAATTTTATAGCGTCAATATTTGGAGGTAATTTTGCCTCAAGAGTATGTACGCAGCCGTCTTTGTCTATTTGCTCCTTTGTAACAGTAGCCCCCTCAATAAGTTCTTTTAAGCCTTGCTCCGCTTTCTCTTGCCATTCTTCATCTGATAGTGTCATATTGCCCCTCCTCATAGTTCGCCCACACTAATACTGTATCAGAAATTTGCTTAAATTGGTAGTTCCACTTTCTTTGCAGCACTGGTAATATAGCCTGCGGCGGCATTTGAGGCGTGTCAGGGTCGCAAACTAAAGACACTTCATAAGGGTATTTTGGATTTTTACTACCGAATAAATATAATTCACTTACTATTCTGACAATTTGTTTATATATAGAATTTTTAGTAAGCAAATTTGCAATATTTGAAAAATAGGGTAAAATCAGCCTAAAGCGGTCTTTTTGGAATATAAGACATTTTACATGCATTGAACACTCTGCTGCCGGAAAAATCCTGTCGTAATATTCAGCCCACACCTCATATCCAAGTTTTGCAAATATTCTTTTAACATCATACAAAGCCCAAAATTTGCGATTATAAGTAAAGCGAGCCAACTGCTTATAATATTTCTCGTCCTTGTCAAACGAGCATGCCTGCAATTTATACTCATAAAATTTGCTGCCCTCACAATGCGAAGTCAATTTTAATTTTCCTAAAAAGCAGAGGGTATTAAAGAGGTGTGAGTTGAGTTCCACCTCCTTATGCCCTATCAGTTCCCATACACCGCCATTCTTAATAATGTTATTACATCGTAACAAATCTATATTTTCCAGTAAATCGCCTGCATTGGCTATTTTTATTTTTCTATTCGCCATTGAAAATCTACTCCCATAAATCCACCTAATAACAATTTACCAGCCAAAAACTCCTCTTTAGCCGTCTTAAAGTATAATCCTTTAATGCCATGCGGATATTGTTTTTCATATTCTTTGACGATTTTTCTATAACTTGTCTTTTTGCCAAAAACATCAATAGGCTGGTCAAAGTCAAATTTATATTTGCGAGCCAATATCATAAGGTCATTTTTAAGGTCGTCAGCATTATCATAGGTAAGGTTTATTTCGTCAGGAGTTTCAACATCGGGGTCATCGGACACAAGATAAATAGTGTCACCTTTAACCGTATCTATTTTATCAATAAAGGAATTTTGCAAGTCCTTAATCTCTTTAGCCTTAACCTCGTCCAATTCTCGCCCAAGCCTTAAAGCATAATCAACAAATTTCTTTTCAGGGTCAGCAGGCTCGTCCTCGCTCATAATCATGCGATACTGAATACCAAGTTGCTGCATTTCCAACATCGCAGGCGTAAGTTGACTATAACGCTTTTTAAATTCAGGGTGTATTCCGTTCATTTCAGTACAAGGTGTAGAGAAAATCCAAGAGCCTTTTGCTCCTGCCACCTCTGCCACCTCACTTGGGTCAACCTTTCCGTCAAATATCATTTTAAGAGCCAACATCGGCTCAAAATTAGTCAAATCATTTACAGGCTTATTGCAGTCTTTAACAAAGTAAAAATCAGTCCTATCAACATTCTCGTCAAAAGGCTCGCTATATTTATCTATTGCCTCACGCTCCAACTGCTCTGCCAGTTCCCAACGCTCGTCATTGGTATAAACCGGATATACTTTTGTTGATTTTATTTCCTCATTATCAGGGACAGGCGGCTTTGAATTGTAAGGGTCGCCATTTGCAGCAGCAGGCTGTGGTTGTGTAGGTGCAACTTGCTGAATAATTACAGGCTGTGGTTTAACCTTGATTTTTGGTGTAGCCTCTTTTAAACTCTCGAAAGACTGACCAAAGACATATTGACTAAAAAACTCGTCCATTTTAGCCTTTTCCTCTTTGGTTAGCCTTAATCCATATTGCTTAACCTCATTTAAGGCAGCAGGGTCAAGTCCGCTCAAATCAGGGTTTCGCTCCCCAGTTTCAAAGAAATAAGCAAGGCATAGATAGTCCCTATGGCTCATCTTTTTGCGGTATGTAATTTTTTTTACCGAATTTGTCATTTTTAATTTTTCCTTTCAAATTTTATTCGTTGCACTTTTTTACACTTTTTTGCATTTTGTATAATTATTATAACACGATAATTATGTTTTTGTCAAAAGAGTGCAAAAATTTATATAAAATGAACGGTCAAAATAGTAAAATTTAATGATTTGAAATATGATAATTATAAAATATTTAACTTTGAAATGTGATAATTATATTTTTAGTGTGTGGTTGTGTTGTGGTTGTTGCAAAAGTAATAACGCAAAATATTTGAAATTTGAAAAATTTTTCTGGGGGTACTATCGGGGGTTTGAGGCTTGATTTTGCAGGTTTTCAGGGGGTAGGGGGGGGGTCTATTCCTTACGGCTCAAGGCTTTCCAGCCTCGTTGCTTTTGCCCTCTTGGGCTTTTGTCCGTCCGGTTACTTGCTTTTATTGGTTATATCGTTTCGATACATACTGATAATAAATATTATGTAACAAGCCCTTTGTTTTGCTTGCTTGCTTATGTTTATATGTCTGAACTTTTAACCCCTCTTAAATGGCTTGCTAACCGCCTGAAATTTAATTTTTAAGCAGGGTAAACAATAGCCGGATTTTATGCGGTTGATTTTTGCCCCTTGCCCCTGATTTATTGCCCCTCTTGAGCCGTCCGGCTTGCCGTTGCTTTTATGCCTGTATGCCTGAAAGCCTTGTGGCTATTGATTTTTAAGCCTTTTTGCCCTGATTTTAACCCCTTAAATGCCTTTATAGTCTTACTTTTAACCTTTTTTAATACTTTTATATAATACCGAGTAATTATTATTATTATTATTATTAAGAGAGAGAGAAATATATTTTTTATACCTTAAAAAGTCCCAAAAGTCCCTCAAAGTATTACTACATAAGGCTTTTAAGCCTATCAAACTCTCAAAAAGTCTATCAAAATCAATAGGCATAAGCATTTAAGACATATTAACAAGGCATTAAGGCAATAAAGACAAGGCAAAAAGACAAAACAAAAGCAGGAAAGCAAGGAAAGACGGAGGAAAGAGAAACAAGGCAACAAAGAGCCGGAAATATTAAAAACTCATATAAATAGATGATTTTTATAAAACTTAATAATTTTAATCAAAATTATACAAGCCCAAAACCCTTATATATTAAGGGCTTTTAATTTAATGTAAAGTTTTGTAAATGTTATATATTAAAAATAACATTTAGGGGTTGAAATTTGTTTTTATTAGTTTATAATGATAATAGATATATCAATTTATTTGATATAAAAAGAGCGTACAAAATGAATAAATAAAGGACGGTAAACCATGACACTAAACGAATTTAAAAACAAAGTTCAAAATATGTCCGAGCAGGATTTTAAAACTTTTTCAAATTTAATGTATAGAACTTTTAATTTTATTTTAGCAGTTGAGGACATGGACATGGCAGAGATAAACAAATTGCAGGCACTACCAAAAGAACACAATATAAACACCTCAAGCATGGAACTTATGAACGAATTTAAAAGACTTTTTAATTTAGATATTGAATAAAAGCAAAGGAGCGTACAAAATGGAAAACTTAACACAAAATTTTGATGTAGAGCAATTTTTAAACGAGCATGAACTATATGTAAGAGCATGGCAAGTTGATAAAGATATTTTTAATAAATTTGATAAAGATATTATTATTGAGATTATTAAAAATAACTATTCATTTATAAATGAGCATGGGCTTACCGTTTCAGATGTTCAAATGTATATTGATATTCAAAATAGATTTAATGCAAGAACACAAAGCACTAAAAAACCTAATCCGGCAGACGTTTTAGAAGTATGGAGCAATAATAATAAAATATTTTATCAAAATGCACACATTGAAAAATGCAGTTATAACGATACAGGCTGGACATGGTGTGAACATGCAAGCAGTCATTATATAGATATTGATTGTTTCAGCACATCAGGCGGAGCATGGCATGATTTAGATATTAAAAATATAAAATATATCGGCACTGCTTTTAAGACAATATGGACATGGGGACATACCGGAGCAAGAGGGAACGGAGGCATGTATATAAAAGTAAAAGTAAACAAATTTAAACTTGTGCTTGATAGAAAATATATTGCTCTTGTCGTTTCAAGAATTTTTAATTCTGATTATAAATACATGATTAAAAATTGGGACAAAACAAGCCCATGTTTTTATAGCACGCAGTCATGCTTTAAAACTATGAGCGAATTAAAACAATATTTAAAACAAAGACATTTAAAAATCGGTAAAAAATTATTATGTAACAATTTTTATCATGAGATTATAGGGGATTTTGACATGGTACAACACATGAGCAAAAAAGAATATGACACCATAAGAGGCAATAAAATATGAACAATTTATTGAATATCAAAAAAATGCTCTCAATGATGAATTAAGTGTTTATAATAAGTTTACATCTATTGATGAGGTTATAAACGAATATTGCGAAATAAAAAATAAAATTTTAGAAGATAAGGAGGCTCTATTATGCTTATAACTTACCAAAACTATAAAGGCGGTATAAATAATTTATGCGTAGTTAGTGAAGATTTTAGAGGCAATACCTTTAGCGGAATTATCGGAAAATCTGCAATAGATGAACAACACGCAATTAAAAATTTTAAAAGAAATTATCGTAAACATAAAGGGGTAAAATACCCATACGCAGATTAAAATTAATACTTGCTTTATATCAATATTTTTGATATAATTTAATAGGAGCATGACAAGATGATAAAAAAAACAACCGAGCAACAATTAAAAACTTTAGAAAAAAAATATAAAAAACTTGCAGAAAAACACCGTACTTATTTAATGCAAGAGTATGTTAAGAAAAAACAAAGAGAAAAAACTTTTTCAACTCTCAAACAAATTATTTTTAAACTATGTAAAAAAATTCTTGAAATTACATCAGATGAAAATTTACTTGAAACAACCGAACAAATACAAAAAATAGTGAATAGTACAAAAATATAGGAGCGTTTTAAAATGTCAAAAAAATTACAAGATTATGTAAAAAGATTAAAAAAATTTTTAGAAGAAAATTATATTACACACCCTCTCAAAATGTATAATTATTCATCAAAAACAGTTAAAACTAAAGAAAATTATTTTGTTATCGAAACTAAAAACGCAGGGCTTGTAATGATACACCCTGATTTATGGACTTGTGATAAACCGTACAAATACGATTTATTTACTCAAAAATATTGTTATGAATGGGATAACGAAAAAGAAAAAACTTTTAAATTTAGAACCGTATATGACGGTAAATTTGAGAAAAATAATATCTATGCTAAACCTTGTATTGATGATATTGAATATTTTATATCAAGCGAATATAGAACTACAATACCGCCAAAAGGTTTTATATGTCCCGCTGAAAAGGTAACAAAAGAAGAATATTGTTTGCTAAAATCTGTTACTGATTTTATGGCTGAAAAATTAAAAAACAAATTTGATAAAATGCAGGATATAGGCACAAGCACTCAAGGGCGGTTTGAATATGATTTTTATAAAGATAATAATTGTATCGCCAGAGTTGAAATTTTATCAGGCGGTAAGTTGGCAATACTTTTATCAAATCAAATAGTAAAAGAGCGTACACGCTTTTTTGTTTCTTCTCTTGAGGAGGCAAAAACAAAAATAAATCAGTTGATTAAATAGGAGGCAAAATAAAATGCAGTATAGAATTGATTTTTATTCAGACGGAGAATTGACGGAGCAGGAACAAGAAAAAATCATCGGTTTACTTGATTTTTTAGAATTGCAAAACATTATTATCTCTAATGAAAAAGACAACCCTGAAATATTTATGTAGTAAAAAAAAATAAAAATGAAAGGATTTAACAACATGACAAAACTTATTATTGAATTGCCCTCTTGGGAAGTAAACAAAAACGATTTAGCAGAAATTGCAAATAAAATGCAGGCAATAGAACTATCCTTTAATGATTTAATAAACGATATTTCTGAACTTAAAAAATTTGATAATTTTGAAGATTATACTATCGAGGCAAATTTACCTGACCAGTATGATGAATTTTTTATTGCAGGAAAAATAAATGACGAAGAAAAAAATATTTTTCTTGAAGTTGTTACAAGAGAGGTGGCTATATCGAACGATAAGGAACTTTTATCAATGTCCGGTAGTGGATACACCAAAAGCGAAATTGAAAACGATTATGAAGTCGGAGGGGCTTTATCGGGTTACAAAAAATTAGGTAATACAAATTATTTTTATAGAGAAATGTAGAAAAAATAAAAAAAAAATGGAGTGTAGAAAATGAAAAATAAAAAAATTACTTTAAAATCTCAATTAAAAAGACTTTTTGTTATTATACTTTTTATTAGTATTATAACGCAAATAAATATAGCAATTACAGGGGCTATTCAACATCAAATTAAAGAAAATCAGATTAAAAAAGAATTGATGTTGTGCCCTCCTGACTGCTGCACTATTGCGGAGGATTTGAGCGAATACGACTTACCTAATCCACCGCAACTTGAAATTTTAGATATTGATGTAAAACCGATAAAATAAATTTGACTTATATTATTTTTAATGATATAAAAGAGGTAGATTTAACAAAAAAGGGGCAAGCACATGGCAAGAAAATCAAAAATAACAGGGAAAATTATTGACCGAGTAAATGAATTAGTAAATAATGGAATTTATAAAAAAGATATTCCGGCATACATCGAGAGAGAATTTAACGAAAAAATATCACGTAGAACGGTATTTAAAATTTGCGAAACTTTACATATTCCTGAACGAGAAGAAAAAAAATCAAAAATAATAAATATAGCAAATTTAATATCGTTGCGATTACTTTATTTTTGCGATGATTTGGAACTTTTAACAAAAATGTTTGCTGGCGAATGTTGTTATCAAGAAATAGAAAAAATAATTATTCCCGAAAAAGTATTGTCAATTATTCCGGAGCAAAAAATAAAAAAAATTGTTCATCTTTCCGAGCGAGCAGGGCTTAAACTTGATGTAGAATATAGGCAGAGAGTAGTTTTATAAGAGCGTGCAATTATTATCAAAAATTGTGATATAATAGGTTTAATATGGCAGAGTTACAAGTAATAGATGAAATAGTTGAAGAATTGCACAAAATTAGAGGGGTAGATTTACCAAAAATCTGCTTAAAAATGATAGTTTTGTCATACATGATGTATTGTGCAAATACTTTTGATTTTAAATATAAAAATGAGGACGGTCAAGAAATACGCTTAAATTCAGGTTGTATAATTCTTTGTCAAAAAGGTAGCGGAAAATCAAGAACTTTAAGAGCCTTAAAACAAATTTTTGTATGCGTGGACGAGGAGCGTATCGCACGTTATAACAGGGCTTTGTCTTTACATAGTAAATTTTTAGCAAAAAGCGAAATTCCGCTTACTGATAGCCAAAAAAAAGAAGTTGAGTTAGCCTATCAAGAGTTAGGCAGAGAGCCAATTACAACCTTTGACGACCCGATAACATCAAAAGGACTTTGTGAAACTTACGCACAAATAAAAAAATATTATACTAACAATTTATTATTTACTGTGGACGAGGCAGGCGACCGCTTATTCAGGGACGCTTTCTCTGCAAATCCGTCCATATCTGCAAAAGAGTTTGTCGCTGCAATAAACCAATTATTTGACGGATATTGTGGCATGGGAAAATCAAAAACATCAAGAGCGGAGGGGATTACCTCTCAATACGATGTAGGAGCAAATTTTATATTTGTTTCAACAGCAGAATTTTTAAAAGACTGGCAAGTACAACAACGCTATCAAAGTTCTTTTGAGGGTGGTATTGCAAGGCGATTATTGTACGTAAATTGCCCTCCAATAGACAAATTACATACAAATAGAAAACGCTATCACCCGAATTTTGACCGCTTTATTCCTCTTGCAAAACAAGTATTTACTCAACACCGAAATCAACATGGAATACCAGCAAGTGAGGCTCTTTGGGGTATTTTAGAACAACAAGGGGCTGGGTGTAATATTACTATTGATGACGAATTTCTACTCCTGCTGTTTTGTACCGTCTTGGCGGTATGGACGAATGATTTGGAAATTCAGCCTTATCATTGGCAATATATGGTAAATACTTATAAAGAAATGAAAGCCCTATCGCTTGATGTTATAAAAGATAATACTTCAAGTTATGAAAAAATTTGCGTATTTATGCGTGAATATGCGGAACAAAAGAGCAAGAGCAAGGGTAAAGTGCCTTTAATTGAGATAAAAGATTATTGTGTGAGAGAACGAATGATAAGTGAGGCACGCTTTAAAAAATGGTTTAATGAAATTTGTGAGGAATTTGTAAAAACTAATTCCGGCAAATATATCATAGAAAAAAATCAAATGTACGCATGGCTGACTGAAAATTTTGCATACAATGGCTAATTAAAAAAAAGATAAAAAGGAAAAAAATAATGTCAAAAGCAGATTTTGAATATATGTTGAATAAAAAAATTGAGGCTGGCACGCTTTATTATACAACTTTTAATGGCAAATTAGTCTGTAATCGCTGTAATTATCGTGGGGCTTGGACTGATACTTGTCGGAAATTTAATAAAAAAATAAAAAAAATAAATCAGGCAAATGGTGGTTTTCATCATGAACCTTGTCAAGAATGTTTGAACTATAAATTACAACAACAAGATGTAAATTACATAAGGTCGTGTTATAACCGAAAGCGAGGCATAAAATGAAATCTTCTAAAAATAAAACCGAAATAGACGATATTCAACCTTTTATAAATGTACTAAAAGACGCTCAAAAACAACTTGAAAAGATAGGGATATACCTTGATTTTAGTATTTATGCAAACGGATTATATGAATATCAAGACTACGAAAAATATAAAAACTACACAAAAGAACAATTACAAGAAGTAATCCGAAAGAAAAACGCAACAATATCAACTCTCAATGGGAAAGTTTATTGTTATAAGCATGACGCAAGATACTACCAAAACCGATTTAAAAAAGAAAAGGAAAAAAATAAATGCTTACAGGAAATGAAAAAATAAAAGAATTGAATAACAATGATATTTTGAATTGGCTTTGTAATGGGCTGGGAACAAAATGCACAAAAGGGTATTTTGAACATGCTAATAATCATTTAGGTAAATACCGCATATTGCATGTAGAATTTGAAAAACCTTTTACAACGCATAGAATATCTTTTTGTAATGACTTTGCAAATAATAAAACATTAAAAGAAATAAAGAGCGTTATTCTTTGGTCAAGAGAGGAGGAAACATGCAGACGCTAAAATTTACAATAGAAAATTTACTTGAGGAGCGGTCGGGGATAATGTCAAGTACGGAATTTTTTAAATATCCGTCTGCCGAAATCCCCCAAACAAACGAATTTGCACTCAAATATAAAGATTATATGTTAGACTGTTGCAAAAATGCAAATATGTTTTTTGTGCCAGCCCTTGATGTAAAAGAGGCAGAAAATTTTAACGACAAAACCTGCCCTCCATTTACGAATTGCTGGTTTGATTTTATGCCGGAAATTGAAGATACCGAAAGCGAAATACATCAACATTTAAGAGAACAATTAGGGCTTGCGGATTATTGCTATGTTAAAACTTTTGTTAAAGGTGTAGGGCTTTTTGAAGTGTCGCCCACTTCATACCTTACGGTATTTGTTACAAAAGAATATATTTATGACCGCAAAGACGATAAAAAAATTGGCATGACTGACCGAATGAATTTATTCGCTTACTCTTTAGGCGAAAATAAAGGTAATATTCCTGCTTTCTATGACAGCATTATAAAGGCAACTTTAAGCCGAATTAGACGAACAAAAATTACTTATGTTGAAAATGACATTGGTTTTACTGTTAGAGGCAGAATAGGTCGAGAATTTACAAAAATCAAGTATAAACCGTCTGATGTAATTTATGTTGCAACGGCTGCAAAAATTAAAAAACTATGCCCGACTGCTGCGGAAAGAATTGTCAAAAAGCCTGCGTATGCTTACGAAGTCATGGGTCATTGGCGAAAACTTGATGATAATTCCGTAGGTAAAGATAGACAAGGCTTGCGTGGAGTGGCTGGCTATACTTGGGTTATACCTCATAAACGAGGCGAGGGCGAATTATTTAAGAAATCAAGGATAATAAAAAGGAACGAAAATGAAAGTTGATATTATTTTTTATGATAGAAAAACACAAAAAGAAACTGGCAAAAAAGAATTTGGCGTATTGTCTGCTTTCTTTTATGCTCGTTATGTTCTGAAAGATAAAAAAATAATTGAAAAATTATATTCTTTTATAAAATATAGAATATCCTTATGGATAAATGGTTATTCTGTTTCAGAGGGACATTGTACGGTTTGGACTAACGATAGAAGAAAGGGCTAAAATGCGAGTATTAGTGGCTTGCGAAGAAAGTCAAAGAGTTTGTATATCTTTCAGAAACAGGGGACATGAGGCGTATTCTTGCGATTTGTTGCCTTGTTCCGGTGGACACCCTGAATGGCATATACAGGGCGACTGCCTTAAAGAAATCGCTGGGGGGGGGTATGACCTGATTATAGCCCACCCACCTTGCACTTATTTAACAGTTACAGGCAATAGGTGGTTTGATGTTAAGAAATACGGACAAAAAGCAATAGAACGCCAAAAATTAAGGCAGGAGGCAATAGATTTTTTCATGCAAATAGCAAACGCAAAATGTAATAAAATTGCAATAGAAAATCCGGTCGGGGCAATATCATCGGCTTGGCGTAAACCTGACCAAATAATCCAGCCTTACGAATACGGACACCCGATGACCAAGAAAACATGCCTTTGGCTTAAAAATCTTCCTTTGTTGAAACCTACTAATATCGTAGAACCGGAATTTGTAATTTGTGCGGACGGAAAACGCTATTCAAAAGTACATGTCCGAACTTTTTCAATTAAAGACCCTCAAGAGAGAGCGAAAATTAGAAGTAAGACATTTTGGGGAATTGCTGACGCTATGGCAAGTCAATGGGGTAATTATAATATAGAATAGGAGCGAAATATGGCACAACCAAAGAAATTTATAAGAGATATTTTAATTACATATTCAGACGGCTCTCAAGAGTTATTTCAGAGCCATAAAGAACCGATGATAGTTATTGCGGAAAATCGCTTTAATGAATTATCGCAATTTTATGAAAAGTATTATAAAATGGTTATGGCGATTAAAAACGACAAGAGTATAAACGCCTTGTGTGAAATGCAAGGAGGCACTTATGCAAATTGACTGGCAAAGATACTGGGAATTAGAAAAGAAAAATTGGAACGATTTAACTGATGAAGAAAAAGAATTTTGCAAATACATGTATCATGTTGAGGAATTTCAAGCAGGATTAGACGGCGATAGATAGGAGGAAAAATGAACTTTGAAAAATCTTCAAATAATGGCGAATTTTGCAACCATGAATGTAATGTTTGTACACATAAAGACGATGTTTACACCGCCTGCCCTAATATAAGAAAAATTAGACAGGAACAATTTAATGAGCCAAAGGTTGCAGATGAAATGGAGGCAAAAGGCAATGGTAGTAAAAAGAATTAAAGATATGGACGAAAATCAAGAGCAGGCGTTAATTGTTTCTTGGTGTTTGCAAAATGATTTAATTCCGGTTGCAGTCCCTAATGGATTTAATCTTGGGGGCAGCATTCAACTTATGCGAATGTATGGGCTGCCTGCAAGTCAAATTAAAACACAAAATGCTATTCAAATGCGACTACTTAAAAAAGAGGGGCTGCATGTCGGTTTTCCTGATATGATGATTTTTGGTAGAAGAAATGCCTACGGAAATGGCGATGTATTGTTTCTTGAAAACAAGGTCAAGAACAACAAACCGAGCAAATATCAAATAGCATGCCATGAGTGGCTGCGTTCTCTTGGCTATACCGTTGAAGTAAGTGCGGACGCAAAAGACGCTATTCAAAAAATAAGAAATTATTTTGATGAAATTGTAAGGCAAATTGAAAACGAAGAATATATCAAAGAACGCAAGAAAATTGCAGAACAGGACAAGGAAAATGCAAAGCGAAAAGGCGATGTTAGACAAAATACTTGCAATAAATGATGAATTAAATATGATGTATAGACATCTTGCAAAATATAGTTTGATTTATCAAAAGCGTTTACATAGCCTGTCGGACTGCTGGACTTTTAAGAGCGATAAAGTTAAGGCTAAAATAGATAAATTAAAATGGCACATCTACGGCTATGAATGCTTTTACAAACAATTAGTATGGTGTCTTGCTGGAGGGCTTTATGAAAAAAGGACAAAAGAAACCTGAACTGTATCAAGGTTGCTTACGGAAAATGAAATATAAAACATATCATGCCGCAGAAATTGGGGCAAAAGAAAAGGGCGAAAAGTATAATTGTGAATATAAAATTTATTGGTGTAAATATTGTAATTGCTTTCATTTAGCAACAATAAAAGAAAAATAAAAAATTTTTCAAAAGAGTGCAATAATTATCAAAATTTATGATATAATAAAATTATACAGAAAAAGATTATAAAATAGTTAGTACAAAATTTAAAAAGGAGCGAAATCATGGGCAACTTAACAAACTGGTTTATGCCGAAAAAAACATCAAAAGCAGTGTGGGAGGGTGTGTACCCTGTCGTAATTACTGCTGCAAAATTATTTCAAAAGGAAAAAGAAACTGACGATAACAAAACGGTAATGCGTGATGTTGTAGAATTGACATTTAAAACTTTGAGTAAGGTAAAATTTCCTGATAATACAGAGGATAATATTATTGTATCTCAACAATATTATTTTGATGTTCAAATGCACCAAAACGCCCTTAACGGACTTGCAAGAGCATTTGGCATTGAAAAAATGGACGATACCTCTGACTTTGAGGGTAAAGTAGGTATTATTGGTATTACAAATAGAGATTTCCAAACGAATGACGGAACTCAAAAAACCGTTCCTCAATTTGGCTGGGGTTTATTCTCTTATGCTCCAATGTCTGATAAATTTCAAATTGAATACATTGCAAGCACAATACAAGGTAAACCTACTGACGACCAATATAAAGAATGGTTTAAGGAAAAATTGGCTCAATATCGTCAGCCAAAATAGTAATAACAAGCGTGTATTAGTAAATCGGAGGACTTTAACAATGGTTAAAGAATTGGAAGAACGTCAAACCGAACAAAATATAGATTTAGGTTTTAACTCATTTTGCGAGAAAACCAAAATTAAAAACATAAACGATTTTATGAAAGTAGGCTATATTTCTACTCAATACAACGCTTTAATGAGTAGGGGGGGGGCTTTTACCTGATAATGTGGCTCTCTCTATTGTGGCTCAATTCCTTGCTGATTACAAGGCAGCCGGACACATGGATATACTCAATAGACAAGACGATTTCGTATTTAATTAACAACGAGCAGCAGCAGGGGTATTTCGCTTGCCCCGAAACCCCTGTGTTAGTCTGCAAGGTCAAAATGGAAAAGGTCAAAATGATAAAGATTTCAGATTTAAGACGAATAAAAAGATTATGCTTTGATAAAATTGCCGCAAATGGTACGGCTCGCAGAGATTTGGCAGTACAAATAAAACCGTTAAACGATGAACTTTATACGGTCATAATGTCAAACGGCGTTGATTATGCAAGGCTTGTGGCTGATTTTATACAACCAGCAGAAACGGAAGAAATAAATATTGCTTGGACTGAATTTGCAAGAATTTGTGATTTTTTTGATAAGACTATAACAATTACAAATAAAAACGGAATGTATGAAATTAAAGAGGGCAAGACAAAATTCAAATGTGCAATATCAAGGTCGGAGGCAAATAATAATTGCTACTTTAAGTTTGATTTTGATAGTGCAATTAAAATTTCAATGGACGACTGCTTTGTTTTAATTGACCGAAAAATGCAAATGAATAAATTTGCTCTTGGCGAAAATATGCTCATGTCAACGGACGGCAATTTTGCCACAATAAATTATTTGAAACAAGATTTTGGTACAGATATTCGCTTATTTACCGAGAAATTTCCGAGTGGAATGTGGTATTTTAATCCAAAGCAAAGAATTATTGTAAGTGAAGATAAGAAAATTGCTTGTAGTTTTAGTCAAGCGACAGGGGGCTTTCCTTTTGAGGCGGTCAAAAAACTTGTAAAACAACCTCTCTCAAATTGGCTTGAAGTGGACGCAAAACAATTAAAAGAAGTTGCAGACAAATGTTCAAAAATTGATGATAAAATAATTTTGCAATTTGCAGAAAATGAGGTTATCGTATCTGCGAATAATAGAGAACAAGCACTTGATTTTGCCGTACCTATTCCGGCAGAATATAACCATAAATCTACAAGGCTTGATATAAGGTTTTTAGATAAATACTTAACTGAATTTTATCGTTGTATAGATGAAAACGGAAAATTGAAAATATTTTTTGACGATAACCAAAGTACATACATGACAAGGTGTGAAAGCAAAAACTTAAGCATATTTGGAATGAGTTTAATGCCTCCGCACTTAATGAATAAAGGAGCGTAATAATGTCAGAATGTGAAGAACTTAATACATTAAAGGAAATAATCAATTATCTTAAAAAGGAAGTTTTGGAGGCTTAAATTGGTTGAACAAGTTATCAAATGTGGGGACGCTTTAACACTGTTAAAAGAATATCCTGACGAGTATTTTGACTGCATAATTACCGACCCTCCATATAAATTGGGGACAAGCAGCGTCAAGGTAAACGCTGACGGCACTATAAACGACAAAAAGCGTAATCGCTGGGTTAAGAAAAATGCAGACGAGGATAATCAAGCATTAGTAAAGACAGGGCAGATGATACAAAACATTCCAAAATTTGAGGAATGGTTGCCGGAAGTATATCGTGTGCTTAAAAAGGGTTGTCATGCCTACATTATGATAAACGGTAGAAACTTTGCAGAATTGCAAATTAAGGCTGAAAAAGTTGGTTTTAAATTCCAAAACGACCTTACTTGGCTAAAGCAAAATTCTACGCCAAACAAATTTTATATGAAATCCACCGAAAGAATTTTAATGCTACGCAAAGGAAAAGAGCGTTATATAAATGACATGGGGGCAAGTGATGTTTTCTATGTCAAAAACCCTGTCGGTAAGAAAATTCATATAACCGAAAAACCAGCAGAACTTTTTAGGCAAATGATAGTACAAAGCACGAATATTGGCGACAAGGTGCTTGACTGTTTTGGCGGTGGCGGTGCAATAGTTGTGGCTTGCAAAGAAACATCAAGAGAGGGACACATGATAGAGTTACTGCCAAAAAATTGTGAAATTGCTCGCAAAAGATTATTAGAAACTGAAATAGATTATGTTCAAGGAGGCTTATTTTGTCAAGAATAAAACTTAAAAAATCTGAATATCCTCAATATATCAAATGTTTAGTTACTAATTGCCTAACGATGTGTCGTTTTAGCAAAGAGTATGCGAATTGCCCTGCTTTTGAATGGAAGAAAAACAACATGGAAAAATACGATATTACAATGAAAAACGGACAGATAAATACAGTTTATGAGATAAAAGAATAATGGCAATACAATTAAGAGATTATCAACAAGACGCAGGCAAACGCATTACGCAAGCAATTATGGAGGGGAAACATCGCATATTGTTTAATATGGCTACCGGAGCAGGCAAAACAGTATCTATGAGTGATTTTGCAAAAAGGGTAGCCGAGAGAGGTTTTAAGACTTTAATTATAGTTGATAGAACTGAATTATTAGGGCAAACAATACGCTTTGCGGATAAGGACTTTCCTTTTGGCTATCTAACGGCTGATAGTTTTCGTCCCCAAGATATAACCGTTGCTATGTTACAAACTTTAAGAGCAAGACTTAAGTCGGAGTTGTATCAAGAATGGTTATCAGAATTTGATTTTATATTTTTTGATGAAATACATCAATACTATAATGGAACTGCCTTTGAGCGTATTTGCGATTTTAAAAAGGATAGTTGCGTAGTTATAGGTGTAACGGCAACCCCATGGGACAATAAAGGTTATTTATTAAGCGGTTTTGAAGAATTTATAAATGGGGCAGATATTATAACTCTTATTGAAAAAGGTTATCTTGTTAAGCCGGAACATTATACCATTGACCTTTTTGACTTTTCAAAAGTGCGTGTAACAAGTACAGGCGATTACGATACAGGGGCAATAGATGATATAGTTGTTGATACGGATAAAGTTGATAAAGTTCTTGAGGGCTGGCTAACTCATGCCAAACACAAAAAGACTATTGTATTTTGTTCAACTGTTGCCTCTGCGGAACATTACGCAAAATTTTTCAGATTAAATGGCGTTAAGGCTGCCCATGTTTCTGCTCAAAATAGCGACACTGAAAGAGCAAACATCTTGGCAAAATTTAAAACAGGGGAAATTGAGTGTCTTTTTAATGTCGGTTTATTGGTAGCAGGGTTTGATGAACCAAGCATTGAATGCGTTATGTTCTTAAATCCGACAAAGATTTTACGCAGATATATTCAATGTGCTGGGCGTGGTTTGAGGCTATGCCCTGAAATTGGTAAGACAAAGTGTATTTTTCTCGATTTTGTCGGTAATTCGTTCCGACATCTTGAGGTGGACGCAATAAGGTCATATATAAATCCGCCTGAAAAAGAGGTTGTTTGCGATGAAATTGAATGTCCTGTTTGCGGTTTTGTCTTTCCGGTATCAGAGGGCGAGTGTCCCGAATGTGGTTTTAAGTTGGATTTTGATATTGACGGCGAGGGTGGCGGCAGACCGCCAAAACCTAAAAAGGAATTTGAAAAACTGATTAAATTAAAATCTGTACAAAAAGAATTACATGACACAATATATGAATTTGTAGGATTACCATGCCTTGTCCGAATTGAAGATACAGGCAGAAAAACTGAAAAGGGTACACCGATTAGAAAGTGGTGTTATGGCGTAAGAGAGGACGGTTCGTTTGTATTCAAAGGCGACCCTGATTTTACGCATGAAAAATACCCATACCCAATGATTAGAACTGCAAAAAAGACAAACTGTTGGTATGTTTTTCATACAATTTGTATTAAATTTGACCCAAAACAAGGGGCTTTGAGGTATTATGGTCGTAAATTGCGTAAGGCTAAAAAGTTTTTAGAACAGATAAAACGCCCAGAGAATAAGGCTTTCGTAAATATGTACAAACTGCTTGATTAATATTGCTTTTATTATATAATATGATGTAGGGTGCAATTATATGGCAAAACGAAAAGATGAAACAGGAAAAACTTATGGCGAATGGCAGGTTTTAACTTACTTAGGACTAGGTAAATATCTTTGCGAATGTAGTTGTGGAGTTATAAAACCTGTTCAAGCAAATCATTTGAGAAGTGGTGCGAGTAGGAATTGCGGGCACAATAGGGTATTAAAAGTTATAAAATCAATTACAACTCATAGTCAAAGCCAAACTAAATTATATAAAGTATGGAACTCTATGAAACAAAGGTGTTGTAACTCTAATTTAAAAAGTTATAAAAATTATGGAGGTAGAGGCATAACAGTTTGTAATGAGTGGCTTTATTTTGAAAATTTTTATAATTGGGCTATACAAAATGGATACAAAGAAAATGTAGGATTAAGCATTGAACGAATAGATAATAATGGAAACTATTGCCCCTCAAATTGTAAGTGGGCTAATAGATATGAACAAGCATGTAATAAAAGAGCGTTGAGTACGAGTGGAATTAAAGGAATTTCTTGGAATACAAAAAGAAAATGTTGGGTAGTTCAAATTTGGAAAGACGGAAAAAGTTATTACGTAGGACAGTTTCAAGATTTAAAAATAGCACAAGAAAGGTTGCAAGACAAACGAAATGAAATAAATTTAAACTAATTTTTAAAAGAGTGCAATAATTATCAAAATTTATGATATAATATTAGTATAAACAAAAATAAGGAGCGTTAAAATGTCAGAAGATGAAAACAAATTACTACCGCAAGTACCTGTTTTAAGCGAATATGAAGTCGTTAAAACTGAACTTGAGGCAAAAATTAAGAAACTTAACTCGATTACTGAATTGACCGAAGAAAACAAGAAAGAGGTTAAGACAGGAATTGCAGAAATTAACAAGGTTAAAGAGCGTATTAGCCGTTATCGTATTGATGAAACCAATAGATTTTTGGAGTATATTCAGCCTTATGTTGATAAATGCAAAGAACTTGAAAAATTGTGCGATACAGGGCTTGCGGACATTAAGCAAAAAGTTAAGGACTTGGAAAATGCCGAAAAGGCTCTTAAAAAGGAAACCATATCAAAAGCGTTTGAGTTGTTTATGGCAACAAAAGATTATTCAAATTTTCTTAAATTTGAAATGTTTTTTGACGAAAAAATGTGTAATAAAAGTGTATCTCTTAATGTTGTTCAAAATCAACTTGAAACTTGGTATAATCAACGCAAGTCAGATATTGATTTTATTAAAAAGCAAACCGATGACTGCGATAAAGTTACATCAATTTACTTAAAGAATGGTTTAAATTTAACGCAGGCTATTGAAACATATCAAAGCCAAATCAAAAGTGAGGCTGAAATTGCCGCTATTATGGCAAGCGATGTGGCTGCTGCGACTGAAACTTTTGAGAAGAAAATTGATATTGTTGTTACAATTAAGCAATTACCAAAATCAAAAGGGGCTGCATTAGAGCAATTTTTAAACTCTCTTGGCGTTGAATTTACTGTTGAGGTGGTTAAGTGATGAAAAAATCAGAAATTTTAAAAAATTATTCTAACAAAACAGGCATAAGTTACAAACATCAAGATTTGTTTGTGGGTGATGTCTATGAGGGCGAATTAGGGGTAAGAGGTATTGTTATCTCAAAAATCCTTGAGGACGGCAGCACAAAATATTATTTTAAGAAAACAAATAATTGCGAGCATGCCTTGCCTGAATGTCGTGCCGGAATGAACAATGGAACTTTTATAGCCAATGTTGTGCAAGACGAGGAACTTATGAAAACTTTTATTGACGCTGGCATTATTATTGATGATGATAACGAAACTGAAAATAAGGAAACTGAAACTATGGTAAAAGAAGAAACTAAAGCGGCAGAGCAACCAAAAGAAGTGCCTACACCTCCTGTTACTCCTGCTAAAGAAGAAAAACCCAAAAAGGCAACTAAAAAGGCTGAAACAAAATCAGAAGTAAAGGAAGAACCTAAAACGGCTGAAACCAAACCTAAAAATATTCTTGAGAAAATCAGTGCCGTTCGTGCTGCTTGGTCAAAAGAAGATATTGACAAGCAGGGTAAAGGTCGTGCTGGTGGCGGTGCGAAATATGATTATTACAAACCGCAGCAGATTATTGATTTCTGCTTAAAACATGAACTTGAAAATCGTTTGTATTCAAGATTTACAGTTATGGAAGATAGATGTTATTATGAAGTAATCAATATGGATAATATACAAGAAAATGAAATTGTATCTTGTCCATTTGATGTACCACGCAAAATGGCTGCCAGCGAGGCACAACAGGTTGGTGCTGCTATGACATATTACAACAGACGCTTGGCTATGATGATGTATAAAATAGAGGATAATAGTAGGGAAAGCGTGGAAGTTATGGAGGACGCAGATTATACAAATACTGCTCCGACAATTCCAGCCCCTCCGACTATTCCTGTACCACCGACACCAAGCGTTGAAACGCAGTTACCGCCGACACCTCCGACAAACATTCAAGCAGAGGTCAATAACGAGCCTGTGAGCGAGCCAAAAGTTCAAGATGATAAAACTGTACCGCCAGCGTCAGAAAATGCGAAATCTGACATCGTGGCTGGGGAAACTGAACAAAAAGGCGATGTAATGCCGCCACCTCCTCCGGTAGTTGAACAACCAAAAACTGCAAGTGTACCTCCTACACCACCGACTGCAACACCTCCAGTGCAACCTACACCACCTGTTGCAGAACAACCAAAAGCAGAAGTTAAAAAGGGCAGCATACAGGACTTGTATTAGTATGATTAAGGTTGAATTTAGTACAAAAGAAGAATGGCTTGAGGCAAGAAAAAGTTGCCTGACAGGCACAACGGTTGGGGAGCATATTGGCATTGTTAGCCCTTATGCTCCAAAAACCCCACAAGAAATGGAAAAAAGCCCTGCGGTTATTTTTGGCAAGAATTGTGAAACATCAATTTTAACGATATTCAAGAACTTGCCTGAAATCGCAAAACAAACACTTGTAGAACCTACTATAATGCACACATTATGGTATTCTGATTATGACCCAAGAATTGCCGGAAGTTTTGACGCTCTTGCTTGGGAAAAAGGAATGGAGGGTTTTTGTGAATGTAAATCAACCGGAGCGGGACTTTATGACCTTAAAAATAGGGTAATCCCTGATACGACTTGGTTGCAAATTTTGCACTATTTTACAATAAATCCAAATTTTCAATTTTGTTATTTGGTTGTTTGCGACTATCCTCAATTTGGTAATCGCAGCGTAAAAATAGACTGGTTGCGTATTTCTCGTCAGGAGGTACAAGATAGGATAACAAATTTACAAGGTTGGCATGCTTATTTATTAGCAAAAGGAGTGAGATAATGGGAACTGAAAAAGGCATAAAACTTGATAACGGAAAAATTAGGCTGGGCTTGGTGCTTGGCGGTTTTGCAAAAGGTTTAAAAGAGGTCGGTTGTATCGGCACTTTTGGAGCAAACAAATATTGTGATAACGGCTGGCAGACTGTTGATAATGGGGTAAAACGATATACTGACGCTCTTTTTAGACATCTTTTTGCTTGGCTTGAGGGCGATGAAATTGACGCCGAAAGCGGTTATAGACACTTGGCACATGCCGCTTGGAATTGTCTTGCTCTTTTAACTTTAACGCACATGCCCAAGTTTTTATTGCCAAAATCTCAATGGGGCTGTGATGATATAAGCAAATTTGAACAGAGCAAAGATATGATTTGGAAAGAGTTACAAGAGCGAAATAACAGGGCTACAAACAGTCTTGGGAAAGATAATCAAAAATCATGGCAAAAACAATAGTCGGCATAATTTATAAGGCTGAAAATATACATACAGGCGAATGTTATATAGGACAAACAAAAAAAGATTTAGCAAGACGGATTTACGACCATGAATATGAGGCTTTTAGCCGAAAAGCAACTGACAAATTTCATTCTGCTTTAAGAGAATGGGGGCGTAAGGCTTTTAATTGGTCAATAATTGACGAATGCAATAACTATACAAAGTTATCAAAGTTAGAGAAGAAATATATTAAACGGTATGACGCTATTGATAATGGTTATAATACACAAATTCGCTTTGACGCTAATGCAATAAATCGCATAAATGAAACAAACTATGTCAATAATTTTCTCAAGAGAGTGCAATAATTATCAAAACTTGTGATATAATAAAATAGTAAGGACGGAAAAATGGAAAAGCAATACATAGATGTTACAAACATTGAGGAAAATCCAAAACTTTTTCTCAAAATATATAAAGCGAGTTATTGCGTAAATCGTAAGTATAAAGACAATTATCAAGGTTACGATATGGTAAAAAGACTTACTCCACAACAACTTGCTAATCAAGCATTAAAAGACGCCAAAAGGGGAGCAG
>Ga0256406_1000844_pt1 | contig 52506 bp, 45 predicted proteins | sample RumenRJG_03DNA_FD_185986 | JGI IMG/M metagenome (GOLD analysis project Ga0256406, IMG submission 185986) | Bovine rumen microbial communities from Lethbridge, Alberta, Canada - RJG_03 | ecosystem: Host-associated > Mammals > Digestive system > Stomach > Rumen | place: Canada: Alberta | collected...
AGGAAATAAACTCTAAATATCAGGGAGGAATAACATCATGTCAATGGTAGTAAAGAACAACATGTCGGCTGTCAACACGCTGAACATCCTGAACAAGAACTCGTCCGCTCTGTCGAAGAGCCTGCAGAAAGTATCTTCGGGTATGAAGATCAACTCCGCAGCTGACGATGCTTCCGGCTATGCCATCTCCGAGCGCATGCGCGTGCAGATCCGCGGCCTCGACCAGGCAAACCAGAACACGCAGAACGGCAACAGCATGATGAAGGTTGCTGAGGGTGCAGTCTCCAGCACGGTGGACATCCTGAAGACGTTGAAAGAGAAAGTCATCAACGCCGCCAACGATACGAACACCGACGCTGACCGCCAGACGATCCAGAAAGAGCTGGATCAGTCCATCGACCAGATCGATGACAATGCGAACGTAACCTACAACGGCAAATACCTCGTAGATGGTTCGCACAACAGCAAGACGGCGCAGACGACGACGGCCCTCACCAACGAGAGCCTCGATGCCAAGACGAAGAGCACGTCCGCACTGACGGCGCTGAAGAGCCGCACGGGTGAAGCTCTGAACATCCACTCCACGGATAATGTCACGGTCTCCTATGTGAGCCAGGGCAAGACCTACACGACGACGTTGTCGGTCGGCTCGAATAGCCTGTCTGATATCCTCGGCAAGACGGCCTACAACGGCAAGCAGTCCATCAAAGATGCGCTGTCGATCGGCACGGATGTCACGTCCAAGATTGGTAAGGACGGTTCGGGCAACACGGTCTACACGGCTGACAACGGCTGCGCTATTACGCTGACGGCTAAGACGGGCGGTCTCGCAGGCCAGATCGCTGGCTTCACGATCAGCATCACGACGAACACGGGTGCTGTGAACAAGTCCGCTAACGCGGTGCTTGATGCTTTCTCCGAGAGCATCCGTGCACAGAACGAGTCTCAGGACAATAGCATCGTGCTCCAGGTTGGCACGAAAGCCAACCAGGCCATCAAAGTTGGTCTGACGGATATGCGTTCCAACGCCCTCGGCCTGAAAGGCTCCGACGGCAAGACGTTGAACGTCTCCACGCAGGCGAAAGCCAACGCCGCTATCAACGTGCTCGACAACGCCGTGCAGAAGGCACTCGACCAGCAGACCACGATTGGTTCCGTTGAGTCCCGCCTCGAGTACACGAGCAGCAACTTGACGACGGCATCGGAGAACGTCCAGGCTTCCGAGTCCACCATCCGCGACGCCGACATGGCGAAAGAGATGACGGAGTACACGAAGAACAACGTGCTCCTGCAGGCAGCTCAGTCGATGCTGGCACAGGCCAACCAGAGCAGCAGCTCGGTTCTCAGCCTGCTCCAGTAATCCCACTGGCCGCTTAGGCTATAGTTCACCAGAACTACCAAAAGACCTCTTCCTACGGGAAGAGGTCTTTTCTTATGCGTAATTTATCAGTTTTGTTTTAAATATATGGATATAGGTATATGGGAACGCAGAGGATATCCTGTTCTTTAGTCAAATCTTTGGTGTAGATTAAATAGCGCTGGCCGATGCGGTGAGAATATTTTTTATAGAAGGCGTCAAGCGAGGCATGAGTTTTGTAGCCAGAGGACTTGACTTCCAGCGGGCAAATTTTTTGTTTACGTGTGAGCAGAAAGTCAATTTCGTAGTTGTGGTTCGAAGTATCCGAAGGGAAGGTGTAGTAATAGAGGGCATCGCCTTTAGCCACGGTCATTTGTGCTACGACGTTTTCATAGATATAGCCTAAATCTGTGTGCATTTTGTTGCTCAGGAGCTTGCGGTAGAGCTCGTTGTCGGCAGCCTCCCTGTCCTGATAAATCAGTGTTACTAGCAGCCCTGTGTCGAGCAGAAAAATTTTGTAATAGTCCATATTCTTGGTTAGAGCCATGCCAACGTCGGGATTGTTGGCATGGTAGGCTAAAAGTATGGTATAAGAGTTGGCCATATTGGCTATGAGTTCTTCTGTACGACTGCGCTGGACTTTTGGGAGTGCTTTTTTTGTTTGGAAACGTGCGGCATTGCTCGTCAACTGGGCTGGGACGCTGATGAACAGCTGGGAGGCTCGTCCCGTTGGGTCGATGCGGTGAAAATCTTCGGCATAGAGCGAGAGAATCTCACGCTTGGTCGTATCGACCTCGGCGAAGTTGTTCGTAGTTAAATACGTGACGATGGCTTGAGGCATGCCGCCGATGAGCATATACAGGCGGAACAGGCGCATCATTTCACGATGTGCAGCATTGCCAGCCGGTTTTTGTGCCGCCCACATTGCTGCCAGCATATCGGGGGTTATGGTATCACCTATCGCCCAAAGAAATTCCTCGAAGTCCAGCGGGTACATATCCAGACGATGTTCTTCACTGGGGATAAGTATGCCGGCAATATTCTGCCGGATGGAGAGCAGGGAGCCGGTTTCGATGTAATCGTAGCGGCCGTCGGCCACCAGGTATTTGATAGCCTGGCGCGCTTTCGGGCAGAGCTGTACCTCGTCGAAGATGATGACGCTGTCTCTTGGGTGTAGCTTTACTTTGTAGATAGCCTGCAAGCGTAAAAAGAAAAAATCTAAGTGCAGCAAATCCTCGAATAATTCTAGTATCTCGGGAGTTGCCTGGGCAAAGTCGATAAGGATATAGCTTTGGTATTCGCTTTCGGCAAAGTTGCGCACCAGTGTGGATTTACCTACGCGTCTGGCTCCTTGGATTAGCAGGGCGGAACGTCCTTTAGAGTGGGCTTGCCAAGCCAGCATTTTTTGATATAGTTTACGTTTGAATAGCATTGTCAGCCCTCCTTTGGGTAAATCCTAATTTTTAAATTAGCAATAATGGTATAAATCCCCGTTTTTATATATAGCAAAATGGTACAAATCCCCAAATGTTGCTAGTTGCATTTTACTGTATGTAGCGGAAAAATACAAGCATGGACCGTTCGTGTGTCATTTTTGAATAAAGGGTTTTACTTTCTGCGTGTCGAAAGATATGACATAGCTGGTTAAAGAGAAGGTGCGGGCATGAGGATTTCGGCTGGGTATATTGTGAAGAATGAAGCGGCGAATTTGCCGCGTTCGCTTACCGCGTTGGGAGCGGTCTATGACGAACTGCTCGTCGTCGATACGGGCTCGACGGATGCTACCGTAGCTATCGCCGAGCGGGCAGGGGCGCGGGTGCTCAAATATAGCTGGCAGGATGATTTTGCGGCGGCACGTAACTATTTGCTTGAGCATTGTACGGGCGACTGGTGTATTTTTCTCGATGCGGATGAGTGGTTCGTGCCAACGCTCACGCGGCAGGCTTTGGCGCAGGTCATCGCGGGAGCATTGGCCCCGACAGGTACAGTGGCGGAGGTGCAGCAGCTGCCGGCGGATGTACTGCTTGTGCAGCGGCACAATGTGGATACTGATGGCACGCTCATCGGTGAGGAGTGGGCCTGCCCGCGTATCGTGCGCGTTGACCCTGCGTTGCGTTATGTGGGACGTATTCATGAACATATCGCCTATGTGGGGCAGCCAGTGCGCCCGCTGCGCACGGTGCAGACCCCGCTGGTGTTGCAGCACTCGGGGTACGCGCAGACGGTAGCCATCGACAAGGTGCGGCGGAACCTGCGCATATTGCAAGCGGAGATTGCCACGCACGGCATGCAGCCGGGGTATCACTACTATCTGGCGGATTGCTACTACGGACTGGGGGACTATCGTGCGGCGGCCCGCGAGGCGGAGGCCAGCATCGGGGATGTGGTGCAGATGTTGGGCGACGGCACGCATATGTACCACGTTTTGCTGGAGAGCCTGCGGCACCTCGGAGGGCAGGACGCGCTGATGCTCACATGGGCGGAGCGGGGGATCGCGGCCTTCCCCGCGCAACCCGAGTTCTATGCCGAGCGGGGCATGACCCTCTGTGCACTCGGCAGGCTGGAGGAGGCGCGGCAGTCGCTCATCGAGGCTTTGCTACGCTACGAGGAGCGGGGGCCGCGGCCGGAGGGTGGCTATTTTTATGCCAAACAGGCGGGGTACTGCGCGGCCAGATTGGGTGAAATCATGCAGCTCCTGGGCGATGATGCCGAGGCTGCGACCTGGTATGAGCTTGCCGCACGGTATGCCCCGCAGGATCAGCAGGTGCAGGACAAAATCCGGCGCTGGCAGGCGCAAAACGCCAATATAGACTGAAGGTCAGCCAGTGGTCGTAAGCACCATCGGACGGTTTCAGACTGGGAGAACTTTTATAGGGGAGCAGAGGATGGCAAAGATAGAGATTTCGGCTTGTGTCATCGTGAAGAACGAGGCTGAGGCCTTGCCACGCTGGCTAGCGTGCATGCGTGAACTGGCCGATGAAATGGTGGTCGTCGATACGGGTTCGACCGATAATACGGTGGCGCTGGCCAAGGCGGCGGGGGCGCGGGTCTTTTCGTATCAATGGCAGGACGATTTTGCGGCGGCGAAGAATTTTGCGTTGACGCAGGCGCGCGGGCACTGGCTGCTGCTGCTCGATGCCGACGAGTATATACAGCCACAGGATTTCCCAGCCTTGCGGCAGGCTTTGCATGACTACGAGCGGCGCCCGGACATTATCGGCTTTGTGCTGCACCTCGTGAACATCGACACGGACAATCATAACCGCGCGAAAAGTGAAGGCTGGTCGTTGCGGATTTGCCGTAATCTGCCTACTTTGCGCTATCATGGCGCGGTACATGAGGCGCTCATCTATGAGGGACCGGGGCGCGGGCAAAAACAGATGCAGCTGCTCGCGGCTGTGACGGTCTGGCATACGGGCTACTCGTCGCATATTATCCGCCGCAAAGCCGAGCGCAACCTGCGCATCCTGTTGGCGAGGCGGGAGCGTGAGGGCGCTCAGCCGCTCGATGATGCCTATCTCGCGGACTGTTACTATACGCTGGGTGACTATGCCCAAACAGCCCAGCATGCCGAGCGGGCGACTAAACAGGCAGAGCAGGCCGTAGGGCGGGAGACGCGCGCCTATGCGCTCTGGATACAGGCGCTGACGCTGCTCGACCGCCCCGCAGAGGAAGTGGCGGCTGTGGTGGCGCAGGCGGAGCAGGCCTATCCGCTCGTGCCGGATTTCCTCGTGCTGGCGGGCTATGATGCCTGGCGGCGCGGTGACTATCAACAGGCAGAGCAGCAGTTGCAGGCCAGTCTCGTCCGCTATGCGGCGTTCCTCGAGCATCGGCAGGACAGCACGGCGGTCACGGATAGCGAGATGGGCGGGCTGCTGCCCAATGTGTGCTGGGAACTCGCCACCATAGCGCATTGGCGCGGACGTGATACAGAGGCGTTGGCACTCGTCGAGCAGGGCCTGCAGACGAACCGTTATTTTGCGGCGAATGCCCGGCTGTGGCTGCGCTTGCGGGGGGGAGCCGAGGCGGCCGTGGTCATCAGCGGGCTTAACCGCTTTTATGATAAGCAGCGGGATGCGGCGTTCCTCCTGCCGCTCCTGCCCGCTACGTTGCCGCAGGTGCGGCTCTACTATCTGCGTCAGGCACAGGCAGAGGTGTCTGCAGGTGAGAGTTATCTGCTGGCGGGGCGCTGGCCCGCGGCCTCGGCAGAACTCAGTGAGGATGTGGCCTGCAGGAGCCAGCTCGCGATACTGGCTCTGGCTCAGGGGAAAACTCAGGTGCGGCCTTATCTGGGACAGGCCTATGATACGACGCAGGGGACGCCCGAGGTGCAGATGACGGCGCAACGGCGCTGGGCACGGCTGCAACGCAGTCTGGCGGATATGCAACCGGTGGAAAGGACACGTAAATGAAAATTTCGGCATGTTATATCACGAAGAACGAGGCGCAGACATTGCCACGTTCGCTCAGCTCTATTGCGGGGGCCTATGATGAACTGCTTATCGTGGATACGGGCTCGACGGATGATACCGTAGCTATCGCCGAGCGGGCAGGGGCGCGGGTGCTGCACTTTGCCTGGCAGGATGATTTCTCAGCGGCGCGTAACTTTGCCTTGGCGCAGGCCACGGGGGAGTGGCTGATTTTCCTCGATGCCGATGAATATTTTACGGCGGCGACGGCGGCGCAGCTGCGTCAGGTCATCGCGGCGCATAGTACGGCGGACGTGCTGCTCGTGCGCCGCAACGACGTCGACGCGGCGGGGCAGGTCGTGGGGACCATCTATGTCCCGCGCATTCTGCGCCGTCGTGAGGGGCTGCGCTATGCGGGGATTATCCACGAGGAGCTCTATCAAAATGGCAATCCCGTCAGCAATGTGGCCTGGCTGCCTCCAGAGGAGCTGGAGCTCACGCATACGGGCTATGCTGGCTCGCTCGGCGAGGTGAAGGCCCGCCGTAATCTGCGCCTGTTAGAGATGGCGCAGCAGCAGTCGGCGCATCCTGAGCACTATGACAGTTATTTGGCAGAGACTTATTTTGGCCTCGACGACAGTCCGCAGGCTATGCACTATGCCCAGCGCGACATCCAGCGCGGGCGGCAGGCCACGACCTATGCGAGCAAGTCATGGCGTATCCTGTTGCAATGTCTGCTGACTTATCCGCCGTACAGTCAGCTGCCTGTGCAGGGCGGTGACTGGGGGCAGGAGACACTACAGTCGCAAGAGCCTCAGGCAACTGCGGTTAAAGGGGCAATGACGGCGGCCGAGGCCCGCCTGCAGGTGGCAGCTTCGGCGGTGGCGGCTTTCCCCGAGTTGCCGGATTTTTATGCCGAGCGGGCCGAGGCCGAGGCGGCCTTGCTGGCTTTTCCTGCAGCGGTGGCAGATATGCAAAAGGCGTTGCAGCTGGCTGCGGCGTACCGTGGGGTTGAGCCGAGTTTGTTTCACGGGACGGCGGCTGTACAGGGGGAGGCGCGGTTGGCCCTGTGGCAAAAGGTGGTGGCAGAGACCAACCGGATACAGATTACAGCTTGTTGTATCGTGAAAAATGAGGCGGCCAATATCACGGGCTGGGCGGAGAATGCCGCCGCCTATGCCGACCAGCGGCTCGTAGTCGATACCGGCTCCACTGATGCCACGGTGCAGCTGGCGCAGGAGGCGGGCTGCCGCGTGGAACATTTTACGTGGTGCGATGATTTCGCCGCCGCGAAAAATGCCGCGCTGGCCTTTATACCCGCACAGGCGGGCACGTGGGTGGCATGCCTCGATGCCGATGAGACGTGGGAGCAGCCGGAGCGGGTGCGGCCATTCCTCGCGTGGCTGACGGTCACGCAAACCGAGGCCGAGGCCGTGCAGTGTATGCTGCGCAACGTCGACGAGAGCGACGGCGGACGGGAGATACAACGCTTCCCGGCGGTGCGTTTGTTCCGCCGCCAGACGGGACTGGCGTATGCGGGACGGGTGCATGAGACCTTGCAAAAGGCGGATGGCAACGCTATCTGGACCTGGCAGGAGCAGGGCCTGCTCACCCTGCGGCATACGGGTTACAGTCAGGGCCAAATTGTGGTCAAAGCTCAGCGCGACCGTGCCCTGCTCGAGCAGGAGCCGGCAGATGACCCGCGGCTTTGGCGCTATCGGGCGGATGTTTATTTCACCTTGGGTGAACTGGCGGAGGCGGAGCGTTGCGGGTTGCAGGCTATTTTGTCGCCGTGGCAGGGGCAGGGCAGTGAGAGTGATATGTATTGGCTCGTGCTGACCTGTATGCAGCTGCGGGAGGAAAAATGGGCGGAGCGGCTCGCCTTGGCGCAGGCAGCGGCCCAAAAGTTCCCTGAGCTGCCCGATTATCCGGCGCGCATAGGTCTCGCATTCTATCGGCGTGGTGAGTCAGCGGCGGCGTTGCCCTATCTGACGCAGGCGCGGCAGCTGGCCACCGGTGCCTATGCTGGTCAGGCCTCGCATTATGCCGAAATCGCCGCCGAGACAAATGCTATCTGGGCGTTGTGTCAGGCGGAGGCCTTGGCACAGGCACCCAAGGAGGCTGGTGCTACAGCTGAGGCGGTGCCAGGCGCGGCACAGCCTGTAAATGAGGCGGAGCGGGCGGCGCTGCAGACGGCTATGGCACAGAGCATGGCCGCCGCGATGCAGGAGGCGCCCGATAATGAACAGGTACTTACGGCTTTTGCTGACTGGCTTGTGCTGACAGGGAAGGACACGGCGGGCATAGCGGCGTCGGTGGCACAGTATTTGCCAGAGGATGAGCGGCACTTGACTTTCTTGGCGCACTGGGCTGAGCGCAACGGTTTTATGGCGCTTTATCAGCGTTATGCGGCGCAGCTCGAGACGCATTACGGCCGTACGCTGCCGCGGGCAGAACTCTATGGCATGGTCGCGGCGGGGCAATGGTCTGAACTGGCGCAGGCCTGTGTCGATGGGCTCAGTACGGATACGCGCCTGCTTACAGCACTGCTTTTGGCGCTTGAGCAGCAGCCGGGGCTTGCGAACCAGCAGTTGCGCCTCCAGGCACGGCATGCTTTGCCGGCAGCGGCGGAGCGCGCTTGGATAGCTTACGAGCGCGGCGAGAGTATGGCTGAGCTCGAGGGCTTTCAGGCGCTTTGGCCGCTCGTGCGTCACTACGGTAACGCGGCCCAACTGGCACGTTTTGCGGGCCTGGCTCGTGAGGCAGACCCGGCGGCCTACCGTCAGTGTGCCAAGGAACTCATGCAGGACGAACAATGGCAGGCCGCAACGGCCATCCTCGGGCAAATCACGCCCGAGGCCGCCGATGGCGCCTACTGGGAGAGTCTCGGAGTCTGCATGTATCATTTGCATGAATATGACGCCATGCGGGAATGTTTCGCGCAGGCTAAGGCCTGCGGCCTCGCCACGCCGCAGATGCGGACTTTCACCGCCTGGGCACAGGAGGAAGAGGGGGAAAACAAAAAGCCCAGCTGTGTGTAGCACAACTGGGCAGATAGTTATGAAATTGATTGACTCGGTTAATGGCACATGATACAATGTCCACGTGGGAGCTACCATAAAACGGTAGGCGGTTGGCCAAGCCTCGCAGAAAGGTCGAATAAACCTAAAGTGAGGTGAACGCCCGTGAATCAGACTATCTTGATTTTGTTCTTGATGCTCTGCATTTTGGTTGTTATAGAAAAACAATAACCGCCCCTGTGTCAGCTAAACTAGGGCGGTTATTGTCTACAAGATTCATAACAAACTAGCGAGGTTGCCAGCCGTCTATCGGTGGCTTCCTATATGTTTATTATAATACTTCGTAAAGGCTATTTCAACTGTCATCAAGCAGTTTGCTGGGGAGGGCGGCAGATGCAGGATTTTGTTACCGGCTGTCAGGCGGTGCGGGAGGTTTATGAGCAAAAGGACTTTGCGCGGACATTGGCACTGCTTTCGGAACTGCGGCCCTTATGCCAGACCGTGGGGGAGCGCTTTTTCTATGAGGAAGCTATGGGCAATACGCTGTTCCAGCTAGGGAAGACCGAGGGGGCTATAGAGCATATGGCGGTGGGAGTGGCTCTGCCCGTGTCCCTGCCGGAACTGCGGGCGCAGCAGCGGCGGCTGTGCAGTAACTACTTGATGTACCTGCACTATGTGCCTGGGGTGAGTGATGCGCAGATGCTGGCGGCACATCGTCAATATGCTACCCTGCTTTCGGAGGTGCGGCCCCGCGTCTATACACAGGCGGAGCGGCAGCGGCGGGCACGGAAACGGCGCCTGTGTATCGGCTATCTCTCACCGGACTGCTATGAGCATATCGTGACGAATTTCGCGGTGCAGCTCTATGCGGGTTATGACCGCGAGTGCTTTACGGTGCGGCTCTACAATACGGGGGCGGTGCATAACGAGGTCACGGACTGGCTGGCCTCGCTCGTGGATGGTTATACCGAGTTGCATGGCCTCTACGGGCAGGCGGCGGCTGACCGCATCGCGGCGGATGATGTCGATATTCTCGTCGACCTCGCGGGGCATACGGAGGGCGGGCGCGACCTCGTTACTATGGCCTATAGGTCAGCTCCCGTGCAGGTGTCGGGACTGGGATATTTTGATACAACTGGCTTGCCCCAGGTGGATTATTTCCTCACGGATGTTTATTGTACACCACGGGGGGGCACGGGCGGCTTTATCGAGCGGCCGCTGCGTTTGCCGCATAGCCATTTCTGTTACACACCTAAAGAGGATATGCGCCATGCCGTGCGGCCATGGCACCTGCATACGCCGGTGGTCTTTGGCTCGTTTAACAATTTCCGTAAAATCAATCTGCCGCTGCTCATGCTCTGGCGGGAGATTCTCCAGCAGGTGCCGGGGAGCAGACTGCTGCTGCGCCATACGACGGCCGACCCCTATCAAATAGAGCGCGTGCAGCGGCTCGTGCTGGCGGCGGGACTGCCTATGGCGCGGGTGTACATCGAGGCCGGGACGCCGGGGGCGGCTTATCTCGACCGTTATCAGGATATCGATATCGCCCTCGACACCTATCCCTATCCCGGCGGTGGTACGACCTGTGAGGCCCTATATATGGGCGTGCCTGTGGTCACGCGTTACGGTCAGCGGCATGGCACGCGTTTTGGCCTCAGTCTGCTCACCAACGCAGGGCTGGGAGAGCTCGCAGCCCCGACGGATGAGGCCTATATCCATACCGCCGTGGCTCTGGCCCGGGACGCAGAGCTCATCACCGCGCTGCATCATAACCTGCGCACTATGCTCCAGCACTCGCCACTCATGGACGCCAAGGGCTATGTGCACGACGTCGAGGCTGCCTATACGCAGATTTGGCAGGACTGGCTGCGGGAGAAATAAGAACGGTTGTATTGAGGTGAGGGAGCAAGGAGTGTGCTGGCTATGGGCGTGATGGCGGATTTGCGGCGTAGGTATGAGGCGGCTGTGCAGGCGGGGGATGTGCGTGTGCAGGTGCAGTGTCTCTGGGAGGCCGTGACTTTTGTACAGGAGGGGGGGATAGATGAGGCTGATTATTTTGCGCAGCGGTTCCGGCTCCTGTTCTGGTGGGCTTTGCAGAGTTTAGTGCAGGGGGATGGCGCAGGTGTGCTGGCGTTACAGCGGGCTTTCAGTATCGAGGTGCTCGACCAGCTCAATATGTTTCCGCGCGTGCAGCGTTATTTCGGGCAGGCATTGCTGGCTATGGGGGAATCGCAGGCGGCCACGGCACAGTTGCGGGAGTATCTAGTCCAGTATGCTGACGATGAAGAAGGCTGGTATTATCTGGGAAATGCCTGTTATCTGCAAAAGGATTTCACAGGTGCGGGGCAGGCGTATGAGCAGGCCTTGACCTTGCGGCCAGATTTCCTCGCGGCGCAGCTGCGGACAGCGGAACTCTTTGCCGCGCTGGGTGATGCCTCGGTGCTGGCAGCTGTGCCCGAGGCAGAGCGTATGGCCTGGGCGCAGTTGGCGGCACCGGATTATCTGCTTCCCGTGCGTGCGTATACCGCGGAGGAGATACGGCAGTTCCCGGTTTTTATCAATGTGCGTGACCGGGTGGAAGGGCTGCGGCTGCTCGTTGCCTGGTTGCGGCGGGCAGGGCAGGAGAATATCATCCTGCTCGACAATGCCTCGACCTATCCGCCCTTGCTCATGTATATGGACGAGCTGGTCAAACAAGGCGTACAGGTGTATCATCTGCCGAACCTCGGCTATAAAGCTCTGTGGCAAAGCGGCCTGCTGCGCCAGCTCCACATCAGGACGCCGTACATCTATACGGACCCGGATGTAGTTCCTCTAGATGCTTGCCCCTTGGACGTAGTGGAGAGTTGCTATCGGGTGCTGTGGCGCTATCCGAGTCTCGATAAAGTAGGGTTGTCTATCCTGACAGAGGATATCACCTGCGCCCAACGTGAGACCCTCCAGCACCAGGAAGCGGCATGGCAAATGCACCACGTAGCTCCCGGTCTGGTCTATGCCGCTACGGATACGACGTTCGCACTCTACCGCGGACAATATCATTACTCGCTGGCGGCTAGTGCCCGTCTGGAGCCGCCCTGTACCTTGCGGCATTTGCCGTGGTACTACGATGAGCGCAATCTCCCTGCCGATGAGGCTTACTATCGTGCCCATGCCGATAATTCATCATCACTTGTCAATCTCCTGCGTCAACAAATGGGGCAGGCATAGTCGGAGCCCGGTCTTTAGGGAGAGACCGGGCTTTTGTAGTGCTTTTTAGAGGATTTTGCTGGTGGGTGTAGAAATGTATTCGTAAGGTTTGTGCGGGCGCAGGTCAGGAGGAGTAGGCATGAGTGTTTTGCCGTATCCAGTGCGGTATTTCAGTTGTAAAGAGCCGCAAAAGGAGAATGTGGAGGAGTTTTTCTCCCAGCAGATTTTGTATTTTGCCGGTATCGGGACGGCTATGGGCGCGGTGCAGGGGGATACCGGTGTGCCGGGCCTGCGGCTGGATTTCAACAACGGTCTGCGGTTGCAGGTACCCACAGGCGACTGGCATGTGCGGCTATCAGACTATGACTCGGAACTGGTGTTCCTCGATGAGGATGTGCAGGCTACGGTGCTCGTCTCGCTGGAGAAATACTATATTCATTGGCATATTGAGGTCTGGCATGACGGCCAGCTTTGTTTTGAGCATGTTTTTGACCCACACGGACAGCGCATCTATCTCGTGAATTGCAGCGTCGCTATCGGTGACAGCCTGGCCTTTATGCCCTATCTGGGGGCGGCGCGGGACTACTATCAGGCGGATGTCTACTACTATATGCCTGAGCATATGCAGGCATTGGCACGGGCCTTTTATCCCGATATGCCGCAACAGGAGCACATTTTGCCCGATACCTATGCGACGTTTTATTTTGGTGCGGGCATTGATGCGCCGATGTTCATGCCGTTTGAGGGGCGGCTGGTGCGCATGGACCGCATCGGTCAGCTGATCTTGGGCCTGCCCCAGCCTGCGGTGCTGCCGCCGTGGCCCGCGCGAGCACGTGCGGTGCAGGAGCCGTACGTCTGTATTGGTGTGCAGGCGTCCTCACTCACGAAATGCTGGCTTTATCCGCACGGTTGGGAGCAGGTGACGGCGGCGCTAAAAGAGGCCGGCTATCGTGTGCTTTGCATCGACAAAGAGCGGCGCACGGCGGCGGGGCCGTTTGTGGCCGAGTGCCCGGCAGGCGCGGAAAACCTCACGGGCGACCGTCCTTTGATAGAGCGGGCGGAACTCTTGGCACACGCGGCTTTTTTCATCGGTTTGCCCAGCGGCCTGTCGTGGCTGGCGCGCAGTGTGGGGTGCCCCGTTATCATGGTGGGCGGCTTTTCCTATCCGTGGCATGAGTTCCCCGGGGCCTATCGTGTCTACAACCGTCTGGCCTGTTTCGGTTGTATCAATGACATCCGGCAAAATGCCTATCGCGAGTCCTGCCCGCGTTGGCCGCAGGACTCGCCCCACTTCCTCGAGTGCGGGCGCAGCATCACGCCGCCGATGGTGATAGCGGCGGTCAATCGGCTGCTTGCGGACCAGCAGCGCGGTGGTATAGTACAATAGTCAAGAAAAGAGCAGGGAAAAGGAGTAAGGCGGATGGTTTATAGCGAGGCACAGCCGGAGCAGTGGGAGCGGGCCCGGGCGGTTTTTGCGCAGCTTACAACATGTGTGGCTGCCCAGCAGTACGATGACGACTATTTGCGTCTGCTCATCGAGTTGCAAAAGCTGCTGCCAACGACAGCAGACGGGCATATCTTTTATGCGCTCTATGCGTTAGCACACAGGGCAGTGCCTGTGGCCCTGGCTGAGGCCAAGGTGGCCTATGCGGAACGACGGGTCAATCCCTTGCTGTGGCGCGTATTGCAAAAGTGTTATGCGGCGCAGGGAGATGGTGTGCACGCGCTGTGTTTTGCGGGGATGAACTGTGCTCTGTATGAAGCGCCCGTCGAGGTGCCGTTGCCGCGGGCAGAACTGGCACGGGCGCTCGAGGTGCTGTCCCTGAGCCTGCACGACAAGGGGATGGCTCCGGTTACGGATGCCTATTTGACCATGACGGAGCAGGGCCTCCAGCGGTCATGGGGCGCGTATGTCGGCGAGTTCGTTCCCAGTTATCGCGAACCGCATGAGGGCTGGCGGCTCTGGGCGGGAGCCTATAACGAGGTGGAATGCAACAACGGCAAGGGCGTGCTCTGGCAGACCATCAAGCAGGTAGAGCCGGTGCTTATGAGCGACGGTGGTGACCTCATGGCGGAGCTCATCCCCGCGCGCCGTGTGACGCAGCCCGTAGCAATCAAAGTGCCCCCTCAGAAAACTTATGTAGTGCCTGTGGCGGGCGAACTGCCCTCACAACCAGTTTACTTTACCGAGGCGGGCGGGGTACGGCAACGGGTAGATTTGGGGCAGCTCTGCTATCAGTTTTTCCGTCTCACGCACGACACACGTATCGAGAGTGGACAGCCTTTTATGCTTGGTCGGCCGGTGGTGCTGGGGCATGCACCGCAGCGGCGTAAAGTGGTGCTGAATATCTTTCTGGATGCGCTGAGCTGGCAGGCAGTGCGGGAGCGGCATTATGAGCTCGTGCCCAATATGATGCGCTTTTTCGCGCAGGGGGTTATTTTCGACCAAATGTACGCGACGAGCGAGTTTACCTATCCGGCGTATCCGTCCATAGCTACGGGCCGTTATCCTCAGCATACCCAGCTGTTCAATGAGCATTTGACAGTACCCCTGGCGGCGGAAGTGCCTACGCTGGTGGAACAGCTAAAGGCGCAGGGGTACTACTGTACGCGTGTAGCTGGCGATGGCTCGGATGTTTATGTGGATTTGGCACGGGGCTTTGACCGCCTGTTGGTCAATCGGGGAGATTTGCCTATCTATAAGGCGGTGGAGCGGGCCATCCAGCAAATGCAGGCCTTTGGTGAGTGCGACCAGTATATTTCGCTCTATGCGCTTGACTGCCATCCCTGGGACCCGCGCACGTTGCAGCTGCCCTTGGCGGTACAGGTGCAGACGCCACTGGCAGAGTTCATACAGGGTGAGCAGGAAGCGGCGGATAGCGCGCATATGACCCGTACGGCGTTGCAGCTGCGGTGGAATGAGCAGGGTATCCGCGATACTGACCGGGTGCTGGGGGAGCTTTTTCAATATCTTGAGGCGCATTATAGCCCCGACGAATATCTCGTGTCGGTTTTCTCCGACCACGGTACGTCCATTTATGATGAAAAATACTATATGTTGAGCGGCTATCATACGAATGCTGCGTTTATGTTGCGCGGGGCGGGCGTACCGGCGTTGGGGCATGTGGACGAGCTCGTGAGCGCAGTAGACATATATCCTGCTTTGGGACATTTGCTCGGCTTGCCTGTGCCTGAGGATATTGACGGCAATTTGCCAGCGGCCTTGGGCGGACAGGCGCGCACGTATGTGGCCAGCACTTCTATTTACCCGGGGCAAACCTACAAGCTTTGTCTGCGTACGGCGACGCAGGAGTGTCGGCTGGAGGCCAGGCATTTCACGGATGAGGATGGGCGTTGTGACCTGCGTGGGGCGGGCATCGAGGTTTATGACCGGCAAACAGGCCAGCAGCTGCCAGAGCAGTCGGCAGAGCAGTTTTTACCGTGGATACGCGAGTTCACGCGGCTCATTGACAGTCATGGGCTGCAGTGGCCAGAGATGCGGACAAAGCGGGCGGCATGGTATGCCCCTGATGCAGGCAAGTGAGATAAATGTGGAGGAAAAGCCTATGCAATACGAGGCTGGTGACGTGGCGCGCTGGCAGCGCTGCCGTAAATTGTTCAGCGCACTGGTGCAGCGTGTGCAGCAGCAGGCCTTTGATGATGCCTATTTGCTGATGCTCATTGAATTTAAGGCAGTGGCATCTGATGCGGTGGAGCCGGCGCTTTTCTATGCGCTCTATGCCTGGGCACATGGTAATGCAGCTGTGGCGCGGGAGTACGCCGAGCGAGCCTATCACGCGCGGAAAATCAACCGCACACTATGGTTGCTATTGAGAGATATCTATCTCAGAGGGGGGGGACAGTACGCGCGCATTGGTGTTCGCGGGCTTTGCCAGCGCCTTCTACAAGGAGCCGCTCACGCTCTCCCTGCCGCGGACAGAGCTCCTCGCGGCTCTGCCGCAGCTCTCATTGAGCCTGAACTATAGCGCGGAGTACCCGCCGACCTTGACCTCGTATATGGAGTTGCAGGATAGCGGTGAACTGACATCGCGTGCCGTTGTTAATGTGGGGACGTTTCTGCCTCAGGCGCAGGAGCGGCTGCCCTGGCGGTACTGGGTCGGAGTCTTTACCGAGCAGGAGATGCTTGACTACAAGGGCGCGTTGTTGGCGGCTATCAAGGATAACGCGCAGATGGCCAGATTGTGCAGCGGCGACCTTACGTTTGACATCATGCGTGCGCAGGCGGGGGAGACAGCCTACGCAGTAACGGCCAGTGCGGCTGAGCCGGTTATTGTGCCGCTCGCGGGCACAGCGGAGGAGCAACGCGTGTATTTTGATAGTGCGGGGGCACCGCCGTATGATAGTAGGCTGGGCAAGTGGGAGTTCAATTACTACCGCCTGACTGCACCGACGCACATCCATGCGGATACGCCGTTCGTGTTGGGACGGCCCATCCAGCTCGGTCATAGTCCGCGCCGCCGCAAGGTCGTGTTGAGCATCCTGTTAGATGCGTTTTGCTGGCAGGCGGTCAAGGAGCGGGATTACGACCTCGTGCCGCACCTTATGGCCTTTTTCCAGCAGGGCATTATTTTCAATGACCATCACTCGGTGGGCGAGTACACGCTGCCCTCGGTACCGACTATCGAGACGGGGATGTATCCGCAGCATTCGCAGATATTCAACAACCATGCGACCTGCTGGCTGAATGCCGGGTATACGACACTCACGGAGCAGTTACACGGTCTTGGCTACTACTGTGTGAACACCATGGGCTGCGGTGAGGGACTCTATACGGGCGTGGCGCGCGGTTTTGACCGCCTCGTGACGAATGCGTATGCGCTGCATACGTATGTGGGCGTAGAACGCACACTACGGCAGCTGATGGCCTTTGACGAGTGCGATCAGTATCTGCTGTTGCATACGATGGATGCGCACCCTTGGACACAGAACGTGAGCAGCCTGCCGTTCGCGACGCAGACGCACAGCACAATCGCCGAGCGCTCCCTGCATGAGGAAAAAGCCTGCGCGAGCGTGCGTCTGCCAAACCGGCCCGTCTACCTGCGTTGGAACGCGCAGGCCATACGCGATATCGACCGTTCACTGGCACAGCTCTTTGCCTATATTGAGGCGCATTATCGCCCCGAGGAATATCTCGTCATGCTTTGCTCCGACCACGGCGTGCCTATTTATGATGCTGAGACAAATGTGCTCAGTCCGCATATGAACGGTGCCGCGTTCATGCTGCGCGGCGGGGGCGTGCCGGCGCGCGGCTGCGTCGATGAACTGACGAGCAATATCGACATTTATCCGGCGTTGGGCAAACTGCTCGGTTTTCCCGTACCTGAGACCGTGGATGGCTGTCTGCCGCGTGCTTTGGGCGGGCCGGGGCGTGACTGCGCCATCAGCACCTCTATCTATCCCGGCCAGACTTTCAAGCTCTGTCTGCGCACGCAGACGCGTGCCTGCTATCTCGAGGCACAGGAGCTCACGGATGAGGATGGGCGCTGCGACCTGCGCGGTGCCGCCATCGGCGTTTACGACCGTGCTACAGGGCAGCGCCTGCCGGATAGCGAAGTTACGCCGTTTCTGCCGCGCATTGAGGCCTTTACCAGACACATCGATAGTCACGGCTGCCAGTGGCCGGATATGCGTGCGGGCCGTGAGTACTGGTACGACAAGCGTGAGGACAGGACACAGGTCAAGCTGCCGGAGACGGAGTATTAGGAACTACTGGGGCGGGTATATATGTTATAATACGAAGTGGCAAAGTGGTAATAGAGTTGCCCACTGCGTATACAAGGAGGCGTTATTGTGCCAAAGGTATATACGTGTTTTTGCACGGATATTCTTCACGAAGGGCATCTCAATATTTTACGTGAGGCCCAGAAATATGGTGAGGTCATCGTCGGTGTGCTCTGTGATGCTGAGATGGTACGCTACAACCGGTTCCCCACACGTACACTGGCGGAGCGTGTACGGCAGGTGGAGGCAGTGCCGGGGGTGGCGCGTGTCATTGTGCAGGACACTATCATGTACGATGCGGTGCTAGCTGAGCTGCAACCGGACTATGTCATTCACGGCGATAACTGGCGTGAAGGGCCTGAGGCCGCTATCCGTCAGAATGTTATCGCAAACCTGGCCAAATACGGCGGTCAACTCCTCGAGATGCCATATACGTATAATGAGGTCGTCAAAAAGGCCGATGACCGCGTTCGTGAGCAGTTGGCTATGCCGGAGCTCCGGCGCGGCCGGCTACGGCGGCTCATCGAGATGATTCCCATCGTGAAGACCATCGAGGTACACAGTGGCCTGACGGGGCTCATCGCGGAGAAAACTGTGGTGGCACGTGACGGCGGCCTTGACCAGTTCGATGCGATGTGGATTTCGAGCCTTTGCGATTCAACGGATCGTGGCAAGCCGGATATTGAGCTTGTCGACATGACATCGCGCATCCGCACCATTGATGATGTCATGGACGTCACGACGAAGCCTATCATTCTCGATGCCGATACGGGCGGGCTCATTGAGCATTTTGTCTACAACGTCCGCACACTCGAGCGCATGGGTGTCTCGGCCATCATCGTCGAGGACAAGACGGGACTCAAGAAGAACTCGCTCTTTGGTACGGAGGTCGCGCAGACGCAGGACAGCATCGAGCATTTTTCGGCCAAAATCGCGGCGGGCAAGCGCGTGCAGCGCACGGACGACTTCATGATTATCGCGCGTATCGAGAGTTTAATTCTCGAAAAAGGCATGGAGGATGCGCTCGCGCGGGCGCGTGCCTATACGGCAGCGGGCGCGGACGGTATCATGATTCATTCGCGTAAGCAGGATCCGGCGGAGATCTTTCAATTTTGTGACATGTTCCACGCGGAACAGCCGGACATTCCCCTCGTTGTCGTGCCAACCTCATACAACCAGGTCACGGAGCAGGAACTGGCCTCGCATGGCGTCAAAGTCGTTATCTATGCGAACCAGCTTATGCGTAGTGCGTTTCCCGCGATGGAGAACGCAGCCAAGAGTATTCTCGTGCATCATCGGGCGAAGGAGATTGACGAGCAGCTCATGTCCATCAAGCAGATTATCACGTTGATTGATGAGTTGTAAAGTGGTGGTACATGCAAGTGAGGTGCGATTATGAGTGGAGGTAAACCGGCTCGCGCCATCATCCTCGCGGCGGGCATGGGGACGCGGTTGCGGCCGCTGACCGAGACCCTGCCGAAGCCGATGGTGCCTGTCTGCGGGCGGCCTATTATTACTACCATTTTAGATGGTTTGCGTCTGGCGGGTATTACAGAAATATATATCGTTTGCGGTTGGCAAAAGGAGCAGCTCTACACGTTGCAGGCGTCCTATCCCGAAGTGCAGTTCATAGAAAATCCCACCTTTGCGACGGCTAATAATATCGCATCTATCATTTGCGCGGGGGAACTTTTGCAGGATGCCCTAGTTATTGAAGGCGATTTGTATTTTTGTAACCCGGTGGTTTTTCAACATGTGGGGGAGGTCTCCAATTATCTCGCTTTCCCGGTAGCAGCCTCGGACGACTGGTGCTTCTTTACTGATGCGGCACGGCGGATTACGCGTATGACTGTGGGCAGTGACGGCAAGCCCTGCTATCAGATGGTTGGCTGCTCGTACTGGACAGCTGAGGACGGAGAGCGGTTACTGCATGATGCACGGGAGGTCTATGCTGAGCCAGGTGGTCATGCGCGTTATTGGGACGAGATAGCGCTCGATGCGCATCTCGGGGCGTATGATATTCGGGTGCGGCCCTGTGCGGCAGATGATGTCATCGAAATTGATACGGTTGACGAGCTACAGGCACTGGAAAGGCGGTTGAATGGTTGATATGAATATCCCCAACATCAAAAGAAATGTCCTGCTCAATCCCGGCCCGGCAACGACGTCGGATAGTGTGAAACTGGCCCAGGTTGTGCCGGATATCTGTCCCCGCGAGGCAGAGTTCGGCGGGATTATGCGCGAGGTTGCGGCGGATTTGCTACGTATCGTGCATGCACCCGCAGAACAATATGAGGCGGTGCTGTTCTGTGGTTCGGGGACATTGGCGATGGATGTCTGCGTGAACTCACTCGTGCCGGCGGGTAAGAAACTGCTGGTGCTCGATAATGGTGCGTACTCGAGCCGTGCGGCGGACATCGCAAGGGCGTATAATTTGGCGTTCATCGACTGCCAGCAGCCTGTAGACCGCCTTTTTTCGGTTGAGGCAGCCGAGGCGGCATTGGCCGCCGATGACGATATCGCCGTGGTCTATACGACGCACCAGGAGACGGGTACGGGCGTACTCAATCCTGTTCGGGAACTTGCAGAGGTCGTACATGCGCATGGGGCTGTTTTTATCGTCGATACTACGTCGACGCTGGCGATGCGCCCTATAGATGTAGTGCATGATGGCATTGATTTTTGCATGGCCTCTTCACAAAAGGGCATCCAGGGCATGACGGGGCTGGCTTTTATCATCGGTCGCCGGGATATCATCGAAGCTAGCCGTGACTATCCGGTGCGGTCGTATTATTGCAATCTTTACCAGCAGTATGCGTATTTCCGTGAGAATGGGCAGATGCACTTCACGCCGCCGGTGCAGGTTATCTATGCGGCTCGGCAGGCCCTCCAGGAATATTTCGCTGAGGGTGAGGCGGCGAAGTGGCAACGCCATACCCGGACGATGACGGCCATACATGACGGACTGGCGGCGCTTGGCTTCCGTGAGGTTATTCCGCGCGAGTATCAGGCGGGGCTCGTGGCGGCTGTAGCCTACCCGGACGATGCGCACTGGTCATTCGAGCGCGTGCATGATGCCTGCTATGCGCAGGGCTTCACCATCTATCCCGGCAAGATGCAGGGGCAGGGAACCTTCCGTATCTGCGCATTGGGGGCGATAACAGCAGCGGATATAGAGGCTTTTTTCTGTGTACTGCGCCAGGTGCTCGATGAACTGGGTGTTGCAGTGCCTGTGCATTATGAGAAATGAGGCCTGAAGATGCAAGTAACAGCGTTTCTCGACGTGCTCGGAGCAGAGTTTTATACTGGCGTGCCAGACTCATTGCTCAAGACGCTCTGCAATGAGCTGTTCCAGCGGTATCCGCAGGATCCGTGCCATCATATCATAGCGGCTAACGAGGGCAACGCGGCCGCCATCGCGGCAGGCTATTATCTGGCTACGGGTAAAGTACCGGTGATTTACCTGCAAAATAGTGGTGAGGGCAATCTGGTCAATCCTTTGGCCTCGTTGCTGCACCCGGATGTCTATGCCATACCTGCACTTTTGGTGATTGGCTGGCGTGGCGAACCGGGCGTTCACGATGAGCCCCAGCATGTTTTTCAGGGCAAGGTGACGCGCGGTCTGCTGGATTTGTTGGAGATACCTTCGTTTGTGGTTAGTCCGGATACTACATGCGAGGAGCTCATGGGGGCGCGGCAGGCTTTTGCCAGCCAACTCGCCGCAGGGCGGCAGGTCGCCTTCGTTATCGAGAAGGGTGCATTGACCTCAGAACGTGCGGTCAACTGGCAGAACCGTTACACCTTGCGGCGGGAGCAGGCTTTGGCGGTTTTGCTGGATTTTACCGGCAATAGTCCCCTCGTCTCGACGACGGGCAAAGCCAGCCGCGAGCTCTACGAACTGCGGGAACAGCGCGGCGAGTGGCATAGCCATGATTTCCTGACGGTTGGTTCGATGGGGCATGCGAGTTCTATTGCGCTCGGCATCGCACTGCAAAGGCCTCATGAGCGAGTGTATATTGTCGATGGTGATGGGGCGGCACTCATGCACTTGGGCGCACTGGCTGTCATCGGGCAGGCGCAGCCGCCAAACCTTGTGCATATTCTGATTGACAACGAAGCTCATGAATCAGTGGGTGGGTTCCCTACCGCTGCGAAAAATGTTGACTTCGTGGCAGTAGCGCGGGCTTGCGGCTATCGGCAGGCAGCAGTGGTTGAGAATGAGCAGGAACTGCGTACAGTACTCACTGCGTGGCAGCAAAGTGCGGGGCCATTGCTGCTGGTCATCCGTTCGGCTATCGGGGCACGCTTGGACCTCGGGCGGCCAACGACCACGCCAGTGGCGAATAAAAAGGCCTTCATGCAGGCATTAAGCAGGTGAGAAAATGAAGATTTCAGCATGCGTCATCGTGAAAAACGAGGCACATAATCTGCCACGTTGGCTGCGCTGCATGCAGGCGCTCGCAGAGGAAATCGTGGTCGTAGATACGGGCTCAACTGATGACACCGTGGCTATCGCCGAGGCTGCCGGGGTGCGGGTGGCGCATTTTGCCTGGCGTAACGACTTTGCGGCGGCGAAGAACTATGCCATCGACCAGACGACGGGCGACTGGGTGCTGCTGCTCGATGCGGATGAGTTTTTCCCCGAGGCGCAGTGGCCTGCCGTGCGTGCAGCTATCGCACGTTATGATGCGCAGTATGAGGTCATCGGACTTATCTGTGACTGGTTAAATTTTGACGAGGATAATCATAACGCCCGGTTGAGTGCAGGGTATCAGATTCGCATTTTCCGCCGCTTGCCGGATTTGCGCTATGAGCGGGCCATTCATGAAGCGCTTTGCTATCGCGGACACGAGCACCGTATCTTTAAATATGTGCCAGGTATCGCCATCCATCACACGGGCTACTCTACGCGGCAAGGGCAGGGCAAGGGACGGCGCAACCTTGAGATTTTGCTCGCGCGTATCGCGGCTGGTGAGGGGACAATGGATGATGAATACTACCTCGTTGACAGCTATGCGGGTCTGGAGGAGTGGGACAAGGTCATCTACTATGCGCAGCGCGTGACGCAGTCCCAGGACGTCAGCAACGGCGGGCATAATAATACCTATATGTTGTGGCTGCAGGCCCTGCTCAAGCTGGAGCGGCCGGCAGCTGAGGTGCAGGCCGTGCTTGATGAGGCGAGGCAGAAGTTCCCGCAGATGGCAGGCTTTTTCATCATGCAGGGCGAACTGGATTGGCGGGAAAAGGACTATCAGCGGGCACTTGCCGATTATCAAAAGGCTTTGCAGGTCTATGCCGCGTTCACCGCAGCCCATGACCAGCAGGCTCAGGCAGCTGTTGCGCAGGTCGGGCAACCAGCATCGGGGCAGGATACAGAGCAACAGCAGCTGGTGGCGGCACAGGCACAACTGTTGCTCGATGATACGCCGACTATGCTGCCCTATGTCTATGCGCGTCTGGCACAGTTGTTGCGTTGGCGGGGCCGGACGGAGGCAGCGCTGGACTATGTGGCTCGGGGGCTGGAGGCCAACCCACGCGAGCCGTTGCTCTGTGTAGAGCTTTTGCGTTTGCTAGTCGATGTAGACGATGCGGATTGTATCGCGGCGTTGAACCGTATTTATGATAAAACACAGGATGCGGCTTTTCTGTTGGAGATGCTGCCCCATTTGGGGTGTGGTGGGCGGCCCAGGGTGCAGCTTTACTATCAAAGGCAGTTGACAGGTAATGCCGTATCGGGGCAGGAACTGTTGCCGGTCAGCCGCACGGAGCAATATCTCTGGGGGGGAAAGCTCTCGGAGGCGGCTCGGGCATTGCGCACGGATGTGCAGGCGCGGTTGGCGCTGGGGAATTTGGCTCGGCAGCATGGAGCCGAGGCGGGGGCGTTAGCGGTGTTGCGGCCACAGGCAAATTACGGCTAAATGTTTTCACACAGTATAGTTGTGTGTTAAAAGTGGGCAGTACTTATGTTTTGCCCGCAGAATACCGATATAAGAAAGAGATGCAGGCAGGATTTTAGCGTTCTTGGCGCGTATATAGATAAAAGATAGATTAGTGGAGGTATGACAGATGGGGAGAGCAAATAAACGCATGAAAAGACAGCAGGCACGGCAGCGTCAGGCTGCGGCGCAGGCCCAGAACCGCGTGACGGAGGCGCAGCTCACAGAGCAGTTCGCGGCACACCAGTATGATAAGGCGCTCGAGACGCTGGCTCAGCTTATCAAAGCTGGTGACACGAAGCCAGAGTATCTCTATAAAGGTGCCTATAGCTATTTCATGCTCGGCGACCAGGAGCGGGCGGCACAGTGGGTCTCGAACACTTTGGCCTATGCGCCGGAGCATGTCGACGCACGTATTTTGCTCGCCCGTATCTGCATCACGCAACAGCGTGAGGATGACGCGCTCGCCATTCTCGATTTCCTCGCGGAGCAGGACGGCGACAGCCTGAAGCCGGAGCAGGCTCAGACTGTACGCGATATCGGCAGCTACTATGCTCGTACCGAGCCTGCGAAATTGCAGCAGGATTTCCCCCATATCGCGGCGTTCTTGCAGGCCAGTGTGCCAGAGGCACCGGTTAGCTTGACGTCGGAACCACAGGCACCAACCACAGCGGTGGCACCTGCGTCTGCCTCGTATCAAGCAGAGTCGCCTACAAGTGCGGTCGATGCTGCGCCAGCAACGGCAACTGTGTCAGGTACAGCTGCCACACCTGTGGCACAGGACGGCGATACGCTCGCGATGCTCCGCCGCCTGAAGGCCAAAGTGCAGGGCGCTAATGCGGCGATGTCGCCAGCGGCTAATACCCGGGCTCTTACCGGTGCAGTTGGGCAGGCAGCTACGGGGGCTGGCACTGCCAGCAACGCGTCGGTTATGCAGCCTGCACCTGCCGCAGTTGCGCAATCCCAGGTTCCTGCCACCAGCACTGCTGCAGCACCGCAGGTAACTGCCCATAGCTCGGTCACGGCGCAGGAGCAGATTGCGGCGGTCATGGCTAAAGAGGTCAGCTTGCACGAGAAAATCAACCTGCTCAACGCTTTTGCTGGGGCGGCCTTTGTAGCCGACGACTACGCAACGGCTAAGGCGGAGCTCGAGGCCGCGCTCAAGCTCGACAGCGAGGATGCCGCAACTATCCGCAACCTCGCCCTCACAGTAGCCCTGCAGGGCGACAAGGAAAAAGCCCTCGCGATCGCCGCACGTCAGCAGCCCGTGGCCTTTATGCTGCTGCACGCGATCAAACAGCTTTAAGCTAAGCGTGGGCAGGCATACGGGCGTGCTTGGGACGGTAATTCCGCCTGGACAGGTGTGGCTGCGAGGGCGGTTACGTGGCAGTATCAGCAGTGCTGATTAGTAGCAAAGTGGGAGGCTCTATATGCGCGGGGCTAAACAGATCCAGCAAATAATGGCTATCGAGGCCGAGGTCAAGCAGGCACAACTCTGCCTGCAGCCCGCAGGCCTGCAAGCGGCCATCAAGCAGTTAGCTGCTTTACGGTCGCCAGCAATCGCCGATATTACGACGGGAATTATAAAAGCCGTCACCGCACTGCCGCCCACCGTAACGCCGCAGCAGTTCGGCGAGATCTGCACCCTCTGCCTCGACTTACTAGCTACAGCCAAAGCCAAACTCGAGGCCTTGCCCCCGCGCAAGCAGGTCATGGTATTCCTCCCCTACAAAGCCTCGATGTGGGACAGCCTCGAAAGCATCTGGCAGGCCGCCAGCCAGGACAAGGAGCACTGCGAAGCCATCGTCATGCCCATCCCGTACTGCGACCTCACGCCGGAGCGCACGGTCAAGGAATGGCACTATGAGGGCCCGCTGTTCCCACCCTACGTGCCCATCACGCACTACGACAGCCTCGACCTCGCGCAGCTGCACCCGGACGTCATTTTCATCCACAATCCCTACGACGGCTATAACCGCATTACCTCGGTCGATAACCGCTTTTATTCGGATCGACTCAAACAATATACCGACAAGCTCGTCTACGTGCCGTACTTCGTCGTGGACAGCAACGTGGCGCCGCACTTCGTGCAGACGCCTGGCGTCCTCAACGCCGACTACGTCATCGTGCAGGACGAGACTATCCGCGAGCAATACGAAGAATTCTATCCGGGCGGCAAGCCGCCAGCGGGCAAAATCCTCGGCCTCGGCTCGCCGAAGTTCGACAAGGTCCAGCATACGACGCGGGCCGACTACACCCTGCCACCGGAGTGGGAGCGCCTGATCAAAGGCCGCAAAATCGTGCTCTACAACACGAGCCTCACGACCATGCTGAACTACACGTCCTTTTTTTGTCGCAAGTTGCGCGAGGTCTTCGCCTTTTTCCGCCAGCGGCAGGACGTCGTACTCTGGTGGCGTCCGCACCCGCTGCTCCGGGCCACGTTCGAGTCCATGCGCCCCGAATACTACGACAAATACTGCGCCCTCGAGCAGCAGTACCGCGATGAGGACTGGGGCATCTACGACGACACCGCCGACGTCGACCGGGCAGTGGTCTGCAGTGATGCTTACTATGGGGACCTTGCCAGCAGCCTCGTCTGGCTCTACCATGTCACGGGCAAGCCCCTGTTGTTTCAGGATGTGCTGGGTGTGTATTTCGGTGCATACCATTTTTATGATTTCGCTGAGGCCGTGGATGGTGCCTGGCTGTTGCGGCCATTTCTGCGTCACGGTCTGCTGCGCGCGGAGCCACGTACGGGGCAAATGAGCCTCGTGACAGATGTCCGGCAGCCTAACGTGCCTATGGAAGCTGCGCTCAGCAATGCTTATTTTGCCAGCCAGCAGGTCGGCAATCAATACTTTTTGCTCCCCTGGGCCGACTGTGACCTCTGCGTTTATGATATGCAGACGCATTCCTGTCAGCATGTGGATCTGGGACAGCAGGGACTCCGTAGCCGGTTGTACATCGTGGGCGCGCGGGCCTATGCTGGTCGCCTCTACTGTTGGGGATATACCTATGGCATTATCGAGTACGATATAGCGTCACAGCGTGTCGTCGCGACGTATCCCTTGGCAGAAGTGCAGCCAGGCGATATGGGCGTTTACAGCATTTTTAACGTGGCCACGGTGGTGAGTACGCGGCTCTATCTGGCACATAAACAGCGGAACAGTTTCTTCTGGTTTGATTTCGTGAGCAAGGACAGTGGCAGCTGCGAGGCAGGCAAACCTGATATGTGTTTCGCCGCTCTGACGGCGGCTGGCGGTCAGTTGTGGCTGGTGGGACGCGCGCCGTCGCTTGTCCGCTATGACCTGCAGACGGGCAGATGGGAGCAATACAACCTGCCTGTGCCGTGTTCCCAGGTTACTGGCCCTTATTTTATTAATATTTTCCAGCAGGACAGTCAGCTGCTGCTGCTGCCCTGCTGTGAATGTGGTGGTGCCGACGCAGTCATCCGTTATGACCTGGCCACAGGGCACATGCAAATCGCGCATCATGCGGGCGGCTACAGTCAGGCACTGCAGCTGCGGGACGGCAGCGTAGCTGCACAGGATATGCAACGGATGCAGGTTGATCTCTATGCTCCAGATGGTACGGTGCGGGAGGTGCAGCTGCATCCGGATTCACAATTGCAACAGGAGTGGCAGGATAACTATCAGCAGGGAGACATAAGGCAATTCTGCGAACGCTATGACATGCCCCTGCCCACGTTCATACAGCAGCTTGCACACCAAGCCACTGTGATACAGCAGCCAGCAGAAACAGCCGGGGGCAAAATATATGCGGCGATGATGCGGTAGACTATTTATAAGGATACCGATAAAGAAGCTCCATTGCGGTTGCTGGGGAGGAGACGGTGTTGTTGATTTCAGAAATGAAGATAGAGGGGTTCAGGTGCTTTCAATCGTTTAGTATGAAGGCCATGCGCCCTGTTACTATATTAGGTGGTCCCAACAATGTGGGAAAATCTTCAGTGCTGGAGGCTTTGCTACTGCCAATGGTGGTTAGTACGCCCGGATATTTCATGTGGTTAGCCAATATGCGTAATGGTGCAGATAGTGTTCAGCCACAACCCAGGTTTGTATGGACTCCGTTATTCAACCGTGTTTCTGAAGCCAATACGTTGCACGTCAGTCTCACAAATGAGACTGGTGAGGCAACTATTTTGCAATTGCGGAAAGAAATGGGGGCTGCAGCTGTTAATAGAGGCAATTTAGGCGGCCGGGTGGATAATTTAGTGGCGTTACATTTGACCTATGAGCATGCAGAAGAACGCGTAGAAGGAAAGTACGTTTTTGTTTCGGAGGCCAGGCGTCCGTATGATGCGATTGAAAGCCATATCGCGTTTATACCGTATACAGAGAATCCGCCTGCATCAGATGATTTGATGAATGTTTTCTACTACAAGGAAGGACGAGACTTCTCTAATGCACAAGTAGCTGAGTGGGTAAGCCAGGCCAGCATGCAGGTCAAGCAGAAGTCACAACTGTTACAATTATTGCAAATCTTTGACTCGGGAATAGCTGATATTATGACAGTTCTGGATACAGGACAGCCGTATGTGTATATTATCAAGGCGAATGGCACACAGCTCCCCTTACGGCATATGGGAGATGGTATCAATAAGGCTATCCGTTTGTTGCTGGCGGTTATGCATGCGTCGGATGGTATATTGCTGATTGATGAAGTGGAAAATGGCCTTTACTATAGTTTGTATGATAAAGTGCTGGATGCACTGTATCGAGCAGCGATGCAGTTGCATTGTCAGCTTATCATAACAACGCACAACCAGCAGATTCTCCAGTCCTCGGTGGATGTCATGCTTAATGCAGGGATGCTGCAACAGCTGTCATATCAGCGATTGGAACAATATAGGGATGATATACGGGCGTATGCCTTTAGTGGCGAGGACCTTGACTTGGCCATACAGGCGGATTTAGAGGTGCGATAGAGATATGGGCAAGACGAAATCCAATCAGGAGTTCAATGCGCATCATCCATATGTTGTTATTTGCGAGGGAGTAGACGGGAAAAATTTTCTTATTCAGTATTTGAACTATCTGGTAAAGGCAGGAAAAATCCCCGATGAATACGAAGCCTATGATTTTGGTGGTAATGAAGATATCAATAAGAAATTGCAAATTTCGCCCAGTTTGAAAAATTTTGCCAAAATGAAGGCTATTCTGATAGTCCGCGATGCGGAGATGGATGCGGCAGGCGCTGTGACGTCTTTGCAACAGGTGTGCAATACGGCATTCAAGGCAGAGGTGGCGTCAACAGGTGATTTTGCGTATAGTGGTACATATGAAGGTCTAAAAATTGGTTTTTATTTGTGGCCAGGGCTTCGGCAGGGACAGTTTCAAAGTGGAACGTTGGAAGATATCTGTAATGAACTGTTATGCGCACAAGCAAATGAGGCGAGTACGTCAGAATTACGACAGCAAACAAAAGACTATATAACGGCTATTGAGCAATCCAGGGGAGAAAGGTTTCGTCGAAGACATAAAAATTCGCTGCATACAATTTTTGCTGGTACGGATCGCTTTGTAGGTATGAAAATCGGTGAAGCGGCGAAAGCGGGGGCGTTCGACTTTTCTGCGCCACCATTGCAAGTTCTGGAAAGACGTATATGCATGATGAGCAATAAATAATTTTGTGAACATGGATGTGGGGAGAGTTTGATGGGACAGCAGGAGAATGGCGCGCCTGTAATGGTCAGCGTGATGGTAGCGACCTACAATCAGGAAAAGTTCATTGGACAGACACTGGCCAGTATTGTGGCGCAGCAGACGGATTTTCGCTTTGAGGTCATCGTGGGGGAGGACTGCTCGACGGACGGGACGCGGGCGGTGGTCGAGGAGTATGCGGCGCGCTATCCGGATATCGTGCGGCCAATATACCACGCGACAAATCAGGGCGCCACGCAGAACGGCCTCGCCTGCCTGCGCCTCGCGCGGGGCAAGTATCTCGCCTGCTGCGATGGCGATGACTTCTGGTGTGATGTGCACCGGTTGCAGTATGAGGTGGACTATCTGGAGCAGCATCCGGAGTACATTGCTGTGAACAGCCGCTGCCGCGTGGTCGATGATGCGGGGCAGGAAATCCAGCTGGAACAGATTGGCGCGCGCGTCCAGTTCTGGGCCAGCGAGGCGGGCGAGTTTACACTGGCGGATTTTACGGCCTGGCGCATGCCCGGGCATAACTCCGCGCTATTGTACCGGAATATTTTTCTGCAACATCCCGAGGATATGGAGCTCTATCCGTATGCCTCGCCGATTGTGGGCGACCGGACGACGGTGTTCCTGCTCGTGCTTTATGGCAAAATCCGCTGTCTCGACAGAGTCGTCTCCTGTTACCGTTTTCGTACGGATCCGGGCAGGACGAACTTTATGGCGGTGTACAAGAACCAAAACCGGAAAGATGCGGATTTCCTGATGCTGCGGCGTTTGGAGAAGTGGGCCTGGGCACATAAGCAGGTGCAGCTGGACCTCAGTACGGTCAAAAAAGACCGGCTGGCGGGAGCGGTCGTGACATTGCTGCGCCAGCCCAGCTGGCATAATATCGTTGTCGTAGGCCGCATCATCGGCTATAGCGGCGAGCCCCTGCGCTACGGCTGGTACGTACTCAAGGCGCTGGCGCTCAAGACCTACTATTGGCGGATACGAGGCGAGGACAGGCTGTTAAGGCTGTGAGGATAGGAGGCACATGGCATGAAAATTTGTGAGCGGGCACTCAACTGGGTGCAGGTGATAGACTGTGAAGGTACTGTGCGCCTTTGCAGCTGGTTATACGACGGCGGTGTCGTCGGTCAGTTGACGAAAAATTCCTTTGAGGAACTATATCATAGCGTTGAGGCCAAGCTGATTCGCCAAATGCATAGCGAGGGCGATTACTCGAATTGCAATCCCGATGCCTGTCCGTTCGTGGCCAATAATGACCATAGCAACATTGTAGAGGTAGTAGAGGTACCGCGCCTGCCGACCATGCTGGCTTTGGCGTACGAAAATGTATGTAACTACCATTGCGTGATGTGCACTATCCCTGACTGTATGCAGAGCCATCGGCCGAGTGAGCTGGAGGCGAAATATCAGCGTATCGACCGCGAACTGGAGAAAATCCTGCCACATATCAAGACGCTCAGTGCCAACGGTCTCGGCGAGTTCTTTGCCAGCCCGCATACCATGAAGCTCATGCAGCACTGGCAGCCACTGGCACCGGTGGAGGAGTGCCGCGCCATCATCGAGACCAACGGTTCGCTGTTCAATGCGCAGAACTGGCAGAAGGTCAATAATCTGGGTCGGTTCCACCTAAGCGTCTGCATCACGGTCCTGAGCTTTGAGGAGGAGACGTACCAGCAGCTGTCCGGTACGCACCTGCCCGTCGCCAATATCATCGACAACCTGCATTTCGTGCGGTCGTTGCGCGAACAGGGCATCATCAACTATCTGGAGCTGGCTACGGTATATCAGCGGGATAATTTCCGTCAGCTGCCGGAGTTTACCCGCCGCTGTCTGGAGGAGTTCGGCGCAGATTACGTGCGTCTGCGGCCATACGAGCCGTGGGTCGATCCGGGTATCGACGAGTGGCTGCGTGACGTGCGCAATGCGGACAACCCCTATCATGCGGAGTTCCTCGAGGTCATGCGTGACCCCATTTTCCAGCATCCCAAGGTTCACGACTGGGGCGGCGGGCAGGAGAGCGGCCTCGGCAAGGAGGCCTATCCCAAGCTGCGGCAGCAGTTCTGCGACATGGAGCACATGCTGGCGCAGGATGACCTGGCCGACCGGGTAAAGCGCTATTTGGGCTCGGAGCGTGTGACTATCTATGGTATGAATACCTCGGGCCGCCTGTTGCTCAACTTGCTGGACCGCGAGCTGCAGATACCCTATGTCATGGACCGCGGCCAGGCGGGCACGAGATATCGGGGCAAGCAGATTTACTGGGTCGACGCGGCGACGCAGCTGGAGCGCGACCTGCCGGTCATCGTCACGCTGCGTCCGCAGACGACGGCGGCCGTCATCAAGCTGCTCCGGCAGACTGGCTACAGCAAACAGATTGTACCTTTAGCAGAAATACTGGCTTTGTAAACAGGAAGGATACACTATGGAGCAGACAGCAAAAGCGGGGCAGGGGCAGCACGATATTTTCGTGACGCGCTCCTCGCTGCCACCCATGGAGGAGTATATCGCGGAAATCAAGGATATTTGGCAGACCCATTGGCTGACGAACATGGGCGCGAAGCATGAAGCACTGCGGCAGGCATTGCAGCAGTATCTGGGCGTGGATCAGCTGCATCTGTTCGTCAACGGGCATATGTCGCTCGAGCTCTCCCTGCAGGCTCTGAAGCTCACGGGTGAAGTCATCACGACGCCGTTCACGTTCGCGTCTACGACGCACGCTATCGTCAGAAATGGCCTGACGCCGGTATTCTGCGATATTCGGCCCGACGATTACACCATCGACACGGAGAAAATGGAGCGGCTTATCACGGATCGCACCACGGCAATCGTGCCCGTGCACGTCTATGGCAACGTCTGCCAGGTCGAGGAAATCCAGCGCATTGCAGATAAATACGGCCTCGTCGTGCTCTACGATGCGGCGCATGCTTTTGGCGAGACCTATCGGGGACGCGGCGTCGCCAGTTTCGGTGACGTCAGCTGTTTCAGCTTCCATGCGACGAAAGTGTTTCATACCATCGAGGGCGGGGCGGCGTGCTACTCCGACCGTCTGCACGATTTTGGCCTAGACCTGTTCCGGTTGAAGAATTTCGGCATCCGCGGTGAGGAGGAGGTAGACGCCGTCGGCGCCAACGCCAAAATGAACGAGTTCTGCGCCGCCATGGGGCTCTGCAACCTGCGGCACCTCGACGTGGAAATCCAAAAGCGCGGACAGGCCGCAGGCTGGTACCGTGCCCGACTGGCGGACGTGCCCGGCCTGCAACTGAATATCCAGCGGCCGGAGGTCAAGCCGAACTACGCCTATTTCCCTGTGGTCTTCGACGAGCACGCCTTCGGCGCCACGCGCAACGAGGTCTACACGGCGCTCGCCCGCGAGGGCATCCACGCCCGCAAATATTTCTACCCCCTGACCAATACGTTTGAATGCTACCGCCATCGCTTCGACGCCAACGACACACCCATAGCCCTGCACATCGCCAAACGCGTCCTCACCCTGCCGCTCTACGCCGGGCTGACGGAGGCGGATGTGGACAGGATTTGCCAGATCGTGCTGAGGTGCGGGAAGGGTTAGTATAGGAGAATATAAAATGGACAGATTTTCACAGTTTGCCCTGGCTTATCAGCATATGGCAGACGAGCAGAGCCGCAGGTGGTTTGAGGCCAGATTGGCATATGCCGTCACGGGCGACCAGTACTGTATTTTTGATAACGTCAAACAGGATGAGCCGCAGTTTCACGGCTGGGATTTGGTCTATTTACAGACAATGATGGAACAGACGCATAAGAGCAAGTTATTGCTTATGGGCGCGGGCGGGGACGGGAGGTATACAGCCTATATTCTGCAGCACTCGCCCCTAGCGGACAATCTCAAGGGCTTTTTGGATGATGATGGGCAATTGCAGGGAACCTGCGTGTGTGGTTTGCCGGTGTTTTCGCCGTTAGACGCGCCGCGTTATAGCGACGAACATATTATCATCATTGCTTCACGGCAATATGGCAGGGGCATGTATGAGTGCCTGACCAGGGCAGGCGTACCGCAGTCAGCGCTTTACGTGTCGGCGTTCGGCATTTTTACGGCTGGTTATGGACATCAATATTTCGATGTGTTCCAGCCGCGCGAGCACGAAGTTTTTGTCGATGCTGGCTGCTGCGACGCATCCACCAGCTTAGAATTCGTGCAGTGGTGTCATGGGCATTATGATAAGATTTACGCATTTGAGGGCAGTCAGGCTCTCGCCAAGGAGTGCGAGGCCGTGTTCCAGCGGGAGCAGGTACGCGATTATCAGATGATTCCCAAGGCTTGCTGGAAAGAAACCGGCATGGTGGGCTTTAGCGACGATTTGCAAAGCGTGCGTGGAAATAGCGCACACATTACCGGTCAGGCCGGCGATGTACCTGCTGCCAGTATAGATGGTATATTGGGGGGGACAATAGCAACCTTTATCAAAATGGACATCGAAGGTGCCGAGTACGAAGCACTCCAAGGCGCGCGCAATACCATACAGAAATACCATCCCCGTTTGGCTATTAGCATTTACCACAAGCCCATGGATGTGCTGTATATTCCGTCATACTTGATGCAGCTGCATGAGGGCTATCGCTTTTACATCCGGCACTACTGTTCACGGCGCTGGGAGACAGTATTGTATGCGGAGTAGAAGTTGTTGAGTTGGGAATACGATGGAGATATGAAGGGCGGTCAACAAAATGGCTAGGCAGAGTGTTCTAAACGAAACGCAAAATAAATTTTTGGAACTTTTGTTTGAAAGACGACAGGTTAGTGCATGCGAAGCATGTGAAGCGTTAGGACTTAAACATAATGTTAATGATGATGAAATTAATGGTGGCGCTTACACAGCTTTGAATGATGCCATAGGATACATGGTAGGTGACGAAGAATCATTTATTGGTACTTTATTCACAATAGAGAGATCTTTTGATGATATACCAAATCACGATACATACCGGCTAACCCCAGACGGAGAACAGTTCGTGGAACGAACGAGAAGCAAAAGAAATTCTGTCAGAAGGGAATACATTGCGATATTGGTAGCGATAGTGGGTGCGGTAGCAGCGATAATCGCACTATATAAGTGAATTAAAACGGATGATTTTTGTGAGCGCTTTAATGTTATGCAATGTGTGGGTCAAATCGAGGGAACGGCATGAAGCATTTGATTATTATCGGCGTGGGCGGGTTTGCGCGCGAGTGTTATTGGCATGCACAGGGCTCACATGGCTATGGTGAGGAATGGGATATTAAGGGCTTCCTCGACGGCGATGTCAAGCTGGCGCAGGAGGAGTATGATAAGCTGGAAAAGCCGGTGCTCGGTGATGTGTATAACTACGAGATTCAGCCTGAGGACGTGTTTATATGTGCGATAGGCGACAGTGCGCTGCGCAGGAAACTGGTAGCTCCGATATTAGAGAGGGGCGGGCAGTTTATAAATATTGTTTCTCGGTCGTCGCAGGTTCAGGGGCATGTGCAGATGGGCGTAGGCAATATTATCTGTCCTTATGTCGTGGTAGGTGACCACGCGCAGCTGGGCAATTTTGTGGTTCTGAATGTGCGCTCTGGCATGGGGCATGACAGCGTGGCTGGGGACTACAGCAGCTTCATGGGGGGTGCCGGTTTGTGCGGTTATGCCGTGGCGGGGGAAAATACGTATTGGGCTACCTATGCGACGGGACTGCCGGGCAGCAAAACCGGCGCTGATGTGCAGGTTGGCGTGGGCAGCGTAGTATTCAGGCACGTCAAGCCGGGGTTAAAGGTCTTTGGCAACCCGGCGAGGCCTTTTGAGTGAGTGCTTACAGGCAGGAGACATTATGAGCAAGCAATTTATTGATTTTCAGGGCAAAAAGATTATCGTGGCCGGGGCATCGTCGGGCATCGGTCGGCAGATTGCGCAGACGCTGAATGAGTATGGTGCGTCGGTCATCGCCATGGCCCGTCGGGAGGACAAGCTGCAGGGGCTGGTAACTGGCCTCGCGGGCGAGGGAAATCGGTATTATGTCGCGGATTTGTCGCAGACGGAAGGCATCGAGCACCTGCTCAAGCAAATAGTGGCCGAGGTGGGACCTGTCGATGGACTGGTGTACAGTGCGGGCATCAGCTATGACCGTCCGTTGGGCCTGTGTAAACCGGCAGTTGTGCGACAGCTGTTTGACATCAACTTCTTTGGTTTCTATGAGATGGTCCGGGTGTTGGCCAAAAAGAGCAATCATAACGCTGGCTTTTCTGTCGTGGGCATTTCCTCAGCGGCGGCTGATGGCGCTAACAAGAGCCAAAGTGTATACAGCGCATCTAAGGCTGCGATGGATGCCAGCGTCAAGGTCATCGCACAGGAACTGGGCAGCAAAGGCATTCGGGTCAACACCATCAGGCCGGGTATGATAAATACGGAAATGTATCAGAAATACAAGGAAAATTTTGGTGAACATGGAGATGTACGGCTGGTGTCTAGACAGTTTTTGGGCGTAGGCGAAACTATAGATATTGCCAATGCAACAACATATTTACTGAGTGAAAAAGCCAAATTTATCACGGGAATTAACATGAGCGTTGACGGTGGTTGGGCTTGTTGATAAAAGTAAAGGTGACTAACGTATGTTAGAAAGCAGACATAAGGGCATCAAGATATCTTCCCTGGCGGTTGCGGTATCTAACTCCTGGGTTTCTATTGAAGAAAGCGCAAAAATCCGCGGGGGGGGGGATAGATGTTGCGAAGTTCAAGAAGATGACCGGTATAGATGGGCACTGGATAGCGGATAAGCGGCAGACTACGGCGGATTTCTGTTATGCGGCGGCGGAGCAGTTGCTCACGCAGCAGCAGGTAGACCGGGCGGAGATTGGTGTGCTGGTGCTGGTCACGCAGACGCCGGATTATTTTGGTCCGTGTACCGCCAGCGTGCTTCATCATCGTCTGAACTTGTCGCAGGATTGTGTCGTCTTTGATGTGAATCAGGGCTGTGCTGGCTTTGAGTATGGTTTGAACATAGCGGCGTCGCTCATGCAGGACGCTAACACGGGTAAGGCCCTCGTGTTATGTGGCGATACGTTTGCTAAACCATATTCGCACCAGGCTGTGAGCTACGAGAATGCCAGCAATTCGGCTAAGTTTTTGTTTGGTGATGCCGGTGCGGCTGCGCTACTGACCAAGACGGATGATGAGGAGGAGTTCTTGGTTGTCACCTGTGCGGATGGGCATGGCTATGGCACCATTTGCAACCCTTACCATGCGTATCGGCATCCGGATCGGGAGATTGAGCATATCATGAATGATGTGGATGTGTTCAATTTTGCAACGAGCAAGGCACCAGCGATGCTCAAGGAGTACATGGCACTAACGGGCACCAGTCCAGCAGACTATGACGCGCTGGTATTGCATCAAGCAAACCTTTTTATTATGAAGCAGGTGGCGAAGCGTGCAGGCTTTCCGCAAGAGAAACTTGCGGTCTCTATTGATGAATTTGCCAATACCAGCTCGGCCTCGATACCCACGGCTATTGTCAAAATGTATGGACAGGATGAGACGAAAACGTCTAAACATCTGTTGCTCTGTGGCTTCGGCGTGGGCCTGACCTGGTCGGCTTGTGCTATCCGTATCGCCCCGGTGGCGGTGCTGCCACTGGTGCACACAGACGCGTATTTTGAGGATGGCTTTGCGGACTAGGCTGGGGTTGCAAGGCAGAATTTTAGGAGGAAATAACGATGACGGAAAAAGAAAAACTTGCTATGCTGGATGATTTGTTTGAGCTCGATGAAGGCACGCTGAAGCCGGATACGCCGCTGTCCAGCGTGGAGGAGTACGACTCCATGAGCAAACTGTCACTGATTGTGATGATGCAGGATGAGTTTGATGTGAATCTGACCAGCAAGATTATCAAAGAGTTCCAGACGGTCGGCGATATTCTGGCCTATATGCATAAAGATGCTTGAGGTGCTTGTTTATCAATACGCGCATGCTAATTTGCGCATTTTGGCGGTGCATATACCACCGCTGGACAATGTATCATACCTCGTTTTTGTGGCTGGGCAGCATGAATGTATGGTCATCGACCCGGCGGCCCTGGCGGGCTGGGAGGAACTGCTGGCTGCATATCAGCTGGTGCCACGTCTGATACTGCTGACGCATGAGCATATCGATCACATTAGTGGGGTCAATGCGCTCATAGCGCGCTATGGGTGCAGGCTGCTGTGCCATGCGCGCTGTGCGGAGCATATCAAGGACCCCAGGCGTAACCTGGCGCATTATTTTGAGGCTTTACTGGAGATGCATGGTGCGGCGGAGCCGGAGCGCTACGCCAGGCTGATAGATTATCAGGTGACCTATCCGGCGGAGACGTATACTGGGCGGCTGAATTTCAGCTGGCAGGGACTGCCGGTCACGCTGCAGGAGGCGCCAGGCCACTCGGCGGGCGGCAGCTGTATACGCGTGGCGGATGTGCTGTTTTCCGGGGATAATCTGCTCCGGGATACGCCGGTCTTTACGATACTGCCGGGCGGTAGCAAAAAGCTCTATCAGGCGCAGACGGAGCCGCTCTTGCGTGCTTTGCCACCGGAGATGTATGTTTATCCCGGCCACGGCGCGCGGTTTCAGTTGCGCGATGGTGCCTGGCGATAGGGGAGAGTATTGTGGAAATAGTAAAGTTTCAACAGGTGAAAGTGGCCGGTATCGCTGGGGCGGCACCACAGCAGGTCATCGATAACCATACCTATGATGAGTGGCTGGGGAAAAAGGTTGTGGACCGGGTCATCAAGACATCCGGCGTGCGCCAGATTCACCGCGCCATCCGGCGGCAGACGGCCAGTGACCTGGGCTATGCGGCGGCGGAGCAGCTTTTGACACAAAAGCAGATTGACCGCAGCCAGATTGGGGCCATTATCAACGTCACGGAAACGCCTGACTACGTGGCACCGGCCTCGGCCTTTGTGCTGCACCATCGTCTGGGACTGCCAGTGGACTGCATGCCCTTTGATGTCAATCTGGGCTGTCCCGGCTATGTCTACGGCTTGCATATCGCGGCCGGCATGCTGAGCCATTCGCCGAAAAAATACGTTCTGCTGATTGTTGGCGATGTCTTTAAGAACAACGACTTCAGCGGACGCGAGAACCCGGACCATACCTATCTCATGATGCTGGGCGACGGCGCTACGGCGACGCTGCTGGAGCGCTCGGAGGCGGGCACTATGGAAACGGTGCTGTTTGCCGAAACGGAGCGTTACAAGGTCCTGCACACCATGGGCGGGGCGCGTTGTGTCGATGCGCCGCATGACGTGACGCGCTGGCAGGATGGTGTGGACCGCTCGCTCTATGACTGCTATATGGACGGCATGGAGGTGTTCCAGTTCTCCACGAAGCGGGCACCGGAGGCCATCCGGGGCTTTTTGGCAGAAAAAGGACAGACGAGTGCGGACTATGACTATCTCTATCTGCATCAGGCCAACAAGATGATTGTCGACCGCGTGGGCAGACTGGCTGGATTCCACAAGGAGCAGGTGCCGCAGAGTCTCGACCGCTACGGCAATAGCAGTTGCGCCTCTATCCCGATTACCATCGTCGACCATTTGGGCGACATGGCCGAGAACGCGGAGAAACGACTGCTGCTCTGTGGCTTTGGTGTGGGGCTGGCCTGGGGCGTCGTTTCGCTGACCGTGCAAACGGGCGATATTCTGCCTATGATTTTTACCGATGACTTTTATCAGGAGGGAGAAATTTATCCTGCATAAAAGTGAGCATGCATAGTTGAGGGAGTGGATGAAGTTGAGCCAGACGACTTTGACGTGGGAAAACCTCGACGCCTATCTCAAGGTGCCGTTGGGTTACCGTTTCGTTGATAAGGTACAGCTGGTCTCCGACCGTGAGGCGCTGGGGACGAAGGCCGTTTCTTCCCAGGACTGGTATTTCCGCATTCATTTCCCCGGCAATCCGGTCATGCCAGGCGTTTTCATCATGGAGTCTATTGAGCAGACAGCAATCGCTTTGCTGGCGGTGGCGGGCAAGCAATACCGCTTCCAGGCATGCGAGGCCATGCGCCTGTTCGGCTCCGTGCGGCCAGGCGATATCCTGCAGAGCTATGTCAACATTACTGAGGAGGAGTCACCGCGCGTACAGTGTGAGGGCGAAGCCTATATCCAGCAGGCAGACGGCAGCCAACAAAAGATATGCTCGATGCGCTTTACCTTAATCAGCGAGGAGGTAACGTCAGCAGGGATCGCTGGCGATATATCGGCTGGCGAGACCGTGCCAGAGATCCCCGCAAAGAACGTGGCAGTTGATTTTGATAATTTTGACCAATACATCGCTGTTCCGTTGGAATATCGTTTTTTGGACAAGGCTAAGGTCGTTCCACCAAAAGCTGCGTGGGGGATGAAGAATATCTCTTCACAGGAATGGTATTTCCCAATAGCTTGTTGTAATAGGCCTGTAGTTCCACATGCTGTTGTGATGGAAGTCATTATGCAAACTGGCGCATTATCGGCTACCACGATTGATAATGGGCGCTTCAAGTTGATGATGTATAATTCCTGCAGAAAAATGCAACTCTATGGGCAGGCGCTTCCAGGGGCTTGCATCAGAACGTATGTAGAGCTGCGAAGGTTTCGTAACGGCGTTGCCAACCTGCATGGCATGGCGTATGCTGACGACCAATTGCTGTGCAGGATGGATTTTATTCTGGTGGCGCCGGGCGAGATGCGCCAGGTCAGACGCTAGAGGGGAGAGGTTCCTGTGTTGTTGCAAGGAAAGCAGGCTATTATTACCGGTGCCAGTGGCGGTATCGGGCTGGCAATTACCGAGGAGTTTGCCCGGCAGGGAGCGCATATCTGGGCCTGCGCGAGCCACTGCCATGAAGGATTCGCGGAGCGGTTGCAGGCCCTCGCCACGCAGTATCAGGTCGAGATTGCACCGGTTTACTTTGATTTGACCGATGCGGCGGCTGTCAAGGAGGCAGTGCGCACGATTATCAAGGCCAAGCAGCCTATCGATATCTTAGTCAACAATGCCGGGGCGGCCGAGTATCAGCCGTTCCTGATGTTGCGGCAGGACGCTTTGCAAAAGATGATGACCGTCAATTTCTTCGGACCCTTGCAATTCACGCAGCTGCTGGCCCGCCGCATGGGACGGCAGCGTGAGGCGGCCATCGTCTTCGTCTCCTCGGTGGCGGGGTTACGCGGCGAGTCCGGCAATCTGGCCTATGGCGCCAGCAAGGCGGCGGTGGCGCACGCAGTCAAGGTTCTGAGCCGGGAACTGGCCCCCAGCCACATTCGGGTCAATGGCGTTGCCCCAGGCATGGTGAACACGGAGATGAAGCAACTGGCAGACCAGAACTACTGGCAGCAGCTGGTGGAGCAGGTTTACCTCAAACGTGAGGCGGAGCCGGCCGAGATTGCGCGGGTCATCGCCTTTTTGGCCAGTGACGCAGCCAGCTATGTCAATGGTCAGGTCATACGGGTAGATGGAGGCTTACAGTGAAACAGGACCTTCAAGCATTAAAAGATTTAGCGCTCTCGATACGCCGCGATGTGTTGGACATGACCTATCGGGCGGGAGCTAATGGCGGGCATCTTGGCGGCGGTTTTTCGGCAGCGGATATACTGGCCGTTTTATATGGCAGCGTGATGCACCTGACACCAGCCACCGTGGACGCGCCAGACCGGGACAGATTTTTCCTCAGCAAGGGTCATATCGCGTTGGCACATTATGCGGTGCTGGCGGAGACGGGCTTTATCCCCCGGTCGGATTTAGAGCTCTTTGAGGTGTCGGGGAGTGCGTATCCCACGCATGCCGTGATGGCGCCGGAAAAGGGTATCGAAATCTCCAGCGGCAGTCTGGGCTACGGTCTCTCTATCGGCGTGGGCGCGGCCTTGTCCGCCCACATGCACGGCCGGGATAATCGGGTATATGTGCTCCTGGGCGACGGTGAGTGCAACGAGGGCTCCGTCTGGGAGGCGGCTATGTCGGCGGCGAAATTCAAATTAGACCATCTGGTAGCTATTGTCGATGTTAATGGGCAATCGCTGGATGGCTATACGGACGATACTATGCCGTTGCATGACTTTGTGGGTGCGTTTCAGGCCTTTGGTTGGCAGACGCTGGCCGTAGACGGGCACGATATCCATGCCCTGTTGAATGCCTTTGCCACGGCGGGCACGCAGAACGCGCCGACGGCCATTATCGCGCACACCGTGAAATGCAAGGGCCTGCCCTCGCTGGAAAATCAGACCGGCTGGCACCATGCCCGCCTCAGTGAGGAACAGTATCAGGCACTGCGGTCAGAATTGGAGGGACAGCGATGATAGAGTATACGCCTGAGCACATCATGGCCTGGACCCGCATGGGCATGCGCAAGGCCTTTGGACCGATGCTGGAACAGCTTGCCGCTGACCATCCAGATGTAGTTGTTTTGGCAGCAGACGTCGCCAGCTCGGCTAATCTGGGCGGCTATCAGGAGCGCTTCCCAGACAGATTTTTTAATATCGGCATTGCCGAGCAGAACATGACGGCCATAGCGGCGGGACTGGCACAAGATGGCTACAATGTGTTCATCACCTCTTTTTCGCCCTTTGTCTCCATGCGTGCCTACGAGGCCGTGCGCACGGTGGTGGGCTATACGCACCAGAATGTGAAGGTGGTGGCGCTGGGCAGCGGCATGACGCTCGGCTCGCAGGGCAATACGCATTATGGTCTGGAGGATATTTCCCTCATGAAGACCATCCCCGGCATGCGGGTGCTGTCGCCGGCCGACTGTGCTGAGGAAGCCAAGGTTTTAGAGGATCTGGCCGGGTATCAGGGCCCTGCCTATCTCCGGCTGACTGGTATTGATGGTACACCGGGGGTGCATAAAGGCGACTATGCCTATCAGCCCGGCGTGCCAGAATTGCTGAAAGACGGTGACGACATTGTCTTTTTGGGCACGGGTGCGGTTTTGCATGAGTGCATGCGCGTGTCACGGGCGTTCAAAAAAGAAGCGCTGACCTGTGCGGTCTATGATATTGCGTCACTCAAGCCGTTGGATCTGTCGATGTTGGAAAGCAGGTTACAACAGGCTAAGCTGATTGTGACAGTGGAGGAGCATTTTCAGACCGGTGGTCTGGGCGACAGCGTGGCGGCCTGGCTGGCGGCACGGCGTACGCATCCGCCGTTGTGCAAAATCGGCATAGCCGATGTATTCCCCCATCCGGGTGATTACGCCTATATGTTGGAGCAATGTGGTCTGACCGCAGCGAAAATAAAACCTGTGGTTTTAGCGGCTCTGGACAGCCAACAATGAAGAAGTATCAGGAACAGTCAAGAAAGGATAACAGACTCATGAGCAACGAAGAGAAATATTTACAGGCTTTCTGTGAGACGTTTGGCATTGATGCGGAGCAGGCCAAGGGATTAAAATATCAGGATATTGAAGAATGGGATTCCGTTGGGCATATGTCTTTGGTGGCGGCGTTAGAGGATGCGTTTGACATCATGATGGAAACGGACGATATCATCGATATCAACAGTTATGCCAAGGGCAAGGAAATTTTGGCCGAGAGATACGATATCGCGTTTTAAGCTGAAGGGCTGATAGGATATGCTATGGGATTTCAAGCAGTTTGGTGAGCATACAGCCGTCATTGATGACCGTGGGCAGACGCTGACGTATGCGGCGCTCAGTCAGGCTGGTCAGCGGCTCTGTGCGGCGGTGTTTCAGGATTGCGGTCAGGCTCGTTGTCTGGTCTTTAATCTGTGCAGCAATGTCATGGGCAGTCTTGTGGGCTACGCCTCCTTTCTTAATGGTGGTATTGTGCCTGCCATGTTGAAGCAGGATTTAGACGAGGACTTATTGGCAGATTTATATGCACAATATAGACCAGCCTATATTTGGACGGCGCTGACGGACAAGGAACGGCCAATCTTTGTCGGGCTGCCAGTTGTGTATGAGGCCTATGGCTACGTCTTGCTGCGCACGCCTTTCGGTCTGGCCACGCAGCTGTATCCGGAGCTGGCGCTCTTGCTCACGACGTCGGGCTCTACGGGCAGTCCTAAATTTGTGCGGCAGTCCTATAAAAATATTCAGGCTAATACAGACTCCATCGTCGAGTATTTGCAGCTGGACGCGCAGGAACGCCCCGTGACAAATCTACCCATGAACTATACCTATGGTATCAGTGTGCTCAATACGCATTTGGCCGTGGGCGCTACGCTCCTGCTGACCGATAAGACGATGATGCAGCGTGACTTCTGGTCGTTCTGCCGCGAACAGCATGCAACCTCATTGGCTGGTGTACCCTATACCTACGAGATGCTGAAGCGGTTGCGCTTTATGCGCATGGATTTGCCGGATTTGCACACTTTGACCCAGGCAGGCGGTAAATTGCTGCCGGAATTGCATCAGGAGTTTGCTGCCTTTGCACAGAGCAGGCAGATTAAATTTGTCGTGATGTATGGCGCCTGTGAGGCAACGGCCCGGATGGGGTGGCTGCCACCTGATAAAGCTTTGATGAAAACGGGTTCGATGGGCATTGCTATTCCAGGCGGCAGGTTTGAACTGCTCGATGCGCAGGATGAGGTTATCACGCAGCCCGATGTAGTGGGCGAACTGGTTTACTACGGTGACAATGTGACGCTGGGCTACGCGACCAGCGCCGCTGACCTGGTGAAAGGGGATGAGCGCCAGGGACGCTACCCGACAGGCGATATGGCCCGCCGCGATGCGGACGGCTACTACTATATCGTGGGCCGCAAAAAGCGTTTTTTGAAGCTGTACGGCAACCGCGTGAATCTGGATGACTGTGAGCGCCTGTTAAAAGCAGCCTTTACGGAGGTCGATGTGGTGTGCGGCGGCGTAGATGATAAATTGTATATCTTTAGCACCGATGAGCAGCAACTGCCGCAGATGCGACGGTATTTGTCCAGCAAAACTGGGCTCAATCAGGCCGCGTTCCGGACGGTGTTTTTATCGCAGATTCCGCATAATGAGTCTGGCAAGACGCTGTATAAAGAGTTGGCGCAATACTATGACAAGTAGGCCGCCTTGCTTCGTACATTCTTGTGCGGGTGGTCAGACAAGCCGTTCATCATGTCGCTGGCTGAGTTCAAGCAGAGGTTTTTATGATGGAATACGATGAGTTTTTGCGCGTTGCGCCGTATGGCCTGCCACACGCGGAGAAAGAACGGCAGTTGACGTCAGTGCTCAAAGCACTGACGCTGATGCATATGGAGCATTGCCTGGAGTATCAGCGTATTTTAGCCACACTAGGCTTTAGCACTGCGGCAGATATAGCTGCCGTACAGGATTATGAGCAGCTGCCGTTCCTGCCAGTCAGATTGTTTAAGGAGTACGAGCTCTGTAGTGTACCACGGGAGGATATAGTCAAGACGATGACCTCCTCCGGCACGACGGGACAGCGCGTCTCCAGAATTTTTTTGGACCGGCGGACGGGCGCCGCGCAGTCGCGGGTCATGTCGCGTATTGTGGCGGATTTCCTAGGCAAGCAAAGGCTGCCTATGATTATTCTCGATACCTCAGCTCTGCTGAAGAATCGCACTATGTTCTCTGCACGCGGCGCGGGTCTTCTAGGCTTCTCCATGTTTGGCCGCGACCGCATCTATGCTCTGGATGAGAACATGCAGCTGGATGTTGCCGGTCTACAGGCTTTCCTGCAGAAACATGAGGGGGAGGATATTTTCCTCTTCGGCTTTACGTTTATGATCTGGCAGCATTTTTACCGGGAACTGGTGCGCCTGGCCGAGCAGGGCACTAAAATCGATTTGTCACGCGGTATCATGCTGCATGGTGGCGGCTGGAAAAAACTGGCCAGCGAGGCCGTCAGCCCGGAGGAGTTCCGGCGGAGGCTTCAGGAGGTCTGCGGCATCCGGAAGGTGTATAATTACTATGGCATGGTTGAGCAGACGGGCTCCATTTACATGGAATGTGAGTACGGCCATCTGCATGCCAGCAGTTTCAGCGATGTGATTATCCGTAATCCGCTGGACTGGTCCGTGCAGCCACATGGGGAGAAAGGACTCATCGAGGTCGTTTCCTGTCTGCCTGCGTCTTATCCGGGTCATGTCCTGCTGACAGAGGACGAGGGCGTGGTAGACGGCGAGAATGACTGTCCTTGCGGCAGGAAGGGCAAATATTTCCGCGTTTTGGGCCGGGTAAAGAATGCTGAAATCAGGGGGTGCAGTGATACCTATGCAGACAAAATCTCCCGACGCGCCTGACTTTCGTGGCGTGACCGTATTGGCCGGTTCGCTTTTGACTGCGAACACGAGCAAACCGTTAGTACCTTTCCATGATGGCGTGCTCGATTTCTTGGATGCGTTGGCTAAAGTGCTCTTGAAAAGTCAGGAGGCTAAGGCGTATCCGGAGGTTGTAACGTTTGGCTTTTTTTGCCGCAAGGGCAATCTGCTGCAGTTGAAGGCGCAGTATGCCGGTCGGCTGGACGGGCGTCTGGGCAGGGGCCTGGCCTTTCACATTGCACCGTCCAATGTGCCTATTAATTTTGGTTACAGCCTGCTCAGTGGCCTGCTGGCGGGGAATGCAAATCTCGTCAAGGCCAGCAGCAAGGATTTCGCGCAGACGCGAATTGTCTGCCAGGCAATGCAGGACGTTTTGGCTCGGTCGGAGTTTGCCATGTTGCAGCCATATGTCAATGTGGTGATGTATGACCGTGAACGGCAGGAATTGACGGAGTTCTTTTCCAGCATCTGCAACGTACGCGTGATCTGGGGCGGTGATAGGACCATCGCCGCCGTGAGGCGCGCACCCTTGCCACCGCGCGCAGTCGAGTTGACCTTCGCCGACAGGTATAGCCTTGCCGTGATTAAGGCGGAGACGATATTGCCGCTGGCGGCAGACCATAAGAAATTGGCAGCGTTAGCACAGGCCTTCTATAATGATACCTACCTGTTTGACCAGAATGCCTGCACCTCGCCACGGCTGATTTACTGGCTGGGAGAAGAGGATACTGTCGCACAGGCGAAAGCTATCTTCTGGCAGGCTGTTCATGACAATATCAAAGACCGCTACCAGCTGGAAGCAGAGACGGCGGTAAACAAACTGATGGCTGTGGCCAAAACCGCCATAGAAATTCCAGGCAGCACGCAGGAACTTGGCCAGGACAATCTTATCGTGCGCGTCCATATACCGGTTTTGCCGAAAGCCATAGCAGAATTGCGCGCCGCAGGCGGGCTCTTTCATGAGTATACGGCTACGTCGCTGGACGACTTGATGGCCGTGGTGGATGAAAAGTACCAGACCATCACCTATTACGGCTGCAATCCGCAAGCAATCCGGGCATCGGTCCTTGCCCACGGAGTGCATGGCATCGATAAAATTGTCCCCATCGGCCATTCGGCAGATTGGTTGCTGACATGGGATGGGTTTGATTTGATTACGGATATGAGCAGGATGGTTGTTTATCGAGATGAACAGGTTTAAAATTTACAATTGACCTTTTGATGTTATTGCGTTAAAATGAAAGCGCGGGTAGGGAGTTGGTTGTCTAGAAACTAATGACTAACTGAATAATTGTATTCCTGCATATCCTGACAGCAATTGAGAATTCTATCCTGGCCAATTACATCTATGCCTTTCTTGCTGCTGCTTTGCCACATGATTTGTTTGTTATGGTGGGAGGAATGCTTATGATGATTTCATTTTACGCGACCATGCAACATTGTGGAAGAACGGATTAAATGCATGGTGGCGCATGGACTTTGTCATTCGCAATTGCTGTTTGTACATATGACAATGTGTTCTTCCACCAGTAAATGATGGCGTGTGGCAAATTTAGTCCATGTGCATTCACATAATAGAAAAAAGAGGGGTTTGCTGTTTGGCGGCGAATCCCTCTTTGGTATAATGATGAGTGGGTAGTAAATGAAAGGCAATTGTGTTGCTGCTCACCGATTTGCTCGCACCTTTTGCCATTATAGTGGTACCAGGAATTCAGGCCAGAAAAATTAAGCGTGTGGGTGGAGAGTTTATTCACGGCTCGCGATGAGCCAGCGGCGTAGTTGTGGATTTCCGCGATGGCCTGCTCGGTGAAAATGTCCTGCTAGCCGTAGCATGATAACCTTGCTGGCTAAGGCAACTAAATTTATTGCTCCGGAAAATCTGGACCTGCTGACCATGCAGTTTATGGACATTATCGCGCGCATTAGGAATGATTTTGCGCAGGGGATTGAGTAGGTCAAGGAAAGGTATGTACAATCCCAGGCGGGCACTGAGGAGCCGGAGACACACGTGCATCCTGATTTGCAGTATGCGCTTATGTCCTTTATCATTGCTTTTGCCCAGCACTCTGGCAGCACGGTGCTCATTACTACGCACAGCCCATACATCATGCTCGCGGCTAATAATATGTATTATGCTGGCTATTTGTATGGGCAAGGAAATTTTAAATCAAACGGAGTACCGAAAAAACTTAAGCTGTTGACGCAGAAGTTGGGGTCAACTGAGCAAATATACAAGGTTGTGGTTGATGGAACGGCGAGCAAAGGATATGTCAATTGTGATAATAAACATCCGATTGACCTACCAGTGATTTGATGGTGCGTGTGCTTACGAGGCATATTCTATCTGGTTGACAAAGGGGGATGATGTGGTTGGCAGAATATCCAAATATGGAGCTCCATGAATTTGGCCCGATTCATGAGGCCTGCATTACAAAGAAAAAATTTATGGTTTTAAACGGGCCGCAAGCATCTGGAAAAAGTACGCTCTCGAAAGCGTGGTTTTTCTTTCGCACCTTGAAGGATGTTATTGCGCAAAGAATGATTCGCACAGGATCGACGGATCGTTTGGCTCACTATGTGCGGGCAGACCTTCGACTTAAATTTATACAATTATTTGGCTCTTCATGGGCTATGCGAAATGATATGCGTCTGCACTACGCTTATACGCAGGATGTTTTTGTTGATATCTACTTAGTACAGGACAATTATAAACCAAATTATATATGGATTAAGTTATCTGACACTATCGAACAGTGGTTAACTAAGCAGCAGGGAAGAACTTTAGGCGATGGTGATCAAAAATCATTGCAAAAAGAGCTTAATGAGCTTTTCAATGATGATATTCATGTGGTTTATATCCCTGCCAGCAGAAACACAATCACGCTTTTAACGAATCAGATTAATTATATTTTGCTTTCCATGGATGATGAACAGAAAAGATTGATTGATTATGCAACGTTGCATTATATCCGGGAAATACAAAAAATCAAGCCGCAGTTCTCTATGACGGCAGATGTATATTTTGAGGATTTTGTACGACGTGGAGGGGTATGTGATACTAAACTGATAAAGATTCTTTTGTCTTCCATGGATGAAATATTACAGGGCCGTTATCAAAATACAGATGGTGAGGAACGTCTTTGGTTGCTTCACGATACCGCTGGCAGACAGCAATATGTTAAAATTAATTTTGCTTCATCGGGTCAGCAGGAAGTCCTGTGGATACTTAATTTGATTTTTTATTATGGACTGACAGGAGAACCAGTTTCATTTATTATTGAGGAACCTGAATCCAACTTATTTCCTGAAACACAAAAAAAGATGGCAGAATATATCAGTCTTTTGATGGCACTTGGCGACGAGTGCTGGGTGACGACACATAGTCCGTATATTCTGGGAGCATTGAACAACCTTCTTTATGCAGGACACCTGGATACAAAAGGCTTGTCGGCTGCGAGTGTGCTTCAGACGCATGGCCTTGATAAAGCGCATATGTTGTACGTCAAACAGGTTCAGGCATATTATTTGAATCATGGTTTATTAGATAATGCAATAGACCCGTATTCGCAGCAGATTCGTAATGAATTGATTGACCAGGCATCGGATGATATTAATGCGGTATATGACCATCTAGAGGAATTGGAGGAATCATGAAAGGGAATACTGACAAAAGCTATTGGCCTAAAAGCTACGCAGAATTAAAAGAGCATAACTCCCAATGTGATTTACAAGCAAAAATTATCGTATCAAAAGATAAAAATAGTGGCGGCAGCCAGCATGTTGCAAAGAATGATAAGGCGCACCCGCACAATGTATATCAATACTTGTTGGATGGAGATGTTCTTCCTCATGGTGCAGGGGGAACGCGAGCCGATTTTTTGCTTGTCGATGAAACTGCATGTACAGCCAGGATTATTGAGTTGAAAGCAGGAGATTTCGATAAAGCGCTTACGCAGGTACAGATAACAGACCGTCAGTTAAAGCCGGTTCTTCGTGAAAGAGGACTACATGTCTTGTGGCGTATCGTATATATATCACGTACGCACAATATACGTACGAATCGGGAACATAGTAAAAAGAAATCCTTGAAGGAGCAATATCCGCAATTAGAATACAAAAACAAGAAAATGGCTGAGAATCTGTAGTCAATATGGTGTCGGCGTATTACGACAGGATCGTGGAGGGGGCGCAGCTGCTTCAGGGCGGGGTAGCAAGGCGTTGGAGGAACATTGCGAATATTGGATGGTGAAGAGAATGCAGCGGTGCTATACTTTGAAGGGCATGTTACACAATGAAATACTGGAGGCACTGATGGCAACCGCGAGCCAGAAGCAGGAGGCCCAGGTTATGTTCCGTGCTGTCTTTGATGCTATCGAGCATGATGATCTTTCTGGGGCACAGCAGAAACTTGCTGAACTGCGCGAACGTGTTTTCCCTGATGATGCAGATTATATTCGTGCGGAAACGATGCTACGCTTGAGGAAGATAAATCATGATTTACATAGCTAAAGGCAAAGAGCCGGACTGCATGCGACAGTTGCGGCGGAAGGGGCTGCGCTACAAAGATTTGGAAAAGCCGCAATACCTCAAAGAACACTACCAGACTAGTACCCGTCAAGCTTTGCTGGTCGAACAGCATTATCTTTGTGGCTACTGCTGTGGCGAAATTGATGTGAATAGCTAGGGGCGATATATTGTGAAGGTGTTATATTGGAATATAGATGGACTATTTGCAGAATTGCAACCAATTTATGAAAAATATTTTGCAGAACATATGATTAGGGCGGAGGGATATGTTGTGCGCGAGGGGGGGGAGCTTTGTTGTACGTGGTTATGAGCAGGGACAAAGTGAGCTCCAGGTTGATTATGTGATTGTTTCGTCAAAGCATTATTATACGCAGAAAAAAATAGCACAGGCATCATTGCATATACCGGCTGACCGTATTTTGGATGGGCGAATTTTTTCAACGCCGGGATTTTCCCTGTCTTATTATTTGCAGCACCATATTGTTTTGGGGAGCATTCCACAGGATAATTTTTCTTTTTCGGATTTATCTGGTGTAGATATACCACGTATATACGATGGCGGTGCCAGCGCCATCAAATTGGGGCGCAAATCGTATGTAACTCAGGCGAATATTTTAGGTTTTGGGTTAGTGGATATTGGCGCTTTTTCGTCTTTGGGTGCCAATTTGACTTTGGAGATGGGGTTGAATAACTATCATGATTACCACAGGGTATTTACCTATGATACCCATTGGTTCGATTGGGAAACAGATTATCCTCCACAGAATACGAGCCCGGTTATCTCCATTGGTTCTGATGTTTGGCTGGGAGTAGGTGTGACCATAAAAGTGCCTGGACGGAGCCAGCAACGGACTATTGGTGACGGTGCCGTTATTGCGGCAGATAGTGTAGTGGTATCAGATATACCACCGTATGCAATTGCAGGAGGAAATCCGGCTAAGGTAATAAAGTATAGGTTTTCGCCTGCGATTATTTCGGCATTACAAAAAATAAAATGGTGGGAATGGACTGCCGATGAAATTTATCAACGCATGGATTTATTGGAGCGGCCGGAGCGTCTGATTGACTGGTATCAGCAGGTTAATGGCCCCGCATGTTAGCAAAGTTGTCAGTGAAAGATGGTTCTGTTTGTGGAGCGATGCAGGCACCATATCTAGTGATGGGCAGGTAGATGGTCAGGCTACGGGAGAATTTTATGATGTATGGTGAGGTTGCTTTCCCTCAGGTACTGTGGGGGCAGGCGGATTATGTGGCGCGGGTGCGGGAGTATATGCGTGTGCTGTGTCCAGAGATGGAGCCGGTGATGCTGGTGTATGCGCTGGCGCAGGATAAACCGGACAGTACGGCGTTTGATTTGGACCAGTTCATGGCGGAACTGGCGGCTTTGCCACGGGAGACGCCTATAGGTGTGATTTTTTCTGCGCGATTCCGTGCGCAGGCAGAAGAGCGCCTGCGTGCGTTGGGATTCCAGCACATCATTGCGTACTCGGCCGAGCAGGATAACGCGTGGAAAACACGCTATTTCCAGGCAAGCTATGCAGCAGAGGGACGGACTTTTACGGTATTGCGGGACCTGCCCCCGATGCATGCACCGTGTGACTTGGCAGTGCGCGTCTATATGGCACGTTGTCATGTGGATAAAACGCTGGCGCACTATCCAGAGCGGTTGCCTGCCGCGGTGGTGCCCATCCAGGTGGGGGCAGCCTTGACGCAGGCACGTATCTGCGCGGTCACGGATGCCACGGGCGATAATATCTCTGCGCGCAACCCGCGCTATTCGGAGATGACGGCCTTTTACTGGATGTGGAAAAATGACCGTACGGCAGATTATCTGGGCCTGTGTCACTACCGCCGCCTGTGGGTGAACCTTGAGGGTATTATTGCGCAGCTGCAGGTCACGGATGTCGATGCCGTGCTGCCATTGCCGACGTTGGCTGAGCATTCGGTGTATGAGGATTACCTGTTGCAGCATATTCCTGATGTCTGGCCCGTTATGCGCGATGTACTGCACGAGCAGTCGCCGGAGTATTATGCGGCAGCGCAACGGATTTTCCGGGAGCGCATTTTTTATGCCAGCAATATGTGTATCTTGCGGCGGGCGGTGTTGGATGATCTTTGTAACTGGATGTTCCCTATCGTCATGGAGGTCGAGCGGCGCGTGGGCGATCTGCCCGACCGCTACCATAACCGCTATGCCGGTTTTATTACGGAGCGGCTGATTACGTTGTATTTCCTGTACAATCGCCAGCAGTGGCGCATCGCGCACGCGATGAAGGTGTTTCTTAGTTAAGAAAGTGGTCGGGGATGCTGATAATATGAGTAGAATGTACTAAAATATCTATTGAAATGTCCATTCAGAAGGTATATAATAGACGCAGTTACAAAATCGGGACGGGAAGGGGATGAAGTATATGGATCAGGAAGGGAAGGA
>Ga0256406_1000845_pt1 | contig 52473 bp, 46 predicted proteins | sample RumenRJG_03DNA_FD_185986 | JGI IMG/M metagenome (GOLD analysis project Ga0256406, IMG submission 185986) | Bovine rumen microbial communities from Lethbridge, Alberta, Canada - RJG_03 | ecosystem: Host-associated > Mammals > Digestive system > Stomach > Rumen | place: Canada: Alberta | collected...
GCCATCCGCCTTGTGGCTCCGGGATACCAGTCCCCCAATGGTTCCAAACTGGGTGTTGACGAAGTGGGCAAGGATGTCTTCTTTGCAGCGGGCGACTTGCTGTGGGTCAATGGTGTACAGTGCCCCATTAGTGTGAACGAAAATGGCGTTGCCTACTTTGTTCGTCCCGAGGGTGTTGAATATCCGCTCCGCATCGTATATCCTTATGGTATTGTCAATGAAGGTGCCCCCACCAATTCCGACAATATCCCCATCACTTTGCCGGCAGAATACACGTATGCCACCGTCCAGGAGGGTCCCGGTCGCGGACGCCAGAATGTCCCCGCCCCACTCTGCGCCAAAATTATAGTCTCAGGCGAGGGCCAAACACCTGCCGAAGTCCGCTTCAAGCACATCACCGCAGCCATCACCGTTGCCATCGAGAACAAAACCGGCGCACCGATGGAGTTGGAGAAAATTGTGGTTGAATCAGTTCAAACAGAAGTATCAAATGAATTTCATTTGCATGGTTCCAATACTATTGATGTTGAGACTCCCGCTATGAATGGAGTTCCAGGTAATCTCAATAATACAGGTTCAAATGCCCTGTCTGTAAGTTTCTCCCCTGAATGCATTTGCAGAATTGAGAACAACGATCGCGCATATATACAGATTCCCATCCTTGCACTATATAATCCCGTTAATTCTAATAGTAAAGCTAAACTCACTATCGGTGTCTTGGCCAAGAATATGCTCCCTGGCGTAATTGCCAACAAGTTCTATTTCGAAAAGACGCAGGGAACTGCTTTTAATATATTACAAGGTCAGCTGGCCTATGCACCTGCATATTTCGACATCAACATGCCTGACGACGACCCCAACTACGGTCTCCTTGTCGACGGTACATACACCATAGGTCGCGATGCGAACGACAAGCCCCTCAAGGTCTATCTTGCCCAAGGCAATCTGCAGTACGCCGCAGGAACAGTAGAGAGGAAAACTTCAGGTGAATTCGTGGGCTACGTTAATGGACTTTCTGATCCATCCCCCTACGATAACAATAACTGGAGTTTTATGCCATTTCAGTATTCTGTAGTGAATAACACTGCTCATTCTAGTTCTAATGTGAACAATTCGAATTATACAAATGCACAGAGTTGTAGTAATATTTATGAAAATACTGGCAACATCTCCCAATTTTTATATGGTGCCACTGGACATAACTATAATAGATATGATTCGGTAACTCACCATCCTATAGCTACCCCCTATTCCATTAAAAAAGTTCAAAATATCCCTGCTCACTATTCAAACAACCTCTCTCGAAACAACAGTACCGACTGGGGTGTACGCATAGGTGAAAAGTGGTTCACCCTTTCTTCCGCACAGTGGACGACTCTCACTGGTAGAACACTTGTCAATAAGGGTGGCCGCACTTGCCAAGACCGCAACGCAACCGTACATAATCAACCCGGCCTTATTCTCTACCCGGACAAATATGGGAAGACTATAGTCCTTTCCGACAAATTCAATTTTCCTTTCAGTGCAGAGGCCAGCGGTGGGGTTGGTCAAGCATGGTCACCCGATGATAGTCAATGGATTCAAATGGAGAATGCCGGCGTAGCATTTCTTCCCTATGCGGGAAATTTAATTGCAGCAAGTAAAACACTGCGGATTGGAAATAAAAATATAACTCTCGATATTAATGCTAAAGGTTCTCAAAATCGCTATTGGACGGCAACGGGTATCTCTTATTTAGATGCATCGGCAAGCGACGTGAGCATTTCCCCCGTCGAGGGTGATTATAAATCCTCCCCATTCACAGCCCTCGTGCGTCTGGCTTATCCCGCCAATTTCTAAACCACAATAAGACAAATCTTATGAATAATATGACCAAAAAAATATATACCGCTCCGGAACTCACCATTGTTACCGTGGCTGTGGAGCGCGGATTTGCCCAAAGCAACCTCTCCCAGACCACATTCGATATCATGCGAGGCCAAGCGTTCGAGCTTCTCATCGATTTCAACCCCATCCAGGGATACGAGGTGGTTGATAACGCTGAAAATCCCTTCCCTAATCAAGGCGCGACCAACACGCCCTCCAACAACTTCTGGAAATTCTAGTCTATGGGTGAGAGTGCCATCGAGGTGATGCTGCGGCACCGCAGCATCAGACGGTTTACGGAGGAGCCGGTGGGCGAGGCTTTGCTGCGCGAGATTGTGGAGTGCGGCCTGCGTGCCTCCAATACGGGCAACATGCAGCTATACAGCGTCATCGCCACGCGCGAGGAGCCGCGGCGCAGCCAGCTGCTGCAGCTGCACTACGGCCAGTGCGCCACGGCGCCGCTGCTGCTCACCATCTGCACCGACGTGCACCGCTACCACCGCTACTGCCAGGTCAACCAGTGCGACGAGCCCTACGGCAACCTGCTGTGGTGGGCCTCGGCGCTGGTCGACGCGAGCCTCTTCGCGCAGAACCTCGGCCTGGCGGCCGAGGCGCGCGGGCTGGGCTTCTGCCACCTGGGGACGGTGATGTACAACACGGCGCAGATAGCCGCCCTGCTGGAGTGCCCCGAGGGAGTGGTGCCGGTCATCACGCTGGCCCTCGGCCATCCCGCCGAGGAGGGCCGCATGAGCGAGCGCATAGGCCCCGAGGGTGTGCTGCACAGCGAGGTGTACCACCCCTACACCGACGACGACATACGCCGCATACACGCCGTGCGCGACACCGACCCCTTCAACCAGGAGATGGTGCGCCAGAACGGCACGCGCAACTACTGCGAGATATTCACCACCAAGCGCTACCCGCGCCAAATGAACGAGGAGGTCAGCGCCAAACTTGAGGCTTTCCTCCGGGGAAGCGGCATGATGAGTTAAAGAGAGCTAGAAAATCTAGAAATTCTAGAAAGACTAGAAAATCTAGAAATTCTAGAGATTCTAGAAAATCTAGAAAGGCTAGAAAATCTAGAAAAAAAAGACGACAACCATGACAGAAATCACACGCACATTCGACCTGCTGGACCACCTTGTGGAACGCTACCCGAAGGACGATATCCTGGCCGGGAAGGTGGCAGGCGAATGGGTGCGCTACTCGTCGCACGACTACTACAAATTCGCCCACTACCTGGCCTACGGCCTCTGCGAGATGGGGCTCAAGGAGGGCGACCGCGTGGTTACCATGAGCGGCAACTGCCCGGAGTGGAACTTCATCGACATGGCGCTCTCCATGAGCGGCATCATCCACGTGCCCATCTACCCGACGCTCTCGACCGAGAACTACCAGTACATACTGCAGCACAGCGAGGCGGCGGCGGTGTTCGTGAGTACCCGCATGCTGCTGGGCCGCCTGCGGCCGGCGCTGGAGCAGCTGGAGGCCAAGCCCCAGATATACACCCTGGCGCAGGTCGACGGCGAGCACCGCACGCTGGAAATCCTCAAGCTGGGCATCGCCAACCGCGACAAGTGGATGGGCGAGATAGAGCGTCGCAAACGCGAAATCAAGCCCGAGGACTGGACCACGATGATCTACACCAGCGGCACCACGGGCCAGTCGAAAGGCGTCATGCTGAGCCACCGCAACCTCTGCTCCAACTTCCTCGCCCACTCGCAGGTGCAGCCCATGGGTTCCGACAGCCGCGTGCTGTCGTTCCTGCCGCTGAACCACATCTACGAGCGCTCGATGAACTACCACTGGCAATACAAGGGCATCAGCATCTACTACGCCGAGAGCCTGGGCACCATACAGCAGAACATGCACGAGATACAAGCCGACGGCTTCTGTGCCGTGCCGCGTGTGCTGGAGATGGTGTACGACAAGCTCTATGCCGCCGGCAAGGACCTCTCGGGCCTCCGGAAGAAAATCTACGACCGCGCCTTCACGCACGGCAGCCACTACGACTACTCGGGCCTGCGCAAGTTCTCGCCCATGTACCTGGTGGGGCAGAAGATACTGGACCGCCTGGTATACAGCAAGTGGCGCGAGAAATTCGGCGGCAAGCGGCTCATCGTCATCACGGGCGGCTCGTCCATCCAGCCGCGCATGGTGCGCATCTTCGCCGCCGCCGGCATCAACATCTACGAAGGCTACGGATTGAGCGAGACCTCGCCCGTCATCGCCGTCAACGACCCCGCCCACGGCCAGGTGAAGATCGGCACCGTGGGGCCGATACTGAGCGGCGTGGAGGTCAAGTTCGGCGACGACAACGAAATCCTCACCCGCGGCCCGCACGTGATGATGGGCTACTACAAAGACCCCGAATACACGGCCCAGGTAATCGACCCCGACGGCTGGTTCCACACCGGCGACATCGGCGAGCTGGTGGGTGGCAAATACCTGAAAATCACCGACCGAAAGAAAGACATCTTCAAGCTCTCGGCCGGCAAGTACGTGGCCCCGCAGCTGATAGAGAACATGCTGCGCGAGTCGGAATACATCGAGCAGGTGATGGTCATCGGCGAGAACGAGAAGCAGGTGGCCGCCATCATCAGCCCCAACTTCAACACGCTGCACTACTGGGCCCTGAAGCACAAGATGCACTACCGCGACAACGCCGAGCTGATTTCGCTGCCGCAGGTGAACGAGAAAATCCGCAAGGTGCTGGAGGTGTACAACAAAGACCTGGCGCCGCACGAGCAGGTGAAGCAGTTCCGCCTGGTGGTGGACGAATGGACGCAGAACAACGGGCTGCTGTCCCCCACCTTGAAGCTGCGCCGCGCGCCGCTGATGGAGAAATACAAAGACCTCGTGGCTGACATCTTCGGCAAGGACAAGCCCGCCCAGAACGCCTTCTTCTCGGCGTTCAAGAGCATCGAGCTGCCGACGATGCCGTGGCAAAAAAAGAACTAACCAGTCTCATGATTGTCGGACAACGGAAATAACGATAGATGCTGATGAACAGGAAGATATACTTACTCGTGGCGCTGTGTCTGCTTTTGGCCGGCTGCCGCAGCCAGCAGGAGCATGCCTACATCAAAGATGCCCCGCGTGGCGTGGCGGAGGACATCTCCAACCTCTCCACCGCGGTCATCCTGCCCGACGACCTGCTCTATATCTATATCTACAGCCAGATGCCCGAGGCGGCCAATCCCTTCAACGAGGAGACCAACAAGGGGCGCGCGGCGGTCAAGCCGCGGGGCTACCGTGTCTCCGAAAACGGCAGCATCGCTTTCCCCATACTGGGAACCATCGAGGCCGCCGGCAGGACACTGCCCGAACTGGCCCAAATCCTCGAACGGCGTCTGCGCGACGAAGGCTATGTTACCGATGCCGTCGCCTCGGTCAGTTTGATGAACTTCCACGTTGCCGTCATCGGCGAGGTGAAGCAGCCCCGTATGGTGCACTCCGGCAACAGCCGCCTGACCATCTTCGAGGCGCTGGCCCAGTGCGGCGACATCACCTCCGACGGTCTGCGCAACAGCGTGGTGGTGGTGCGCAACAGCGACGGCGCGCAACTGGTGGACACCCTCGACCTCACCAGCCGCCGTGTGCTCGAGTCGCCATTCTACTACCTGCAGCAGAACGACATCGTCTACGTGGAACCCACCCCCAAGAAGAAGCGCAAGGCATACCGCAACGAGGACTGGCCGCGCTATCTGCAGATTGGTGCCTCGGGCATCTCGCTGGCATACCGCACAATCTATCAAATCTCGCGAGTTTCGCAGTGATTGACGGTCGAAACCGGACGGGACGGCATAAAAAGACACAGCGACAAGTAGTTGATTTATAGGGTATAAATTCTGTTTTTCGACATTCTGTGCCGAAAAATTTGGCCATGTCGGCAAAAGGTTGTATCTTTGCACCCGTTTTTGAGCAAAAATGTCCCATGGTGTAACGGTAGCACTACAGATTTTGGTTCTGCCTGTCGAGGTTCGAATCCTCGTGGGACAACCGAAAAACGCCTCAAACGAGGCGTTTTTTAGTGCCCTAAAGTGTTGATTTTTAATCAGTAATATCTAGTTTTCAGTAAGTTGCAAAAAGTAGTCTTTTTGACCATGTTTTACCCCTTTTAGGTACATTTTTGTTACTATTTTGTTACTCGTGTCATTTTTTATTCGTATCTTTGCATTTTGAAAGAAGAAATCAACTATGCCAAGAAAAGCAACATCGAAAGTAAAAGAGCTGATTCGATTGAGAGAAAAACAGCTCGCGAACGGTAATGTATCACTGTACCTTGATTATTATAAGGACGGTCATCGTGAATATGAGTTCCTGAAACTCTACTTGGTGCCAGCCAAAACAGCACTTGAAAGGTTACAGAACGCAGAAACAATAAGGGCTGCCAATGTAATCAAGGCTGAGCGCACCACAGAGTTGATAGCAAATCAGGCTGGACTTAAGCAGATGAAACAATCCAAGATATTGCTTATAGATTGGATGCTACATTGTGCTGAAGAAGCAGAGAAGCGGGCGAACACAATCAACCGCAGCACATGGGGTAACACCATCAAGCTTACTGCCGAGCTGGTGAGGCAATATGACGGGGAGCATACCCTGTTGGTTGATGTGGACAAAGGATTTGTCAAAGGCTTTGTGGAGTTTCTACGCCACGGACATACCATAGAGCGTAACCACAAGCAGCAGTTGTTGGCTCCTGGTACGGCACATAAGCGCTACCAGTGCCTGAAATATTCGCTGGCCGAGGCTCAGCGCGAGGGCTATATCAAGGTCAACCCATGCGACCTGCTGAAGAATAAAGAGAAGTTAACGGCACCGGAGAGTACGCGCGCGTACCTTACAATAGAAGAGTTGAAGCAAATGGAGGCAACACCTGCAGGAAGTGAGAAAACACGCAATGTATACCTGTTCATGTGTTACTGCGGATTGCGTATCTCCGATGTGAAGCAGCTGACATGGGCTGATATCGATACCAGCAGCGAACCGTGGATTATTTCCAAACGTCAGCAGAAAACCAAGACACCCCTCTACCTTCCCTTGTCTCAGAAGGCGCGTCAGTTCATGCCGGAACAGGGCGATGCCGCTCCGACAGATCTCGTGTTTGCCGATTTGCCGACCGAGCCGTCGATGAACAGAAGTCTCAAAATGTGGGCTAAAAAAGCTGGGATAGAAAAGGTGTTGACGTTGCACACGGCGCGACATACGCTGGCCACTACGTTGCTTACCAAAGGTGCCGACTTGTATACCGTCAGCAAACTGCTTGGTCACACCGATGTGGCCACCACCCAGATTTATGCCAAGATTGTTGACAGCAAGAAGGTGGAGGCCGTCAATCTGCTCAATGATTTGTAGTTTTGCTTAAGCGAAATTCAAGACAATGTAAACCGATTAGGTTTTGCTGTGGTGTCGGCTCGGCTGACAACCATCCCAATCTTTCTGCTGTGCCCCGCAACCAACGAGGAGCGAATCAAATTCAGGGAAAGTTATGCAAACGAAAGGAAGCAGCACAATTAGACAAAATGTGTATTTTGCAAAATACAAATAAAATATTTTTTTGTATTTTATAAAATACATGTATATTTGCATCGGCTTTCTGTACTGAGGATAGCATTTTTCAGCTCTCTTCTACTATCACATTACCAATCCCAATTATTCGAAAATCAACAAGCTGAAGAAAACCAATCAAGAAGCATTCTTCTATCTGTATCATCTCATTCCATCCCCATTTCCTTCTCAATCCATAGCTCGACTGCGGTTTTCTTGTGTGGAGGCTTGAAAGGAGAGGCATCGGGGCCAAAACCTTCCTCACGCCCCAGTTTCTCCAGAAGGAATATCAACATCTTGGCATCCGGACGAATCTTCCAGCCTACGCGTTTGCCCTCTTTCATCTCGGGGATGCCGAAGGCAACCAGCTGCGCCATGGAGAAACACCTGTCCCATGTGTGCATCCTCGCCTCATAGATGGCTTCATCGAATTCGGGGTCGCTCCTCTGCCAGCGGCGGAGGGTGAGGCGTGAGCAACCCAATAACTTGGCTGTCCTTGACAGTATGCCGCCAGTTACTTGCAGTACTTCCTCCAGATGTTCGAGGCTGGGTTTCTTGTATGGCTTGTTTGGCATAGGTTAGTGTGTTTTGTCTGTCGTTTCTCGCGCGTGCGCGAAAGGACTGGTAACTATGGGAACTTTGGATATGCGGTTTTGGCATATTTGGTCATTTCAGATTTAAGCGTTTGGCCCAATATTGGAAAATGGCGATGTCTTCGGGGTGTAAGCGGAAATAATCTGAAAAAGCCTCGTTTTTCAGTCGGCGATTCCTCTCCGCCGCAGTCTCTCCGGAAAGCATCGGAAGTTCTCTGTTTTTGGCATCTAAAATTAAATCGACAAATTCGAGAATTTTGAGCATCCTGGAATAGGTCCTACAGCGGAAATTGCCAACCTCGTTTCGCAGAATTGCCTGTTGTTGTATCTTGTCGGTCACTTCCAGACATTCTACGCAATGCCGCTGCCATTGCGACCATAGTTTGGATTCTTCCGGTGTATGTGCGACATCATGGCAGATAACGTGGTCCAACAGATCGATATTCTGTATTGTTATTTCGAACATGACACTCTCCTTTCTGCCTCACGGATGGCATCTTGATAATCCATGCCGGTTGATATGTGCAGCGCCTTGGCTAGTTTGTAGATTTTGTTTTTCATTGCGTGGGTAGAGGGCTCCTCGTATTTGTCGGAAACAATGAGGCATTTAAGCGGGGCCAGGAGTTTGCTTTCTTCCAGTATCTCCTTCACGCTCTTCTCCTCAGGCTCGTCGTGGTCGTATTCGTGCGTGGCATTGTATTCGTGGATTTGGTTGCGCGAGGCACAATATATTCTGAAGCACTCGTAGAAGTCGTCCTTCCCGAAGCGGTAGCTGAACTTGCCATAGACACCATCTTCTATATTCCGGCATAATAGTTTGATGTCGGCCAGCGTAAGCCAGTGTGTGACATCACGGTCTGACATCAAACGTTCTGCTATATCCCTGACGTTGTCTTCCGTCAGTCCGTTCCTGACGTGCATGTTTCTGTCCATTTGAGCTAAAAATGCCATTATGACCGACATCATCCTAACCTCGCCAAAGTCGTTGTTGAGGACTGCCAGTTTGGGTTCCGACCGCCTGGCGACGATGTCTTCAAGTCTTCTCATTTTCGAGGCATCATAGATTGCCGTTTGCAATGCCTTCGGCAATTGAACGGATAAATCCTGCTGACAGTTTGCTGAATTCGTTACTTGTACTGTTAGGTTTTTCATTTTTGTTTGTATTTTGGTTATTGTTTTGGTTATTGTTTTGGTTATTGATTTGTTTGTTGTACCAGTTGTTGAAATGTTTTCGGTAATCGGAAGGTGTTTTCGTCTTTACCCCGTCGAAGACAAGCTTGTCCTGGAATTGTCGAAGTGCGAGAAGCAATGCATTTTTAGGCTGATTGTATCTGCGCTGCAACGCTTCCGAGGCGGGTGTGTCTCTGCTTATCTCGTCGGCGAGCATATAGTATAACTGCCATAAGTCCGTCAACTGCTCCGACGGGTCGGGGGGTACGTTATTATTCCTTATAGTATAGTCTTTTGATTTAATGTCTCTAATATAATATTTAGGTTGCGTCGATTCTGGCGTGATGGGTTGTGCCGATTTTGTCGTAATGGCATGCGTCAATTCTGGCGTAACCGATGTGTCATTTTCGGCATAAGCCGTCACGTCATTTTTGACGTTGGGAATGTCGCCACTTGTTCTTGTTTCCGGCAGCCGATACGAAACTCCGGTTGCGTTGCGGGAGGTTTCCACAAAGCCGTCCTCTCGTAGGGTTTTCAGTACGCGGGTAAACTTTCTCAAGCTGAACCGGAGAGCCTTTGCGATTTCGTTCTGGTTCTGATATATCTCAAGCCCGTTGGAGAGGAAGCCATAGAGATAGGCGTATGCCGCCGCCTCGTCCAGGGTCATCTGGTCCAGCCATTGCAATGGAATAAGGATGTATTGTCGTGAGGATTTCATATTTTCTTGCGGCCTCCTCTCCGTGGGTGGTTCAATGCGTAGGCAGCCGCCTGCGATTCCACCTCCTCCCGTGTGGCAACGCGGTGGGCAAGCAGCCATCTGTCCACCTCTGCTTTGTTGAAATAGGTCAGTTTGCCGCCTGGGTTCTTGTAAAACGGGATTTTCCGCAGATGCACCAGCTTGTAGAGGTAGAGTTTCGACAGGCCGGTGTAGGCCGCCATGTCGTCCATGTTCAGCGCCGTTTTTGCCGATAGCAGGGTGAGGCGCTCGATTCGTTCCAGTCTTTCTTCAATTGTCTCCATATTCTTCTTTGGTTTGGTTGTGATTTTGTTGGTTTTCGAGCGCAAAGATATGGACTATTTCTCACATACAAACCATTGGAGAACAATGCGTTTTGGACGATTTGAGTTCGTCCAAAGAGATGATATTATTTGAATCGAAATGAAACGAAAAACTGGCCGGAAGAGAGCATATAAAGATATGCCTATGCTCTAAAAAGTAGTGCAAAAATACAAAAAAAACACTGAAATTATGAAAAATAGAGGTGTTTGTTGTGATAAAATTGGTGTTGTTTATGTATCTTGTTGGTTATGAGTAATAAACGACAAACGAATAGTGCCAATAAAATGTCCATTTAGCAGGCTGTTTTGTGTGGTCGTCAGAGGTGTTGGCCAGTAATTTACGGTATTTGTTCCATACAGAAGAGAATTCATAAGGAAGAAAAATTTTAAGATTTAAAAAAATTGACTATGTCTGCTCTGCATCATCTCGATATGGTTCAAGTAAACCTTACTCTGTTCTAGACTTCCGCATCTCCCTGCGATGGCAATGAGAATACAGATAGGTCCCTAACGCCAGGCGTCAGCCGCCGGCGAGAAATCTACGAGATTAAAATTGACCCCGCACCCGGACAAAACCGCGCAGCGCAGTATTTTATGAGATTTACAAGATCTCTGCCCGCAGGGCAAGGCGCATCAATACCGGCTCCCGCCCCAATTCGAGTAATTCGTCATTCATCATTCAATATTCATCATTAATCTCACCTTCGCCGTTCATCACTCATCGTTCAACACTCATCATTAATCATCCCCCGCCCCAACGCCAGGCCCTGCCTCCTGCGCAAGATTTACAAGATCTAAAATGACCCGCACCCGGACAGAAATCCGCGCAGCGCAGTAATTAACAGGATCTACGAGATCTCTGCCCGTAGGGCAAGGCGCATCAATACCGGCTCCCGCCCCAATTCGAGTAATTTGCCAATAATTGACCGGCTCCCGCCCTAATTCGTAAAATTTGCGTAATTCGCCGTTCAAACCGTAACCGTTGCGCAAAGCGAGAGGAGAGAAGGATCGCTTTCTATCCTGAGCCCAAGTAACGTGAGTGAACAAAGTGAACTAACTGTAAACCGTAAACAGTTTTTTTTATGGCCAAACGTATTGATTATTATGTTTATATGTAGTGCTTGAGTCGTCTAGTATATATAAGTATTATAAATAAATTTTGTCAGTTGATATTAAGTTCTTATCTTTGCATTTCGAAAGGAAACGTGCAGTTTGTCTCGCAGGGAAAGACTTTTGCCCTTGTAAATCGTTTGTTATAAATAATTTACAGGCGGTCTTCCAATAATCGGGGCAGGCCTTCGCCGTAGATAAAAGTCCCGAAAATCTCATTCAGAATTAAAAGAACTAATCTCTAACCGTGGTTGTCTGGCGAACTTGATGAGCCAGGAATCCGAGCTGACTGAATATAATCTCAATCAAAACTAAGAGAACTATCAGGATTGAATGGACTTGTTGTCTCATAGTTCAAGCCGTAAACAATTAAACAGTAAACCGTAAACTTTTCAACATGAAAATTTCCGTAGCAGGTACCGGCTATGTCGGTCTCAGTATTGCCACTCTGTTGGCACAGCATAACGATGTCACCTCCGTTGACGTTGTCAAGGAGCGTGTCGACTTAGTGAACAATAAGAAGTCGCCCATACAGGACGACTATATTGAGGACTATCTGGCCAACAAGCCCCTCTCGCTCAAGGCCACCCTCGACCAGGAGGCTGGCTACCGCGACGCCGAGTTCGTGGTCATCGCCGCCCCTACTAACTACGACAGCCAGAAGAACTTCTTTGATACCTCCGCTGTCGAGTCCGTCATCGATGCCGTCCTGAAGGTCAATCCCGACGCCGTGATGGTCATCAAGTCCACCATCCCTGTCGGCTACACCCGCAGTCTCTACGTGAAATACTACCAAAAATTCAAGCAATCAGGCAATCAGGCAATCAAGCATTTTAACCTGCTCTTCAGCCCCGAGTTCCTCCGCGAGAGTAAAGCCCTCTACGACAACCTCTACCCTAGCCGTATCATCGTCGGCATCCCAAAGATGATGCCCGGCAAGGAATACGAGGAGGAGAACGAGGCTATAAAGGCCTTGACCGACATCGACTGGCTCACCGAGAAAGCCCACCAGTTCGCCCAATTATTAGTAGAAGGAGCCATAGGCCCCAGCAAAGACGCGTCAGCCCACTACCCACTACCCACTACCCACTACCCACTCAATGAAAAGAACATTCCTGTTCTTTTCATAGGCATGAAAGAAGCTGAAGCAGTGAAGCTCTTTGCCAACACCTACCTTGCCCTTCGCGTAAGTTACTTCAACGAGCTCGACACCTATGCCGAGATGAAAGGGCTCGACACCCAGGCCATCATCGACGGCGTCTGTCTCGACCCCCGCATTGGCACCCACTACAACAACCCCAGCTTCGGCTACGGCGGCTACTGCCTCCCCAAGGACACCAAGCAGCTCCTCGCCAACTACGAGGACGTCCCGCAGAATATGATGAGTGCCATCGTCGAGAGCAACCGCACGAGAAAGGATTTCATCGCCGACCAAGTCCTCAAGATGGCCGGCTACTACGCCTACACCGAAAACAACGAATACACTCCAAACACTCAAGCAATCAAGCAATCAAACACTCAAGCATTACCTGTACCGACGATAGGCGTGTACAGGTTGACCATGAAGAGTAATAGTGACAACTTCCGCCAGTCCGCCATCCAGGGTGTGATGAAGCGCATCAAAGCCAAAGGCGCCCAGATTATTATTTTCGAACCTACTCTAGAAGATGGATCTACTTTTTTCGGAAGTAGAATTGTCAATGACTTAGACGACTTTAAACGTCAAAGTCAGGCCATCATAGCAAATCGCTATGACTCCTGCCTCGACGATGTAATCGATAAAGTGTATACAAGAGACATCTTTCGCAGAGATTAGCTAATATCTATTGTCATTATTTATGACCAATTGTGCAAGTCAAATGAGCAGAAGCGGAAAGCTTGCTTTCAGATTATGCCATGACGTAGCCAATTGCGGACGAAGTCAGCCCACCCTCGAAGACGGCACCACCTTCTTCGGTAGCCTCGTCGTAAATGACTTAAAGAAATTCAAGGAGATGTCGCAAGCGATTATAGCAAATCGCTACGACTCCTGCCTCGACGACGTCCAGCAGAAGGTCTACACTCGAGACATCTTCAGAAGAGACTAATCAAATAAGTCAATAAAACCCTAGCGGGGTGACAGAACATAGGTGGGCACGTAAGCACCCGATATACTATGGATATCTTTAGGCGAGACTAATTTCAACTTTAACCGACCTCTTTCGTAGAGATTAATTTTTTTAAATACATATAATCATTCCATGGGAGTATACGAAAACAACATCATACCAATCAAGATTTCGCATTTGGCAGCCTATGTTGCCAAGGTGAAGCGTATTTCTTTGGACAATGCTCTCGTGTACATCTACGTGAACCCCATGTATGAGAGGCTTTATGACGAGGAGACCAAGTGATGGTATCTGAGCACTAGATGAGAACTATAATGTGTTTGAATCCAATATTGTGACGATGAGCAAAGATGTGGGAATATTACAGGAAATGTTTGACGGTGGCAACTTCATTCCATTTGCAATAGACGAAGTGCTATCGCATTATTAAAATCACCCAGCCAATATTCCTTGTGGCATGCTGGCAGGGGCAAAGATTATCCGATCCAGCACCAATGAAGACAATGTATTCCATGAGTCAGTGTCCCGTTTGAACTATCCTCCCGCAGACAAAGCTCGCACCGATAGGGCATCGCTGCAAGGTAAAACCTATGTTCTACGGTTGTATTTTCACTACAGCGGCTGATACCGATAATGCTTATCCGCGTATCTTTAAGTGAGATGGAAATCACCGACATCTTACGTGATTTAACCGCGAGGGCAAAGTCTTCACCACACAGAGCCTTTGGCTTCCCGACCGCGACTTGCGTTTATTTGCTTTTCTGTTCTCAGAGCGTTACTTTTGAAGAAATATATCACTAAGCGGCGTAGTCACACGGTTGCTGCATGTGCTGGTGATGAGAGGAATGTTAAGAATAAAGAAAGTATAACTGCTTTAGACTGATCTATAAACTAAGGATATAACTCTTATCTCTTATCTTTTAACTAGATCAATAATCCTTCCATCTTATGTTTTACTTTTGACTTCATACATCATAACACTGGTCAATTTACAATACAAAAGATTCATAAATTAGCTAAGGGGAATATCGATTACAATATTTGTGGGCTTGACGGAATGAGGATTTTCAAAGTTAATGTTTTAAATGATTTACGATAAGATAAGCAACATAGAAACTTACGCTGGCATCTCGGAGGATATTAGGGTGGGGCTGGAGTATCTGCGAGAGGTGAGGATGGATATTGCGGTGGGAAGTTATCAAATTAATCCGAGGGGGAAGGCCATTGTTTCTGAATATGAAACTAAAATAGTAAACGAATTTGGATATGAGGCACATCGTGATTACATTGACATCCAGTATCTCATCTTTGGTAAGGAAATAATTAACTCGCTGCCTTTGGAATATTTGAAGAAAACCAAAGAGTATGAAAAAGAGATAGATGCTGCATTTTATGAAGAGGGCAATGTTAAACCACAAGAACTACTTTTAGGCAATGGCTATTTTACAATTTTCTTTCCTCAAGACGGTCACATGCCACAGTTGTGTGTAAACAAGCCTGAGAAAGTAAAGAAAGTTGTTGTAAAAGTTAAAATTGGAGAATAAGAATATAATTAATCATATGTTCAACTTAGACAAGTTTATTTCTGATAGCGTGACCTTCCGTCAAAGTAGCATGTTTGAACCAGATATTAAGACGAATGCTGAGACTCTGACATGTGAAATAAAAGGTAAGAAAGTCTGTGTGATTGGTGGTGCTGGCAGCATTGGCAGCAGTTTTATCAAAGCAGTCCTTCGCTTCGAGCCTGCTTCAGTGGTAGTTGTTGACCTCAACGAGAACGGATTGGCAGAACTGGTCCGTGATGTGCGCTCAACAAACGGGCTTTATGTTCCAGATGAGTTCCGCTGCTACACATTGAATTTCGCAGATCCTATCTTCGAGCGCATCTTCCGTGAGGAGAAAGGCTTTGACATAGTCGCCAACTTCTCTGCACACAAGCATGTTCGTTCAGAGAAAGACCGCTATAGTGTACAGGCTCTTATTGAGAACAACGACATCAATGCCAAGAAACTGATGGATTTATTGACGGTGTACCCACCGAAGCACTTCTTCTGTGTAAGTACGGATAAAGCTGCCAACCCAGTAAACATCATGGGTGCCAGCAAGCGCATTATGGAAGACCTTGTGATGGCCTACAATAAGTACTTCAAAGTGACTACGGCACGCTTTGCCAATGTCGCATTCTCGAATGGTTCTTTGCCTGATGGCTGGATTCACCGCCTGCAGAAGAAACAACCTCTGGTGGCGCCGTCTGACGTTAAACGGTATTTTGTGAGCCCTGAGGAATCTGGACAGATTTGTATGTTGGCTTGCATTTTGGGCAATGGCGGAGAAGTGTTCTTCCCGAAGTTGGGTGAAGACCAGATGCTGACCTTCAGCAGTATCTGCGATAAGTTTGTTACTGCCAATGGTCTGGAAAAAGACCCTTGCAGCAGTGACGATGAAGCTAAGCGTAAGGCAGCTGCTCTGGGATGGAATGACAACAAATATCCTACGGTTTACTTCGGCTCAGATACTACTGGTGAAAAGGCCTACGAAGAGTTCTACGTACCAGGTGAAAAGATAGATATGCAACGCTTCAAGGCTCTTGGCGTAGTGGAACAGACTACCCGTCACGAGATGGATGAGGTGGATGTTTTCTTTGAAAAAATGGAAAGTATCTTTGCGAAAGAGGACTTTACCAAAGCACAAGTCGTTGATGCTATCAAGGAGTTCATTCCGAACTTTGAACATGAGGAGAAAGGTAAGAACCTTGACCAAAAGATGTAATCGAGATTAAAGTGTTATAATAATCATGGCTGATTATAAAAAGACAATTGACTTTATTAAGTCAGTATATGGCAACCAAGAGTTTACTCCTCTGGCTGTTCCCGTTTTTGTGGGCAATGAAAAGAAATATCTCAACGAGTGTATTGATACTACATTTGTGTCCTCGGTGGGCAAGTTTGTTGACCGCTTTGAGAATGATATGGCTGCCTACACAGGTGCAAAGCGTGCTGTTGTTTGTGTAAGCGGGACCAATGCACTTCATTTAGCCATGTTGCTCGTGGGAGTTAAGCGTGATGATGAAGTATTGACACAAGCTTTGACATTCATTGCCACAGAAAACGCATTGAGCTATATTGGGGCATATCCGGTATTTCTGGATGTTGACCGTTCTACAATGGGGCTGTCCCCCGATGCTCTGAAGGAGTGGCTTCATAAGAATGCAGAGGTGCGTAATAATACGCGCATAGGAGAAATTGATAAGAGTCACGACTTTGCTTACGAAGAGGATGAACTTGCCTGTTACAATAAGAACACAGGCCGTAGAATCAAGGCTTGTGTACCTATGCACACCTTTGGGCATCCAGTTCGCATAGAAGAGATTGCTGACATCTGTAAAGAATGGCATATTGAATTGGTAGAGGATGCAGCTGAGAGTATTGGCTCCAAGTACAAAGGCCAGCATACTGGTACTTTTGGTAAGATAGGTGCTATCAGCTTCAATGGCAACAAAACCATCACCACCGGAGGTGGCGGTATGATGCTTTTCAATGATGAGGAGTTAGGTGCTTACGCCAAGCATATCACAACCCAGGCAAAGATTCCTCATCGTTGGGAGTTCCGTCACGACCATATTGGTTTTAACTACCGTATGCCCAATATCAATGCTGCCCTTGGCTGTGCCCAATTGGAGCATTTGGATGAGTTTATTGCTGATAAGCGCAAAACCGCTGCTGCATACGCAGAGTATTTCAAGACTGTGGATGGCATAGAGTTCTTTACTGAGCCAGAGAATAGTTTCTCCAATTATTGGCTCAACGTGGTGATGCTTCCTAATCGCGACAAGCAACAGCAGTTCCTGCTAGAAACAAACGACAATGGCGTGATGACACGACCCATATGGGAACTCATGAATAGGTTGCCTATGTTTGAAAACTGTCAGCACGATGACCTTGAAAATACAATCTGGTTTGCTGACAGAGTTGTGAATATTCCGAGTAGTGTAAGACTGATCAAATGAAACCATTAATCCTTGTAGGTGGAGGTGGGCACTGTAAGTCCGTGTTGGAAGCAGCAGAAAGTGCTGGTTATAGCATTTTGGGTGTGCTGGACATGCCTGAAGAGGTGGGAAAAGAAATCCTTTCTACCAAAGTGATAGGTACAGATGATGACATTCCCGCTTACGTTGATAAGGCGGAGTTTGTCATTACCGTAGGATTCATCAAGAATCCGGCAATACGCATTAAACTTTACAACAAGATTAAGGAAGCCGATGGTAAACTGGCAACCGTCATTGCATCTACTGCATACGTGTCAAAATACGCAGAGATAGGTGAGGGTACAGTTGTACTTCACCAAGCATTTGTGAACGCAGGGGCAAAAGTTGGTAAGAATGTTATTCTTAATACTGCTACTAATATTGAGCACGATGCCGTGATTGGCGACCATTGCCATATCTCAACTGGGACAATGGTGAATGGAGAATGTAAGATAGGAGAACGTTGCTTTATTGGTAGTCAGTCTGTTCTTGCAAACTGTATTTCTGTAGGAGATGACATCATTGTGGGGGCTGGTTCCTTTGTAAGAAAGTCCATAAACGAAAAAGGCATCTATTCTGGTAATCCGGCCATACTGAAAGTTAAAGCAAAATGACGAAGCATACAATCATTATAGCAGAAGCAGGCGTAAACCATAATGGTTCCTTAGAACTGGCTAAACAACTTGTTGACAAGGCAGTTGAGGCCGGAGTGGACTATATCAAGTTTCAGACCTTTAAGGCTTCTAAACTTGTTACCAAGGCTGCAAAGCAGGCTGAATATCAGCAGAAGAATATAGGGAGGGAAGGCGACAGTCAATACCAGATGCTGAAGAAACTGGAATTGTCTGCCGAAGACCATGAGGAATTGATTGCCTATTGCAATGCAGGGGGCATTAAGTTCTTCTCCACAGCTTTTGATTTTGACAGCATAGAGTACTTGCACTCTTTGAATCTAGGCCTTTGGAAGATTCCTTCTGGGGAAGTGACCAACTATCCATTCCTAAAACGAGTAGCAGCTTTTAATGAGAAGACCATCCTCAGCACTGGCATGTGCGATATGGATGATGTCCGTGCTGCAGTAGAAGCGTTATATAATAATGGGCTTTCAAGGGAGAACTTGATTCTCCTTCATTGCAACACAGAATATCCAACACCTTTTGAGGATGTAAATCTCAAGGCAATGGATGCCCTCCGCAATGAGTTTGGTGTTGAAGTGGGTTATTCTGATCATACCAAGGGCATTGAAGTGCCTATAGCTGCAGTTGCTTTAGGTGCAACGGTCATTGAGAAGCATTTTACCCTTGACCGTAATATGGAAGGTCCTGACCACAAAGCAAGCTTAGAGCCAGATGAGCTGAAAGCGATGGTAAATGCCATCCGCAATATTGAAAAGGCCGTAGGAGGTGATGGCACAAAGCATATAAGCGATAGTGAGCGTAAGAATATTGCTATAGCTAGAAAAAGCATAGTAGCTGCTTGTAATATTAAAACAGGTGAGGTGTTCACAGAAGATAACATCACCGTGAAACGTCCCGGCAATGGTGTTTCACCTATGCGTTGGGAAGAGGTGCTTGGTCAAGTAGCAAAGCGTGACTTCGCAGAAGATGAGTTGATTCAACTTTGAAACTTGGAACTTGAAACATGGAACAAAAGCGAAAGCGTAGGATTTGTATAGTAACCGGTAGCCGTGCTGAATATGGCATCCTTAGAGGCTTGATGAAAGCAATCAAGGATGATCCGGATTTGCAGTTGCAGATTATTGCCACCAATCAGCACCTGTCAAAACTCCAGGGTGAAACCTATAAGGAGATTGAGCGCGACGGATTCACCATTGACTACAAGGTATATATGGCGGATGATGAGGCTCCGGACAATGCCAACACCACGGCTAAGTCAATAAGCAGGGGCGTGAGCGGTTTTGCTGATGCTTTTGATGCATTACATCCAGATCTGCTGCTCATATTGGGCGACAGATATGAGATGCTTGCAGTGGCTTCTACTGCACTTATCTATAAACTACCCATTGCTCACTTGCACGGGGGCGAAATAACGGAAGGTGCTTTTGATGATGCCATTCGTCACGCCATCACCAAGATGAGCCATCTGCATTTCACTTCGACTGAGGCTTATCGCAAGAGAGTGATTCAGTTGGGAGAGCAGCCAGATAAAGTATTCAATGTGGGTGCACTTGGTGTCGAGAATGTGATGAAGAATGACTTCATGAGCAAGGAAGAGATAGAGCAGAGCCTGAACTTTCAGATAACAGAAAAATGTTTCCTATGCACCTACCATCCTGTGACGCTCTCTGATATGTCTTCTGAGGCACAGGTGTTGAATCTGCTGGAAGCATTGGATGACTACAAGGACTATCATATCATCTTTACCTACTCCAACTCAGACACCAATTCGCAAATTATAATCAAACACATTCAGGAGTATGTGGATAAGAATCCGGGAAGATGTATGTTCATCCCTTCACTTGGTCAAAGACGTTATTTTTCTGCACTGAAATATATGACTGCAGTGATTGGAAACTCATCTAGCGGAATCATTGAGGTGCCAAGCTTTGGTATTCCTACGTTGGATATTGGTGACCGTCAGAAAGGTCGCATTGCAGCGGATAGTGTTTTACATTGTGGCTATTCCATAGAAGAGATTGGGGAGGGCTTGAAGAAAGTGGTTGCATACGGTCATAAGACTATTGAAAATCCCTATTACAAGGAAGGTACTTGTGATGCCATCTTGAATATCATCAAGACCTATCCTTTGGATAATTTAGTACAGAAACATTTCTACGATATAAATCAATGAAGATAATAGTAATTGGTCTTGGCTCAATGGGCAAGAGACGCATCCGCCTGCTGAGTGAGCATAAAGATATACAGCTCTTTGGAATAGACAGTCAGGAGGCACGTTGTTCTGAAGTAAAAGAGAAGTTTGGCATTAAATGTTATGCAAGCATTGCTGAGGTGGTAAAGGCAGAACAACCCGATGCTGCTGTTATCAGTACATCACCACTATCTCACGCAGCCATCATTAAGGAGTGCTTAACCCATAATCTCCATGTGTTCACTGAGATAAACCTTGTTGCAGATGGGTATGCGGAGAATATGGCTTTGGCCAAAGCTCAAGGTAAGGTGCTGTTTCTCTCTTCCACATTCCTCTATCGTAAGGAGACTCAGACCATCATAGAGAAAGTAAAAACTGCCAAATGTCCACTCAACTATATTTATCATGTGGGGCAATACTTGCCGGACTGGCATCCTTGGGAGAGCTACAAGAATTTCTTCCTGGGTGACAAAAGAACTAATGGTTGCCGTGAGATACTAGCTATTGACCTGCCTTGGATTGTGACCGCTTTTGGCCCCATCAAGAAGGTGTATGCCGTCAAGAGCAAGAATACTGGTCTGGACATCAATTACAACGACAACTATCTCATTACGATAGAGCATGAGAATGGTAATAAGGGCGTCTTTGCTGCTGATGTGGTAGCCCGTAAGCCATACCGTCATATCGATGTTTATGGAGAGGAATTGCAGCTCTCCTGGAATGGCACAGCGGATTCTCTCTACGAATATGACATTGAGAATAAGAAAGAAGTGAACATCCAAATGGATGATGCTGCTGAGCACGTAGAGGGTTATGCTGCTTTCATCACTGAGAATCCCTACCGTGAAGAGTTGAATAGTTTCTTGGCACAGATTGCTGACCCTGACAAGAAACCTGCCTGGGATTTTGAGAAAGATAGCGAGGTGCTGAAGGTAATTGATCAAATAGAAGCTTGATGAAGAATTACAAGATAGCATTTGTAGGACTGGGTTCTATCGCAACACGTCACCTGAAGAATGTTCACGCCTATTTGGCTTCACGGGGCGACAGTTTTACGGTGGACTTGTACCGCAGTTCTTTAGGCAGAAAACTGTCAGAAGAGTTGCAGCCATTGGTAAGCAATTGTTACCTCTATGCAGATGAAATTCCAGCAGAGAGAATCTATGATGTGGTGTTTGTGACTAACCCCACCTCCATGCACTATGAGACGGTGAAAAAGTTTGCAGCTCATACAAAGTCTTTTTTCATAGAGAAACCGGTATTTGACAGCACTACTGTAGATGAAAAGATATTCGAGACCATCAAAGATATTCCTTCATACGTTGCCTGCCCGCTTCACTATAATGCGGTTTTGCAATATGTAAAGCAGAATGTCAATCTAGATGAGGTGATTTGTGCCAGAGCAATGTCATCCAGCTATCTTCCAGACTGGAGACCAGGTCAGGATTACCGCAATACCTATAGTGCTCATAAAGACCTGGGGGGCGGTGTGAGTATTGATCTCATTCACGAATGGGATTACTTAACGTGGCTGTTTGGGATGCCTACTGAATGTCATTCAATGATTAACAATGTGTCTAATCTTGAGATTGATAGTGATGACCTTGCTATTTATATAGGTAAGAATGATAAGACTACTTTTGAGCTTCATTTGGACTATTTTGGAAGACAAACACAACGCACGCTTGATCTTTTTACTGCAGATGATACCATTCATTGTGATTTGATTGCAGGAACGGTTAATTACCTGAAAGGAGGAAATGTTACTAAGTTGGAAAGCGAGCGCAATGCTTATCAAATGGCAGAGATAGCTCATTTCTTTGAGATATTAAACAACAATACGATAAATGACAGCACTCCGGAACACGCGTACCAGGTGCTGAAAATAGCAAAAGGAGAATTCTGAAATGAATATTCTGTTTACATTATGTGGACGTGCAGGCTCCAAGGGCGTGAAAGGCAAAAATGCACGCGATTTCCTTGACGTGCCGTTGGTGTGGTATTCAATGGCCAACATTGCTCTGTATATTGAGAAATATGGCCAGAGTGATGATATAAAAGTGGTGCTGAATACCGATAGCGAGCTTTTGAAGGATTTGGTTCGCAGGGTGGAAGAAGTACCTGTGACTATCATTCACCGTAAGGAAAGTCTTGCCGGTGATAAAGTACCCAAGGTGGCTGTGATATTGGATAGTCTCAATCAGGCAGAAGAGTTGTTTGCACGGAAATTTGATATGGTGGTGGACTTGGATATCACATCTCCGCTCCGTACCGTCGAGGATGTGAAGAATGCGATTGACAGGAAAAAACAGAGAGATGATGTGGATGTGGTTTATTCCGTAGCCCCGTCTCGTAGAAATCCTTATTTCAATATGGTGAAGGAGGAGAATGGTTTCTTCTGCAAGGCAATCCCTTCTAAATTCACTACTCGCCAGGAAGCACCTGTGTTCTATGATATGAATGCTTCTATCTATGCTTATTCTCCTGATGCTTTGAGAAATAAGGAGCATGCTACGTTCTTCAATTCAGGGTGTGATGCGGTGGTGATGAAAGATACAGGAATTCTTGATATTGACTCTGAGGAGGATTATGAGTTGATGCAAGTAATAGCCAAATACTTATATGGCAAGTATAAGGATTATGGTGATGTATTTAGCAAAGTAAAAGAATGGAACAAGAAGTAATTTTTACTCTACCAAAAACAGAACTGGGGGGGGGCAGTTTTCAAACAGTTGGAGTCTTTCTTTCCATCACTGACAGAGGCGGAAAAAGATTTGATTGAGGATTGTTTGAAGGTTGTAGTGCCACGGTGCGAGTATAACTTCTCACATTCCGATAACAAATACTTTTCGTCCGAAAAAGAAGGAAGGCGTATCATAAGATTTGACGCATTTCATTCTGTCCAGTGGATGACATTCTTGTATTATCTGTCACATGAACTGTATCTGCGCAAATCAAATCTCTGTGACAAGGTGTATTACTTGAATAAGATTATGCATTCTGTGGATTTGTTCTATGCCATTGAGCTACCTACTATATGGAGCGCAGAACATCCTTTGGGAACAGTGATGGGGCGGGCCAAGTACAGCAATGGTTTCTTCTTCTACCAAGGATGCACAGTTGGTGGAACAAAAGACAAAGAGGGGAATATCTTTTACCCGGAGATTGAAGAGAATGTGAGAATGTACAGTAATTCAAGTATCCTTGGCCGCTGCCATATAGGGGCAGGTGCACAGATAGGTGCTGGAACAATTGTTAAGAATCAGGATGTGCCGGCAGGTAGCATCGTATTCGGGCAGTCGCCCAATTTGATAATCAAACAAACTGAATAATGGAAAATATCCATATTATACATGAGGACAGAACTCTGTTAGAGGCTTTGGGACAAATTAATTCCTTGGCTCCCGAACCATTGGTGCTCTTTGTTGTGGATAGCAACGAGCATATGGTGGGTACTCTTACTGACGGTGATTCCAGACGTGCTCTTATCGGAGGTGCATCAGTAAATGATACCATTGACAAGGTAATGCTTAGGAACTTCCGCTATATGCGACTGGGTGATATTGATAATGTGTCGGAGATTCGTCATCAGAAACAGATGAAGATGAAGCTTGTTCCGATTTTGGATGAAGAACGGCACATAATTGATATTATCAATCTGGAGAAGTACAAGACCCGTCTGCCCATCGATGCAGTGCTGATGGCTGGTGGAAAAGGTGAACGTCTGCGTCCGCTGACTGAGAAAACACCCAAGCCATTGTTACCTGTGGGAGGAAAGGCAATCATTGATCATAATATTGATCGCCTTATTTCATATGGTATAAAGCACATCAACGTGACGGTGAATTATCTTGGGGATCAGTTGGAAGCGCACTTTAAAGAACCATACAAAGAAGTGCAGGTTAAAACCGTACATGAACCTAAATTTTTAGGGACTATCGGCAGTATTCGTTTTGTGAAAGAGTTTTACAATGACACGATATTGGTAATGAATAGTGATTTGTTTACTAACATCAACTATGAAGATTTTTATCTCCATTTCAAAGAGCATAACGCTGATATGAGTGTTGTGGCAGTGCCTTATAGTGTTTCTATTCCATACGGTATTCTTGATATTGAGGAACGACGTAACATCAAAGGTTTAATAGAAAAACCCACCTACGACTACTACGCCAATGCCGGCATTTACCTCATCAAGAAAAGTGCGCTGGAGCTCATCCCCGAAGACACCTTCTTCAATGCCACCGACCTGATTGAGGCCCTGATTGCAGCCGGCCGCAAAGTAATCCGCTTCCCCCTCAACGGAACGTGGATAGACATTGGCAATCCGCAGGAGTATAAGCTGGCGAATGACTTGGTGGGGCATATGTAGATGCAAGAAGAATGGTAAAGAATTAGAAAAGAGATTAAGAACGTATATAACCAGAGGCCAGTTGAGTAGAGTTGTTGAGTAGTTTCAACAACTGCTGAATAAACACAGATTGTTATAGGCTGAAATTCCAGAAGTATCAGTGCTCTTGTCGCACAAACCTCTGCATTAATCGTTTATACCCGGCCCCATATATTAGATTATGAGTAGAAATGATATATCAGATAATAACAAAAAAATAGCTAAAAATACTGTTTTTTTGTTTATTAGGATGTTTATTGTGCTGCTGATATCGCTCTATACTACGAGAGTGGTATTAAAAGTTCTTGGTGTTGAAGATTATGGTATTTATAATGTTGTTGCTGGTTTTGTTGCGATGTTTTCATTTTTGAATACATCAATGTCAAATGGTATTCAACGGTTTTATAATTATAAATTAGGGAGAGAAGGTGAAGATAGTCTTATTTCGGTCTACAATTGTGCATTAAGAATACAAATACTTTTGGCGATTGCAGTTTTAGCTCTTGTAGAAGGAATAGGTATTTGGTACATTAACAATATAATGGTGGTACCCTCAGAGAGGTTATTTGCTGCTAACATCATATTTCAACTATCAGTCATATCCATGATTATTGTCATAATGCAAGCTCCATTTGTTGGTGCTACAATGGCAATGGAAAGAATGGATTTCTTCGCGATAGTCAGTATAGTTGACGCGTTATTAAAATTAGGTTTCATTTTTGTATTGGTGAAAGTGCCATATGACAAATTAATAATATGGGGTTCTATCGGTTTATTAATAGTGTTGATTGATTTTTTGTTTTACTATATTTATTGCAAGAAGGAATTTAGATTTATTAAGTATGAGAATAAATTCAGCAGAGTTGAATTTAAAGCCATGCTTTCTTTCTCAGGGTGGAATATATTTGGATCCTTTTCAAATATGGCAAGAGATCAAGGCGTCAACATGATAATGAATTTATTCTTTGGCCCCATTGTGAATGCCGCACGTGGTGTAGCCATGCAGATAAATTCGGCATTGAGTGGTTTTACTAATAGTATTTTGACACCAGTTCGCCCGCAAGTTATTCAATCCTTTGCGAAGGGTGAAGGTAGTCGTTATATTCAACTGACATATAGCATCAGCAAAATAAGTGTATGTTTCCTATATATGATGGCCTTGCCTTTATGTATAGAAATTGACTATGTACTAAAACTTTGGCTGGGGGATAATGTCCCTGAACATACAAATTCATTTGTAATAATAATCCTACTAACTAACGCAGTGCTTGTACTGATGGGTGCCTTGGCCACATTAGTACATGCTTCTGGTGAGATGAAGAAATATCAAGTAGTTGGTAGTACGGTAAAAATTATATCAGTTCCTGCAGCTTATTTTTTGTTGAAATTAGATTTCTCACCTGAATGGGCTCTCGTCATGGTACTCTTATTCGATGTAATTGGCCTTTTTATTGGGATGTTTATCATTAAAGGGATAATGAAGTTTTCAATTAGGGATTATTTAAAGAATGTGATTTTTCCTATGATTATACCTGTGATGACATCATTTTTTATTGCTTTATTCATTCATAATATAATGCAACCTGGTATTGCGAGATTGCTTGTAGTGACGCTGCTAAGTTGTTGTTCATTAGCCATAACATTTTACATTATTGGTTTTAATTATTCGGAAAAAAAATTGGTCAACCAACTGGGCGGAAAATTTATTAGTATTTTTAAAAAACAATGAAGTTGTTCGCATATATTAATAATCGTTTACATTCTATACAAGAACTCTTAAATATAGTCACTAAAAGGAATAATAGAATATTCAATTCGCTTAAGCCTTTTTTGAAGAAGGGCTGGTATATTAATGCTCCGACGTGTGATTATATATATAGAATAGGTAGCCACAAGCATTTCGACAAAGTAACTTTTACAAATCTTTCTTCAAAAAAAACAAATGCTACAAGGAAGCTGCTTCTTAAATTGTTGATTTACTCAAATAAAAGAGAGGGCAATTTCGGAGGCACAGAAATAATAATATCTTCAAGTAATACAGAGTATAAGGTATTTAACGAAAGGGAGAAGAAACTTTTGACTTATTTTATAATTCCTCAAAAGATGAGATTAATTATTAAAAACAAGAATTATTTTTCATCTTTCTTTAATGTCCCGAGGACAATATTTATAGATAAAACAAGGCAGATCATAGAAGAGGAGTATATTGAGCACCAAGATATTGATAATTCAAAAGCTTTAAATTCTATTTTATGGCAATATGTTGAATTTTTTCGTAATGTAACTTGTTCAAAGGTAGTTAATAATTCTTTAGATTTCCACAGCTTCTCTAATAGATTTGGAAATTCAAAATTATATTCAGCTATTTCTGAATATCCTTTAGTAGTCACGCATGGGGATTTGTGGTCGTCAAATGTGATATATGACGGAGATAAGTATTATATAACAGATTTCGAGAGGGTTGGTACAAGGTTTTTCTTGTTTGATTTCTTCTGTTTTATATGCAATGAATACATTATTAAAGGAGATGATTCTTTAATTTACAGCTATTTTAATGGTACTTTTGATACACAGTTGTCGGAGATTCTTAAGCTAGTGTGGAAAAATCAATTGAATGAGAATAGGGAAGCTTTGTTTATTGCATTTTGGATATCGATGCGTAATGAACGCTGGGGGGATAATGATGCGATTGATGCGAAAATTGAGCATGTTATCAGAAAATATGTTTTACGTTTTTAACAGCAACATCTATTTTGAAATGTAATTATGAAATATAAAAATTTCGCCATACTAGGCGTTGATGGTTCTGGGAAATCCACATTAATCAAAGAACTCGCAAACAAATTTGGCAATAAGTGTGTAATCACATACATGGGTAGCCGAAGTTATGAAGACGATCGGTTAGAGACATTATTAAAAAAGAAGAAATGTACAAGATTAGAGTTCTATGAGATAATAATCAGAAGATATATTTGTTTTTGGAAGCGATATATCAACTCTATAAGAAGTAGAAGGATAGTACTATATGATCGTTATGTACATGAAATATATATCAACTCTTCCGAGCATTACAAATTATTATATACAATTCTTTATAAGTATCTATACCCATCTCCTAAATACACAATTTATTTATATTGCTCAGTAGAGGAGTCTCTCCGTAGGAAAAATGACATACCCGATCCAATTGAGTTTAGAAAAATGAAAGAGCGTTTTGATAATGTGTTCTTACATGATAGAAAATGCCTTTGCCTTAGCAGTGAAGAATATACCCCAGAAGAATTAGCTGAAATTTCATATACATTTATAAGCAGTAAATTGTAATGCAACAAGAGATTAGTAGTCTAAAATTTTTTTTCTCCTTGCTCAATAATAATTGTGAGTATCTGGTTCTACGTAATTGGGATGATATTTTTGATGAGACAATCTATGGAAAAGAACATGAAGATATAGATGTCCTATGCCGGAGCGTAGATGAGTTCAAACGGTTATCTAATGCTAGGAGGATTCATAAGTCAAAATATCGCGATAATTTTTTGGTTAATATAGGCGGACATGATGTTCGTTTTGATGTTAGGCACGTTGGAGACGGATACTATCCCAGGGAATGGGAGGATATGATGTTAAAACGAAGGGTGTTAACGGATAAAGGTTTTTATATTATGTCTCAGGAGGATTATGCATATTCGCTTACTTATCATGCACTTTTACAAAAGCCGGAATTATCAAAAGAATACCAAGCTAAGATTTCAAATGCTTTTCATCAATTGAATAGTAATATAGCATATTCAACTTTTTCAAAACTCTTAGAAGCGCTCCTGTCTTATTGTCAGCGAAATAATTATAACATTGAAATACCATCTGATCCGGGAGTGTTTATTAATAAAAAAAATTTTTCCGATTTTAAACGTTCGTTTAATTTGGGGCGGCTGTTGAGGAGAAAGGCATTACATATAAGGCAGTTGACTGAATACTATTCAAGAAGATTATTAAGTGTGTTTCATTGATTCTGCTTAATTGACGAGACTCAGTATACAAGAGGCTAGACGTTATTATTGAAAGAACATTGGGAGGGTAAGAAAAGAAGTATAAATTATGTTAGATAAGGCTTGTCCAAAAATAAGTATAATAGTGCCTGTCTATAAGGTTGAAAAATACCTTGACCGCTGTGTGCAGAGCATTGTTGACCAGACATACATCAATTGGGAACTGCTGTTAATAGATGATGGCAGCCCTGATAGGAGTGGTGAGATGTGTGATGAATGGAAGAAGAGGGATAATCGTATCCGGGTATTTCATGGACCAAATTGCGGTGTGAGTGTCGCAAGAAATACTGGACTGGATGAGGCAAGTGGAGAATGGATAATGTTTGTGGATAGTGATGACTGGATAGCAAAAGATTGCTTGAAGATCTGTATTGAAGCAGCACAAAAAGATAACTTGGATATAGTCCAGTTTAACTTTGCGATGGTGGACGACAATGTGAATGAACAATCTGCGCAACAGAATTGTACGGAGGTCATGAGTCGTAAGGATTACATTGAACACGACGTGTTCAATGTGTGTGTGTGGGGATCTATATTGCACCGTACGATTATTGAAAACAATAATCTCCGCTTCCCCGTAGGTATTAAACTTGGAGAAGATCAAATATTCATGATGCAAGTAATACGACATGCAAGAAAAGTGAGAATGATACGAGATGAGTTGTACTATTACATGACTAATTATTCAAGTGCCACACATAATGCCAGGTCTTCTGACATGGTATCATCCATACAATCTTTCATGGATTTTAAAGCCTCATATCCGGAATTTACATCAAGATGCGATGTTCTCATAATGCATTTTATGCCATTGATTATAGTAAATGATGACGTTGATACAAAACAAATTGTTACATTGTATAAGAAAGCAAACCTTAAATACGATAGTGCAAAAGACATACGCGCCCAATTGTTTTATAAGGTTTCAAGAGTGAATATTAGAGTTGCGATATATGTATTAAAATTCGCGCATAAAATCCACTTAGGGCGCTATTGGTCTTGATTATAACACTGAAATCATGGTGACGTTAAATAAAGTTGATAGCATAGCAATGCCAAAAGGTATTATTTTGTACTATCTGGTACTGGTTTTGGGAATTGTAGCGTGGCGTTCACAGGAAGCTCCATCGTTATTTCTTCGGTTAGCTTACAATGTGGCATTTTTTGGGCCTTTCTTGATTTCCAAATCATGGAGGTTTTATCCGCCTCTTGTCCTTTTGTTTTTTACCCTCACAACGTATGGATTTGCATACTCTTTTTTGTCCTATTCATATCCAATTTACTTGTTAGTCGGTATCATCCTGCTGTATAGGGGTAAATCGAAACTTTACCCCCCAAACAAGAGTGTATTAGTATTCATGTTTCATGTGTTCCTGGTCGATTTGTTTATGGATTTGAGTGTTTATGACACTAGTATTTGTTTGCTGTTTTTAGTCTTGTTCCCATCTTTTTTGCCACCGATCGATAGTAAAGGAATAAAAAACTTTTCTTTCAGCTTCATGCTTATAACATTGATTCTTGCATCGTTGGTTTTGTATGTTGGAACTGAGTATTCTACTTTGACAACAGCTGTAGAAGGCCGCAGGGTGGATCGCGCAGGATGGATGGATCCTAATTATTTTGGAGAAGTTGTAGCTATGGGAGCGGTGGTTGCTTTTATTGTTGTTATGAACTGGGGGAAACATAACATGATAACAAAGGTTATAGCTGTTGCCGCATTATTGGCTGGCATTTTCTCTTTGGTTCAATTGGCGTCCAGGGGTGCAGTACTATTTTTTATCAGTGGGTCATTTTGTTATTTTATGCTTTCAAAAGCAAAGGTTATATATAAAATATTAGTTTCATTAGCTGTTGCAGGTCTTGTTGTATATATTTTACAAAGTGGTATTGCGGATTTCTTAATGTATAGGATAGAAACAGACACAGGAACAGGTACAGGTAGAACAGAGATATGGCAAAAGAAAATAAATGCTTTCTTCAACGAAGGTTCTATTATTAATTTTTTGATTGGATTTGGAACGAAAGCAGGCAACAGGCTTGGCTTTGATTACGTAAGATTTTTTCATAACGATTTTGTGGCAGTGCTAGTTAATTATGGATTTATTGGTTTCGGGATGTTCTTGTATGTGCTTCTAAAACCCTTCAAATTAGCACGTGGTGAGGGCAGAAAAGAGGTGTTAGCACTAACGATGGCATTGGTGGCAGGTAGCATGACACTAGAGCCTTTACGGTTAGGTTATTTGCAATGGTGGTGTTTCTATTACTATATTTATTGCGTTGCACTCAATAGCAAAAAAATAGCAAATCAAAATGGATAAGAATTTAAATGTTTTAATTAGCGGCAACAGCCTTGGAGGTGGTGGCGCCGAACGCGTGATGGCTGTAATTGCTAACGAACTTGCTCGAAAAGGGCACAATGTACATATAATCTGCATTACAAGGGATAGCGAATACTATACAGAAGATAGTGTTAATAAAATATATATCGATAAGCTTATTAATTTAAAAAACTCAAATAATAGTATTCTCTCTTTGCCTTATTTTATTAGGAATGAATATCAGATTTATAAATTATACAAGAAGGCGATAAAGGAGGTTAAACCAGACGTTGTCGTTTCGTTTACTCGAGCTGGTTGGTGGGAATTATTGTACTTATGCAGAAAAAAAATACCGTTGGTATTTTCTGAGCATACAACATTTTGCCTTACTAAAGAAAGAAAAAGTTTAAGGGATTCTGTTCAGAAACGTTTCTTGAAGTATGGTGATGCGGTGACGGTGCTAACAAAGTATGACTACGATTACCTTGGAGGGCAGCTGCCTAACAAAGTGGTAATGTATAACCCTTTGTCTTTTGAGCCCCTTAATGAGCTGGAATATCGCTCAACTTATGAAAAAAGAAAAAATCTGTTTGCTTGTGGTCGGGTTGGCGATTGGCATACCAAAGGCTTTGACAATTTGATTAAGTCTTTTGGAATGATAGCTTCTAAACATCTTGGATGGGATTTAGATATTGCGGGTTGGGGGAAAAAAGAAGACGAAGATTATTTATATAGTATAGCAGATAAGTACAATATCCGTAACCGAATTCATTTCCTAGGTTTTCGTAATGATGTGGAAGAATTAATGAAGACTCACTCTATATTAATAATGTCATCGCGGAGTGAAGGCTTTCCAATGTCTCTTACCGAAGCGATGAGTATGGGGTGCCCTCCTGTGAGTTTCGACATAGTCACCGGACCAAGAGAAATAATAAATAATGGGATTGATGGTATTATTGTTGAGAATCAGAACTGCGAAGCCCTTGCTCTGGGTATGGAACGAATGATAGTGGATGAGGAATTCCGTAAAGAAGCAGGGCTGAATGCTATTCGCAACATAAAAAGGTTTAGCGCTGAGTATATTTGTACACAATGGGAAAACCTATTTTACAATTTATTGGAACAAAGGAGGTGATAGTATGAGGGTTTTAATGTTGGGGTACATACCTAAAGAAATAGGAGGGTCTTATACTACAGGTATAGCCAACGTAGTGTTAGAGTTATGCAAATGCAAGCGTAATGATGTAGATTTGTTGTGCTTTGCATCAAATGCGTCTGAAGAGGATGCAGCCAAGGTTAGTCTATTTGATTGTTGTGGGTATTCTAAGAACCCTTTTGTGTATGTTGAGTATGTACTAAGTTTCCCGCTAAAGATGATTAAATCATGGAGATATTATAGGAAAGAACTAAAGGTTAATCCGACAAGGTATCTCTTTTATCAAGTTAATATGCATCGTTGCATAAAGTCTTTCAAACCAGATGTAATTCATGCAATAACTTCTAATTTGCTTCCGACTGCAAAGCTAATAGTGGGAGACAAAGTTCCTTGTGTGGTAACCTTTCACGGTTTCCACTACAAGAAGAAGTTTAGCACTGCTGCATTTGACATATTTATCGATAGCGTTATGCCTTTGTGTGATGAAGTAACGGTTCTAACTCAGGAGGCACGAACTGATATACTGAAGTCTTTTCCACGCCCGTATAAGCATCTTTCCATCATCCCTAATGGGTGTGATATAAGCAAATTTTATTATTCTGCGGAAGAGAGGTATCTGATTAGGGAACGTCTCGGCATCAAAGAAGGAGAGATTGTGTTTATAACGGTAGGTAATATTAATGAGAATAAAGGACAGCTACGTTTTATTCAGTATCTGCACAAGTCAGGATTGAAAAATTACAAGTATCTGATAATAGGCAAGGGTGACCATGAAGGTAAGATAAGGTCTTATGTTTCTGAAAATCATCTTGGGAAAAATGTTAGCCTACTTGGATATATAGCAAACACAGAAACATTTAAGTATTATTCCGCATCAGATGTCTATGCTCAGGTCAGTGAGATGGAAGGCCAGTCTCTGTCTGAGTTGGAAGCGGAATCTACGGGACTTCGCATTATCGTAAATAAGACATTGACATGTACAATTCCTGGAGATATAAATGATACGGGAAAATACTATGTTATAGACTTTGATAAGCATGAAGGCGAAAGATTTACTAATTGGTTGAAGAAACCAGTTGAGCATAGGGAATCAGTTGACAAGTATGACTGGAATAATGCTTTTGCCAGATATGCAGAACTCTATAGAGAAATTATTAATACCAATAAATAACAATGGGAGTATTCTTATTTAGCAACCGACCTGTGGATACCGAGAAAATTAAGAAGGTGTTTACCACTCGTGGTCACAAAGATGTAAAGGTGGTCGGCAATAATGGTCAAACCCTTGTATATGCCAGCAAAGTGTTCGTAAATAACGTGAACTATCTGGGCGGCAGCCAGTTGGCTGAGGGGGGGGCAAATATGACTTTATCATTGGTATAGGAACCTACATCTACGAGGGTGAATATCAAGAGAAAGCCCTTCAAGCGATCTGGCGTGAGATTGACACGGTGTTACAAGACAATCCTGTGTATGGTCACTGGGCTTTTGTGGTGCGAAAGGGAAATAATACTTATGTGCTCAATGATATGAGTGGAACGCTCAGACTCTATTATATAGAAGATGAAGATGGAATAACAATTACCTCATCGATGGTTGCGGCAATAGCTAGTATCAAGTCGCCAAAGTTTGATCGTGTAAGATTAAGTGCGTTCTTAGCTGGTGGCTATGGAAACGAGATTCCTTTTGTGGAGGGTGTGGAAAACGTAGATTCGCTTAAATATTTGGTAATAGAGGAAGGTAAGAAGCCAGGATGGGTTAAGAAAGATGTTCAAGATGTATTGCGGATAGAAACCCTGGACGGGGCGGTAACATATGTCAAGGGACTGTTTAAAAAACAGATGGATATTTTGAAGAAGGCCATAGGGAATGAGACAGTAAGCATTGAGCTGACTGCAGGGCTTGATAGCCGTTTGATTGCTTCCAATATTAAAACTGCAGGTCTCAACTACGATTTTCTGAATTATCCGCTATATGGACCAGACAAGGAAGTATCTGCGCAGATAGCCGAAGGGCTAGGGAAACGGATGCTTGTTCAGACTAACGACCCCTGCATTAAGGATTTTGAAAATCATTATGGTGAGTTTGACTATGGTTTTAATTTCTTCCGTCAGTATGCCAATCCACGCTGGGTAGTGGAGAACAAGATACAGTTTTCAGGGGCGCGAGGTGAGTGTTTAGATAAACCTGGATTTATTACCAAAAATGATTTACGTAACATTAATAACTTAAGTATTAGTAAACTGGTCATGCGTTTATGTTTAAGCAATGAAATGACTAAAGCGGCAAAGGAGCAGTTTCATCGATATATGCTTTCTTATTTTGAGAAGCGGGGTTTTGAGTTGAATAATCATTTAGATGAATATGAACAAATGAAATTCAATCAAATGCTATATGGTGAGTTGACAGGAGATTACATGTATTGTTCAGGAGTGCAAGCTCATATTTATTTCTATCAGATATTTAATGAGTGGCATTTTAACCACTATGTTTCTAATATTGCCACCCAAGTCAAGTTAGGAAGGCGCCTTACTATAGCTTTGATAAAGGACATTGACCAAGAATTGGCATTTTACCCATTTGTCTCTCATAGGAGAACAAAGAGGAATAGTTTAAATGTAATAGATCATTTGCCAATCGAGTATGCTAACTACAATGGAATCAAGAAGATTCTGCCAGATTGGGTTGTAGACTTCATTTATAAATGTATGGGCAGAGTATTCAGTGCGGAGCGTTTCAGCCAGATAGACTTCAAACGATATGAAGATGTTATTGAAGTAAAGTCTATAATGGCGCATACAAACCTTTATTCTGCCATTCTGAATCGACTCCATTCGGTGGAGACATTGCGCAAAATTTTCGATATCTCATAGACAACGTGAATTTTTTCAAAATACTTCGTTTTCTGGAACACGGCAATCGTACAGTTTTTGGTTTTCCCAAGGAGGAACAGGTAGCCTTTTTGAACCACCTTGGGGAGGCCAAGAATGACATTGATAGAGGATATAAACAGTACCTTTGTCAGAATCAATTGGTGCGGCCTCGATGGAAAATAGTACTATTCAATGTGGCTGGAGCAATAGGATTACCATTTATGCTCCTTTTTTTCTTGCCAAGAGGCTATTTGCTAAGAAAGGAAGACCTATTGATTGCTTGATAGAGAAGAAGGGAATGCCCGAAGTGATACCTTCTGATGTTACGGTAAAGTATCACCCGTCGGAATCCTATGAGGCGGGGGTATCACTTGGAACGAACGACTTGAAGTTCACCGAACTGCTGATTAGCAAGGCACCCTTACACCCCTATTTTGTATTTAAGGCCATGTTGCCCAAGTGGGTGGTGAACAAACTGTATGAGCGCATGGGCAGGAGCTTCAGTAAGGAACGCTTTGCCGCCATCGACATGGACCGATACGCAGGCGTGGTGAAGGTGGACGAACTGAAAAGGCACAGGAACCTTTACAGCGCAACACTAAACAGGCTGTTCTCGGTAGAGGTGCTACGCAAGAAATACGGAATAGAAAATTAAATGAACATTTTTAAAATAACCCGCTGGCTGGAGGCTGGCAACAAATTTCTTTTTGACTATCCTATAGAGGTGGAGTATGCCTATATGGACAGTCTGAAAGAGCCACGGAACGACATTGAACGGAGCTACCGACAGTTTCAATGCCAGATGTTCTTTTGGCCTCGGTGGAAGAAGGTGGCATGGTGGCCGGTGGCACTGCTGGCCACCCCCGTGGCAATGATAGTCTTCTGGCTGAAGGGGTTGCGCGTGCGCTTCGAGCGTCAGGTGGACACCATCGGGGAGGACAAGAATATGCCGGAGATTATCCCTGATGAGTTGACCTCGCAATACAGTATCGACAACGAGGCTTGGCATGCGGGCGCGGGACTGACGGGGAGTGACCTGTGGTATATTGTGAGCAAGGTGATGGGGTGGCGGCATCCGTACTTCGTGATGAAGTCCATTCTGTTCCTTACACCATATAGCGCCAGAATCAAACGTTATCGTCCGAAGAGGTTCATTATACACAACGAGTTCAGCTTCAATTCCTCAATGCTGACTGACTACTGCCATAGGCATGGGGTAGTGGTTATTAATGTGCAGCATGGTGAAAAATTACGTTATATCAGGGATTCGTTTTTTCATTTTGATTACTGCTATGTGTGGAGTCAGTACTATGTGGATATGTTGATAAGGCAGAAAGCAGAATCTGCTCAATTCCGAGTTGTGGTGCCACCGAGTCTAAAGATAGATGTGACTGGTCATCAGAATCCTTCGGCATATGCGGACTACAAGTATTATCTTGCGGCTTCGTCAGAGGACGAGATAAGGAGTATTGTTGCATCGATGCAATTCGCCAAAAAGGCGGGTAAGACTATCAAATTTCGACCCCATCCTCGATATACAAATGTGAGCGTATTGCGTAAGTATGTCAGTGCCCTAGAGATTGAGGATGTTAAGGATGTTGGTATATTAGATTCAATAAGCAATATGGAATATGCTATTGGCAGTTATACTACGGTGCTATTGCAGGCCCATTTTTCTGGCAAGAAAGTCTTATTGGATGACGTGACTTATAAGAAACAGTTGGATCAACTGAAAGAATATGGCTACATCCTTTCAGATAATGTGGAAGGTGTTGAGAAATTGTCAGAAAAGCAATGAGTGTTTTTTGAAAAAATGTGAAATATTATGCAGGAATTCGGACTAGTATCAGTTATAATGCCTACATATAAATGTGGCAAGTATATAGCAGAGAGCATACGCTCTGTGCAGGCACAGACATACCAGACTTGGGAGTTGATCATCGTAGATGACTGTTCTGGAGACGGGACAGTTGACACAGTTTTAGGCTATAAAAAGAATGATGAAAGAATAAGTTTTTTTCAAAATAGCACGAATAGTGGAGCGGCAGTGACTCGCAATACTGCTTTGAAATATGCCAAAGGCCGTTGGATTGCTTTTTTGGATAGTGATGACTTGTGGGAACCAACTAAACTGGAGAAGCAAATCAAGTTTATGGAGGAGAATGGATATGCGTTCTCTTATCATCAGTATGTGGAGATAGACGAGCAGGATAATCTGCTTGGTGTGCACGTGAGTGGCAAGAAACACGTCGGTAAGTTCGACATGTTTGCTTGTTGTTGGCCTGGGTGCTTGTCTGTGATGTATGATGCATCGAAGATAGGACTTATTCAGATAAGTGACATAAAGAAGAATAATGATACAGCTATGTGGCTTAAGGTGATTCGGAAGGCTGATTGCTACTTGCTGCCTGAATGCCTCGGTAAATATCGTCGTAGGGCAAATTCGATTACTCCTAAACCATTATGGCAACGTATATGGGCGCATTATCCATTGTTCCGTGTGGCAGAGGAAATGAACCCTGTTCACGCTACGTTCTGGGTAGTGATGAATGTGTTTGGGAATGCGTGGAAGAAGATGAGATACGTAAAGACGTACCAACCTTGACCTTAACGTTTAGCTTAACCTTAACCTTGACGATAACGTTAACCTTAACGATTTTTAGTTGATTTAACCTTAACTATTACTTTGACGTTTAATGAGGAACTAATATTGTTGCGATTATGAATATGAAATTGAGAAATATTCCTTTTTCTCCACCAGATATGACGGAGGCTGAGGCAAAAGAGGTGCGTGAGGCTATTCTCTCGGGGTGGATAACGACAGGTCCACGTACGAAGAAGCTGGAGACGCTGATATCAGAATTTGTGCACACGGACAAGACAGTGTGCCTGAACTCGGCAACGGCAGCACTGGAGATGGTGTTGCATCTGCTGGATATTCAGCCGGATGATGAGGTGATAGTGCCGGCATATACGTACACGGCAACGGCATCAGTGACACAGCATGTAGGTTGCAAGCTAGTGCTGGTGGATAGCCAGAAGGACAGCGTTGAGATGGACTACGACAAGTTGGCGGATGCCATCACGGAGAAGACGAAGGTGATTTGTCCTGTGGATCTGGGTGGTATCGTGGCTGATTATGACCGTGTGTTCGAGATCGTGGAGGCAAAGAAGGGGCTGTTTAGGCCTAACAATGCACTGCAGGCAAAGATTGGAAGAATTGTGGTGTCTGCGGACTGTGCACACTCTTTTGGCGCTTCGCAAAAGGGCAAGATGGCTGGCGAGATTGCGGACTTTTCGTCGTTCAGTTTCCATGCTGTGAAGAACTTCACGACGGCTGAAGGTGGTGCTCTGACTTGGCATCTGCCCTTCGGAAATGAAGTGGTTCCTACTGATGCTGATTATCTTCCCAATGTGCCTAAGAAAGAGGGGGAGACTTGGAATGAGATGCTTTATAGAATATCTCAGTTATTCTCTCTACATGGGCAGAACAAGGACGCTTTGGCCAAAACCAAGTTGGGTGCCTGGGAGTATGACATTATTGGACCTTGGTACAAGTGCAATATGACGGACATCATGGCTGCAATGGGCTTGGTTCAGATGGAGCGTTATGAGGGCTTGCTGAAACGTCGCCAGGAGATTGTGGCTAAGTATAATGCCGCTCTGAAGGATTTGCCTGTGGCTGTACTAAATCATAAGGATGCTGACCATTGCGGCTCTCATCACCTGTATCTGGTACGTTTGCTAAGTAAGACACGTGAGGATGCCAACAAGGTGATTGAGCAGATGGCAGAGCGTGGTATTGCCTGCAACGTGCACTACAAACCGCTGCCCATGATGACGGCATATAAGGCTCTTGGCTTTGATATCAAGGATTACCCGAATGCTTATCATCTGTTTGAGAATGAAGTGACGCTGCCGCTGCACACTAAGCTCACTGATGAGGATGTGGAGTACGTAATTTCTAACTTCGTTGATATTATCAAGAATCTTAAATGAAAAGAATCTTTGACATTGTTGCGAGTGGGCTGGGCCTCTTAGTTCTGAGCCCACTCTTTTTAATTCTAGCTATCTGGATAAAACTGGATAGCAAGGGGCCTGTTTTCTATAGGCAAGTTCGAGTGGGTCGGTATAATAAAGACTTCCGTATCTATAAGTTCCGTTCCATGAGGGTAGGGGCGGACAAGGGGAGTCTGGTGACCATCGGTGGTCACGATCCTCGCGTGACGCGCTCAGGGTATTTCATCCGTAAGTTTAAGTTTGATGAGCTGCCGCAGCTGATTAATGTGTTCCTTGGGGATATGTCGCTGGTTGGTCCTCGTCCAGAGGTACGGCATTATGTGGACTATTGGACTCCGGAACAGATGCGTGTGCTGGACGTAAGACCAGGTATTACAGATCCTGCCTCTATCAAATTCCGCAATGAGAATGAGTTGATGGAGCAGGCTGAGGATCCCGAGAAGTATTACATCGAAGTTATTATGCAAGAGAAGATCAGGTTGTATCTTGAATATGTCGAGAATAATTCTTTCTTTGGCGATATTGGGTTGATATTTAAAACTTTTTGGACAATAGTGAAGGAGCGTTGACGGTAACCTTAACCTTGACTGTTATGGATAAAGATATAGTGGTCCGTATACGGGATTTTATGGAAAACGAGGCTAAGTCATGCTCGAGGGAACCTGGATGTATAACTCCATTATATGTGTATAGGATGTGGGGTGGCCAGGTGTCTTTAGAGGAGGTCTCGAAGGCTTTAGATAGAGTCAGATATGAGTTTTAAGGGATTTGCAAGAGGTGTTTGGCAGTTGTGTAGTTATTTGTTTTGGCCTCAGAGGAGATGAAAAACGATTATAACCAGAAAGCTTTTCTAGCATTGGTTAAGGCCGGACTTTGGGAAACTGAAGCTCGGCTTTTGCTAAATGAAGAGGTCGACTACTCCGAGCTGCTTCGACTGGCAGAGGAACAGTCGGTGGTGGGACTAGTGGCTGCCGGATTGGATCATGCCGCAGGTGTCCCTTATGAGACGAAGTTGAAGTTCATAGGATATGCATCGCAGATACAGCAGCGCAACATGGCTATGAACCGTTTCATCGCAGATTTGGTCTCAAAGTTGCAGTCAGTAGGCATAACTCCTATATTGGTAAAAGGACAAGGGGTGGCACAGTGTTATGAGAGGCCACTATGGAGAACAAGTGGAGATGTGGATCTGATATTGGGTGGTGATGATTATCGTAAGGCAAAGGAACTGTTGTTACCATTATCAACGTCATCGAAAGAGTGTGGTAAGCATATGGAACTGGTGATAGATTCTTGGGTGGTGGAATTACATAGATGGCTTCGTATAGGTCTAACTGCACGGATTAATAGTCAGCTTGGTGTATTAATGAGAGAGTCTTTTGATAGCAACAATGTCCGGTTGTGGAAGAACTATGGCTTTGATACCCGCTTGTTAAATGCAGATAGTGATGTCGTTTACGTTTTTGTACATTTTTTTAATCATTTCTATAAAGGTGGCATTGGGTTAAGACAGATTTGTGATTGGTGTCGACTGCTTTGGACATACAGGGGAACAATAGATTTGCCATTGTTGGAATCTCGACTTCGAGAAATGAGGCTGGTGAGTGAGTGGAAAGCCTTTGCTGCTTTTGCCGTTGAATATCTCGGCATGCCGATAGAAGCAATGCCACTATACTCGTCTGAAGAAAGGTGGAAACGAAAGGCGAAAAGAATCTGTTCGTTCATCATGGAAGTGGGGAATATGGGTCACAATCGGGATATGAGTTACTATAACACCAAGCCATATCTGATTCAAAAGGCAATATCGGTTAGGTACCGGTGTGTGGATTTGCTGCACCACATGGCTATATTCCCATTGGATTCAATAAGATTTTTCCCCAGGATAATGATTAATGGTTTGCGAAGCGCAGCGAGAGGAGAGTAAGAATTATGGTTATTGATAAAAAACTACTTGACGAAGTGTCGGCTCAGGCTAAGGCATCGCCCCGGTTGAGGATGAACTATAACTTCCATCATTCGCTGGACGAGAAATGCCATCGTATGCTTAACGCTGTGGAGCCGGGAACAGAGATACCAATCCACAGGCATCCAGATAAAGACGAGTCATTTGTGATACTCCGAGGCAAAGTACGTTCTACGACCTATAATGATGACGGTTCTGTTATAGACAGCGTCGTCCTCAGCCAAGAAGACGGCATCTACGGGGTTGACATCCCCAAAGGCGTCTGGCACAAACTCGAATCCCTCGAACCCGGCAGCGTCATCTTCGAATGCAAAGAAGGCCCGTTTGTGCCGCATGTGGTGGAAGGAATATTAGATTGCAAAAGAGATGAAGATATAGACAAGACGTAGGGAAATCATATTATTGATAATAAGAATAATTTTGTTTTATGGTTAATCTTCCGAAACATATAATAAAGATGGTTCACAACGTTGGAAAAAATGTTGTGTGGCGTTGCTATGGTCAGGAAGAAATAACATTGGATAATGCCAATGATGCAATTATAAAAGCCCGCAACCCGTTATTTATTATTGAACAAGACGGGAAGCGAATAGCTATCACTTCAAAGCACGATGACGTTATTCCAGATGATTGTCCATATGCGGTTCTTGTACAAAAAAGACCTACTACGTCCTTCTTTAGAAATAATGAACTAGAATACAAAGCATGGATTAAACACCCTTCGATAAATGAAATCCTCACACCTGATGAGGTGGCTTTGTCGTGGCGTGGTAAGTTTACTTTCATAGAAGAAGACAGAGAGGCAAACATTGGTGGCCTTAGACAACCGCAGGCAGGTGCTATCCACGCATGGCTATCATCACAGCATAACCGTAAAGACCGTGCAACCATAGTGATGCCTACCGGCACCGGTAAGACTGAAACTATGCTGGGAATAATGGTGGCAGGACAGTGTAAGAAAATCCTTGTTACTGTACCTCACGATGCGTTGAGAGAACAGATAGCCAATAAATTCTTGACACTAGGTAAACTCCACGAGTTTGGCATTGTAACACCAGACTGCAAGTATCCTTATGTGACTCTTATAGACAGCGGTATAGATAATGTCAATGACTGGCAGGATATAATTGAGCACTCAAATGTTATTGTAACGACAATGGCATTACTTGCCCAAACAAGTAATGACGTTAGGGAACTACTGGCTAGTACTATTACTAATGTCTTTGTTGATGAGGCACATCATTCTGAAGCACCATCTTGGAGTCTGTTCCTTGATAAGTTTGAGCATACGCGTATTACCCAATATACAGCGACACCATTCCGTAACGATGGGAAGAAGCTCAAAGGTGAGTTTATCTATTCGTTTTCGTTAAGAAATGCTCAGCAGCAGGGCTATTATCAGAAGATTAACTTCAATCCCGTGTATGAGATTGATAAGGAGAATGCTGATAAAGCGATAGCTGATGAGGCCGTTGCGATTCTTAGGCACGATAGAGAGGTGTTAAGGAAAGACCATATTCTGATGGCGCGCTGCAAAGACAAAAACAGAGCTGAGCAGGTTTTTGCTTGTTATCAGGAATATGAAGATTTACACCCTGTTCTTATCCATAGTACCACTCCAGGTAAAGCCCGTATTCTTGATGAAATAAAGAACAAGGAACATCAGATTATTGTATGTGTGAATATGCTGGGTGAAGGCTTTGATTTGCCGCAACTAAAAGTGGCGGCCATTCATGATGAAAAACAAAGCTTGCCAATCACCTTGCAATTCATAGGACGCTTCACTCGAACAGCTGATGATAGTATAGGAGAAGCCAGTTTTGTGACAAACATGGCATACCCTCCGATGGCGAACGATATCCGTGACTTGTATTTGAAGGATGCAGACTGGAATGTGATTATCCCTGGCCTTAACGATAAGTCCACTAAAGAGCAACAGGATTTTGCGGAGTTGTTGGATCAATTTCCCGACTTGAATGAAGCAGAGATACCATTCCAGAGTATAAATCCGGCTTTGAGCACTGTAATTTACAGGCTTGATGAATTTAATTGGACGCCGGAGAATTGGAAAAATATCTATACGGAAAAAGATTTTGATTACCGTTATTCCAGCGTGAATGATGCAGGGGATATGATGATAATCATCCTTGGATGTATTGAGAAAGTAGATTGGACAAACTTTGAAGGCATTCAGAATCGAACATGGAATGTGATTCTCCTTCATAAATATGATGCGGGCAACTATAAGCACCTGTACATTAACTCTTCTTTTGGGAAGCCCTCTTTCGACAAGTTAGTTGAGGCTTTATTTGGAACAAAGCAGGCAAAGATAGACGGTGAAGTGGTGTTCCGCTCTTTCCATGGGATAAATCGCTTGTTAGTCCAAATATTTGGCGGACGCAAAACTATACCGGGCGATATTTCGTTTAAGTCATATGTTGGCCCTGATGTTGAGAACGGTTTAAGTGAATTAGCTCAAGGAAGGCTAAGGAAGAATAATATTTTTGCTTCTGGAATTTTCCAAGGTGACCATACTACACACGGATGCTCCAAGAGTGGAAAGATTTGGAGCTATCGTCGTGGGAATCTTCTTTCTTTCAGAGACTGGAGTCATAGAATAGGGGCTCTTGTGGAAGACCCTGCGATTTCTACACACGAGATCTTTAAGCATACGCTAAGAGTTGACCCCGTTGCAGGTGCTCCTCATTCCATTCCTGTTTCTGTTGACTGGGATGATGACATTTACAAGAATGCCGCTTATGAGCAAGTATTACAGATAGAGGGGCATGACGGTGATATATACCTTTTTGATGCTACCATAGAGCTAACTCCTCGTGAATTTGACTTGAACAATTTGCCATCAGACATATTATTCCAGATTTCATATGAAGGCTTGTGTACGAAATATCGTATCACATATACAAGCGTGGTCAATGAAGATAGGACGGATTATAGTTATCATGTAGAAAAAGTCTTTGGACCAAACATCAGTTTTCGTAGACGCACTATTCCATATGGAGATATACTGGAGTATTTCAATGCCGAAAAGTGCTCTCCTGTATTCTTCTTTGCTGATGGCTCCATGCTATATGCAAACAATCTGGTGCAGTTACGCCAAGAAATAATAACCCCATATATAGTTGACGACTTAGAAGGATATGATTTCATTGGAGCTGGTGTGAATATAGGTGATGAGTCTATGGATTGGCCACACAAGGTTGAAACAATTCAGTATTACATGTGGCAGCAAATAAATGCTGATTATGACCTTGTGTTTGATGATGATGGCAAGGGAGAGGTGGCAGATTTGATTGGTGTAAGAAGTGATGCTGACACCATATATGTGCATCTTTATCATCTGAAGTATGCTGTAGAGAATCGAATTTCAAAGCGTATTGATAATTTCTATGCCGTGTGTGGCCAGGCTGAGAAGAGCCTTAAATGGCGTAACGGTAATATGAATATCTTCAGACGACTCATTTATAGGACTGCTCATACTGCTAAAGGAGCAAACCGTATCTTGAAAGGAGATATTGAAATGCTGAAGCAGTTAGACCAAGAATCTGCTGTAACTAAAAAAGTTAAGTTCCACTTGCACATAGTACAGCCAGGATTGAGCAAATCGGATGCTTCTGATGAAATTTTGCATTTGCTCGGAGTAGTACAAAACTATGCATACGAAGTTTGTAATGCCGGCTTGACGGTGCATTGCAGTAATTAGTTGGATTTCATGGTGAAAAAAGTATTGAATGCTCTTTGGGAGTTCTGTAGTTACGTGTTTGTGCCTCAACGTAAGCCCAAAGATTACTATAATATGTAGTTATGACACAAGATGAAAGTGGGCAGAATAACTATAAGGAGGTATTGAACTTTCTTAAAACTAACCACAGGAACCTTTCCAAGTATGATTTAGAGGAAAGAAGGCTTTATACGTGGTGCAAACATACTCGAAAGCAGATGAATGCAGGGAGCTCAAAGAGCCACGGCTGACAATGTTCAAAGAATTGCTGGCATTGAGTGAATAATATAAAAGGAAAAATCAATACGTCTGAATATTAATATGATACGATGGCTACACATATCTGACCTTCATTTGGGAAGTGATGGGGCCGTCACAGCTATGCTTCGTGACGAACTGCCATCATTTCTTAAAAGTAAAGGCTTGAAATGTGACTATGTTTTCTGTACGGGGGACATAAGGACGGCCAATGTCAATCCTAATGACTTCACAGATGATATGGCCGCATTTCTCAAGCAGGTATGTGAGGCTGTAGGGATAACAATAGAACGTTTGTTCATTGTGCCAGGAAACCATGATATAAATCGTGATGTTGCAGGTCGTGCTGATGCAATTGAAGGTGCGATGTGGGGGAAGAATTTCTACTATAATTCAGACGATGGAATCATTAAGCCGGAAGACATAACTAAAATAATGTCAGGTGAAATTGATTTCAAAAGTTTTCTTGAAAAAGTATATCCGCAAAACCGTATTGATTATTATGGTAAAATAGATGCTCCACACTTTAACATAGAAACGGATGACTTCAACATTCTTCATGTTGATACTACAGTTGCATATACTAAAGGCCACGAGAAGTATGACTTGGTTGTTGGAACTAACTACTTGTACAACGTTATCAGGTCTCTAAATAAGAGAAAGCCTGCCATTTTGTTGGCACACTATCCTTATGATTGTTTGCGACAGAGTGAGAAGAAAGTGCTTTCTACTATGTTGCAGCATAATGTTGTTCGTTTGTGGCTTGCCGGGCACGAACATGATAAACTGCTCAAAAAAGAACAGTATCTGGATGTTTTGCAAGCTGGTGAATTACGTAAGGAAGATAAGACCAGCCCTTCTTTCTTAATCGGAGAATATGAGCCAACTACCTTTGATTGTAAAGTAACCGCTTATATGTGGTATCCTGAGGGCTGGGAAAAGTATCCGTACGTTGATTTGGATAATACGCCTCAAGATGTCTATAACTTCAAGTTGTTTCCAGCTGAAAAAGAAAAGCAACAAGTATCCGACGAATCAATGGGGGCGGATGTGCGGAAGATAGCTGAAGAGGCTTCTTCTCTTGCTTCTGAAATAGGGAAGTTAGTTAATAATCCTGCTATTCAAAATGCCAATATTGTTTTAGGTGGTAGTCAGGCACAAACACACGTTGTTGTAAATACCCATATAGTTGAACGAAAGCAGTTGGTTGAACGTTGTATAACGGATCTGAAATCAGGAAAACTTGTTATCCTTCATGGTTCTTTGAAGATTGGGAAATCAGAATTGGCCAGGCAAATTGAAAAGACATTCCCTGGAATATCAGTTTACGATAATACACTGTTGGATAAATTAGAGGGAAAAATAGATACACTTCTTCGTGAAAATCGAAATGGACAGGCTGTTGTTGTGACCACTTCTGCACTCAATCTTAATTTTGCTGGATTCGATGCCGCTTATGTGTCTCAGATTGAAGTTCCTTTAATGACTCTCGCTGAGACAAAGGATCTTATATCCACCTACAACCCTACAAAAGATTTGAGTTCTTTCATTTGTGCTCACAGTTGTGGTCATCCAGTATTAATAAAGACACTATGTGATTATCTCTCCGCAAACAACTGGACAATAAATGAAGCTAATTTCAGTGATGTCCTTAACTTTTCTTTCGACTATAGCTTGCCTCGTTCCATTGCTTCATTGATGGGTAAATTAATTCCAGATAAGCAGAATAGGGCTTTCCTGAATCGATTGCTTTTGGTTAAGGGTTCTTTTACAGAGACGGAAGCTTGTGGTCTAGCCAGCATAGAGCCACAGATAGATGAGCCAATGATGAGGCTCAACTTACTAATCCCAAGTTGGATAATGCCCATCGATGGCCTCCTGAAAGCCAATCCATTATTTGATAAGGTATGGAAACCAGATGTGCCACAGTCGTCAAGTGCTTCATGTCATAGGTTACTGGCATCTAATTTACTTCATAAAAAAGGCGCACTTGGCGAGCATGATGTATTAAGTTATATTGCTCATTGTGTTGCTGCTGGGGATTATGAAGATGCAGGTGTTATGTACATCACTGTTATGCTCAAAATCCACGATGCGGACGGATTGCCAGAAAGAAGCATATTTAGAGGGATTTGGATTGATATTCCATTACCAACTGGAATGTCACTGCATACAAGGATAGGAATACGTATAATTCAACTCATATTCTTCCAAAGGTTAAAGAAGATACAGCGACAGTATCTCTTAAACGATTTGGCTTCTTTAGTGAGCCAATGTACTGACAAGAAGTTCCTGCCATTCTTCAATAGTGTCATCACCATGTTTAGCTTCTTGGATGGTGATACAAAGATCGGTTTAGAACATTACAACCAGTATCTAAAGTATAAAGAAGACGGGGCGGAGATGTTGAAACTGGTAGAAAATTCAATACCAATATTTGACAATAATATATGGTTCTTCCTTCTTCGTGCAGAAAAACCCGAAGATTACTCAAGTTGGCTTAACTCTTTTGACCCGGATAGAGCTATCTATTCACATGATGATATTCACATCTGTGATAGTTGCTATCTCTCTGTAAACCGTTTTATTGATTATCATCTCCAGAGCGAAACGATTTCTTCAAGAATTCAGATTCTTCAGATTATCCAAAAACAAGCAGAGGAAAAACAGTGTCCTGAGATAGCTATTGTTTGCATCTTTAAGCAAATGGAGTTGCTTGCGAGAGATTTCCGTTATTCAGAAGCTCGTGATGTATATAGTGCTAATTATCATCAATACGAAGAATATCCATTAGCACAAATTCTCTTGAATGGCTCAATGGCCAATGCGCACTATAGGGATAATGCAATTGATAATAAAGAAGCAATACCATACTTTAAAGCTGTTCTCTCTGTCAAAAACGAAGATCTCATACCAGATATACGCTCGCACATGCAGCAGCTATATGCATATGTAATTGCAGAAGATGATGAGGCGGCTGGAGTTGCGATGCTTGAAGATGCCTTAAAATTTGTTGATAATGACAAACATCGTGTAGATATATACGAGTATTACCAGTGTGCCGGTGAATTGTCGTATGCATATTGGTGTGCTGGCAATCGTGTAAAGGCCGTAGAGATGCTATCATCATGTGTGTCGTTTGTTTTGACTGATTTGAAAGACGGGTCTTCAAAATTTGCAAAGAGTTACATCTGTATCTGTGATTGCCTAGCATATAAATATCAGTTTGATTTGGATAATAAGCCCTTGCCTGAATCACAAGCAAAACCATTTCATGGTATGTTTTCAGAAAAAGGACTTACCGACTTTGATGACTTGTATTCTGAGGACCGCATTTACACAACGAGCTATATGATGTGTGATACTTGCGGTAAATTAGGAATGAAAGAGCTTGCCACAAAGTGGGCATACAAGACAGTGGAAGCATGTAAAGACAGGAAAGATGTACAGGAAACGCACTACCTTATCTTCTTGTTGCTGCCTCTATTTATAGCAGAAAATGATTTAGAAGCCATCAGATATGTCATAAATCATTCATGTAAAGCAAAGATGCTTTCTTATAATAATCATCCTGAACTAAAGAAAGATAATGCTGATTTTGAATTTATTGAGTTCCATATCGTTCCATTACTAATGGCTGCACTATCATTGAAACTCCGTGGTGACGAATCTGGTCTTGAAATTATAAAAGAGATTTTAGGAGAATACACACCTGTTACGGATGCTGAGATGATAGATAAAATGAGATCAATCTTTTGTAGGAGTGCATATGATAAGGCATTTATCTCAGAAATAAATGAGTTAGACCAGAACCGCTACTATGCGGTATATGTTTGTGCATATCTGTTGACAGCTTTTTATTCTGATGCTTATTATGCATTCATGCTTCTTATAGCAGTCTTACCTTCTCTTGAGCAACACTTCATGCAGATTCTTGGAAAGGAGGCAATTACTATAGTTAATCGCTTTATTGCAGACTTTTGGAAAGCAAAGATTCTAAGTTCGCCAGATGAATTTTCTGATTATAAGCATTTATACGATAAAGGACTTCCTTTAATAGATGAATACGAAAGGAAAGATAATCTTGGTAATCATACAATGTTTATGGTGCAGTATCATCTAAAAGGGAAAATAACTCTTCAACCAGAGCAAGAAAAATGGCTGGAAGCGTAATGGGCCGGATAAAAAAGACGGGCGACCGTAGGGGGGCTTTAAGAATCAGGGGGACAGGAACTTCTATACACGCTTTTATGTGCTTGAAAAATGTGTGTCAATGAGGGAATAAGCTTTGATGGATGATTGCTTCTTAGGGCAATAATTTCTGTGTCATCAAATTTAGCTGAGGGCAGCGGCCTTAGAGCTACATTGAAGAAGAAGGCTTAGGTTATTTACTGTTTACCGTTTACTGTTTACCGTTTACTGTTTGGTTTTTGGAAAAGCTACGGCTAAATATGATAATTGGCCGTATTTTTTTTGAAAATACGAAGCTGAAATTGAAAATCTTGGGAATTTGCGTGAAAGGGGACAGACCCTTGTTACACGTGAGGGATTAAGGAGTTTGTTGGTATGATAAGAATATAAAATGTCAAAAGTGTTATGTTTTTTACGTAGAAAACAAAACATTTTGTATCTTTGTAGTCGCTTATAAACGTGTAAAGAAGTGGTATGACTCTAGCTAAAGAGGTGAGAAATAAGGTGTTAGGACTCAAAGAGGGCACCGTGGTGACTCTGGCAGACTTTGGTTTGCCAGTAGAGCAGCAGCCTGCGCTGAACGTGACCTTGAATCGACTGGTGGCTGAAGGCGTGCTAAAAAGGCTGTCTAAAGGCAGATTCTACAGGGAAAAGAAATCGGTGTTCGGTACACTGCCTCCAAACGAAATGGAGGTGGTGAAGGACTTTTTGGTGAAGAACGGTCAAACGGTAGGTTATATTACCGGTACGCAAGCTTTTGCTGAAATGGGACTGACAACACAGATTTCATCGAAACTGCTTGTGGGAACGAACAAATACAGGCGTGCCGTGAAGCGTGGAGACTATATGGTGTCGTTTCTGCTTCAACCAAATCCTATCAAGGAGGATGAAATAGAGATGTACCGTTTGCTGGATGCTTTGCGTCTGGTGAGAGAGATTCCGGCTACGACCCCCGATGAGGCGGTGCGTTTCCTGATAGGTCTGCTGGAAAGGATGACGGAAGAAGATAGGCAACGGCTCACGGAATTGGCAAAGGGCTATACGCCTTACGTGCGTGCTCTGCTGGGCGCTATGTTGGAGCAGGCGGGCTTCTCTGCATACGGATTGAAGCAGGGGCTGAACGGTGTAACGAGCTATAAACTGCCCGTGACAGAGCGGGTGCTTGCAAACAAAAGAAAATGGAATATCGTATGAATCTGCATGAGAATACGGAATTGTTTGCGGAGTCGCTGACGGCCGCTTCGCAACCAGAAGAAAGAGGAGGACCCAGAGATGTCGCATGCTATCTCCCGCCTTACTAAAGAGGGCAGGCTGAAGAAGATTGCCCCCCCGCCTCTACACTACGAACCTAATTGACAGTCCGGAGAGAGGTTTTTGTGTTTTTGCAAGAAATTCTAACTATGGAGAGAATAAATCGCAATGACTACCTCCATTGGGGGGTGTAGTTTCGGCTGGCAAATAGTTTACCAAGGATGAAATTTCGTACAGTAAAACGATATTTTTTCGTTTAACTGTACGAATTTTTTTATTTGCAGTTTGAAAAAAGAATGTAATCTCTATACGCCGTGATATAAGTACTACCCTCGACAGGTCTGCCCGATTTCTATAACGGCGGATTTGACTTCATCGATAATCTGGAGGCAGCGCTCGCGGGACATCTTGGTGTTGATGCCGACTGCGATGAGGTCTTCATCTGTGGGAATGCCGCGGAAGTTGACAGTAGTGGCATGCTCGTTAAGGGTCTGGTCGTTGGTGAGGTCATAGGCGGGGGCTAGCTCCCAGCGCCCATCACGGCAGAGAAAACTGAAGTTTCGGGCGTGATCGTCGTAGTTGCTCGCATAGTGGTTGAAGGCCATGCGGCGGAACTGCTGCTCTACTGCCTCGGGTGACTGGGTGAGGTATCCCGTCAGCTGCAGAAGGCTGTGGTAATCCATCTTGGGCGGTGTGAGTGGCTCGTTTAGTAGGCCGCTGGCTGTAGCCATGTGGAGGCGGTTGCCATGTTCATCAATGTCGAAGCGCCTTGTGGCGAAATACTTTCCCTCCATCAGCCGGAATTCGGGAACTTCGACACCTGCTTTCCGGGCTAGTTCATTGTAGCGGTATTCCTGCTGCCCAATGTCCGTAGGGTCGAAGGTGTGACGGAACTTGACAAGCCAATGTCCGGAGGCATCGCTGTAGAGGCATTTGGGGTGCACACCGCCCGAGTTGCCGCTGCCGAAAAGCAGCAGGTCTGACCCTTTGTCGGTTCTCTCGGACAGCACTTCGAGGGCAAGAGTTTGCATCTCGTCGAGCGACAAATCATTTGTTGAGCCTCCTATCTTGCTCTCGGGTATATAGCATAAGGCCCCCATGCCCGAGCTGCCAACGAGACTCAGGCGCTGTACAGGTGTCAGGCTGCCGTATTCGATGCCTTCACGTCGCAGCACCTTGCGGAGGAGGTATTCGCCATAGCCGCCTGGAAGGCTGTCCTCGAAAATGCCGAAGTTGCCGCTGAACGGTTGCCAAGGGGCCGAGAAAAGGCCCGGCTTCAGCGGCAGCTGCAGGGGCGATATGGAGAAGCCCTCGCGAAGCCACGCATGGTCATACTCAAACTGGCAGCACGAGCGGTTGCCCATCGACAAGGTCCCCACCTTGCGACCGTGATACATCACGCTGACGCTCAAAACATCTTTAATCATACTCCGCGTTTCCTGGTTTTGTTTTTATTTATTTCCAGCAGCTCTTCCATGGTGTCGTATTTGGGCTCCGATAGCAGCTGCATGACCTCTTTTGTATATCCTAGCGCTTTGGCCAGCTTGACATATGACTCAAGCGAGATGGAGTGTTTCAGTTCGAACCGCTGGATAGTGGATGCCGGCACTCCGCTCATGGCTGAAAGACTTTTGGTGGAGAGCTTCTTTTCCAATCGGCGTGCCTTCAGGTTATCCGCCATCCGCTTCATTGTCACAGTCAAAGGATATGGATCAAATGTGTATTCGCTATGCATAATATGGTGTGTGTATTTCGTTGTTATTATGTATAATGCATAATATGATATGTATTATTTTAGATTGCAAAAATACACAAATTTTCCATAATAAACAAGGTAGGCTCTAATAATTGATTATTTTAAGTTTCTGGTTTAAGCGGAGAGCCTACTTTAGCCGCTTCGCCAGAATTTGTTATTATTTGCAAAGTTAATTCGAGGTGCAAACAAGGTTGCAATTC
>Ga0256406_1000846_pt1 | contig 52455 bp, 41 predicted proteins | sample RumenRJG_03DNA_FD_185986 | JGI IMG/M metagenome (GOLD analysis project Ga0256406, IMG submission 185986) | Bovine rumen microbial communities from Lethbridge, Alberta, Canada - RJG_03 | ecosystem: Host-associated > Mammals > Digestive system > Stomach > Rumen | place: Canada: Alberta | collected...
TCGAAAGTGGTACGCCAGAGGTTCGCAATTTTTGGCATCCACTCCTTGTATTCCCACATGCAAATGCTGAACACGATGTCGCGTCCGGAATTGCGGAGGGCCTTGGACATGGCGGTGTAATCTTTTTCCTGGGTATTCGGGTCAGAATCGCAGTTGTCGTACTTCCAGTAGTCAACACCCCATTCGGCGAGTTTCTTGGCATCCTGTTCTTCGTGACCGTTGGAACCGCTCTGGCTATCCCATTTGCTGTTGTAATGGTGGCAAGTACGTTTGCCGCGGTCGCCGTAAAGGCCGAACTTAAGGCCCTTCGCATGCACGTAATCGGCAATGGCCTTCATGCCGCTCGGGAATGTTTTCGGATTATTCTGGAGGTTGCCTTGCGCATCGCGCTTGGTGTCCATCCAGTTATCGTCGAGGTTCAGGTAAATATAGCCCGCGTCCTTCAAGCCAGAAGACACCATCGCGTCGGCGATTTCCTGAATCTGCTTTTCGTTAATGTTTTCGTGGAACACGTTCCAGCTGTTCCACCCCAGCGGAGGCGTAAGCACCAGGCTATCAGGATGCGCAAAGGCCTGAGAGGCCAAACCACAAAAAGCAAGGGCGATAGCCCCGCCGAACGAGTATTTTTTTAAGCCAAACATCTTCATCACTCCATGATGATATTTACACCTAAAAAAATATTCTTAAAAAAAGGAAAAACACACACCTAAAAGAAAGGCATCATTGATTATTTATCAATGATGCGCTATGGGGAAAATGGCGTTTTTCAACGGGAAACGGGCACCAAGAGCGACTTTTTGCCCTTCAAGCTCCGCAAAAGATACACACCCTTAGTGAACCCAGCCTGTTCAAGCGATTCGGCAATGCCCGCACCATGAATTTCAACCAAACCGAGCCTGATTCCGTGTATATCGAACACGGCGTACGCCGATGGTTGCTCACGCATGTACTGTACCCCACGCAAAGTCGACGGATCTTCTTCGGGAATTTGCGCGGCATCGAGTTTTGCAATTTTCACGTTGTCGAGCGTAAGCGTTCCCGTCGCAGCACCAGCATTGAAACTCAGGCGGCTATTCGTATCGGTCACAGCCGTCATCTGGAACTTGAACGAATAGGTTTTCATATCCGTGCCAAGATCAAAATTCTGCTTCTCCTTGAGGTAGCTCGCCCACGGGTCATTGTGCTGTTCCACATTCACTTCGAGCGTACGGGCAGCCCCTGCGTTTGCATCAAAGCTCACCTCGTACCACTGGTCCTTTTCAAGATGCAAGTCGTGCTGAATCAGCTGCACCTGGTAATTCTGCGTACCGATAGCGGAAATGTCAAGCTGGTACTTTCCATCTTTCGCATCACCAGTCGCAGCGGCATCGCCATGTAGCTGCAAGTCCCAAGCCACGGCACTCGAATCGAAGCCGCCGTTAAAGACTTCATCGCGATTCGTAGGCACGACAATCGCAGGTGTCGGCGGCGGAAGAGAGGAACCATCCAGCGAATAGTTCTTCACAAAATTCCAGATTTCCACGCTCGTGTTCACGCTTACGGCCTCGTCCATGGAATACCAGTGGCCCTTTCCTTCGATTGTCAGCAGGCGCACTTCCACATTATCGGTGCAACCGCTCCAAATTTCAAGAGACGCGGCGGAGCCCGACTTAGTCGTCGGATACGGCTTAATCTTCTGCGAACTGCTGGAGCACTTTTGCGCATTGACCCAGCCCTTCAGGGTATTCACGGTGCTGTTATAATTCACCACATCGTCGCTCGTGCCGTGCGTATGCATAATCGGCATCGCACGCTTGGGCGAATTCACGCCGCCACCACCCGAAACAGGCGCAATAGCCGCAATCATGTCGCCCATCTTGTTTGCCGCATGGTAGCTCATCATGCCGCCCATCGAAAATCCCGAAACATATACACGGTTTTTATCAATTCCGTATTTTTGATACATTTCGTTGATGATTGCCTTCAAGAAATTGACATCCTTATCGCCGCCAATGTCCCAGGCCTTGTTTTCGCCGTTCGGGAACACCACCACAAAGCGCGCGGTATCGGCAATGGATTCCCACTTCGCCGCATTCTTCTGGTAGGGGGCATCTTGGTTCATGCCGTGCATCTGGATGATGAGCGGGCGATTCTTTTCGATTCCCGACGGAGCATACACGAGCATGCTGCGGTTCTTGCCATCTACCGTTAAGTTGTCCGCAAAGGCATTACCCGTAAACAGCGCAACACTGGCGAGGGCAAGCACCACCTTGCCCAAATTTTTCATACCAAACATCCTTCGCTCCTTTTTTGCAGCCCTTACTTCGTTACCATAAAGCGACGAACCATCCCATTCTTCGCCCTGATCAGGTACACGCCCTTTTCCGAAACCATGGAGCGCACCTTGGACTGAGCCTCGCTTGCACTTGCAGCAAACACGGTTCCCACAAAGCTTCCGTTCAAGCCGTACACGCGGTAAACCTGTTCAGCCTGCACATCGTAACGAACCGCGTTGGCAATCCCCGTCGGATCAATCGGTTCCGGATCCGTAGCGTCCTTGCCCTTCACGAACGTGAAGTAGTCGATATCAAGCCAAGAACCTACAACCGTAAAGCGGAGCACGTGTTCGCCAGCAGGGAGCGTCACGTTGGCCTGCACCTTGTTGTAGTCGTCGTAATTTTCTTCGCCGGAACTTGCCGCAGGCACCGCAATTTCTTCGGTAATGTCCTTGCCATCCAGGGAGAGCTTGAAGCTAGAGGTATTGCCCGCTGCAGCGACAGCCGCGAACATGGTGTAGTCCCCCGCTTCCTTCACGTTCACGGTGTATTCAAGCCAGTCACCTTCGCTGTTGTAGCCCACAATAATTCCAGTTGCCTTCTTGTAAAGGTCAACACCGGTACCTGCGCGGTAGTCGCTGTCGCCATGGTTTTCGGAATCGCCATCGTAGTAAGAGGTACCGTCCTTGCCCTTGCCCGGCACGTCGAAGTTTTCTGCCTCAATCTTGCCCGGGAGCGCAACGGCGGGGCAGTTTTCACCTGCGGCGCAGAACGGAGTCTGCGGAACAGGTTCAGAACCTGCGCCATCGAGATAAATTTCATCGTTCACGTCAACACCGACCTTGAACCAGTCAAAGTCCGCATAGCCGCCCGCCTGCTTTGTTGCAAAGTTGAAGAGGCCCCAGCGCACTCCCACGAACATGTGGAGGTCGTAATTGAGCTTCACGTCGCTACCGATCTTTGTCCAGGTATTGCCATCGGTGCTGTAATAGAAGTAGGCGGTACCGCGGTCAATCGGCAAGTCGAAATCAATACGAAGATAAACCTTGGAACCCGAAATTGCCTTGCTATCCTTCAGGCTTTCACCGTCCTTGTTTCCGGTATACATCACCACCTTGTAGCTGCCGCCATCCTTGGCGAGTGCCACAAAACCCTTGTCGTCCTGCAGGGCAACGAGGCCCGCCATGTCGCCATCCTTCATGCCGGTGCCATCGACAAGCGTACGGCCAGAACTCTTGGGGCCAAAGGAACGCTGTGTCAAGGTGTTCTTCGCAGTCACCACGCGGCTATCGGTGCGGCTCGTTGTAATGCGGTAAAAGCCCGGATTTGCAGACAAGCTCCAGTTCTTGTTATCGGGGTTATGGTTGAACTGCCATTCAAGAGCCAGTTCGCTGGATTCAAAATCATCGGAAGTCACCATGCCGTAGCCCGGCAGCGGAGATTCCGGCAAGTCAATTGTAGAAGGGGCCTTGGAACCGCTCGTGGGCACGGGCCAGCCGTCCTTCCATTCCATCGGCACCAGGTGCGACATACGGCCGACCGGGCCGGAATCGCGGAACAGGAGGGCATACCACTTGCCATCGGGAGTATCAAAGATGCCGCCCTGCGCAACACCGTTATCGGAGAGGAAATACCTTCCGCTGAATCCGGAGAGCAGGCTCTTGGAACGGTAAACGATTTCGCTACGGCTCTTGCCAGCCGGCCAAGAAATCGTGAACAGGTAGTATTCACCGTTCACCTTCTCCATGTGCGAGCCTTCCTGCTGCACATAGTAGTTGCTAGTGCCGGTTACCTGGTTGATGCTCACGCCGCCGAGCTTGCCGCTCTTGCCGCCGGCCTTTACACCGCTTGCGTCGTCGTTCAACTGCACGTAGCTAATCTGGTCGCCACTGCCGTAGAACACCCACACGGTGCCATCGTCATCGAAGAACAGAGAAGGGTCGTGGTAGAACGGGAGTTGCACTTCGCTCCACTGGCCGCTTTCCACGTCGGCGGTTTTGTACAAATGCGTCTTGCCCGTCGTGTAAGACGGTGTCAGCACGTAGAAGAATCCCTTGTGGTAACGGATGCTCGAAGCCCAAGAGCCCTTACCATAGGCATCCTTGCCGCCATTCAGGTTCTGCTGGTCGTTGTTGGTGAGCGTCTGGTAGGCATAGCCCACCGTGCGCCACTGGGCCAAATCGGTGCTCTTGAAAACGGGCACGCCCGGGGCAAAGTGCATGGTCGTCGTCACCATGTAGTAAGCATCGTCGACACGGACAATCGAGGGGTCCGGGCTATCGACGTACATGATCGGGTTATTGACCGTAACGGCACCAGCAATTCCGGCAGAAACCAAGGCTACGCAAGCCAAGAGCTTAAAGCATCCCATTTTTTAACTCCTTTATTCGAGCGCACCACCGCCCGAACATAATCTTTCAACTTAAAATTACCCTTAAAAAGGCCAAATAGGCCCCCTGCGCGAGCAAGTTCCTTTGACAAATTGTCAAACTTAAGTAAATATTTAGTTACATCGAGCTCGTAGTAAGCTATTTAACCTCTCGCGTCCAGCCCACTTTTTTCTATCTTTGTACCATAACAAACGCGCATTCCGCGCACCGGAGACTCTTATGGCAGCACTCATCCTAGACGGCAAGGCTCTCGCCAAGACCACAGAAGAAGAACTCAGCGCCCGCGTGGCAAAGCTCAAGGAAAAGACGGGCAAGACCCCGATCCTTGCAACGATTCTCGTGGGCGACGACCCGGCCAGCGCCACATACGTCAAGATGAAGGGCAACGCCTGCGCCCGCGTAGGCATGGAAAGCATCCGCGTGGTGCTCCCGAAGAACACCACCACCGAAGAACTCCTCAACAAGATTCAGGAACTCAACGAGAACCGCGACGTGCACGGCATCTTGCTGCAGCACCCGGTTCCGCGCCACATCGACGAACGCGCCGCATTCGAAGCCATTGACGCCCGCAAGGACGTCGACGGCGTGACCTGCCTCGGCTTTGGCCGCATGGCCATGGGCGAACCCGCCTACGGTTGCGCAACGCCGGCTGGCATCATGCGCCTTCTGAAGGCCTACAACATTCCTCTCGCAGGCAAGCACGCCGTAGTCGTTGGCCGCAGCGCCATTCTCGGAAAGCCGATGGCTCTAATGCTTTTAAATGCAGACTGTACCGTGACCATTTGCCACAGCAAGACCGAGAACCTTCCCGAATTCGTGAAGCAGGCCGACATCCTCGTGGGTGCTGTCGGCAAGCCGGAATTCATCAAGAAGGAATGGATCAAGCAGGGCGCCGTCGTGGTCGACGCAGGCTACCATCCGGGTGGCGTGGGCGATATCGAAAAGGGCCTCGACGACGTGGCCTCCGCCTACACTCCGGTTCCGGGTGGCGTGGGTCCCATGACCATCAACACGCTCATCTACCAGAGTGTTGAATCCGGCGAAAAGTACCTGGGATAATTTAAAAGCGCCAAGCGCTGACTAGCGCCTGGTGCGTTCCAGTTCGACGGCATCCGTCTCGGGAGAATTCGGCGAAAGCATACCTTTCATCATATCGCCGACAAATTCGGCACCGACCCCGATCAGCGTTCCAACGGTAGAATCGTTCGAATATTCGCGACTGTCCATCTTGGCAGTCGCATCTTTTATGGCAGACTTTTCATTTTCTTTAGGGTCCGCATAAACAACCGGCCCTTTCTTGTTGCCCAAATCAATAGAGTCGGCAGCAGTAGGCGCTTTCTTTTGCACCAGCTGAGCACAAGCGACACCCGCAAGCAAAAACACAATGCATCCAAAGAATTTCATTCTTGCACCTTTACGGTGCAAAATATAGCAAGACGAATGTCGGCAGGGCCGATGTCCCGACACAAGATGCTAGAACTTCGCCAGGAATTCCTTAGCGTCGCAACTAACAACGATTTCGCCGAGCAATGCCCGCAGGCGTTCCAGATCAGGGTGACCTTCGCGCTCGAACACCACCACCTTCTTGAACCTGTCGCGGTGCCGCAGCAAGAACTCCAGATTGTTCATGTCGGACTTCGGGAAACCGTAACCGAGGAAATAAACCTCCTCGGCATTCTTGAGGTAGTAATCGGCCTTACTCCACAACAAATTAAACAGACTCCCGCGCAAGAAAGATTCCTTCGTATGCGCCATCGGAATATAAATCGGAGTATCCTCGCGATAAATCGGGAAACTGCGGTCGCAAGGTTCCACCTGGCACACGTTCTTCAAATCGAGCGGGTCAGACGCACCCTTGACCGGATACCAGTTCAGCGATCCATGCAACTTAATCAAATCCACCGAATGGGTACGCGGCGCACGAACCGCGCTGCGGTCAGCTGGATCTATACGCACCCCGTAATCCACCGCTACACGCGCGTTCATCTTGGCGTCATCCGTAATCACATCCTCAATCAGCGTGTCGTAATTAAAGGACAGCAGCAAGGTATCGCGAACACCCTCGCTCGGGCAGTTGACGCAGCCCATCAGGAACTTGCGAAGAATGGCCGCCGACTGTGAATCCACCGCATGATCATGGCGAATGGCTCCCGCAATAAATCGCAACAGTTCAAAACGCAAGCTGGAATGATAAAGGCTCTCGCGCACCCCGGGGAAAATCTGCGCCGACAGAATTGACGTTGAGAGAGTTTCGATATTCAGGTATTCCGCCTGGTTATTGCAAAGTTCCAGGAAACGCCTGCAGTAGTCACGCAGGTGCGGGAACTCGTCCGATATTCCGAAGGGAATCAGCTCGTTCAGGTCGCGGAGCGTGGGCATTTGCGGGCAAAACGACTTGCTGAACCCAGAACCCAACACAAAAATCCGCCGGTATGTACTCGATGCGATATCCATACTCCTAATGTATATTAATTCGTTAGAAATGGACCTCAAAAAGTGCAAAGAATTGCCATCCATCCCCTTTTTTCGCATTTCAATCCATTTTTCGCCCCACCAGCGCAAACTTATTATTTTCTCCTTACTATATTTAGGTTCCCTAGACTTTACGCCGTGGAAATGCGGTACTTTCCGTAAAAGAAGCGCGTGGGTTCGGAAGCGCTCCATACTTTTGGACTGCTTCTTAGGGACGTCCAACAAGATTTGACTACTTTTAGGAGCTTTAATGGCAAATAAGTGCAAGCGTGGAATTTTGATTAGCAAGACGCCTTACGAAAAGCGCATCGCCATCATGGAAGACGGCGAACTCGTTGAACTTGTCGTCGAAGGTGTTTCTTCTAATCGAGTTCTGGGCAATATTTACAAGGGCGTGGTCCAGAAGGTGCTTCCGGCACTCAAGGCTGCGTTCATTGATATCGGCCTCGAAAAGGCAGGATTTTTGCACCAGGAAGACGCCATGGACAGAAACGAACTCCTCCGTCGCGAATATGGCGACGACGATGACGAGGGCGGATCTTCCAAGGAAGTCTCCATCGACGAAATCCTCCAGGAAGGCCAGGAAATCATGGTTCAGGTGGTCAAGGAACCGATCAGCACCAAGGGTGCCCGTCTGACGACGCACCTGAGCTTTGCGGGTCGTTTCCTCGTGTGCATGCCGGGCACCAACTTCATTGGTGTCTCCAAGCGTGAACGCGACCCGGCCAAGCGCCGCGAATTCAAGAAGGTGGTCCGCCGCCTCAAGGGTCGCGACGTGGGCTACATCGTTCGTACCAACGGTCTGAACGAATCTGAATTCGAAATCAACAAGCAGATGCGCGAACTCGAAAGCAAGTGGGAACAGACGAAGTACAACTTCGAAAACCAGCCTGCCGAAACCTGCATCTACGAAGAATCCGATTCCATCGAACAGACTGTGCGCGAATACTTCAGCGATAACACCGACTACGTGTATATCGACAACCGCGACGAATACTTCGCCCTGCGCGAATACCTCAAGGTACTCTCGCCGGACAAGCTCGACAAGGTGAAGCTCTGGAGTTCCAACGAAAGCCTGTTCGAATACTTCAAGATCGAAAACGACTACGCACGTTCCCTGCAGCGTCAGGTACCGCTCCCGCGTGGCGGCAACCTCGTCATCGAACAGACCGAAGCACTCGTCTCTATCGACGTGAACACCGGACCGAAGGTGCACGGCAAGGACCAGGGCAAGATCATCCTCGAAACGAACATCGACGCCTGCTACGAAATCGCAAAGCAGCTTCGTCTGCGCGACGTGGGTGGCCTGATCATTATCGACTTTATCGATATGGAATCCGAAGAAGACAACGAAAAGGTCTACCAGGAATTCCGCAAGGCAATCCGCCGCGACAAGGCCCCGATCAGCCCCGCCCCCATCAGCCAGTTCGGCCTCATGGAAGTCACCCGTAAGCGCGTCCGCGTGAACCTGATGACCGAAAAGACCGAACGCTGCCCGGTTTGCGACGGCGGCGGACGCATCGCGACGCTTGAATCCACGCTCGGCATGATCGACCGCTGGATGGCCCGCGCAAAGGCGAAGGGCAAGCTTCGCGAAGTGACCCTCGTGGTAAGCCCGCAGGTGATCGACGTGCTCTGCAAGGACCACAACCGTATGTTCAACTACTTGGAATACAAGCACGGCATGAGCATCAGCCTCGTGGAAGACGAGCACGCGCACATCAACCAGTTCTGGTTCTACGACAAGAACAACGAAGACATTACCGACCTTTACAAATTCGTGTAATGTTTCGTACTCGCGGATTCCCGCGAGACATTCTTGCAAGGCATATAAGGAAGGCCGCACCCAAGGTGCGGCCCTTCTTTTTTAACGAGAGAGAGAAATTCTAATAAACTAGAAGCCGAAGTCTACCGCATTGGCCTTGCCGCGACGCACTCCCCACAGGAAGTCCTGCGTGCGGTCTACCATGGTCTTGCTTCCGACCTTGATGCGGTATGCCAGTCTTGCGATGTAGACACCCGTCGAGGCGAGGCGGCCGTTCTTGGCGCGCATGTTCCAGGCGAGGAACAGCTTGCCGTTGTTGTCAAGGCAGGTTCCCTGTCCGTTTTCCTTGAAGATGTCGCCATTGCAGGTAATCACACCGGAATTACTGTTCACAAATTCACCCAGGCTGGAGTAGTAAGTCGCCTCGTAGCGCAGCTCCGTATTTTCGGCAACGGCCTCGACAATCTGCCTGATGTCGGCTTCTGTGCCGCGGGCATACTTGCTAACATTTTCCGCCGTAAGCATTCCGTTCTTGTAGGCATCCACAATGACCGGATCCAGGCCGAAACGTTTCTTCGCATCGCCAATGGACATCTCTCCATTCCCCACCATCGAGATGATCTGTTCGATCGTGTAGGTCTGGGCGACACCTTCCTTTTCAGCCTTCTTGTCGGTGTAGCTAGGCGTACCCTGGACAGCCTTCATGATATCCGCAATCTGGTTCTCCACCAGTTCCGCCATGTTAAGGTCTCCAAGGAAATGTCCCTGCGTACCATAGGCAGCTGCGGCCTGTTCTGCGGTCAGGATCGATTCATCCCTCACGAGCTTCGGCACCGTCGCGCTATCGCTACGGACAATCGTCTTGGCACTGTCAAACGCAGGCGAATTCGGATTCAGCGTCACCACGCCAGGGCTCGTAATCGTCACCTTCTGTTCACCGGTCACGCGCACCCACTGGTTGTACTCATGCGGGCCCACATTCGCAAGGTCAAGCGCCTTGCCCAGCTGAGAAGGCGGAACGAAGCGGACCGAGTCACCCACGGCAGGCACTACGTCAGAATCGCTACCCTTCGGGAAAATCAGCTTCCACTGATAAGCGGAGGTCTTCGAAATATCGCTTGCGGACTTCACCAGGGAATCCATCTGGCCGTTTTTCCAGCAATGGAAACGGAACAGGTCCGAAGAAGCATTGTCGCCATTGAGGCCTTCACTGAAGGTCATCTGCAGCACCGCATTACCGTCGCTCATGTACGAAACTTCAGCAGCCGTCACGACAGGACCGATCATATCAACCAGCTGGCCTTCTGCCGGGAACACGGAAGTCTTGCCATTATCGGTATAGGTATACCAGACGACAATCTTTCCAGTATAAGGCTTGTCGAGTCCACCGGTAAAGATACCCGAGCTGAAGCTGCCGTCCTTCGCTATGATGGATGCCGTATTGTCACCCTTCCTGTAGGTCGGCTTATAGGTATCGTTGAAAAGGACACCGAATGTCATCCTGGAAGAATCCAAGGTGCTCTTTACGCCGAGTTCACCGTTGAACTGAATCCACACGCTATCGCCACGGCCATCACCGTCGCGGTCGTAAATGTAGGCGGTCTCGATTTGCGGAACAGGAGGCAGGGCGAAGTTGATGCCCTTCCAGGTCGCCGTATTTGCAGCAGCCTGGCCCTTCACATACAAGCTAGCGCCCCAGATTTCACCGACGGCCTTCACATAGAATACCGCACGGCCCGAATCCAGCTTGATTTCGGTAATGGGGTTGCCCAAGGAGTCGCAAGGAACCAAGGCATCGTCATCCGTCGACGGATAGACAATGTCGCTGCCCTTCGCCCATTCGTCGGCATACTGCACATAAACCTTGTAGGACTGTCCCACCCACATGGTGATATCCTTGTTCAGGTTCAGCGGCAGTGTGTCGCTCGAGATCGTAGAGCCCAGGATGTTTCCGAGAGAATCGGTATAAGTCAGGTCAGGCAGCTTATAGGCGCCCACGACAAAGTAAATATCCTTGAACTGGCTGTTGTCCGAAACGAGAGCCACGCGCAGGTAGTAGACTCCCGGAGCAAGGCCATGGGCTTCCTTGATCGCTTCCTTGTCGATCGTGAACTCGTCAAAGCTAGCGGAAATCTTAATGCCACCAAAGTAATTGCCGGCAGTATCCAGCGCGACACCTTCCGCAGGCAAGTTTCCGCCATACAGCACGTAGGTCGATGCACCGCGTTCAAACGAAAGTTCCTTGCCGTCTTCGGAGAAGTCGCAAGCCAGCTTGTTCCTGCGGACCTTCTGCCAGACTTCCCTAGAGATAATATCTGCATTGTCGGAGATATTCTTCAGCAACAGGCTCGCCTCGGTCTTCAGGTCAATCGAGGTATGCATGCGGAAGTTCGACTCGCTCGTATGACGTTCCGCATAGAAAATGTGGAAGTTGTAGGTGCTGTCGGGAATAAGGCCGAGCGTATCCAGGTCGACGGCTCCCGCCACCTGACCGTGCTGACCACCGATGTCCACCACCAGCTTGTTGTCAATAAACACCCACACGTCGTCGTCACCGTAGAAGTCGAAGTACTGGCCCGGCACATATTCGAAGGTCGCCTGGATCTTCATAGTAAAGCCGAAGTTGTGGCCCAGCAGATTATCGTAGTAGGGGTTCAAGACAGTTTCGTCGTCATCAAGATACTTGAAGTCGTCCAACAGGAACATACCGCCCTTACCCTTACTGGCCTCGTTACCCGGAGACACACCGTTCTTCGAGACCTCGGCAAGCCAGAAACCTTCTTCGTCCATGGAAACATAAAGGTCGCGGCAAGTCATATTGGTAAGCGTATTGCCTTGGGCATCGACAGCCAGCGATTCCGGGAGGAACCAGTAGGCCAGGTGTTCGGTAATCTTGCAGCCCGTCGGGAACGGATCGGCCGGCACAGGAACGCCATTGGGACCGAGTTCCTTTTCGACCATGCCGCGCATCGGGCTTCCGCTACAGCCGCCAGAACCGAAGTCCGCACTGACGCCGTAGGCGGGATTCCCGTTACGTCCTTCACCGTCACCGTCCCTATCTCTTGGGCCATGTAGCCAGTCGAACATCATCACCGGAAGTTTCTTCACAGGGCAGTCGCCCAACACACCGTTCGGATGCTTGGAATAGACAATCGGAGCACCTTCCTGGCTGCCACGGACCCAGATCGTGTCGCTCAAGGCGGCCACGGAGTCCAACGAAATTTCAGTTGCTGTCGTCGGCTCGGTCGTCGTCAAACCTTCGGAACCCACATAATTCGGGCCGATGGTCTGCTTGAAATAGACATTGAAACCTTCGGCAGGAGCATTGACCGCAGCGATAAACCAGCCGCAGTACTTTTCTGCCACCGGAATCATCGCGACACTTTCACCATCCATAAACATCTGGGCATTGGTATTGGTCCACGGCGTAAAGAACGCCACAACCTTCATGCCACCCTTTGCAGGATTGTCCTCGCCAGGACCTTCCGGATCCTTGGGGTCATCCTGACCGGGGCCACCAGGACCTTCTTCGGGGTCCTTCGGCTCGTCCGTATTTTCAGCCAATTCCGTTGACTTCAGTTTTCCCTTTTTGTCCAAGGTGAGAATGATATTTTTCCCTTTCTGAAAAATATTCTGCGCCTTCATGTCAGACAGATTTTCCTGGCAAGCATCATCCGTGTAGAAATAGATGGTACGCCCCGTAACGGTCGAAAGCTCAATGCCAGCCCCCGCTACCGGAAAACAGGTATTACCCAGTTCATCATACGCCCACTGATTAGTCGCAGTCCGAACAGCATAATAAAGGGCACCTTCGCCCTCATAAACAACACTAGCAGTATATTCTGCGGACATTACCGCAGGTACAAGCAAAGCGAGCAACCAGATTGCTCTCTTAAGAAAACCGCACCTCATCCACATCTCCTAGGGCAAATGCCCAATGCGCATTAAAAACGTTTTAATATAGAAATAAATTTTTTTTCTCAAAAAATCAACACGGCAATGTGGAAAATGCCGTTAATTCTAGTTAACAAACGTGTAAAAGTTGTGTTTTCGGGGTTTTTGTTCTCAAAAAATCCTACAGACCCAGGTCGATGGCGTTCACCTTGCCGCGTCGAACACCCCACAGGAAGTCCTGGGTGCGGTCGATAATCACCTTGGTGTTCACCTTGATCTTGACCTGCAGACGGGCGATATAGACTCCCGTAGCGGCCAGACGACCGTGTTCGGCCCGCATATTCCAGGCAAGGAACAGGCGACCATCATTTTCCAGGCAATTCTTGGAGCCATTTTCCGTGAAGATGTCGCTATTGCAGGTGATCGTCCCGGAGTGGCTGTTCACGTAGTGACCCAGGCTAGAGTAGTAAATCGCCTCGTAGCGAAGTTCCGTCTTGTCGGCAACAGCACTCACGATCTTCTTCACATCCGCATCGGTTCCGCGGGCATAGTTGTGCACGTTCTCTGCCGTCAGGAGGCCGTTCTTGTAAGCATCCACAATTACAGGACTCAGGCCGAAACGCTTCTTGGCATCGCCAATGGACATGTCCCCGTTGCTCACCGCCGCGATGATATCCTCAATCGTGTAGGTCTTCGTCGGAGAGCCGTCCTCGTTCACCGGATCCTTCTTGTCGGTGTAGACAGCAGTCGCCTGCACCGCCTTCACGATTTCGGCAATTTCGTTTTCAACAAGTTCAGCCATGTCGAGGTCGCCCAGGTAATGACCCTGCGTGCCGTAGATTTCAGCCACCTGGTCCGCCGAAAGCACCTTGTCGCCACCCACCAGCTTGGGCACGGTCGCGTTCGGGTTCCTAATGATTACGCGGGCGCTGTCGAACATTTCCGTACCCGGTTCCAGCGTTACGACCTTCGGGCTGGTCACCGTCACCTTCTGTTCACCCGTAATGCGAACCCAGGGGTTCAACTCATGCGGGAGAACGCCCTGCAGGTCCTTCGCTTCACCCAGCTGAGAAGGCGGCCTGAAACGAACGGAATCGCCCACGGCAGGAACAATGTCGGCATTGCTACCCTTCGGGAAAATCAGCTTCCAGACATTGGCAGGCATCGTACCGATGTCGCCCGCAGCCTTCACCGCAGAATCCAACACATCGTTTTTCCAGCAGTGGAAACGGAACAATTCGACGCCTGCATTGCTTTCATCGAGACCTTCACTAAAGTTGAGCATCAGCTGCGTGTTGCCGTCCTTGAGGTACTTGACTTCGGCAGCAATGATCACGGGGCCGACCTTGTCCGTAAGCGCACCATCGACCGGGAATATCGCCGTCTTGCCGTCTTCGGGATCGGTATAGGTATACCAGATATTGACCTTGCCGTTGTAGGCCTTGGTGTCGCCACCCGTAAAGATACTCGTGCCAAATCCGTCGCCCTCGGCCACAAGGCTCACATCCATGTCGCCATCCTTGTACGACACATGGTAAGCGTCATCAAAGCTTTCACCGAAAATAAACTTGAGCGAGTCGAGTACGCTCTGTCCGCCGAGCGGCTTGTTGAACTTGATCCAGATACTGTCGGCGCGGCCGTCACCGGTACGGTCGTAGATGTAGGCTGCCTCAATCTGCGGAACAGGCGGAACCTTGATGTTGATCTTGGTCCAGCTTACCGTCTTGTTCTTCGCACCTGCGGTAGAAATCGTAAGCGTTCCGTCAACCACCTCGTCGATCGCCTTCACGTAGAAATTCGCGTGACCTTCCGTGAGCAGGATTTCATCAATGGGTTCCCCCATGGAATCGCAAACAACCAGGTTCGGGGTCGAAGCCGTAATCTTCACCGCAATGCCACTATAAATCGTAGCCCATTCTTCGGCATACATGATGTACACCGGATAAGAGCGGCCGGCCCACATCTTTTCGCCCTTCACCTGGCTAATGGGCAAGGTATCGCTCACGACATCGCGGCTCACCGTATCTCCAAAGGGACTCCAGAACTGTTCGTAGAATGTCGTGTCGGGATTTTCGGGATCTTCATAATTTACAACAAAGTAAGAGGAATCCTTGACACTTGCAAAGGCGAGGTTCGGCAGTTCATAAGGATCGATCGTGAACGGGACATCCTTGTATTCATCCGGATTTTCCTTGAGGCGAACGCGGATGTAGTAGTTTCCCGGCGGAAGTGCCTGCGCCTTGGCAATTTCCCTGACATCGACCGTCACCATCGTGAAATCGTTCGTGATGATAATGCCTGCATAGTAAATCGAATCGAGAGTCTTGAGTGCCACGCCACCCTTACCGAGACTGCGCCCAAACAGGACGAAGTCCGACGGGCCTCGTTCCAAGGTCGTGTCAGTCGAAGTATTCAGGAAGTCGCAAGAGAGAGCCTTCTTGCGCACAATCTGCCAGACTTCCTTCTGGATCAGTTTCGGGTCGCTCGAAAGGTCCGTCAGGAACATGCTCGCCTCGGCCTTCAGGTCCATCGAGGTGCGCATCTTGAAATTCGACTGGTTCTTGTGGCGTTCCGCATAGAAGATTCGGAACGGATAAGTTTCGCCTTCCGTCAGTCCGAGAGTATCCAGCTTGACCTTTCCTTCCTTGGCCTCGTGCTGTCCGCCGATATCCACCACAAGCTTGTTGTTGATGAACACCCACACATCGTCGTCACCCAGGAATTCAAAGTACTGGCCCTTCACATATTCGAACTGGGCCTGGAGCGCCATGGTGAAGCCGTAGTTGTGAGTTCCGTACTTTTCGGAATTGATGTTGTCGTACATCGGGTTCGGAACCATCTTCGCCGAATCCAGATACTGGAAGTCATCCAGGAAGAACAGACCCTTTTCGGGGCTTTCGGTATTCTTCTGTCCAAGCCAGAATCCGTCTTCGGTCAAGTTGAGTTCCAGCTCGCGGCAAGTGGCGTTGGTGTAGGAATTGCCTGCGGCATCCTGGGCAACCACTTCGGGAACGAACCAGTTTTCCAGATGGTCCGTCAGCTTACAGTCGCTCGGGAAATTGGCGGAACGCACAGGGACGCCATTCGGGCCCAGCTGCGATTCGACCATTCCCTTCATGATGCCGTATCCGTTATCCTTCTTGCATCCGCCGGTACCGAAGTCCTGGCTGGTCGTGCCGGCCTGGCTCGCCGCATTTTTCTCGTCGCTTTCGCTGCCATGCAGCCAGTCGAACATCATCACCGGAAGTTTCTTGACAGGGCAGTCGCCCAGTTCACCCGGGAATTCAGAATACAGTTCGGGGTCGCCGTACATGGTCGCAAGAATCCATACGGTATCAGAAATGGCGAGAACAGAATCTAGCTTGATTTCATCTTCTACAGAAATTTCTTCCTTGGTGACGCCGTTCTTGCCGACATTGTTGCCGCCGATCGTCTGCTTGAAATAAACATAGGCTTCCTTGGGAGTAAGGATAGACTGGAACTCGAACCATCCACAATAAGTTTCGGTGATGGGAGTCATATAGTCGCTCTTGCCGCTCAACACAATCGAAACACCCGTATTGGTCCACGGGGCAAGGAACCTGATTGTTTTCGTCGTGGGAACAGCAATCGTTGGCTTGGTGGTTTCGTCGTAAAGGGTCACCGTTCCGTCTTCGCCAATCTCTATCCAGATTTCGTAGATGGGCTGATCCTCTTTACCCTCCTCGTATTCGGGGAACAGGTCCTTAAGGAGCGGCTTGTTTTCAGTTTCCGGGTTCAGGTAGGTTTCGCAGTCGGGAGTTCCCTCGGTGCACTTTAAACCGAAGCGCAACCGACGCTTGCCAATGGCACTCGCCTTAAGACGTTCTTCGGCAAACTTGATGTCGAAAGTTCCGTCTTCGCCCTTGGCGAGAGGCTTGAATTTAAGGTCATCGTCCTTTTCGTTGTCGGCATAATAAAGGGTATTGCCGTCATAGATCACATGAGCTATGGCAACATAGCTCTGTGCAAACGTGTTCGTTGCTAGTAGGGCCAGGAAAAATACCAAACCCCGGAAAAAGTTATTGCACTTCATCCGCGCTCTCCATAATAAGCCCAAACACATTTCAACCAGGCGTAAAAATAGGTTATTTTCGCAATTTCATCTGCAAACCTCACCTCAAAATCCTAATTTTAAAGGCGAAATTTAAAATCAACAGGAGTTTTCTATGAATCGAGTGTATCTAGTCGCCTCCGCCAACATGGAAGCAAAAGTCAAGGAAGTCATGGACGCCGTAGCCGCCGCCGGCCTGATCGCCGCCGCCTACAAGCCCTGCGTGAACGGAGCCGAAGCCGCCAAGGAACTCAAGGCCCACAATTCCGCCGTACTCATGGAAAAGATTGCCGCCGACTTCCTCTCGCAGGACTTTGATTCCGTCGACGCCGTCGTAGTTGAAGGCGCCCAGGGCATGAGCGACGTGATTGCCCAGAAGTACAACGACTCCCTGGCAACAGCCCTCGACGCCAAGATTTATTCCGACAGCGAAGACGCAGACCTGTTCTGCCCCAACCGTCTGCTCGCCTGCAGCAAATGCCTCGCCAAGGACCTCGCCGCAGAACCCGCCGAACGCAAGACCTCGCAGGCCATGTTCCGCGCAGGCCTCCTCCTGAAAGCCTCCAAGGCCAAGAAGCGCATCGTACTCCCCGAAGGTTCCGAACCGCGTACCGTGCAGGCCGCAAAGCTCGTAATCGACCGCAAAATCGCCGTGCCGGTGCTCATCGGCAAGAAGGACGAAATCTTCGCCGTCGCCAAGGAACAGGGTGTCACCCTCCCCGCCGATATCGAAATCATCGAACCGTCTGCAGAACTCGCCGAAAAGTACGTGCCGACCCTCGTTGAACTCCGCAAGTCCAAGGGCATGACCGAAGAACAGGCCCGCGCAGCGCTCGCCGACAACGTGATGCTCGGCACCATGATGCTCAAGATGGGCGAAGTGGACGGCCTCGTTTCCGGCGCCATCCACTCCACCGCCGACACGCTCCGCCCGGCCCTTCAGGTCATCAAGTGCGCCCCCGGCGTCAAGTCCGTGAGCTCCGTGTTCTTCATGTGCATGCCGGACAAGACCTACATCTACGGCGACTGCGCCATCAACCTGAACCCGACCGCCGAAGAACTCGCCGGCATCGCCATGCAGTGCGACGACACCGCGAAGGCCTTCGGCCTCCCCAGCCGCGTGGCACTCCTCAGCTACAGCACCATGAACAGCGGCAAGGGCCCCGATGCCGACCTCGTTCGCGAAGCCAGCAAGCTCGTGAAGGAAGCCCGCCCCGAAATGCTCGTGGATGGCCCGCTGCAGTACGACGCCGCGACCGTGCCGAGCGTAGGTTCCCTGAAGGCCCCGGGCAGCACCGTCGCCGGCAAGGCCACCGTGTTCGTGTTCCCGAGCCTTTCTGCCGGAAACATCGGCTACAAGGCTGTGCAGCGCAGTGCCCATGGCACGATTGCCATCGGCCCGATGCTCCAGGGTCTCGCCAAGCCGGTGAACGACCTCAGCCGTGGCGCCCTCGTGGAAGACATCGTGTACACGATTGCCTTGACTGCAGTACAGGCTGGTTAATAGAATAAAGACCGCTCGCGCCCAATCTACTAAGTACGGCCCCCGAGCGCTCGCTCTCGCAATCGCGACCCGTTAACACCGGGTCGCTTTTTGCTCACAATAAGACCGCTCGCGCGCCCACCCCCGTCATCCTACACGCGGGCGAAGCACGCTGTGGAGGATCCAGGCACTCATTTTAAAAGCACCGCCTTGGCGGTGCTTTCCTTTATTGTAAAGCCGGGTTCAGCCCGACATCTTTTATTTCTTGTCGAGTTTCGCGTTAATCTTCTTCTGGAGTTCCTTAAGCTCCCAACGGCCACGCTTGTCTTCAAGGAAATAGTTAGTGCGGATTCCACGCGAAAGTCCACGATCGATCAGGTCGAGGGCATCGGCGTAGCGCTTCTGGTCAAAGCGCAGCTCCGCCAAGAAGAAATAGTTGTAGAGGTCCCGCGGGTTCTTTTGCAGGGCCATGTTCAAGTACTTGTCGGCCAACTTCTTGTCGGGCCACGAAAGAATCAGCGGCACGTAAGGCAGCACGAAATGCGCACGGCCCAGCACCTGATAGTCCTCGGCGGCAGTCGCCACATCGCGAACCTTCGCCGCAACGCCGTCCTTCACCGAGGTAAGCGCACCGCGTTCGTTTCCCCACATCGAAAGGGCGCTCGCGTACACGTGCGCGATTTCCTTGTTCCTGGGGAACTGCTGGTAGGCCGTCTCGCTAATTGCCTTCAGGCTATCGAGTTTCGCCTTGCGCTGGTTCTTTTCGAAATGAACGAAACGGAACGAGAAGAACAGGCTCTTCACATAGCCCTCGGTAGCGCGTTCCCAGACAGACGAATCTCCCATCGCCTTCAGGTAATGCTCTATCATCATCTTCGCATTCTTGGCATCCGCCTTGTCGCCCTTGGCCCGTTCTGCACGAGCCGCATAGCAGGAATCCGCCACACGAAGGTCCTCGTTGGCAAAACCCATACCGCACACGGCAAAAAGCAGAAACAAAACCAAAAAGCGTTTCATCATTCCTCGCGAGCTACACTTTCCAACCCTGCAGCACCTTGTTCACGTGAGCAATCTGCTCCTTTTCGTCTTCGGTGCCGTGATAGGTCTTGAACAAAAGATAACGATATTCCATAAGGGCCGTTCGAATTAAGACCTTATCTTCATGCTTTAGCATAGCTATAATCCTCCTAAATACAATTTCTTCAAAATAAAGCTCCCCTCCTATTTAATTCCAGAAAAGAATTACTTCTTTCCCTTGCCCTTGCCGGAGAAGTAATCCTGCTGGCGGGTAATTCCCAGCACGGCGTGCCACAAGGCTCCGTTCGGGTTGATTTTCTTGCGTTCGTTGACGGCGTATTCGATAGGCACGTGCGAGAAGGCATTGTTCATGCTGCCCACGACCATATCCGTCTTGCCGGCCATGCCCGCGTGTACGGCGGCTTCGGCGAGCTGGAAGCAGAAAATGGCGTCGGTGCCCTGGGCGGGAATGCTCCTCACCATATAGCTCGGGTCAAAGTACTTGATGTTGATTTCCTTGCCGACCTGGTCGAAATGTTCCTTGATCTTTCTTGTCAGGAATTCGCCGATGTCGTTCTTCAAAATGTTGCCACTTGCGTCCCTACGTTCGGGCTGCCCCTTGAATAGTTCCTGACCAGCGCCTTCAGCGACGACCACCACGGCGTGCGTCTTGCCGCTGCTGTAGCGGCTTTCGAGAGCCTTGAAGAGCCCGTCGAGCGTAAAGGGCACTTCGGGAACGAGGCAGATGTTCACGACCGTCGTAGCAAGAGCGGCGTAGGCGGCGATAAAGCCGGAGTCGCGGCCCATCAGTTTCACGAGGCCAAGACCGTTGAAGGCGCCGTTCGCTTCGTTGTGCGCGCTGGTGATGACATCGGTAGCGGAAAGCACGGCGGTTTCGAAACCGAAGGTGCGGTCAATCAGGTTCAAGTCGTTGTCGATCGTCTTCGGGATGCCGATGACAGAAATCGGCTGCTTTCTCTTCTGGACTTCCTTCGCGATATCGTGGGCACCACGAAGCGTACCGTCACCGCCAATGCAGAACAGCACGTTGATGTTCAGGCGCATCAGGGTGTCAACCATGACCTTCGCGTCCTGGTTACCGCGGGAGCTTCCGAGAATGGTACCGCCGTCTTCCTGGATAGCGTCCACCACATCGGGATTCAGGATGATAGGAGAATAACCGTAAGCGGGATTCAAGCCGCGATAGCCGTACGGGATACCGAAAATGTTCCTTACACCGTAGTCGAACCACAGCACCTGCACAAGGCCCTTGATAACGTTGTTAAGGCCCGGGCAAAGACCGCCGCAGGTCACGATACCCGCACGCGTCCAGGCGGGATCGTGGAAAATCGTTTCACGAGGACCGGCCGCTTCGAGCGACGGAATTTCGATGCCACGCTTGCAGAAATCCTGAATACGGCCAACGTCCGCCGTAAGGCTTACGCGTTCAGACTCCGACACAAAAGGGACGCCCTTCATGGGGGATTTTAATGTTCCCTTTCCAACCGTTTCGATAGAAAGATCGTATTTTTCCGGATTATTCAAGATATCTTCTTGAGTCATGGTTTGTTCCTCGTTTTGCCTTCAGCAATACATCTAGGCACTCTAAAAATACTAAAAATAAGGTCGCCAGTGCGCCAAATACGCTTAGATATCCAGCGGCGGGAAATGGATTTTCGTTCGAAGCCCCGGATTCGTATTTTCGATTTCAATCTTCATATTGGTAAGAGCGCACAGTTTCTTCACCATCGAAAGACCAATACCCGTTCCACTCGTGGAACGCGTCATCTCGTTCTCGACTCGATAAAACTCCTGGAACACCTTCTTCATTTCGGCAGGAGGGATTCCCGGACCGTAGTCACGCACGGCAAGGTACATATCGCCCCCGCTCACACGGAGTTCGATGCTTATCATCTTGTAGCTTGCGTTCTTAGAGAACTTGAGGGAGTTGTCCACCAGGTTCATCAGGATCTGCATCACGGCATCGCGGTCAATCAGGATCGCGACATTGTTCGCATCCGTATCGATCGACACCGTCAGTTCAAAGCCCTGCTTTTCAATATTCTTGCTGTAGGTCGCCACGAAGTCGTCCAGCACCGCCTTGGGACGTTCCTTGCGGAGCTGCACGTTCCAGCGGTTTCCGTCGAGTTTCGACAAGTTCAACACATTCTGGATCAGGCGCGAAAGGCGGTCCGCCTCGCTCGCAATTTGTCCGTAATAGCGCTGTTTCTTTTCTTCGTTTGCCACCCAGGAATTCTGCAACAGTTCCGCATACATCTTGATGGCCGTCAGCGGAGTCTTCAGTTCATGCGTAATGGCCGACACAAAGTCCTGACGCTTGGCCGCAAGCGCGAGCCTGCTGCGCGTAAACCGGTAAATCGTCACCAGACACACCGCAACGACTACCAGAAGAATCAGGCCACTGAACAGCATCGTGAGCCCCGCCGAATTGGCAGTCGGGCCGGCATACATCTTGAACGAAATCTTCTCGTATGGGGGCGCCAGCTGCCTGTTGGTACGCAACTTGTAATGCTCGTTATACTTGCCAATGGTCAGCAGCACCTTGTCTTCGTAAACAAGCTCAATGGCATATGGGAGCTCGGCGTAAGCCATCTGCTCCTCTTGCGTCATGTAGTTCAGGTAAATGCCCTTGTCGACCACAAAACCTTGCACAATCGGCAACATACCAATGTATATCGTGCGGAAAAACACCATGTAGTCGGAAGTCATCCGGATTTTCAGGTCCGTGATGTTCACGTTGGTATTGCTTCCGTTAAAAATCGGAATGTCCGGCGCAATGGTCGTGTCGTTCTTCGCCGTTTCCGCCATATAGGTCAGCGCTTCTTCTTCGGAAGTCAGTTCCACGCGGGTCGGAATTTGCAGATCGGGAATCTCGTCGTACAGCTGGTCAATCGCCTCGGTGGAGTCGAGTGTCTGGACTGTGCGTTTGGGGAGCCCGTTCTTAATATCCAACACATCAAGTAGGTGCTGGATCAGGTCGCGCGTCTTCTTGCGCTGTTCCTGGTCGTCGAACGAGAAGTTATCCCACATCGACTTGCCGATACCCGTGCTGGTGTCCGGATAGAAAGGCGTCAGGAGTTCGCCACTGTGCGAAATCTGAAAATGCCCTACGAGTCCCTTGCGGCACTGCCTGTACAGCGAGTCAAAATCGCAATAAGGGCCGCTTGAATCTGGGTAAGAGAAGAACTCCGAGAAAAGACGGCTGTTGCCGCCAATCACCGTAATGGAGTTCAATATGCCGTAATCCTTATAGGAACGGCTGTTTTCCAGATTGAAGTCAGAAGAAAGGCGCAGACGCAGGCTTTCGTAAGCGGCATCGATGCGCTCCTCAATCTTTTTCTCTTCAAGGGCCGTAGACTGTTCGTACGTCTTGATGAAAAGGATGGTCAACGGAATGGCGATGACCAGGAAAATGGAAATAAAGACCAGGCGTTCCTTCAGGACGGCCTGGTGCTTTTTAATGTAAGTTACGACAGATTTCAAGTTTACTTGTCGCATTCCGGAGCAGAACGCATCTGATAGCCTTCACCGCGGAAAGTCACCAGAAGTTTCGGATGGGACGGATCGTCTTCGATCTTCTTGCGGAGCTTGGTAATGTGGATGTCCACCGTACGGGTGTCCACGGAATCGGCGTTTTCGTAGCCCCAAACCTTGCGCAGGAGTTCGGAACGCGGAACGGCGTGATCGCGGTTGTTCCACAAGTATTCAAGGATTTCGATTTCCTTACGGGTAAAGGCGAGTTCTTCCGTACCGCGCACACCAGTGTATTCGCGGAAATTCACGCGCAGGCTACCGGCAACAAGCTTACCTTCGTTCTCCATGGTCTGACGGCTGCGACGGAGCACGGCATCAATACGAGCGAGCAGCATGGGAACCGAGAACGGCTTCGGAATGTAGTCGTCGGCACCGAACTTAAGACCGTTGATGATATCGTCATCCGCATTCTTTGCAGACAAGATAATGATGGGGAGGGAACGGTCCTTCTCACGGATCTTGTCGCAAACGGTGAAGCCATCCATGCCCGGGAGCATCAGGTCCAACAGGACCAGGTTGTACTGACCCGTGAGGGCTTCGGCAAGGCCAGACTCGCCGTCGGCACAGTGCTTGACCACGTAGCCGTTCACATTGCAGAGGTCGATGAGGCCTTCGGCAATAGCGATTTCATCTTCGATAATAAGGATTTTGGTGCTGCTTGTATTTTCAGTCATTGATCTACCTAGGAGTGTAATTAAATAGCGAGGCCTACGCCCAATTCAACAGTCATGTTTCCGGCATCGATTTCGCTCGGATAATCGCCACCGATGTAGTACTTGAAGTTGCCGTATGCGGCAATCGGGATAATCGGGAGCTTGGCACGGAGACCCACCAGGATGTGGCCACCGATACTCTTGGTCAGACCTTCGTCAAGAGCGGCGTCCTGCACCTTCTTCTTCATATTTTCGCCCAGCTGCTTTGCCTTATCCTGAGCAATGGCAATAGAATTGGGATCAGCAGGATCCACAGGAGTTTCTGCAAGCACGCGAATCATTTCTGCAGTCGCATCATCAACCACGCTAGCAACGAACTTCTGGTTCAGGACGAAGCTGTTCAGGTGATAAGAAAGACCGCCACCAATATAGGGACGGATAATCGGCAAAGACGTTATCGGATAGGTAATGGAAAGGTCACCGGTCATGGCAACGAACTTCGGAGTAGCCTTGCCGAACGGGGTGCCTCCCAGTTCAATTTCAAGCGGAACTTCCACTTCGGAACCATCAAGGTTCTTCACATAAAGGGATGCGTCATAGGACCCCAGCTGGAAGTTCATGGTCGCTTCGATATCGATAATCGGGAGCAGATCAACCCACAGCTTGAAACCGAAGCCCTGCATCGTGCCGTCAAAACCGCCATGCTGCAACGAAACAGAACCATCTGAAGTCACGGCGGCCTTTTCGTTCATTCCAGTCATCTTGGTGCCAAAGCCGGGGGCATAGTGGCCACCGATGCCTATGATAGCGAAGGATTGCGTAGCAAGCAGTGCGCCTGCGGCAACTAAAGCTTTAAAGTTCATAAGGACTCCTTAACGTTTGCCATTGAAATTACATAAAAATTTCAAAAAAAGATACTATTATTTTCATAAAATACTTAAAATCACTGGATCGCAGGGATGATTATAATTTTTTTCTGGCCTTTTGCGACCGAAACCTGGTCCAGGCGGTAATCCCCGACAATCTGGCCATGCGCTCCGAGGGCAGAAACCGTAACCTGATGTTTACCTACGTCCACCGGGATGCGCGTCACGCAGATGGAATTAGGCATAAAGAGCCCTACACGCAAGTCGGCCTGTTCCAGCTGGCTCTGGCCCACATCTACGGCAATATTCTTTACCAGGTCCAGAAGGCCGTTACCGGTATTGGTGGCCGATTTCGCCTTCTGCGCCGCCACGGTGCGAATCACGACACGGGTTGCCGTACGAACCATCGTCGTCGCATTTTCGTCCTTCATATTCCGGTCCAGTTCCGCATCGATATCGGAGACCTTTTCCGGAGAAAGACGCAGCTTGCTATCCAAGTTCACGCTGAAGAGGCTCGCCCGCTGGGGCACGGGTTTCTTCTGCGGCAAGGAAAAACCGACATGGAACGTGTTGCCGCCCGCTCCAGGAACCGGAGGCGCGACCAGGGTAAACGTGTTGATACGCCCCGTCTTTCCGTCCTTATAGGTAAGGTTCAGCGCACCTGCACTCACGAAAGTTCCCGACAAGTACATCTCCCCCAGAATGGGGCTGTGTCCCGCATAACCAATCACGATCAGTTCCTGTCCCTTGGTACGGGCATCACTTGCCTGCAGGGTCTGCTGCGGAATCGGAGTCTTGAATTTCTTCAGCTCGTCGGCACGATCCATACGGACTAAACTTTCCGTGATGAATTCCCAAACTTCACGCGGCACCTGACCGCCACTTTCCTCGAACGCCTTGGCCGCCTGCACATACGAGATGGCGGCGTCATCCTGTTCGCCGGACATTTCGTAGACGATTGCACTCAAGTAACGCAACCAACCGCTATCGTTCACCTTGTCCTTGTCTTTCTGGTACAGGCGTTCCATGGCAAGCTGTGCTCGACGCACTTCGACCAAAGCGCCATCCAGGTCTCCGATGGCAAGGTAGTTCAGAATCTGGTACTGGTACATCAGCAGAATTTCGAAGGGGCGGGCCCTGTACGGGCGGACATTGTCGTTGGTCAGAATAGCCGCCGTCTCGTTGGTCACCGACTTGGTATACAGGTCTTCATACACCTGCTCCGCCTTCTCAAAGTGCTTGATGCTTTCCTTGTTCTTTCCGTTGTAGTGGTGAAGCGCCCCCTGGTCGAAATGGTAGAGAAAGACGCTGTTGTCTCCGTAGATATCTTCCTTTTCTTCTTCGATTTTCTTGATGGTCGCCTCGAAGCCCTCCTTTTCGAGAACCGGGGCAAGCGTCTCGTAGCGAGTCAAGGACTTATTCGCGCAGGAACAAAGCAACAAAGCCGATAAGGCAAGCAGGATAAAATGTTTCATGAGCACTCCGTGATGACGGTAGTGGAAATATAAAAAGCCTCCGGCGGAACCGGAGGACTTCTCAAAAACTTGAAGGCGAAAAACTACTTTTTCTTCTTCTTGCCCGATGCATCGAGGGTCACTTCGACAGTCTCTTCGCCCTTCACGGTCACGAGAGCTTCGGCGGACTTGCGGTTAGAGCATTCGGCACGGACCACGTGGTCGCCCGCATCGAGGTTGTTGATGGTGAGTGCGGCGCCATCGGTCTTGTCGGCATTGTCTCCGTCAATGTAGATGATGCACTTGCCCGGAATCGTCGTCACCTTGATGTTGCCCTTCGGAATCTTGGTACCGAAGTCAAACACGTTACGCTTGTCGTTGCCCGGCCAAATGTTCACGCGCTGGTTCACGAGTTCGTAACCCTGGTCAATCACCACGAGGGTCTGACGGCCGGACTTGACGCTCATGTTTTCGATGGGGCTCTTGCCGAGGGGTTCGCCACCGAGGAAGACGTCGCTGTTAGGCGGGTTGGTGATAATGGTGATGGTAGCAGCCTTGCCGCGCGGAGGTGGATCGTCGTCTGCGACGGCGGAAGTGACGAGGAATGCGACCATAAGCGCAAAGATATACAGCTTCTTCATGGATTACTCCTATTTGTTTATTCTAAAAATATAAAGTTTTTGATGAATTTAAATTTTTTTTGTGCAAAAGTTTGGTAACTAACGAAAAATGAATAATGAAAAATTAAAAAAGGGCCCCTAAAAAACTACTTTTCACCATATGAAAGCGCTTTACCAGAAAATCCGCACCCTAAACGGAAAGAACTACGGCCTCTACAAGAGCCTCGCCGAAAAGCCCTGGGACTTCGGCGACTTCGTCCTGGAATTCCTGCACGTACAGGGGGATCCGTACGCCCCCGCCTCGCGCGTGACGATTCGCGCCAAGCTTCAGATTCTAGGCTACGCCGCAGAATGGGGTGGCACCTTTGAACGTAGGCTCGCCTTGAGCGACTTCCTGCACCGCAAGCTTTCGCGCCTGGTGCAGGAGAAATACCCCGACAAGGATGCGGCTGTCATTTTCGACGTGGCTGGACCCGAGATGCTGGTGCGGAATTCGCTGTGGATCGACAACGGAGAACTCCGTGCGTGCCTACAGGTAAAGCTCCCCGGCGAAGGTCGCAAAATCCAGGCGGAACTCGCCGCCGAAATTTTGACGATGGTCTTGCCGGACCTGGTATCGGCCGGGCTTTATTACGACAAGTCCGACGAAGGCGCTTTGCAAGAACATTACCGCGTACTCGCCGAACGCAAGGAAATCCTGTCGCAGATCGATGCATGCGGACTTTGCGCATTCGTTCCCGACGGAGCGGTACTTCCGCGAGCCTCCGGCCTGAGCGAAATGCCGCTTGAAAAGGCGATTCCTTTTGTAGCCCCCGAAGAGATGGCGGTGACTTTGAATGTATGCGGTCGCGAAATTCGCGGCATGGGTATCCCCAAGGGAATCTCCGTGATTACAGGAGGAGCCTTCCACGGAAAATCCACCTTGTTGCAGGCTTTGACGCGCTCCGTCTACCCGCACATTCCAGGAGACGGCCGCGAAGGGATCGTCATCGACGAGACTGCACTGCGTATCGGAGTCGAAGACGGACGTAGCGTCCGCGGCACCGACCTTTCGATGTTCGTGCGTGACCTGCCGGGCGGTGTAAGCACCAAGAACTTCAACACACTTTCGGCTTCGGGTTCCACGAGCGAAGCCGCCAACCTCCTCGAAGCCATGGAAGCAGGTTCACGGACGTTCCTCATCGACGAGGATTCCTCGGCTGTGAACTTTTTGATCCGCGACGTACGCGTGCGCAAGCTCCTGGGCGACGATCGTGAGCCACTCATTCCGCTGACGGACCGCATCAAGGAACTTGCCGCCGCAGGCTTCAGCTTTATTCTTGTGGCGGGCGCCTGCGGCGATTACCTCGACCTTGCAGACAACATCATCGTCATGGCGAATTACAAAGCCGAATGTGCGAAATTCTCACCTGCACCATCCACGTCATCCTGGAGGGGCGAAGCCCCGACGGGATCCACTGAGCCTGCCGAAGTGACGCAACCGCGCTCTTTTGTCACCTACATGCAACCCTTGCAAAAATCGGTGCGCCCCACCTCTGCGGTCGAGCGCCAGGTCAAGGTAAAACTCGCCGGTGATACTTTGTTGCAAATAGGATTCCTCGTATCCGATACCTCAAGGCTCAATACGCTCGTCGATAAGCAGCAACGATTCGGTGCAGGGTTCATCTTATTGAACCTGCTGCAGAATGCCGCAAGCAATAACGACGCAGCCCAATCCGTCGCAGGAGTCGCACAAAAGCTCTGTGAAAACATCAAGAACGTCGGTTTCCGCAACCTGCCCCAAGGCATGAGTCGCGAGATGAGTCTCCCCCGCCCCGTCGACATCGCCTGCGTCGCCTTTAGACTAAGAGAAGGGAAATAAAATTTCAACAACATAACGAAAGAGGCTGCATCACTACGATGCGGCCTCTTTTCAAATTCTAGACTCTCTGAAGCTTACTTCTGATGAGCCTTGAACCAGCGGATGAGACCGTTGGTGGAGCTGTCGTGGTTGAGTTCAGCGTCGGCCTTTGCAAGTTCCGGGAGAATCTTCTTCGCGAGCTGCTTACCGAGTTCAACACCCCACTGGTCGTAGCTGTTGATGTTCCAGATTACGCCCTGCGTGAAGATCTTGTGTTCGTACATGGCGATGAGGGCGCCGAGCGTTTCCGGAGAAACGTAGTCCATCATGATGGAGTTGGTCGGCTTGTTGCCTTCGAACACCTTGTGCGGGGCGAGGAATGCGATTTCTTCTTCGCTCTTGCCATCCTTGCGGAGTTCTTCCTGAGCCTGGGCGAGCGTCTTGCCGTTCATCAAGGCTTCGGGCTGTGCAAAGAAGTTAGAGAGGAGCTTCTGGTGATGGTCACCGACCTTGTTGTGGCTGTTGGCCGGGGCGATGAAGTCGCAAGGAATCATCTTGGTGCCCTGGTGGATCAGCTGGTAGAAGGCGTGCTGGCCGTTGGTGCCCGGTTCGCCCCAGAGGATCGGACCAGTCTGGTAGTTCACGCGCTTGGAGTCGCGGTCAACGGTCTTGCCGTTGGATTCCATGTCAGCCTGCTGGAAGTAGGCGGCAAGGCGGTGCAGGTACTGGTCGTACGGAAGCATGGCGTAGCTAGAAGCGCCAAAGAAGTTGTTGTACCAAACGCCGATGAGGGCGAGGATAACGGGCAGGTTCTTGTCGACCGGAGCGGTCTTGAAATGCTGATCCATTTCGTAGGCGCCCTGATGGAGCTTCATGTAGTTGTCGAAACCGATGCGGAGAGCAATCGAAAGACCGATGGCAGACCATAGGGAGTAACGACCGCCCACCCAGTTCCAGAATTCGAACATATTGGCGGTATCGATACCGAAGGCAGACACTGCTTCGGTGTTGGTGGAAAGCGCCACGAAGTGCTTGGCGATGGACGTTTCGTCGCCGTTGAAAGCCTTGAGAACTGCAGCCTTTGCAGTTTCGGCGTTAGTCATGGTTTCAAGAGTGGTGAAAGTCTTGGAAGCGACGATGAAGAGCGTTTCTTCGATGTTCACCTTCTTGAGGGTTTCGGCCATGTGGGTGCCGTCGATGTTAGAAACGAAGTAGACTTCCGGAGAGTATTCGCCAGCAGCCGGCTTGTCGGCATACGGCTTCAAGGCTTCGGTCACCATCACCGGACCGAGGTCGGAACCGCCGATACCGATGTTCACAACGTACTTGATGGACTTGCCGGTGTGGCCCTTCCACTTGCCGGTACGCACGAGCTTGGTGAATTCTTCCATGTGCTTGAGCACGGCGCGAACTTCGGGCATCACGTCCTTGCCATCGACGCAAATCGGATCGTTACCCTTGTAACGAAGTGCTGTGTGGAGCACGGCGCGCTTTTCGGTGGTGTTAATCTTTTCGCCGGCAAAGTACTTACGGCGCATGTCTTCGAAACCGGCAGACTTCAGGAGGTCCTGGAGCTTGGCCATGGTTTCGTCGGTGATGATGTTCTTGGAGTAGTCCAGGAAGAGGCCGCAGGCTTCGGCACTGAACTTTTCGGCACGAGCCGGGTCCTTTGCGAAGAGTTCCTTCATGTGCCAGGTCTTTGCGACTTCGGCGTGGGCCTCAAGGGCCTTCCATTCCTGAGAATCAGTCAGTTTCGACATAGATTAATCCTTTCCGCTGCGCGGGTGTTTGTTTCGGGTGCAAATATAGGAAATTCGGAGTTCGGAATTCGGAATTCAGAATTGAAAATGCTACATTCAAAAGTATGGATACATCAATTCTTGACAAGGCGATTGTTTTTGCGGTAAAGGCCCATAAGGGAGCCGAACGCAAAGGGAAGGGATTCCCCTACATAGTCCACCCGATGGAGGCAGTCGCGATCGCAGCCACCATGACGAACGACCAGGAACTTTTGGCCGCGGCAGCACTTCACGACACGGTCGAAGACACCGAAATAACCCTGAAGGATGTCGAACGCGAATTCGGCAAGCGCATTGCAGGACTCGTAGAAGCGGAATCCGACATCGAGTTCGAGGGCAAGAGCCGTCAGGAAAGCTGGCGACTCCGTAAAGAAGAAGCCATCGAGCGCCTGACATCAGCCTCAAACGAAGTCAAGATCGTTGCACTTTCGGACAAATTAAGCAACATTCGCGCGATTCACCGCGACTACCAGGCGATTGGCGACAAGGTGTGGGATTTGTTCTGCGTCAAGGACGCCGCCTCTCACGAATGGCATTTCCGCGGGCTCGCACGTGCTCTCTCAAGCCTCAAGGGAACCTTCGCCTACGACGAATTCGCAGAAACAATCGACAAGGTCTTCGGGAAATAGATACGACATGGAACAGGTAATCAACAAGGACTACGGCCTGCCTCCCAAGGAAGCGCTTATCCTGGAGGAATACCGCGAGCAAAGAATCCTTTTCGAAAAGCTGCTGCGCATCGTCAAGCGGATTCTCCGCGAAAGCATCGAAGAAAACAAGATCTACATCAACGCGATAGAGGGCCGCGTCAAGGCAGAAGATAGCCTTGCTGGAAAATTGGAACGTAAGTCGGGCAAGTACAACTCGCTCTCGGACCTGACGGATATCCTGGGCGTCCGTGTGATTACTTTCTACAGCGACGAGGTGGACAAGATTGCCGCTCTCGTCGGACGCATTTTTGCAATCGACTGGGCGAACAGTATCGACAAGCGCAAGATGCACGAGATACACAGTTTTGGCTACAATTCGTTGCACTACATTTGCAGACTCCCCAAGGAAAAGTACTTTGATCCCGAATACCCCCAGTTAAACGAAATCCGTTTCGAAGTACAGATGCGCACCGCCCTACAGCACGTGTGGTCGGTACTCGATCACGATACGGGTTACAAATCGGGTTTCGAAGTACCCAAGGAATACCTGCGCAACCTGAATCGTCTTGCGGGAATGTTGGAACTAGTCGATGAACAGTTCTGCCTCATCCGTTCGGGCATCAACGATTACCGTCGCCAGGTTCAGTCCCTGGTGAGTTCGGGAAGTTTCGACGAGGTCGAACTGAACGGAGACTCCTTTAGCAACTATCTGGAGCTGCGCCCGTTCGACACGCTGAACAAACGAATCGCCTCCATCAACCAGGCCGAAATCCACGAGACATCCCTCTCCCGTTTCTTGAGTGTATTCGTCTCCTTCGGATTCAAGACTCTGGGCGACATCGACAGACTCATCAAGAGAGATTCCGATGACGCGTACCAGCTTGCCGCCTTCCAGTTAGCGAACACCGACCTCGACATCATCAACTCGTCGCTCGGCGTCATCTCGCTTTGCTCCGTCCATGTGCTCAAGCAAGGCGGAGGCGTACTGGAGCTGACCCGTTTCCTGGAAATGCTCAACGGCGTTTCCGCGAACAACAAGCACCGCGCCGAAGGCTTGTTCCGCGTCGCGCAGAACCTGTCGTTCATGAAGAAATGACAAGCAGAAATTAGACCCTAAACGGAAAGTCCCCGGCATTTCTGCCGAGGACTTGTTGCTTATCAAGGAAAGTTAATTGTGATGGGGACCGTGCTCACCGTGCGGACCAGGACCTTTAGGGCCATTCTTCATGCGTTCCTTAAAATGCTTCATCTGCTCCTTGTGAAAGTTGTTGAACTTTTCGAGCTGTTCGGCAGTCAAGATACCGGCAAGGGCCTGCATTCCGTTGATGCGGTGTTCAAGCAAGGCCTTGTCCGCTTCAAGCACCTTCGCCTTGGCGGCATCGATACCTGCAGCGTCCTTGCTTTCGAGAGCCTCGCCCAGAGCCCTTTCGGCATCATGTTTCTGCTGACGGAGGACCTTGAAAATGGAATCGCCTTTCACGCGGCTAGCCTCGATGGCAGATTTCTGTTCCGGTGTCACCTGCAGCAAGGAATCCATGGCGGCAAAGTCCATCTTGCCCCTGAATTTCGGACCCTTTTCAAAATCACCATGCGGGCCCGTGTGCTTGTGTTCGCCATTTTCATGCTTGGCGCAGTTCGGGCAGTGGCAAGGCTGTCCATTCTTTTCGCAAGAACAAGGCAGGCCCTTGGTGCAGTCGCAGGGGGCATTCATCGCGCTGTGTTCGCACGGGGCACAACAACTACCTTTGAGAGTTCCTAGGAAAAATCCCAGGGCGAGGGCAAGTATCGCGATACTTGCCGCGAAGAGTTTATTTCCGTTCATAGAGTTACTCCTTTATTAAATAGTTAAAGCCAACAGTTTCTTCAAGCGTTTCGAAATCATCGCTTGCCGAATTGCCGAGGTTTCCGTACCAGCTCAAAACTTCGGACGGTGCGGATTCGTTGATCGACACATACTCGGTCGAAACAGAATTTTCCTGTTCAATGTCACTGGTAAAAGACGGCAAAACCGCAGTCAGGCTCACAAGTACAAAGCTTGCGGCCAGCGGAATCGCGCTGTACCAGCTCTTGATAGAGACGATCTTGCCCTTTGCCTTTTCGGCATCGAGGCGGGCACAGACCTTGTCCCACGAGTCAGCCCGTGGAGTGAGCCGCTCCATTTTCGAGAAGTCAATTTTAGTAGACATGGTTAAGCTCCTTTTTTAAAGTTCGTCTTGCGTTCGTTCAAGTAGTTGCGAACAAAAGTTCTTGCGCGGCTGAGACGCGCCTTGATGGTTCCTTCGGGCATCCCGTAGATTTCGGCGAGGTCCTTCACGTCCAAATCTTCGGCATCCTTGAGCCAGAGCATGCTTCGCGTTTCGGCCTGGAGAGCATTCAGTCCCATTTCCAAAAGTTCCGGATCAAAGTTTTCATCGGAACTTTCTTCTTTGCCGAGTGCCGACTCCACGATCACGTCGAGGTGTTCCTCTTCAAGTTCGCGATGCCGCTTGTCGCCACGCAATTTCATGAGGCAGGCATTAACCGTAAGCCTGTAAAGCCATGTTGCAATGGCGGACTGTCCACGAAAGCCCTGGATGGCCTTCGGGACCTGCACAAAGATATCCATCAGGACATCTTCGGCCTCGTCGCGGTTCTTCAACATACGGAAGGCGAGATTCAGCACATGTCCACTATGGGCCTCCCACAGCATGGCGAGCGCTTCGCGGCTACCTTCCCGCAGATGTTGAAATATCACTTTTTCGTCCATTGTACCCTTTAGATGCCCCAAAAAGTCCGTCGGTTGCATCTTTTACGAAAAATAATTATAAAAAAGTGCATTTTCTTGCGTTTTTCTATATTTTCCGAGGATGTTTAAGATTCTCTGGGACAAGTTGCGAGAGGCTTTTGCCTCGGTTTTGCCCGTGACACTGATTGTGCTCGCGGTGTCCTTTACGCCGCTTGTCCAATTTTCCCCCAAGCAGCTGATCGTTTTCGGCATTTGCGCCGTGTTCCTGATCGGGGGCATCGGGCTTTTCAACCTGGGAGCGGACCTCGCCATGACCCCGATGGGCGAACACGTGGGTTCCGGTCTTGCAAAATCCCGGCGCCTGCAGTTACTCGTCTCGGTGTGTTTCGTGATGGGCGTACTCATTACCGTCGCGGAGCCCGACCTGTCGGTGCTTGCCGAGCAGGTGCGCGCTGCCGTGGAACCGACTCTCCTGATAGCGACCATCGGCGTAGGCGTAGGCGGATTCCTCGCCCTTTCCATTATCAAGATCGTTTTCAAGCGCGACCTATCGACGATTATCATCTTCTTTTACCTGATGCTGTTCATGTTCGGCATGCTGATGCTGTCCTTCGGCAAGGACATGTTCGTTCCGCTCGCATTCGATTCAGGTGGCGTAACAACAGGACCGATTACGGTTCCCTTCATCATGGCGCTCGGCGTCGGTGTGGCAGGAGCCATTGGCGGCAAGAACGCAAACGAGAACAGCTTCGGCCTGATTGCACTCTGTTCGGTGGGTCCGATTATCGCCCTCATGGGCCTCGTGATTTTTTCGAAAGGCGACCTGAGTTACCAACTTACGGAATCGGCCTACTCTATCGATGCAAGCCTCGGTCCAAATTTTCTGCCCACCATCCTCGGAGTCGCCAAGGAAGTTGTCATCGCCCTCGGTCTTATCGTGATTTTCTTTATGCTCCTGCAGCTGACCGTTCTTCGGCTTTCGTGGAGCAAGCTCATCCCGATGGCATTCGGCATCGTTTACACATTCGTGGGGTTGGTGGTTTTCTTGACGGCCGTCGCCGTCGGATTCATGCCGATCGGTTTCGAATTGGGCAAACAACTAGGCGCCATGCCAAAGGCTCTTGTAATAGCAGGATTTGTCCTTGGAATGGTGGTGGTGCTCGCGGAACCGGCCGTACACGTGCTCAACAAGCAGGTCGAAGAGATTACGGGAGGCCTCGTGACCAAGCGTTCGATGCTAATCGCCCTCTCGGTCGGTGTAGGGCTTTCTATCGGGCTCTCGATGATCCGCATCATTGTCGGCTTCCCCATTATCTACTACCTAATTCCCGGCTACTTTATTTCTCTCGGACTTTCGTTCTTTGTCCCGAAGCTTTACACGGCAATCGCATTCGACTCGGGTGGAGTCGCTAGCGGACCGCTGACCTCCAGCTTTATCTTGCCGCTTGCAATCGGAGCCTGCGCAGGACTTCGCGACGGCGGTGACTCCATTTTGAACTATGCCTTCGGCATTGTCGCGATGGTCGCGATGACGCCCTTGATTACCATCCAGGTGCTCGGTTTCAGGGCGACCGTCTCGACGGCACTCCGTAACCGTATGATGATGCGTCGCATCCAGGATGCCGACGACGAACAGATTATCGACTTTATGTAGGGGGCACTGTGGAAATCGAAAAGAAAATACGAAACAAGGTCCTACGCACCAACTCGCGCGCCAAGGTTTCCATGAACCGCCTCAAGATTCTGATCACGGTGGTAGGCCGTGCGAAGGCGGACTTCTATATGGACCACATCCAGTCCTTTGGCGTAAATATGCAGATGGTGCTGTTCGGACAAGGGACCGCCCCCCGCGAAATTGCGACGGCCATGGGCCTTGCCGATTCCGACCGAGCCGTCATCATCAGTGTCATCGGAGAAAACCAGCTTGCAGCGGCGCTCGACAGCCTCGCCGAAAAGTTCAACACCATCGTAGGCGGCAAGGGGATCGCCTACACGATTCCCATGGCAAGCATTATCGGCAAGTCCATCTTCAATTTTTTAAGCGACAACCGCGATGCGGTACGGAGAAATGAAAAATGAGCGGATTCAATCACGAAGTCATCTTTTGTATTGTGAATACCGGATTCTCTGAAACCGTGATGGAAGCGGCGAAGGACGCCGGCGCCCGCGGCGGCACCATCCTGAACGCCCGCGGTACGGCGAACAAGGAAGCCGAATCGTTTTTCCATATCGCGATCCAGCCCGAAAAGGAAATCGTGATGATCCTGGTTGACGCGAAAATCAAGGACGCCGTGTTGCACGCCCTTTACCAGAAGGCTGGTCTTGACACCATGGGTCAGGGTATCGCCTTCTCGCTCCCCGTCGACAACGTGGTAGGCCTTACCCCGTGGAAGGCCGAAATCAAGGCCGCCGAAGCCGCCGCTGAAAAAGCTGCGGAAAAAGCGGAAAGCGCCATCGAAAGCGCCGAAAAAAAGGCAAAATAATATCTACTTGTTTCTACTTGCCAAAAGCGGACAAGTCTATCCCGAGTTGATTTATTTTATATGTAAGAATGCGCGGAGTCGTGGAAAGACTGCGCGCAGCGGCGGCAACTTTACCCTTGCTACTCTTGAGGGCGTCGCAGATGATGTCCTTTTCGTAGGCTTCCACCATACGCTTCAAGTTGCCGTTCACGGGAGTGCCGCTGGTTTCGGCGGTCTGCAGCGTGGTCGGGAAATGGTGCGGGTAGATGACGTCTTCGTCAGCAACGAGTACCGCACGCTCGATTCCGTTTTCGAGTTCACGGACATTTCCGGGCCACGGGTAACTCATGAGCATGTTGATGGTCGTACGCGCGAGGCGGCGGACATTTTTGCCCACGATGCGGCAATAATGTTCGACAAAATGGTCCGCCAGAAGAACGATGTCCGTCTTGCGGTTACGAAGCGGCGGCACGTAGATCGGGAAAATGTGCAGCTGATAGTAGAGGTCTTCGCGGAAAGCGCCCTCTTCGACCATCTGCTGCAAGTTCTTGGTGGTGGCCGCAATCACGCGGACGTTCACCTTCTTGGAAATGCGGGCGCCAATGCGTTCGACTTCGCCGTTCTGCAACAGGCGCAAAAGTTTCACCTGAAGGTTCGGAGAAAGTTCGCCGACTTCATCGAGGAAGAGCGTTCCGCCTTCGGCCTGTTCTACGCGGCCGGGAGTTTCGGCAAACACGCCGACAAGCGCACCGCGCACGCTGCCGAACAGTTCACGGTCCAGCACCGATTCTGGCATCGAGGCACAATGGACGCGGACGAACGGGCCCATGTTGCGGTCGGAACGGTAATGGATGGCTTCTGCAACGAGTCCCTTGCCCGTACCGACTTCGCCCACGATAAGCGCAGGCAGGGGGCTTTTCGACACCTGGTCAATCTGCGCATAAACGCGCTGCATTTCGCTGGAACGGCCGATGATGTTATCAGGCTGGAAACGGTCCTTGAGTTCCAAGGTAAGGCGTTCGTTTTCAGCCTTTAAAAGTTCGTTCTCTTCGCGGGCTTCGCGACGGAGCTTCACTGCAGCCGCAAGCATCTGCGCGATAATTTCTAACAAACGAAGTTTTTCGGGAAGTTCATCTTCGACGGGATTCTGGACGTCGGCACTGAAGGCGCCAATCACCTGATGTTCCATGATGACAGGCACGCAGAGGAACGCCTTGTTTTCGTCCTTACCGCGGCCCGTACGGTCGAGGAAGTTCGGGTCCTTGCCCACCGACGGAATGATAACCGGCTTACCGGTTTCCACGACGCGGCCGGTAATGCCTTCACCCACCTTATAACGGCCCTTGCGCGCCTGACGGCTCGAAAGGCCTTCTGCAATTTCAATGGAGATTTCGCCAGTATGGCGGTTGTAAAGCGTAAGCGTCGCATGTTCCACACCCATCGTAGATTCCACCACTTCCAAAATCGGATGCGCGACACTCTCGAAATCGAGTGTCTGGTTCAAAATGGAGCTGATCTTGTAGAGCAGCTCCAGTTCAAGGATTTTGGATTGCGAGGTGGGCATACAAAAGAATTTAGAAAAAACAGGCGGAATGTAAAACCATCGCTCTACCACTTGAGCTACAGGGGCACGTACCCCTGGCCGGACTCGAACCGGCAACAAATGGGACTTAATATAGGAACATTCTATGCCTGTCTTAAAAATCTTACGCAAACAATTCGATGAGGGAGTCCTTGCTCGGTTGCGTCAAGTCCAGCCCGACTTCATCATCGTCGTTTTTGGCTTCCGTAAAGCCTGCGGCTTCCAGAACCTCCTTCAAATTTAGAAAAGATCTTACTTTTACACGAAACTTGTCTATTACAATTTTCTCTAATTCACGCGTAGGAACCCTTCCGCTGCCGATATTCAAGTCCATCAGCACAAAGCGATTATCGATTGTCATCGCGATATTCTTCCTTTCATACCCTTCTACAGGAATCATGAATTCCGCCACAACATCATTGGGATCCACCATCGGGCCGCATTCGCTCTTATCCAAGTCCAACGAAGCACGGTCGCATCGAGCGACAAAGAACTTGAACTGAGAATCATTCGTTGTTCCGCTAAATCTGCAAATTTCGAATTTTCCTTCGGGTGCCTTCCCGCCGATATACATCAATTCCGTCGCACCTTTAGGAGCATTGGTTATATCGCCAGAGTAAATAACGTTTTCTTTCTTGCCGCTTTGGGAGCTATAACGTGCATTCCAGCCATAGGACGCTCCGTCAAGCGACATGTAATGGAGGTCAAAATCGCTCGTGCCCCAATCATTATGCCAGTAGATTCCAACAACGTTGTGGTCGTCGCCCATATCCACACTAGTTCCCATGGGGTAATTACCTATGAAATTCTTTTCGCTGGAGGGGACCGCAATGTTCAATCCCTTCGGATAGCGAACCGAGCAAGCCTTCGGCTTGAGACTTTCAACTAGCGAATCATGGAGAATCGTATAGATTTGCATCAAGTACGCATCGTCACTTTTTGGGGCATAGCCTTCACGCACGAACAATTTACCATTGCGGATGACATAACACTGTCCCGATTGCCCCGAAAGTCGCATCTTGATGCCCTGCATGAGCGTTGCCTTTTTGAAATTCGAAATATTGGCAACTTTTTTCTTGATATCGTCAAGGCCTTTCTTTTCAACAAGAGCTGTTTCCCAGAAGCCCTTTTCAAGAGGGGTATGATTCTTTTCGGCAAGCTTACGGAGTTTATTTACAACGGAGGCATTCGAAACTCTTTTCCCTGCTTCCGCTGGAACTTCAACGCCGATTTTTCGAGCAGCCGCAATAAAATCTGGATTCAAAATCGGAGATTTGTCTGCGCTCGCCTTCATGGCTAAAAAGAGCGGCTTAAAGCGAAGGAAAATCCTGGAGAGTTTCATAAGCTGTGCATCGGAAAGAACGCCAAGAGGAATCTTGCTCGCGTTTTTCTTTACGCAGGCAATGACGTCCTTGCTCTTGATAAGCATGGTAGAACCGGTCGCACGATAGACCAGGCAACGGAGCAACGCAAATTCATCTTGCGGATACACACCCGTCAAGGCGGCAATTGTCGCTTGCGCTTCCTTGTTCTTCACATCGTCAATCGAAAAACCGAATTCGCCCCAATCATCAAGAGCGTTTACGACATATTCCGAGCAAGTCTTCTGGGTTTGCTCGTTCATGGCGATACCCGACTTGATAAGCCCCGCGCACTTGTCGAACAGTTCCCTTTTAGTGCACGGCAAAATGACCTTGAACTTTTTGAAGGGGATGACGATATCGTCATGGTTCGGCATATAGCCTTCCCCCTCCGTAAAACCCGTTCCGTAGGTCGATGCGTAATGGCACAGCTGATCCACCAAGAGTTCAAACCGAGTCTTGGATACGATATCCGCCCATTCCTTGTAGAATGTCTTGTTGTATTTTGTCTTGGCAATTTCTCGGACCCACTGCAAGGTATCGGAGTTGCAGCAATCAGGATGCACCAACCACCCATATTGGGCGGCCTCGGCGTTCACTTCTTCGAAGGAGAGAGCTTTCGCGTCACCCTCGATATTGCTCAAGGCAACATTGAAATACGAAATGAGCTCAAGATTCATAATGCATCCTCAAAAAGTTGCGAGTCGAGCTGTAAAAATTTAGGACGTGCCCGCGAGGGCGCAAATAGGAACAGCCTATGACTCGCTAAAATCCGCTGAAATCCGTTTACATTGTCAAATAAAAGCCTTCTACTTTATATATCGCGCTTTTATCAAAAAAAGTAAATTGATTTCCAACTTTTTTTTCGTATTTCAAATATACATTCAGTCCAATGTCAAAAGATGACATTTTACAAATTATTCTACTTAATCCGGTCGCTGCAGAATTCCTGGCGACCACAATTTTTGCAGTGCGAGCCCATCCAGAGCGTGTCGAACTGTTCAATGGCGGGCTGCACAAGCGCGGGGTCGTTGGTGAGAATACCCGCTTCGAAGTTTCGGCGCAAGCTACTCTTCATGCCGATACCCGCACCCGTCAAGTTCGCGGAACCGATGTAGGCGGTCTCCAAGTCGAAAATCATCATCTTGAAATGCACCCGCGGGCACATAACGCGTTCGAGGTCGGTCGCCAAAATTTTGAAGCGGTCGAAATCTTCGCGAAAGTTCGGGCCGGGTTCTTTCGCGTGAACAAGCCGCACGCCCACGCCGCGCTTCAGGAGTGCGGCCAGCTGCCCGAGCAAGGGCATCGATTCGCCATCCTGCTTCACGTAGACATCCTTGATGTCGGCAGTGCCAATCCACAACGTCTCGCGGACTTTCGCAATCCGCGCGATGACCTCGGAATAATGTTCCTCGTTCTGGATGTACTTGGTGAATGTGGGCATGGGAGTAAATATAACCTCACTCTTGCTTTTCGTCTTGCATTTTTATATATTCCCAATTGTATTTGGACAACCCGGACGACGGCGGTAAACATGCCAAACATATCAAGGCAAGCGAGTTCCCGGCCCGGATGTTACACCATCTGCGCCTAGCGTTTAAAGAAAGCAGGTATAAAGTCGGCAAGCGACGCAGCCGACCACGGGAGTGGGCCTCCTCCTGCAAGGTGACAGACTTCCGCCAAACAGTGGTTTGGCGCACACACAATCACTCATAAACCCATTTGGGGGCTACACCCCTTTTCTGTCGCGTACGCGACAAAGGACATCTATGTCTATCAATCCCATTTTTCCCGATTTTGCGGAAGCGTCCCGCGAATATTGGGAGCAGGTAACCTACGAAATAATCAAGACCCGTACCTACCTGGATCCGCGCTACGATGTGGCGTTCAAAGTTTTCCTGAACGACCCCAAGGCTCTTGTCAGTTTCTTGAACGGAGTATTCCACCTGAAGGGCGAGAACCGTATCGTCTCCGTTACGGTGAAGAACACTGAGGTGAACATCCTTTTCCCGCAATCCAAGAGCTTCCGCCTTGATATCCGCGCGACAACGTCCAACGGGTACAGCATCAATGTAGAGATGCAGAAGGCAAAGCACAGCCGCTTTATCGAGCGCATCCTTTTGCAGCACAGCGCCTTCATGCTTCAGAGCAAGTACGAATGGGACCAGGAATTCTTTAAGGAATCCGCAATGAACCTCTCCGATGAGCAGCGCGCTCTGCGTGAAGTCTCCCGGTACGAAATTCCTCCCACTTACGCCATCTGGGTCTGCGATTTTCACTTGGAACAGCAGGACGATTACTGCGGCACCTGGGGCATCTGTAACGAAAAGGGGTTGACGCTGACCGACAAGGTTAAGTATATTCTTTACGACCTGACGCAGTTCAACAAGACGATGGAACAGGTAGAGACCGACGAGGACCGCTGGCTCTGGCTTTTGAAGCACGCTGGCGAATCCGACTCGCTCCCCGACTTTAACGACGATGTAATCGCCCAGGCGATCAAGCGCCTTCTTGTAAAGACTGCTCCAGACAGCATCCTTAAACAGCAGGCAAGAAACATGGTGATGACGGAAGAAGAACTGGACTATCTGGCGACCCTCAAGGTCCGTGCCCGTGCAGAAGGGCGTGCAGAAGGACGTGCAGAAGGCGAAATGAACAAGGCTCGGGAAATGGCGAAAGCGATGCTCGACCTCGGTGACCCTATCGAAAAGGTTATGCAGATTTCCAAGCTCACCGAAGACGAAATCCGCAAGCTCTAAGCGTCAAGCGACAGTTTCAAAAAAAGGCATGTCAACACAAATGTTGGCGTGCCATATTGAAATATACGAACATTTCGGTGTTACAGACTAACCGGAGTCCTTGACGCAGCTGATCGACATTCCTTACCATAGCAGAAATACGCATATTCGGTATTTGACCTGTATGAGCAAAAAAAAATTATGGAACGATCCTTCTTACAACAGGAATTTTCCTGAGGCACCATGTAAATGCAATAATCACCGGAATCATCACAAGCGGAGCACCCAGGCGATACACGAGCGAGTTCCTGTCGATTTCGGGAATCCTTGTCGCTGCATCGAGCAAGATAAACTGCAAGAGGTATATCTCGAAAGCGTACCGTCCAACGACCTTGACAAAACTCGCAAGACGTTCCTGTTCCATCACCCAACGACCGGCATCCTTCAAGAAAACGAATACGCTTGTCGCATACAACACCGACGGAACATTTTCGTATCCCTTGAACGTCCCGACAACATAGCCCGCTTTATGCGACAAATGATAAGTTCCGACAACATGCAACGCAAGGCCAATCAAACCCGCGGTATGGATTAGCGCCTTGTGCCACCTTTTGAATTCATAGTTGTGCAACAACCATCCTAACAGCGGCCATATCAAAAATCCGGCCAATGCAGAAATGCTGAACATAACGTTCAAATCTGAATTGAAAACTTTTTTCAAGAAGGGTAGAAAGATATTGAATACAAAAGCCGCAATGACCAGGTAGGAGAACACAAGCCTCCTCTTGCTTTTTTCTACGGCCGCATAGAGAGGCATACACAGGTACAAAATGAACAAAGAATAAAAGAACCAGTAGATGCTGACGAAACCGTTGCCCGTTAGCCCCTGGTACACCGACTTGATCGAGACATTCGACCACAAGCGTTTTCCGGTATAAAGATCTATCGCCAGCGCGACCAGGCTCCAGACCAAGAAAGGCAACATAGTCTTCATGAAACGCCTCGCAAAGAAACGTTTCATAGAATACCTGTCAAAAAAATCCATAAGCGTAATCCCGCTGACCATAAAGAACAGCGGGACCGCAAAATAGAATACGCATTCAATGATATTTGCCGAGAACCAATAATCTTCTTTCCCGGAATAAAACCAGAAGCAGTTGTTCGTATGCAGAGTCAACACCGCGATTGCGGATACCACGATAACGAACGTGATATAGTCAGTCGACTTCCGCGCTTCCACGAGACTACTTAAGAGCTTCCTGCACCAGGGCAGATGCGCGCTTGGCGTCGAAACGGCCCTTGACCTTCGGGGAAAGTTCCTTCATGATCTTGCCCATGTCCTTGGGGCTAGAGGCTCCGGTCGCGGCCTTGATTTCTGCAATGAGCGCCTTGACTTCGTCTTCGGTCATCTCGGCGGGCATGTACTTGCGGTACAGGGCGATGGTCGCTTCTTCGGCAGGAATCTTGTCCATGAAGCCACCCTTCGTGAGGATGTCGATTGCTTCCTGCTTCTGCTTCACGCTACGGGCAAGAACGTCGACGCACATTTCGTCGGTGATCGTCTCTTCGATCTGGGCCGGAGTGGCTCCGTTCTTCATGGCTTCGTTCTTGATGTCGGAATGGAGGGTACGGAGCGTTCCGAGAGTTTCGGAATCGTGCGCCTTCATGGCGGCCTTGATATCGTCTTTAATCTTAGTCAGCAATGCACTGCTCATGTTTTACCCTTGGCGGATTACGCCCCGCTCCTGGCAATAAGGTTTGAACTCTAGAAACACGCAACGAGCCACCGGTCATAGACCGACGACTCATTACAAGAAACAAGGCTAGAAACGATGTCCTAGAAAGCCTTGGCGATTCCACTACGGCGAACTGGCACAGCCAGTCGACGACTAGTAGAGACGCTTGCGGTTCTGGTCAGCGATTTCCTTCAGGCGCTTGCGACGGGCAGCCGTTTCGATGCGCTTCTTTTCTTCAGAAGGCTTTTCGAAGCGCTGACGCTTCTTGACATCGGAAATGATGCCGTTCTTTTCGCAAGACTTGGTGAAACGCTTGAGAGCGCGTTCGAAAGGTTCGTTGGACTTAACAATTACGCCGATCACGATTATCCTTTGGTTAAATTAGAAATTCGTTTTTGGATAGCCAAATATATCTAATTGTACGGATTTCGTCAAGGGTATAAAAATTTGACATTTTTTAGGCATTTTTTGGGCATTTTTTCGTCCATAACTTGCGGACTGTCAAAGACTTATGTATATTTTTAGTAGAAAAGTTTAAATCCCCGGATTTTTCGGAAAAAATGGAGAATTGGATGAAAAAGTCTATCATTTCGCTCGCCGCCATCGCGCTCGCCGGCTCTATGCTGGTCGCATGCAATGACGAAGAAGAACTCGTTCCGCAGATGGAACCGGCCAAGCCGGCCGCCCAGGCACCCGCTCCCAAGGTCGAGGAACAGCCCAAGGCCGAAGAACCGGAACTCGTGCCCCTCCAGTCCCTCTCCGCTACCAAGGCCGAAGCTCCGGCCGAAGACGCCCAGAAAAAGGCACCCGCTCCTGCAGGCAGCGTGCAGCAGCTTGACAAGGGCGACTTCGTCATCCAGGTCAGCATCCAGTCTTCCAAGAAGGCCGCCGACGGCATCGTGAAGAAGCTCGCCGAAAGCAACGTGAAGGCCTACATCGCCGAAGTGGAAAACCCGGGCGAACTCGAAGGCACCTACTACCGCATCCGCGTCGGCTACTTCGAATCAAGCGCCAACGCCCAGGAATACGGCAAGCAGGTTCTTTCTCCGCTCAACTACGCCTGGTGGGTGGACATGAGCAAGAACGACGACGTGGGTAACCCCGGCGGAGATTCCGATTCCTACTCCAACAACTCCTATTCCAATTCGACCTATTCCGAACCCGAACCGGCTCCTGCACCGGAACCCGCTCCCGCACCCGAGCCTGAACCGGCCCCCGCACCCGAGCCCGCTCCTGCACCTGAGCCTGAACCGGCCCCCGCACCGGAACCCGCTCCTGCACCCGAGCCTGAACCGGCTCCCGCACCGGCACCTGCACCCGAGCCCGCACAGCAGGCTCCTGCAGCACCCGCACCGGCCGACAACTTCGACGACTGGGAATAATAGAAGAATTTGTTCAAAATTCCAGGAAGCACCGACCCTGTCGGTGTTTCTTTTTTTATAGGAGTTTCATTTTCTAAATTTGAGGCTATGCCTACAAAGAAGCCCAAAGTTTTTGTCGTTCATCTTGGATGCGCCAAGAACCAGGTCGATGCGGAAAACCTGGTCGGCGAGATGCTGCACGCCGGTTTTGCCACCTGCGACTCCGCCGCCAAGGCGGACTACATCCTGGTGAACACCTGCGGATTTATCGAAGCCGCGAAAGAGGAATCCATCAACGCGATTCTCGCACAAATTAACGGCAAGAAGCCCAAGCAGAAGCTGATCGTTTCGGGTTGCCTTTCGGGCCGCTACGGCGGTGAACTCATAAAGGAACTTCCCGAAGTCGATTACTGGGTAGGCACCTACAAGCCTGGCGAACTTTTAAAGAAAATGGGCATCGTGGCACCGCAAACCTGCGACGCCGAAAATCTGCCGCGAATGAACCTCGGCGGATTCAAGCACCATGCCTATCTGAAAATTGCAGAAGGATGCAACCGCCGCTGCGCCTACTGCGCCATTCCGCTCATCCGCGGGAAACAGGTTTCGCGCAGTATCGACGACATCGTCGCCGAAGCCAAGGAACTCGAAGCGCAAGGCGTCCAGGAAATCACGCTTATCGCACAGGACACGACCTACTTCGGCCGCGAAAAGGGCAAGAAGGGCGGAACGCTCGCGCAGCTTTTACGCGCAATTCTCGACAACACGAACATTCCCTGGATCCGTACACTTTACTGGTACCCGATGTTCGTGGACGATGAACTTTTGGACCTGATGGCAAACGAGCCGCGCCTCGTAAAGTACGTGGACATGCCAATCCAACACGCGAGCGACAACGTGCTCAAGAACATGAAGCGCAATTACCGCAAGAAGGAACTCGTGGACATCCTGCACAAGATCCGCGAGCGCATTCCCGGAGTCACGCTCCGTACGACCGTCCTGGTAGGCTTCCCTGGCGAAACGCACGAAGATTTTGAAGAGCTGATGGAACTGCTGGAAGACATCCAGTTCGACCATCTGGGCGGATTCGTTTTCAGCCCCGAAGAAGGTACGCCCGTCATGGAGATGGACCTGCCTGCGGTAGACGAAAGCGAAGCACGCGCAAGACTCGATGCCGTAAACGACTTGCAAGAAGAACTCGACGCAGAGCATGCCGAGGCGATGATCGGAAAGACTGTCCGCATTATCATCGACCAGGTTGCCGAAGAAAGCGAATACCATTTCTACGGACGCACCGAAGGCAACTCGATGGAGAACGACGACATCGTGAAGGTGCTCGAAGGCGACGCCGACGTAGGCGAATTCCGCGACGCACTCGTGGTAGACGCCGAGCCGCACGAACTCATCGTGAAACTGGTGTAATTTACTATCTTTGCACCACACGCCCTTGTAGCTCAGTTGGATAGAGTGTCAGCCTCCGAAGTTGAAGGTCATGCGTTCGAATCGCATCAAGGGTATGAATAAAAGGACACCCCAAAAGGGATGTCCTTTTATTTATTTTTAATTTCGATGAGAACGGAACGTTCGACTGCCCGCAAGGCGAGAGTCGCAGCCGTGCTTGCACGGCTATGACATACTGTATTAAATGTCAAGAGGCTTTTGTACAAAAATTTGGTACATAGGCCTCTTTTTTCGTAAGGACTGCATAAAGTTGTCGAAGCAGCTTGTTCGCCACTGCAATCAAGGCTACTTTGCTAGGCTTGCCCGATTCCTTCAATCGTGTATAGAATGACCTGCAATCAGGATTGTATTTTATCGCGACGACTGCGCACATATAGAATTGCCCTCGCAGCCTTGTGCAGCCCATTCTCGAAATACTTCCGTTTTTATGGATGCTTGTCCCTGATTGTGCATTCCGTGGAGTCAGGCCTATCCAGGAAATCAGGCTTCTGGAACTGCCAAACCTTTCGATGTTCCCAACGTGTGTGAAAAACTTCAGCGATGTTTCCAGACCGATCCCGGGAATGGAACATGCCAAGGCTATTTCTTCTTTCCTGCTGGTCTTGACCATTTCAAGTTGCCTGTTCCTGGCTCTTTCCATGAGGGTTTCCAGACTGGATATTGTTTTCTTGATGATGGAAACGGCCTGGTCGTCTCGTAAACTGACCTGGGTTAGCGAATGCAGTATGTTCTTGCTTTGACGGATCTGTTTCTGCAAGTTGTCTATAACGGCATCAAGATGCTTGAGCCTTATTTCGTCGTCTGTCGGGCATGCCCAGCAATCGGTATTCTTTTCCGCTGCGAATTTCGCTATCGAATAGGCGTCGGCCCTGTCGTTCTTGCAACGCCTGAGGTCGCTTTGCATATGCATTTTCACGGCAAATGGGTTCAAGACAGCAACCGGATTTCCGCGGCTGGATAGGTATCTGGCACAGTTCAGGTGATATTCTCCTGTAGCTTCCATCGCAAAACGGGACTTAGCCGGCACTTCGTTCAGAAGACGTTTGAAACCGTTGGAACTATTTTCCAGCTTCAGATGATTCTTCTTGCCGTCCATAATCCAGGCTGCGTCGAAAGTGTCCTTGGAGATGTCAATGCCGACCCATGTTTCCATTTTAAGATTCCTTTGCTATATTGTTAACGGGTAATCACCCCACGCCCCATTGTCCAAAGGTATTCGGCATCTGCGTTTTGCCAGCATACTTGTTCGGGGTCCTGGGTTGAGGGAGATGGGTCCCAATGTCATGCACTGCGTCTGGCGCTACCGAGCCGGCGGGTTGCCCATCTCCTACCCATTTCTAAAAATAGACTAATGAAGGGGTGATTTTCGTCCTTTTTAAATATAGGACCGAGCCGAAGGGCAGGCCCTCAAACCGAAGGTTTGGGGGCAATCGCATCAAGGGTATAAAAGAAAGGCCGGCTTTAAGCCGACCTTTTTCTCTTGAAAAATCGTTTTAGCGACCTTCGCGTTCCCTAGCCTTTTCACGTTCACGGCGACGCTTTTCGGTGTCATCCGGGAAGAGTTCCGGCAGGGCATAGCCAATCGCAATGCCGAACACGATGCCCGTCTTGCTCATGCCGTCTTTGTTCACTACCTTGGAGCCCCATTCGCCGTTCCACATGCCTTCGATTTCCTTCTTGCGGAAGCTCGGGTTGTCCGTGCTTTCGTCACCTGTATTCGGGGTGCTGGCAAGCTTCGGTGCGTAATACATACCGATGGAGAACTGCAGGTAGTACCATTCGTTGGTCAGGTAGGTAATGAGAGCGTCAAACTGGAAGCCGTTCACCTTGATCAAAGCACGTACGTTGTCTTCCGGCTTGATGTCGTGGTCGAAATAAACCGTACCGTAGGAAACAGACAGGCCCAAGTGCAGCGGGTTCTTGGGGAAGAGATAATAGTTAATACCCGCTTTCCAGCCCGTGCCACCTTCGAGTTCCCATTCGTCGAAGTCATTGTCGGTACCCTTGGGAAGGAAGCCGTAGGAACCAAAAAGGGCGAAGTGGAAAGGCAAGATATATTCGAGACCAGCACCGATGCCCATACCCATACCGGTTTCACCCATGATCGGGTAACGGGAACCCATACCGATCTGGAAAATCAGACGGTTACGGAGCCAGTCACGGCGGCGTTCGGAGTTAGCGTATTCATCGAGACGCTGCTCTTCTTCAAACTTCTTGCGTTCGGCCATCTCGCGGCGCTGGGAAGCAGACATACCAGCATCGGAGAAATCTTCTTCTTCGTCTTCGGAAGAAGCCATCGCAGCATGCGAACCGCCACCATCGGACGCCGAAACAAAACCATCATCGTCATCCTCTTGTTCAGAAGATGCGGCAGGAGCGGATACGAAGCCTTCATCATCGTCATCAAAATCGTCCTGAGCCCAGGACATGAAGGCGGTCAAACTCAAAGCCAAAAGTACTTTCTTAAACATTAAAAGCCTCAGATTATATAATCGCATTTGCGAATATAACTTTTAAGCGGACGTTTTGCAAAAAACAAATTGTAAAAAAAGCAAAAAATGCTCCCATTTAAGATTATTTGTAAGCAAAAGTCCACAAAACTCCCGTTATTTGACCTCCAACAATTTCGCCTTGATGCTTCCGAGCGCAATTTCGCATTCCATCAGCACCGGAATCCGGCGATCGTCATCGGTAAGCCAGATGAAGATGCGGCCCTTGGACACAAAAATACCGTCACCGTCGAGCACGGGTTCCACCTTGATGCACTGGACCTTGCCAAGCACACTCTCGACCTTTTCCTTGCCATGGACCAGCACCTTAAGCTCATAACGTTTCTTGCCGCTCACCGCCGAAAAACGGCTCGTATCGCCGACCGTGAGGGGCATCGTGCGCACGTAGTAGAACGCCGACATGATGCTGTGCTCCATGCCCTGGATGGCGACCGCAGTATCGGCGGAGCGCTTGGTCTTGCGGGTTTTCATGTCGGTAAAGACCGTATCCGAGAGCCATGCCTTTTCGCCCTTGCGGTCAAAACGGATGACAGACGTGTTGTGGAACGTGCCCTCGTGCAGGCGCTTGCGGAAAACTTCGGTCATGAGGCCCTTGTTGCGCACGCGGGTATAGACCGTATCGTTTACCGGATAGATCCTATTAATGGTCTTGTTGCCCGTCGCATGCGTCAAGAACTCCGTCTTGCCGTCAGCAATCGGCTTGACCTCAAGAGTCGCAGTACCTGCGGTAATGAAACCCCAACCGAGACTGAAGGTCAGCTTTTCGCCCTTCATCCAGGGAGCCTTGACCTCGGGCAGGTTGTTGGGTTCACCGGCAAAAGAAATAGCGACAAAGACCGCCACGAGCGCGGCAATCTTGAAGCTGAACTTGACACACTCCCTAAACATCGAACGAATTAGCCTTCGATATCGCCGAGGCCCTTGCGGTAAGCGACGAGCTTTTCGCGAACTGCAGGGTCTGCGATGGCGACGATGTGGGCGGCGAGGTAACCGGCATTCTTGCCGTTGCCGATGCCGACCGTGGCCACCGGGATTCCCGGGGGCATCTGCACGATAGAGTGCAGGGCATCAACGCCGTTGAGCGGGCCGCCGGCGCAGGGCAAGCCGATAACGGGAAGGATGGTGTGCCCTGCGAGCACGCCCGGGAGGGCTGCAGCGAGGCCTGCGACACCGATGAGGACCTGGAGGCCTCGCCCGGCGGCTTCGCGAGCATACTTCGCGGTGGCGTTCGGGGTGCGGTGTGCAGAGAGGATGTTGTATTCCCACGTGATGCCGAACTGGTCGAGCACTGCGGTGATTTTGTCTACAGTTTCTTGGTCGGACTTGCTACCCGCAACGATACCGACCTTTGCATTCGGAACTTCGTTAATCTGCATTTTTATTTCCTTGTTCAAATCATACAACAGAGCGCTTTCGATAAGCAAAACGTCCTTAAGCAAGAGATCCTTCGACTTCACTTCGTTTCGCTCAGGATGACACGTTTGGGGATTTTCTTACTTTTTCGCGAGACGGGCCAAACCCTTCTTGCCGATGTCCTTGCGGTAGAACTTGCCTTCGAACTGAACCTTTTCGCAGGCGGCGTAAGCGATGTTCAAGGCTTCCTGGAGCGTTTCACCATGGCCCACCACGCCAAATACGCGGCCACCATTCGTGACCAGCTTGCCGTCCACCATCTTGGTACCGGCATGGAGCACCTGGGCACCGTTCTTTTCGGCTTCTTCGATACCCGTGACGACCTTGCCCTTTTCGTAGGAGCCCGGATAACCGGCGCTGGCGAGCACGACAATAGCGGAGCTGCCCTTCGGAGCCTTCGGGGCACCGAGCTTGGCGAGTTCGCCCTTTTCGGCAGCATCAAACAACGCGAGCACATCGCCGTCGTAGAGCGGGAGCACAATCTGGCATTCGGGGTCGCCGAGGCGGCAGTTGTATTCCACGACCTTCGGGCCCTTCGCAGTCACCATGATGCCCACGTAGAGCACGCCCGTGTAAGGCTTGCCTTCGGCGGCCATGCCCTTGAGGGTCGGTTCGATAATAGTCTTCTTGACTTCGTCGAGGAGAGCGTCCGTCACCACCGGAGCCGGGCTGTAGGCGCCCATGCCACCCGTGTTCGGACCCTTGTCGTCGTCAAAGACGCGCTTGTGGTCCTGGGCAGAAGAGAGAATCACGTAGTCCTTGCCGTCGCAAACCACGAAGATGGAGGCTTCTTCGCCGTCCATGAATTCTTCGATCACGACCGTCTTACCGGATTCGCCAAACACGGCCTTGTCGCCGAGCATTTCTTCCACAGCGTCGTTCGCTTCCTTGTCGTTCATGCAGACGATAGCGCCCTTGCCTGCGGCGAGGCCCGACGCCTTCACCACGATCGGAGCCGGGTGTTCGGCGAGGAACTTCTTGGCGGAGGCGAGATCGGTGAAGGTCTCGAAGGCTGCCGTCGGCACGTTGTACTTCTTCATGATATCCTTGCTGAAGGCCTTGGAGCCTTCGAGCGCGGCAGCAGCCGCAGTCGGGCCGAAAGCGCGAAGACCGCGACGGCGGAATTCATCCACCACGCCAGCGACCAGCGGAATTTCGGGGCCGATGACCGCGAGGTCAATCTTTTCGGCAACCGCGAGGTCGGCGATCGCCTTCGGGTCGGCCACATCCACCGGCACGCACTTGCCGAGGTTTGCCATGCCCGGGTTGCCCGGAGCGCACACGAGAGTGTCGCACAGCGGCGACTTCTTGACTGCAAGAGCGATGGCATGTTCGCGACCACCGCTACCAACGACGAGAATGTTCATAAGCGAGTCCTTTACTGTTACGGAAGGATAATGTAGAAAAATGCAAGGTGCGAGAAAAAGTCACCCATGCGAAAATCAAGCTTTCACTTTATCGACCATCCAAAACGATTTGACCACCTATTTGATTATCTATTCGATTACCTTAAAATCAGCCGTATAACCACCATTATTTTTTCGCAATGGCTTTCTTGCGCTCCTGCTTCAACTTTTTGGCACTGATTTTGGGCGTGGGGAGATTTTCGGGCATCGTTCCGCCAAGTTCAGCAATCGTCTGGCGGACTTTTTTACCTACGGCATAATGTGTTTCGTTTGCCTTCTCCTTCCCCTTGATGTTTTCACGACGGAGCTTGTCGTCTGTCTGGGTAATGCGGAACAGGTTCGCCGCAAGTTCGGTGGCCCCCATGTGGTCCAAGATCTGCTCGTTTTTCTTGAGCCCCTTGCGCTTGTGAATATCCTTCATTCCCAACCCGTTGTAAAGTCCCTGGTAACCGCGATTCTGGAACACGGCGTAATCTACGGGAGTTTCAACACCGGCCGCCTTTGCAGAACTGGCAAGGAATTTGTTGCGAATGGTCACTTCGTCACGAATCGCCAGGCGTTTTTCGTCTTCCGAAAGCTGTGCCGCAGAGTCCGAAATTTCCTTCTGCCGAGTTTTGACGGCAAAATATGTTTGACCAAGGGCAATCACTTCTTTGCGGGGGTCTCCGTTCATCACAATCAGGTAACAAGCGTAACGCGAAAGCTTGACATCGGCGATTTCACGCTGTGAACCAGAACCAAGATCAACCATTTTGCCGACGTCGGCAAAATGGTCCCTAATATCTAATCCGCTGGCCTCACAGGCGGTTTTTGCACGTCCAATCGACTCTTGAAAACGGCGCCACTGGGCATATTCAAGAGCCGTTTGCAGCTCCCTTGCATACCAGAATTCAGTTCCATTTTCGTCGGTGTGCTTGA